>Ga0137410_10001312_pt1 | contig 17038 bp, 10 predicted proteins | sample CZODoug1_16funga_FD_108878 | JGI IMG/M metagenome (GOLD analysis project Ga0137410, IMG submission 108878) | Vadose zone soil fungal communities from Angelo Coast Range Reserve, California, USA - CZODoug1_16fungal (Illumina Assembly) | ecosystem: Environmental > Terrestrial > Soil > Vadose zone... | reverse complement strand
TGGCGAAAAGCAGCCAGTGACGGCCAACAACTTGCCAACGCCCAGGCGTTAATCGGGGCGTTAAAGAAGTGTTTACCAACGTGGCTCGCGATTGCCGCCACCACCGCCGCCATAGCCGCCGCCGCCGCGATTACCACCGTAACCACCGCCGCCGCCACGACCACCGCCGCCGCCGTATCCGCCACGACCACCACCACCACCCGAGCGATTCTCGCGTGGCTTGGCTTCGTTGACGTTCAGAGCACGGCCGTTGACTTCCTTGCCGTTAAATTGAGCGATGGCTGCCTCGCCCTCTTCCTTGCTGGACATTTCGACGAAGCCAAAGCCGCGTGACCGTCCGGTGTCGCGGTCTTCCACGACGCTCGCCGATTCGACCGTGCCGGCCGCCGCAAAAAGTTCCTGCAGATCCTGGCTTGAGGTCGCAAACGCGAGATTTCCTACGTAAAGTTTCATAGACATAAAGATGTACCTTTCCCCTTGTGGGGATAAAAGAAGCTGCGAATCGGATTGGCTTCGGTCGAACGGTAGGAGCGAAGGGCCGGTTTTCGGATGCTCTAAGAGCGCTTCTGAAGTTGCTATCAGCCTGCTCTCGAACTATCCAAAACGCCAGCGCTAAAGGTCTTATGCGCGGGGCGCATCACCGTCGATGCGCGAGAGAAGGATTAACCGTGAGTCACTATGCACTATTACAGGCAAACTAGCAAGGCGAGACAGGACAACTGACTGCGGGCGCTAGAACTCAATCACCACGCCGGCCGAGGGTAATCTCGGTATTACTCGGTCAAGTTTGCCGAACACACGACCGTCCAAACCAAAGAATTCAAAGCCTGCGAAACGCAGATTCTCGCGATTTAGCACGTTAATAAGCTCTCCATTGACGGTAAGCTTCCAATTCTTAAACAGAAACGCCTTGTTTACGCGGACATCGACGCGGCTGTAAACCGGCAACCTGGTTGCGTTGCGCTCATTGGAGAGAAAGTAGCCTTGCCCGATCTGGTTGCCAACCTGGCGATAGAAGCCGGGTATGGGCTCGCCACTTCCGTAGCGCCAGGCGCTGCTGACGTTCCAGGTTTCGTTGAAGCGATAACTGCCATAGACGTTGAGGGTGTGACGTTGATCTGTATCACTAACAAAGGTCAAACCCGCCGCCGCATCAGTGAGTTTGGTGCGCGAGTAAGCATACGAGACCCAGCCCGTCAGTCGGTTAGCGCTGCGCCTTTGCAGTGTTAACTCAATGCCGCGAGCGTGACCTCGCAAAGAGTTTCGATAAGGAAACACATCGAAGGTGACGACTTTACCGACGAGCCTGGGCTCGGAGAGACTAAAGAAAAGCTTATCGTCTTCGCGATCGTAAACTTCGGCGAGGAATCGGATGCGATCGCCAAAACGTCGCTCGATGCTGGCGTTGTAATGGGTCGAACGTTCCGCCCGCAAGCTCGGACTGCCGAGCCTGCCAAACATCTTGGCAAAATCGGGAAACTGATAATACCGACCAGCCGCCGCACGAATTCTCCAACCGTCATCAATCGACCAGACAAACGACCCGCGCGGCGAAAAAAGCGTCTCGCCGGTTGAGCTACTATGTTCGACGCGCCCACCACCAGTCAGGCTCAGGCCGAGCCGTTCGTTGTTCCAGGTGTCTTGCGCGTAAAACGACTCCTCGCTGCCCTGGTGATTGAGCACCGTAAAACTCTGGCGCGTGCCGGTGAAGAAGTCGAAAAACTCGCTGGTGCTTTTTTCCGTTAATGAGCGCAGGTAGACGCCGGCCTCGAGTCGATGTCGCTGCCGGTAAGCAAAGTTCACATCGCTGCGTGCCCCAAACTGTGCGCGCTTCCCGTCCAGCAGTTTAATGTCCTCGTTATTTTTATTTCTGAAGTTTGTCCGCAGACCAAAGAAGCGTGTTTGCCAAAAGAGCTGCGAGTTTGGCGTGTAGTTCCAGTGCGCGCTAAAGAGCAAGTTGCGCGCATTGGCACGGAAGACCGTGTCCGGACCAAGCAGGTTACGATCGCGGTTGCGGTCGAAGTTAAAGGTCCCAAAAATCAGCGAGAAGCCAACCTGATTGTGCTTCGTAAGATCGTAGAGGGTTTTTCCCTGAAGATCGGCAAAGCCAAGAATCGGCGGGTTGTTGGCAAAATGATTTTGGTTGTTAATTTTGCGCAGCAGATAACCAACGTAGCTTTTGCGGCCGGCGATCAAATACGAGCCGCGCGCCCTGGCGAATGGACCATCAACCACGCCTGATAAACCGCTTAAATTTGCGGCGAAGCGACCGGCGGGCTTTACACGGTTGCCGTCGCGCGTCTCGATATCCAATATCCCACCGGTGCGGTCGCCATACTTCGCAGGAAACGCTCCACTCATCAACGACACGTTGTTAACCGTGTCGGCGTTAATTACCGAAAGCGAGCCAGTATCGGCATAGCCTCCTTCAACCGTGTGGACGAAGTTGTCCGTGAGTATCCCATCGAGGTATAGACCGACGCGATCGAACCCTGCGCCGCGCACGGCAAACTCGCTGCGAAAATCGTCGTTCGTGGTCACACCCGGCAGCGCCTGCGCCGCCCGCAAAGGATCGCTAAGAAGAATACTCGACAGCGCCTGAAGCTCGCGCTTGTTCAAAGTTTGCTCCGAGGCAGCGTTCGTTTGCGAAGTCTCGTATGGACCGGCGTTGACGGTCACGTTTTCTGTCAAGGCGGCTGCGTCTTCGTTGAGCGCAATCGTAAACTCACTATTCTCTTCGAGGAGCTTGATTGTTTTCTTGACGAGTCCATAACTCACCGTGGTTATGTAAAGATCAAGCTGACCAACCGGAAGGCTCTCGAGGGTGAAGGCGCCGCTGTCATCGGTAGTCGTGCTCTGGTCCACGCCGCCGGCAATGACTCTCACCTTTGCGATGGGTTCGCCAGTTCGCGCATCGACGACGCGCCCGTGAATCGTGACCAGGCGCTTTTCCGCCGAGGCCTGTTGCTGAAGTTCGCGGGCTGAGTTGCTAAACGCCTTTGCCGGCGCCGGTAAGATTATGAAGAACAAACAGAGGGTGAGGAGTAAACGAGAGAATAGCATCTTTCTCATGCTTGCACGCTCCAGTGACAAAAGACCAAACGCGAACCCTGGCGAGCGAAAAGGTGGAACAAACGGAAATAGGCCGTTGTGAGATGCATTCTAAAGCCCTGACGATGCTAGTTTCCTCTGCAAGCCCTGACGGAAGTGGGGAGAGTGACAGTTTTACTGAGAATCCTTCAGCAGGATCACGTCGTCGGTTTGCGTGCCGCGTGATAAGGCGATCTGTTTGCCGTCTCGCGACATCTGGAAAGCGAAGATTAATCCGGACTTGAAGTTGGTCAATTGTTTGGCTGGTCCGCTATCGATAGAAACAGTCCAGATGTTGTCGGCATTACTTTCGCCATCGCCGCGCGCGTCGGCGTAAACGATTGCCCGGCTGTCCGCAGTCCATCCCAACCCAACATCACGGAAGCCAACCGAAACTTCCAGCGTCTTGACCGGCGCGCCGCCGGCAAACGGTATCACCGCAATCTTGTTTGTTTGAGCTTGTTCGTCAAAATAGCGTAACGCCAGCAGCTTGCCATCCGGCGAGACTGCCGCCCAGGTGGAAGATTTATCGGAAAGTTGCTCGGGCGTGCCGCCGGCGAGCGGAACTTTCCAAAAGCTCCACTTGCCTTCCCGCAACGAGCGGAAGAGTACCCATTGTCCGTCAGGCGAACAGCCTGGCTGAGAATCAGTCTCAGTTCCCGCTGTAAGTTGTTTCTGTTCACTGCTCGCCAGATCCATTCTCCAGATATTGAAATTGCCCGATTGATTCGAACTAAAGACAGCATACCGCCCATCCGGAGAAACACATCCCAAAGATTTAGTGTAGGTATCAGCGGTCAACTGCCGATTCGCCGAACCATCGACGTTAACGATCCAAATGTCTGACGGGGCGGTGTAGAGGATTCTTCCGTCAGCGGTCCAGGCAAGACCATCGCCGTCATACTTACCACTCGTAATTTGTTTCGCTTTAGTCGCGTCTTCGCCGGACGCGACCACCCAAAGTTGCGCGGATTTGTCTGCCTGGACGGTGACGAGTGTCTTCGAGTCGGCGGTTAGTCCAAGACTGCTCGTGCCATAGGCGTTCAGATCGTTGGTTACTCTTCGCACCTCGCCGCCTGGATAAGAGACATGCCACAACTGCGTGCCGGCGGCGCTTAGTTCCGGAACCGCAGCGATGATCAAACCACTGCCATCGCCGAGCCAGAGTACGCGGGAGACAGACGCCCAGTTTTGAGAAGTGAGGACCTTTTCCGCGCCCCCTTCAGCCGGAACTGAAACGATGTTCGCGGATAGATTGCCGCCATAAGACCCGGCGCCACACGCGATTGTCTTGCCATCAGGCGACCAGGCGGGTCCTCCGGCGAAGGCGAAGTAGGCGGGAAGCTTGCGCGTCGCAATCGCCTTTTCGCCGGAGCCGTCTATGTTGGCCACCATCAAAAAAAACTCAGATGCCAATGGTTTTACGAAGGCGAATTGTTTGCCATCCGGTGAGAAGCTGATGGGACTGGTGACGCCAGTCATGATGCGGCGTGGCGTCCCGCCGAGGACCGGCACTTCATAGAGTGTGCCAAGTGGATTGTTCGTGTCGAAGAGCGAGTAATAAACGTATTCACCATCGCGCGAGAAAGTTGTGCCGCCGATCTTGCCGCCAAGATCGGGTACGATCTTCACCAGGCTACCGGTCAACACTTGTCTTACCCACAAACTGTCCTTGCCCGCTTCCGTAGTTCTAAACACTACGTACTTGCCGTCTGGTGAAATCGAAGTGTAACCCTTTATCGCGGCGTTACCGATTTTGCCGCCACTGGTCAGGCGCGTGATCTTCATCGTGAGAAACGGCGCCGCTTTGGCGGGACTCGAAAACTTCAACCAGATCACAACCGCCGCGCCAACGAGGAGTATCAACGCGGCCAATGTCAACGCGAGTCCTCGTTTGTGTTTTCTGACTTCGCCCAGGATGATTTCAGCGCTCGAAGTGGCGCGCGCTGCCGAAACTTCTCCGGTACTTGTTTGCCCTCCAATTGTCGGCGTGAGAGAACTCTGCGCCCGCGACGGCCTTCCCATTTCACTGCTCATACTTGAAGGCGGGACAGTGGTATCCATTTGCGTGTCGCCTTCCATCTCGCGGCGCAGTTCCTTCAACTCGAGGGCAATATCCTGAATCGATTGATAACGCTCGTCGGGATCCTTCGCCAGGCAGCGGCGGACAATTCGTTGCAGTTCCGGCGAAGCCGTTGGCACGAAATCTCTAAGCTGTGGCGCCGGCTCGTAGACGATTTTGTACAACGCTTGGACGTTTGACTCGCCTTGAAAGGGCCGCTGTTTGGTAACCGCCTCGAAAAGCATGCAACCGAACGAAAAGATGTCGGAACGATGATCGATCTCGGCCTTTCCCTGCGCCTGCTCCGGCGACATGTAACCAACGGTGCCCATCAGGCGTCCCGGTATGGAGTGAGGCTCGAGCGCGACTGTCGCCGCATCGCTGATGGTGCCGCCTTCTGGCGCGGGCGTAGCAACCTCGACCAGTTTGGCCAAACCGAAATCCAGAATCTTTGCATAACCATCACGAGTGATCATGATGTTGTCTGGTTTCAAATCACGGTGGACAATCCCGGCTGCGTGCGCCTTGGCTAACCCGCCCGCAGTTTGTTGCAAATACTTGAGTAGCTTTCTCAGCTCTACGCGCTCGTGGTGTATTTTCTCGCGCAGCGTCTTCCCTTCCACATACTCCATGGCAATAAAATTCAAGCCATCGTGTTCGCCAATCTCGTAGACATGGGCCACGTTGGGGTGATTAAGCGCCGCCGCTGCTTTCGCTTCCTGCACAAAACGAAGCATGCGCTCGCGATTGACTGCGAGTTCGGCGGGCAGGATTTTCAGCGCGATGTTGCGATCAAGCTTCGTGTCCTTCGCCAGATAGACCTCGCCCATGCCGCCCTTACCGAGTTGGGACAGAACTTCGTAGCGACCGATCTTTGTGCCGGCGGTCAGTGGCATGTCTGAGTTATACGATCGTTTAGAGGCGGGCGTTGCCCGCCGTTTCAACGTGGACTCCCACTCACTACTTCAGATTTCAATCCGTCTTGAGACGGCGGGCAGCGCCCGCCTCTAAACGTTTGTTCCTGCTTTAAACGGTTACTTGCTCGGTGTTATCTTAATAGAAGAGAAGTATTTCTCGCCGATTTTGGCGGCCAATGTCTGGTCTATATCCTTCCGCCACACGTAGGACATGCTATAAAAACTGCTGCCGACCGCGTAGATTCTGGTTCGTCCCGAGACGATGGTTCCATTGCTCGCCGTCAGTGACAATTCCAATTCGCGGCCGGGACGGCCGTCCAGGCTGATCTTGTTTTCGCGTATCAAGCTTCCATGAATCGCGCTCATGATGCCATCGCGGGCGCTATCAAGATATTTGTCGGGGTCGGTAATTGGGATGTTATCGAAATACTCAATAACAAAAGCATAGCCGTCCCCAAATTCTGAGAATCTATTGTGCGTTAACTTTTCGTTCGTCGGATCGGTTACGACCTCGAGCTTCGGCTGGGTTGGCAGCAACAGGGAAAGTCGTCCCTCCGGCGAAGTGAACTTTACCCACTCCGTCTCAGCCTGAAATCCGTGAGCAAGTATGGTGGTAATCAGAATAAGCAGTGCCGCGAAAATTGTTTTGTGCATAGGTTCTCCGTAAGAGTGAAAATAAAAACCTCTGTTTCGTGGATCCGTTTACTGGTCTTTCCATTCCGGAATACGGCCAGGGGTCCACGGAGCGCCGGCTGCTTCCATTTGTTTCTCCAGTCTGTTCAGGTCACCCTCGATCAACTGTCGTAACTGCGCGAGCGTCGCTTCAAACTCCTGGGCCGCCGACGAGTATTGATTGACTTGCGTCTGGGTCGGACGGGCCGTGGACAAGCGCTGCGCGCCGACAATGTCGCCGACGCGTTCGCCAATCGACGGTGGCAAATTAATGTTGCGCGCGCGCAGTGCACTATCACCACGCAACGCGCGCAGAATATCATTGGTCCGTTTATCGAGGGTGGTCGCATCGTCAAGCAGCTTGTCGCCCGCTGCCGGGGTATCAAGCAACGCACGACGAATCAATGCCAGGCGCGGCTTCAAAGCGTTGGCCGCTTCGAGCGCGCCCTGCACCGCGCGTTGCAGTCGCGCGACCTTCTGCTGAAACTCAACCAGCGCCGCGCGATCAGATGCCGTCATTCCCTCCTGCCCGGCAACCACCACCTGGAACTCCTGCGGCCGACCGAGCGGCGTCATCACACCATCAACTCGTTTCGCTAACGCAACCGTATACGCGCCCGGCATTACCAGCGGCCCGGCTGGTCCTTCGTTGAAAGGATCTTCAGTCTCCGGATTTGGCGGCGGCGGCAAAGACGATGGCGGATAACGCAAATCCCACGCGACGCGTTGCGTGCCCGCAGTCACTGGCCCAGTCAATCGCCTGACAACGCGACCGCTCGAGTCCGTGACCGTGAAGATGATCGCCGGCGCTTCCTCTTCTTCTTCGGCGCTGAGCTCGGACAGACGCGGAAGGCTGATAGCCGCATTCTTCTTCGCTGCTTCTTTCTCGGCCTCCTGCCGCTTCGCTTTCTTCGTTTTCAATTCGTCCTTCAAATAGTAAGTGAAGGTGGCGCCGAACGGAGGATTCTCCGCGGTGAAAAATGATTCGCCCTGAAAACTCTTGCCGCGTCCGCCCAGCGGCTGTGACTGGATGTACATCAACGCATCCTTAGCCGGAAAGAGTTGCGCCTCCTGCTTGAGCATCTCCGGTTTGAGCAAACGCAGTGGCGTGTAGTTATCAAAAATGTAAATGCCGCGGCCAAACGTGCCGACTATCAGATCGTTCTCGCGCCTTTGAATCGTCAGGTCGCGGACTTGAATGGTCGGCAGCCCGCCTTTTAGTTGTATCCATTTCTGCCCGCCATCGATCGAAAAGAAAAGGCCAAACTCAGTGCCAACAAAAAGCAGGTTCGGGTTGACGTGATCTTCGGCAATCGCCCAAACAGGATGGTTCTTCGGCAGGTTGCTAATGATCGAAACCCACGTTCGTCCGGCGTCCGTGCTCTTTAGGAGATATGGTTTGAAGTCTGCGTTCTGGCGATTCTCAAACGCAGCGTAAACGGTGTTCGTGTCGTGATTAGAAGCAATGATGCGGCTCACGTAAGCCATGTCCGCCACGCCCGGAAACGTTGCAATCTTGCGCCAGTCTTTGCCGCCATCTTCAGTCACCTGAATGAGGCCGTCATCGGTGCCGACATAGATCAAGCCCTCCTTGCGAGGCGACTCGGCGAGCGCGGAGGCGTTGCCGAAGAACGCGGTCGACGCATTCTTTGCGACTGCATCCATGCTCCACACTTTACCCATCACCGGCAGCGTATCGCGATCGAGGCCGCGCGAGAGTTGTCCGCTGATAACTTGCCAGCTATCGCCGCGATCGTCGCTGCGGAAGAGTTTGTCGGCGGCGAAGTAGAGACGCGTGTGCGAATGCGGACTGATGATGAAGGGCGAATCCCAATTCCATCTGAGCGGTTCTTCGCCGCGCCCGAGGGCTGGTTGAATACCCATGCGCTCGCCGGTGCGCTTGTCGAAGCGCGCGAGCGAGCCATTCTGAAGTTCGGCGTAAATCGTATTCGGGTCTTCCGGATCAACCTGACTGCGAAAGCCGTCGCCGCCGTGGGTAACAAACCAGTCGGAGTTGGTAATGCCGGAAGCACTGCGCGTGCGCGAGGGTCCACCGAAGCTGAAATTGTCCTGCGCGCCGCCGTAGACGTTGTAAAACGGAGCCGAGTTATCAGTAGTCACATCATAAAACTGCGTGATTGGCAGGTTGCGTTTGAACTCCCAATTCGCGCCGCGGTCGTTGCTTTCGTAGACGCCGCCATCGCAGCCGACTAAATAATGATCGGTATTATTCGGATCGATCCAGATGTCGTGGTTGTCAACGTGCTTGGATTTTTCACCGAGACGCCGCAAGGTTTTGCCACCGTCGTCCGAGACGAGTAGAAAGACGTTCATCACATAAACGCGATCGACATTCTTTGGATCGGCGACGATGCGAGCGTAGTACATCGCGGTCACGTCGTATTCGTTTCTTCTTTCCCAACTACCGCCGCGATCGTTTGAGCGAAAGATGCCGCCCTTTTTATCTGCCGCTTCCACGGTCGCGTAAATCACATTCGAATCAACCGGCGAGATCGCGATGCCGATGCGTCCCAGGTCTGTTGTGGGCAAGCCCGCCTTCAACTTGTTCCAGGTGGCGCCGGCGTCTGTTGATTTGTAGAGCGCGCTTTCCGGCCCCCCGTTAATCAGCGTCCACATGTGGCGGCGGCGTTGGTAGGCGGCGGCATAAAGCGTGTCGGGATTCTGTGGATCGATCACGATGTCTGTGACGCCGGTGTTGTCGCTGATGCTGAGTATTTTTTTCCAGGTCTTACCGCCGTCGGTCGTCTTGTAGAGACCGCGATCTCCGCCCGGTCCCCAGAGCGGTCCCTGCGCGGCGACGTAAACCGTATTCGAGTCCTTCGGATCGATTGCGATGCGCCCGATGTGCTCGGAAGATTTGAGGCCAACGTTCTTCCACGTTTTGCCGCCATCATCCGAACGGTAGACGCCGTTGCCATACGACACGCTGCGCTGGCTATTGTTCTCGCCCGTGCCCACCCAAACCGTCAACGGATTTTTTGGATCGAGGACAATCGCGCCGATGGAATAAGAACCTTCTTTGTCGAACACCGGCGTCCAGGTTGTGCCGTTGTTGACTGTCTTCCAGACGCCGCCTGAAGCAGCGGCCACGAAATAGCGCGCCGGATTGTTTGGATCAACTGCGAACCCAATAACGCGTCCGGAAGTGAACGCCGGCCCAATGGAACGAAGTTTCAAGCCATTGAAGGTCGGGGACGACATCGGGTCGCTTGGCTTTTTTTCTTCCTCGGCCTTCTCATCCTCAGTCTTCTTCGCGGTTTCATCTGCCGTCTTTGCCGGCTCGGGCGAGGCTTGTTGTTTTGCCGCGGCCTCCTGACGCGCTTTCTCAATCGCGGCTTTTTCCGCAGCGCGCTCTTCCTGCGCAGAGGCCGACAGCGGTAACAGAATCAAGAGCGCAGCTAGACCCAGATGAATAAACAGCAGCTTGTGACGCAATATGAAAGCGCTGAAAGGCACAGCAGGCACAGGGGGACGCATAAACACAATAATCTCCTGGAAGTTTTTGGTTTGCTCTGGCGTTGATAGTCCGCAAGAAGAATCTGGGCACTTCAGCAACTTTAAACGGCGCCATCTTAGCAGACGACGCGCCGCCGCGGGTAGATTCAACTGGGTTTCATTCTGGATTAGCGCACGCTGTTTGCCAGCGCGCGGGCCCGCCGGTGCACGCACGCTGAGGTGTGGACTAGCTACGCGGCAATCGGTCTGAGCTTCGCATATTGATTCTTGTTAGCTTGGGCGGCATCCCAAAGATCAACGGCCTTCTGCAAGTTCATCCAAATGTCAGGCGTCGTCTTGAAAACTCGCGATAAACGAATTGCCGTATCCGCCGTCATGTTGCGGCGTTCATTGATTAACTCGTTGACCATCCGTCGCGACACGCCAAGACGTTTTGCCAATTCCTTTTGCGTTAGCGACAAAAACCGGTCGTTTCCGTCTGCCGCGAGCTCTTCAATCATATTTCTTAAGATCGCTCCGGGGTGGGTTGGGCGAACTTTGCGTTGGATCGATTTTTCCCGCATAAAACTCTCTCTTTCAGTGATAGTCCTCGAAGTTTACATCGTAGGCATCGCCGCCCGCAAAGGTAAATGTCAGCCGCCAATTCTTATTGATCTTCACCAAGTGCCGGCGCGGTCTCCCTTTAACTCGTGAAGATCGAAATGTGGTAAGGCGATATCCTCTATAGTCGTTGCCGCGTCGATTACGTCAAGCCTGTCACGCAGTCGAGTAGACAGTTCTGGTGGTATTCCTCGCCTACTATTGGTCTCGAAAAACTCGCGCAAGCCCTTATGCTTGAATGAACTAATCATCGCTGCATAATCTATTACACCTTACACAATCTTCAAACGATCCTGCACGCTTCAGCGGTTAAGCGACACGACCCGCGTCAGCATCCAATCAGCGAGTCGCTCACCTCCGGGTCCGCCATTTGGTCTACCTAACTTCCGCGCGAGTTGGTATGCTTGCGTTATGGCGACACCGGAAAAGGATCAAGACAAATCTGCGCGACTGTTTGCACGCGCGCTCGAGCTGATGCCCGGCGGCGTTAACTCGCCCGTGCGTGCCTTTCGCGCCGTCGGCGGCACTCCGCTGTTCATCCAAAGCGCCGCCGGGCCAACAATCACTGACGTCGAAGGGCGCATCTATATCGACTACGTCGGTTCGTGGGGCCCGATGATCCTGGGACACACCGATGCGGAGATTGTTGACGGGCTCGCCGCCGTCGCGGCCAGCGGCACCAGTTTCGGCGCGCCCAACGAACTCGAAGTCGAACTTGCGGAAGAGATCGTCGCTGCCGTGCCGTCGATCGAGATGGTGCGCATGGTTAACAGCGGCACCGAAGCGACGATGTCCGCGATTCGCCTGGCGCGCGGCGTTACCGGCCGCGACAAGCTCGTAAAGTTTGAAGGCTGCTATCACGGCCACGCGGACAGCCTGCTGGTAAAAGCTGGTTCAGGAGTGGCCACGCTTGGACTGCCCGACAGTCCCGGCGTGCCCGCGGCGCTGGCGCAACACACGCTGACAGTTCCCTTCAATGACGCGAATGCAGTTGAAAATTTGTTCAGACAACACCAGGACATCGCGGCGATCATCGTTGAACCCGTAGTCGGAAACATGGGCTGTGTGCCGCCGCAGGCCGGCTTCCTGCAGGCCTTGCGCGACTTAACTACGAGACACGGCGCCCTGCTAATCTTCGATGAAGTGATGACTGGCTTTCGCGTTGCTCGCGGCGGCGCGCAGGAACTTTATGGCGTTACCCCGGACATCACCTGCCTCGGCAAGATAATCGGTGGCGGCTTGCCGGTCGGGGCTTATGGCGGTCGCCGCGATTTGATGCGCAACGTCGCGCCCGTCGGTTTTATTTACCAGGCGGGAACGCTTTCCGGAAATCCGCTGGCGATGAAGGCGGGACTGTTGACTCTGCGGCGGCTGAAAGACAAAACGATTTACAAAAGACTTGAACAGACGTCCGCGAGGCTTTGCGATGGCCTGTCAAGAGCGGCTCAGGAAGCAGGAATCAAGACGACGATAAACCGCGTCGGTTCGATGTGGACCAGCTTCTTCACGGACGAGCCGGTCACGAATTGGGCAACGGCCAACAAGAGTAACCGTGACCTCTATGGCAGATTTTTTCATGCGATGCTCGACGAGGAGGTTTATCTTGCGCCTTCACAGTTTGAAGCCGCCTTCGTCAGCAGCACCCATACTGACGCGATCATCGAGCAAACGATTGCAGCGGCGCGGCGAGCCTTCAAGCTCATAAGCTGAGGGGGCAGGGTTCACAATAAATGGAAAAGGTGATTCAAGTCCTTAATCGCATGCAAGCCGATGGCGTGATTGAGAAATATGCAATCGGCGGCGGGATAGCAGCTATATACTATCTGGAGCCTTATCAAACGGACGACATTGATGTATTCGTCTTGCCGCTCTTTTTCAGTGAAGGTGGTCTTATATCCCTTGAACCGATTTACACCTATCTTGAGAACCTCGGTTATTATTCTGTTGAAGAGGGCGTAGGTATTTTGATAGAAGGATGGCCCGTGCAATTTCTATTTGCTTCTCAATCGATCCAGGAAGAAGCTGTTATGCAAGCGGAGGAGGTGGCGTTCGGACAAAGCCTTACGCAGATTTTCTCGGCGACACATCTCGCTGCCGAATTGCTTCGTTCTGGTAGGGAGAAGGACCTGCTTAGAGTAATCAAGCTATTTAAGTCAGAAGAGATAGACATAAGAGTCTTTAAGGAAATTATCCGCCGACATGGTTTGATGGAGAAGTGGACAGAGCTTGCCAGCCGCTTTGATTTGGAGGAATAGTTTGACGAATAAAGCTGTGGATTTGACGAAAGTAACAGTGGACGACATCTTCCGTGCCAAGGAAGAGCGCCGACAACGCCTAGCCCGTTTACCTTTTGAGCAAAAGATCGCAATCGTAAAGAAACTGCAAACTATCCCCGCTGCTCTTAAGGACGAGAGAAACATTTTTGCTTCATTTCTAAGAGCCTATCCTGACCTTGCAGGCGAACCTATAGATGAATGGGATGTGGTTGAGGACTGGTACGCTAAACGTGGGCTTGCCCCTCCCCCTCACCCATTTGACAAACGTCCGGATATCATTGCCGTTACCGCATCAGGGAGGAGGATTGGAGTCGAACTTAAGAGTTGGGTGGATAGAGATCAGATCGCGGAAGCTCGAAGACAAGAAAGAATTCAGGACACCATTCTAAAAGCACTGGGAGAACAGCCGCCGAACGAGTCACAACATATCGGTTACATTTGGCTTTCCGCCAGGCAAGTGAGATTTGATCAGCGCGATGCTGCCCAATTTCGACAGCAGATGTTCACTCTGATTGAACAAGTAGACAATGCGTGGCCACAAAAACCCGATTGGGATCAAGACCTTTTTGAGAATGTTCATGACCTTACTGCCTTTCCGATTCTCGAAAAATATTTGCATAGCGTCGAGTTTCACCGTCGCCCTCGTTTTACCTCTGGTTGGATTCAGTTTCCGAGTCGCGGCGGTGCATATTCTCCGAATGACATGCTGGGGACACTGAGCACTTCGCTTATTGCTCACAAGAACGATGAGCGTTACAAGGACCTGAAACAGCGCGCTGGTCTGGATGAAGTCTATTTGCTCGTTCACTACGACTTCAAAGCCTTTGCCTACAACACACCTTTTGATGCTCCAGGTTTTGGCTTCAAAGAAGCGGCAGACTTAGCCTCAAAGGAACTCTGTGGTGACGGTGGCTATTTCGACCGAATCTTCCTCTTTCACTTTTTGTGGAGCCAGGAGGAAGCATACAGAATCTTCCCTGGTCCGGTGTCACAAGGGCAAGTCGATTCTGAAAGTAGTTCCCTTGCCTGATTCGCTGTCCACTGTGATCGTGCCGTCATGTTGTTCGACGATCTGTTTGACGATGGCGAGTCCCAATCCTGTCCCACGTTTTTTAGTCGAAAAGAACGGTTCAAACATTCGTTCGCGCGTTGTCTTGTCCATGCCGCCGCCCTGATCGGCAATAGTGACGCGGGCGATCCTGCCGACAACGCGATCGCCATCGTCGCCGCCTGCCGGAATGCTGACGACCTCTGTTGAGATCTTGACCGCGGCTCGTTTTGGGCTCGCATCTACAGCATTTGCAATCACGTTAACAAAGACCTGGCTCAACTGATCAGGGTCCCAATGACCGACCAATTTCTGAGCCGCAAGTTTTTCCTCGATTGGAGTCTCCTTCCCTTTGATCTTGTCTGCCGCCAATTCGAGACTGTGTCTGATAAGCTCGTGAAGGTCTACGTTTGATTGCTCGAGCGCTTTACGGCGCGAGAATTGAGCAACATCTACCACCAGTTTGTTCAAGTGCCTGATTCCGCGCTCCACCAACTCAATCGTATTCAAGCCCTCCGCATCGCTGACGCTATCGCGCAGCATAGACACGCCCAGACGTATGCTGCCGAGTGGGTTCCTAATTTCATGGGCCACCTGGGCCGTCGCCTGGCCCACTGCCGCGAGCGATTCCTGCCGTCGCAAACCGCGTTCAGCTTCGGCCGCCTCAGTCACGTCCACCAGCGTAAGAATTTGCCCGCGCGAACCGTTGATTGCCAGCGGCGAGGAATAGACATCGAAGGTTTGCTCCTGCTCGCGTTCGTCGCCCGGCGGGCAAACCCAACGTCCTCGATACGTCGCTCGATCCACGCGCGTGGCGGTCGCTTCTTCCAACATCTTCAAGGCAGCATCAGACGCAAACTTTTCATAAACCGAGGCGCCGATGGTGGCCCGCGGAAAAATTCTAAAAAAGGCTGCGTTGGCACTGCGAATGCGATCGTTCTCATCGATCGCGGCGACTGCGCTCACCATCCCTTCGAGCAGTTGGCTGGTGAAGTTTCGTTCGCGCCGAGCTTCTTCCACGCTGCGCTGCATCTCGCCAAAACGCCGCTGCACTTCCCAGATTGTCCCGGCGGCCACCAGTGCGCCCACTATCAGCGCAATCACGCTCCACGTTCGAATCGATTCTGCCGCCGCCTGCTGGATGATTTCACTTTGGTGAAAAACCTCGATCTGCTCCGCCGCTGACTGGTCTAGTAAGCTGTTAAGTTCTGTGTCGGCGACCTTAAACTTTGGAAAACCCTCCAGCGAGTAGCGACGCAGATCGTCGGTGACCTCAACGTAGGCGGCCAGGTCGCTTCGAAAAGTGTTCCAGGTCGGATCGTTGGCGAGCGATGGCCGCTCAAGTTCGTGCAAAAGATCCTTTACTTCGGTCCGCGCCGAATTCAGGCGCACATCGAAGGGAGGCATGAGTTCACGACGAGCCTCCGCTTCCGCTCGCGCGCGCGCTTCGTTGTCCAATTTAGTAAGGGCAAGTCGCAGCTTGAGGAGCAAACTGAGTTTTGCCGCGTGCTGCTGTTCCAAATCCAGGACGGCGCCTCCGACCTCATCCATGCGGCGCACACTTAACAGCCCAAGCACTGCGATGAGTATGATCAGCAACAGGAACCCGACAACCAGCGGCACAATCGCGGGCGAAAGCTTACGGGTCCCCTTCGCGGGCGGTGTGGGCAGTGCGTCGTAAGCATTCGTCTCCGTAGGCTCGGCTCGGCGGTACACAACTCTGGGCCGATCGAGTTCCACGAACGCGTGTTGAACCGGATCACGAGAACCGTCGCCATCGCCTGACACGTCGGCGTTGGCATCGTCAGCTTGGCTGGTATTAGTGTCTTCTTTTTCGCTCATTCGTTAGGCTTGCCCAATCGCCAAGACGCCAAGCGCGCCAGGATTAATACAAAACCAGCTCCTGGAGAGTTGTTACCTGAATCGCGACTATTTGTTTGCTCCTAAGAGCCGTTATCAGTTTTGTGATCTTAAAACGTTTTCGTTCTTGGCGCTCCTGGCGTCTTGGCGGTTGCGATTTAACTAGGGCTTCGCATCCATCCAGTTGTCCGCAATGCCGACGTCGACGATCAACGGCACATCCAGACTCACCGCCGCTTCCATTTCCCGCTTCAGTATCTCGGCCACATGTTCGGCTGTTTCGGCCGACGCTTCAACCAGCAGTTCATCATGGACCTGCATCAGAAGTTTGGCGTCGATACCCTCGCGCTTGAATTCTTCGTCAACCCTCAGCATCGCGATCTTCACGATGTCGCTTGCTGTGCCCTGTATCGGCATGTTGATAGCTTCGCGCTCGGCAGCTTTGCGAATATTCGTGTTACGGTCGCTGATGCCCGGTAGTGGACGAATGCGTCCGTAGATGGAACGCACGTAACCATGTTCGCGCGCCCTGAGCGGCACTTGTTCCATGTAACGTCGCACGCCCTTGTAAGTGTCGTAGTAGTCTTCAATAACTTTCTTTGCTTCCTGCCGCGAGATGCCGACTCGCTGCGACAGCCCCCACGGCTCGATCGCATAAGCGATAGCGAAGTTAACTATCTTCGCGAAGCGGCGTGCCTCTTTCAGTTCCTCGTCGGTTCTGGCGCCGAACACGAGCCGCGCGGTGCGCGCGTGAATGTCTTCGCCGTGTTGAAACGCTTCGAGCATCACCGGATCCTGAGTGATGTGCGCGAGCAATCGCAGCTCGAGTTGGGAATAGTCTGCCGAAATGATCTTGTTGCCCTTTTCGGCGACGAAAGCGCGCCTGATGCGACGGCCCAGCTCAGTGCGAATGGGAATGTTTTGCAGGTTCGGCTCGCTGGAAGAAAGACGGCCGGTAGCGGCAACGGTTTGATTCAGCAGACAGTGAATTCTGCCGTCGGCTGCAATTTGATGTGGCAGCGCGTCCGTGTAAACG
>Ga0137410_10001305_pt1 | contig 17089 bp, 13 predicted proteins | sample CZODoug1_16funga_FD_108878 | JGI IMG/M metagenome (GOLD analysis project Ga0137410, IMG submission 108878) | Vadose zone soil fungal communities from Angelo Coast Range Reserve, California, USA - CZODoug1_16fungal (Illumina Assembly) | ecosystem: Environmental > Terrestrial > Soil > Vadose zone... | reverse complement strand
GGTTCTAGCCGGCATAGACGCCGCCGGCGGCCAGCAGTTCGTCGTGGGTGCCTTGCTCCGCGACACGACCATCCTTCAAGACGATGATCAGGCGGCCCATGCCGTCCGGAGGTGGGCGCCGTTCGCGGCTCGCGCTGTGGAACGCCCCCACAGCCGTTGTCGAATCAGTCCCCATGGCCGTGGGCGACGTTAGGCAATTTCCCGGCCACTCTTGCTTCGGGCTGCAAAGGCCTGCCTTTGGTCGATTCGGTAGCACGGCTGTCAAGCGAGTGCGCATCGCTTGTATGCCGATCCGACGGGACGGGTCGCGTCAATGGCTCAGCTGCTCCCGCTGCACTTCGGAGATGGCCACCGAGAGCCAGTATCGCGCGTCGGCCAGGTCCTCCCGCTCAACCGACTCGCGAGCGTACTGCACCGCCTCCTGCGCGGGAAACGGCAGCGCCGGAAACGCAAATTCCAGCGTGTCGAGCACCTCGGAGTTGCCGAGCGCGAGCTGGTACTGTGCGTCCGACAATGCCGAGACCGCTTGCTGCGTCAACTCGCGCGCCTGCTGCGTGCGCACCGCCACCGCCTCCCTGCGCGCCTGGTCCTGCGCGAGTTGCTCGCGGAGCGCGGCGACCTGACCGTTGAGTTGCCACATCTGCTCGGTCTGCGCGTCGGCGCGTGCCTGCAGCAACTGCTGCTCGAGCGCTGCGCTCCGGCTGCGCAGCTGGGCCATCTCGTCCGCGGCCGGTCCACCGTCCGGGGGCTCGGCGCCACTTCTATTCATACTTTCGCCGGCGGGGGCTTCTTCCTCAGTCCTTGGAATCGAGCCGGGCGGCTCGCCCAGATAGATCGGGCCGCCGTCCGCCGGGATCCATACGCCCAGGCCGCCGTCTCGGGCCGGACCGGACGCCTGTGACGGCGCGCTGGCCGCTCGTCCACTGGCCTCGAGCGATCCGGCTGCACCATCCGGGCCGGTTTGCAGCACGGAGAGGCTAGCGGCGGCACCTACGAGCGCGGCGAATAGACCCTTCAACATGAGTCTGGCCGCTACCCCTTCACGATGACACCGCAGGCGATGCGATCGCCGGAGTTCCCCGCTGGATCAGTGACGTCATCGTCCGCCTTGGCATGAACCACCAGCGACGAGCCATCGCCGTCGAACAGGCTGTCGGGCGTGCCAGTTTCCAGCGTCACGTCTGGCACCAGCACTTCGACCGTCAGCTTGCGGTTCGCCGGGATGAAGATGTCGGGCATGTCGCCCGCGTGCTCGCCTTGCGGCGACTTGATTCCGTGCTTGTGGCCAGCGGGGGTGAAGTGACCTCCGGCGCTCTGAAAGGGTGGCGCCTCGCACTTGCCGGTCTGGTGGATATGGAAGGCGTGCTCGCCGGGGGGCAGGTTCTGGAACGCCGCGCGAATCAACACTCCATGCGGCGTCTGCTCGAGCACGACGGAGCCTGCGCTCTTGCCGTCGGCTGTCTCCAGACGGGCGACGCCGAGGAGCTTCGCATCGGCGCCTGCAGCGATCGGGGAAACCATCGAAACGAGTCCGGCGGCGAGAATGGCGCGGTTCACTGACCCTCCTGGTCCTGCGCGTAGGCGCTCGGACCTCCAGAGCAACTTCCGGACCATCCCTGGCTTCTGGCAACACGGGCGATTCGGCGACACGGATGTCTAATGCCCGCCTATCGCTGTCCAGGGATCCGACAGGCATGCGGGTAGAGTGCCCACCCCGCCTTGCGAAAACGGCACCGACAACCACGCAGATGTCCGGCGCTCACGACGCCTTCCGCGTTCCCACGCGGTTCCAAACGGTCTTGTGGATGAGCTTGCCCATCGGTGTCGTGCCGAACGCGAACACACGCCTGCGCACTTCGTCGCCGACGTTGCCGCCTAGGGAGAAGAAGCGGCCCATCCAGTGCGACCAGCGCACCAGGCTGGCGTTGGCAGCCCGGCGCTCGCGCTGGTACGCGAAGAGCGCGCGATCGATCGCGGCGTCGTCTGCGCGAGCCGCGAGAACGGGCCCGACTTCCCGCGCCAGGCAGGCGCCGTCTTCGATTGCCATGGTCATGCCCTGCCCCGCAGTGGGGTTTGTCACGTGCACGGCGTCACCGATCAACGCCGCTCCGCGGGCCAGGTAGCTCGGAGCGTGGGCACGCGAAAGCTGGTACAGGTGCGAGCCCTTGAGGCGCGGTTGCATGCCTCGCAGGATCGGGGCGCGCCGCCAGATCGCCTCGACCTTCCTCTCCATGACGCCGGCCCGGAAGAGGTCCTGCTGCGGGGGGCCCACCAATACCGCCAGCCCGACCCAGGCGCCGATCTGTGGCATGATCATCACGCCGCCGTCGGGGTGCAGCTCGAGGCGCATCGCGTCCTCGTACGCGGGGGGTCGCTCGAAATCGATGATGAAGTAACCATGATCGTAGGCCACCTTGAGCAACGGGATGCCGAGGAGATGACGCACGGTGGAAGTTGCTCCGTCGGCTCCGACCACGAGCCGTGCGTTCACCGCTTCCTCGTTGCCTTCGCTGTCGGCAACCACCGCGCCGCGAACGCGGCCGTCCCCTTCGAGGAGGCGCACGATCTTGCTCAGATAGCGGATCTCTACGCGGCCGGTGCAGCGCGCGGTATCGGCTAGCGCGCGCTCGATCTCCGGATGGGGAAGGACGAGGTAGGGATGCTTGCCGCCGCCCAGCGGAGCCTCGAGCAGGAAGCCGTTGCGGTGGTGGAAGACCTGCATCTTGCGGATGGCACGGGCCCCCGCGGCGCGGCATCGCTCGAGCGCGCCCCACGCGTCGAGGTGCCGCGTCACGGCCGGCAAGAGGCTGTCCCCTCGGTTGATGTAGCCCGGACCGGGGCGCTTCTCGACTACCAGGACACGGAGATCGCAGCGGTGGGCGAGCGCCAGCGCGAGAGCGGCGCCGCCCACGCCTGCACCCGAGATGAGCACGTCTCGATTCACGCGAGTCGATCCATCAGGGACATCACCGTCACGGCCGTCTTGAAGCTCGCCCAGCGCAAAGGTTCGAGCGGCACAAGCGGCGGGTCGTTGCGGAACCAGGGAAGATCGGGGAGTGCCTCCCCCGCGAGCAGCGCGCTCACCCAGGCGCCGGAAGCGACCGACAGCGCGACGCCGTGACCGCACCAGCCGACCGCGTGCACCACCGCCTGGTTCTCGCGCCAGCGCTGGATGGCGGGGAGCGCGTCGGCCACGTAGCCAATCACTCCGGTCCAGCCGCCCGCGATCGAAAGCTTCGCGAGGAACGTGGCCTCGAGCTCGCGACCCAGGCGATCGAGCGCGGCCGCGCTCCCGCCCCCGCTCGTATCGCCGCCCCAGCGGTAGCGCGGCGCGCCACCGCCGAAGACGATGCGGCCATCGGCGGTACGACGGAAGTAGTTGAAGATCCGCCGCGCGTCGAGCAAGCCCTCGCGGCCAGCCCACCCGATCGCTGACCAGGCCGCCGCGTCGAGGGGCTCGGTCACCAGTGCCTGCAGGTGCACGGGGAGTACGCGCCCCGCTAGCAGCCCGACGCCGGCGGTGTAGCCGGCAGTGGCGACGACGACCTGATCAGCACGGACCTCGCCGCCCTGCAGGACCAGCCGACCCGGCTCGATGCCGATCACTTGGGCGCCCTCGAGGATCGTCGCACCCCGCTTTACCGCCCGCTCGGCGAGTCTCGAGACCAGGCGGCCAGGGTGGAGCGTTCCCGCCACCGGAAGGCGAATCGCTTCCGGCCGTCCCGACAGCCGGATGCGCCGCTCGAGCGCTGCCGCATCGAGCGGCTCGAACGGGAGACCCAGCTCGCCCAACAGCTCCGCGAATCGCGAGAGCCTGCAGCGCGCACCGGCGGAGCGGGCTACCACGAGCTGCCCAGACATCTCCAGCTCGCAATCGATCCGCTCCTCCCGCACTAGCCGCTCCACCTCGGCGACGGCGTCCAGCGTGGCGCGGTAGAGCCCGCGCGCGCGCTCCTTCCCCAGGCGCCGCACCAGCGCCTCGAGGCTCTGTCCGACGCCGGGACCGAGCAACCCGGTGCTGCGGCCTGACGCGCCGGCGCCGACGCGGTCTGCCTCGAGCACCAGCACTCGCGCGCCTCGTCCAGCAAGGTGCCAAGCCGCGGAGAGCCCGGTGAGCCCGGCACCGATCACTGCCACGTCGGCGCGCAGGGTGCCCCCCGCAAAGCGCGGGAACCGGGCAGCCAGCGCCTCTGCCCAGATCGGCGCAATGCCCTTCACGCCGCAGCTCCCGCATCGAGCGCGCGGCCCACCTCACGCGAGCGGCGCACGCGCCAGATCCGACCGTCCACGAAGTAATGGTGAAAGGCGACTCCCCAGCCGAACCCGAGCAGCAGGTTCCGGATGAGATCCTGCCGCGCCAGCGCCACGCCCAGAATCCGCGGCCCGTACCAGAGGAGCCCGAGCAAAAGCCCCAGTGCGAGGTAGCGCAAAATGCCCCCCGCTGGCGTGCGTCCCTTGCCGCGCTCGTACTGCCAGACGATGCGGTGGTACTGCAGGTTGTGGAAGATGGTGAGCGTCGCGGTGATGGTGAGCAGGTTGTCGAGCAGCGCGAACACCGCGATGTGGAAGGCAATGACGATCGCGAGCAGCAGGTGGCGCGGTCCCAGCCGACCGCTCTGCCGCGAGACCAGCGCCGCCGCGATCCCGCCCGCGCCTGCGGCAAAGGCGGCGTCGAGTGCCATGCGCAGCGACGGCAGCCATGCCGAGGGCAAGAGGACCGGCAGGCCCGAGCTCAGGTATCCCTCCGAAAGGGAGAAGCGCACGTACGGATAGAGGCACCCCACCCAGAGGAGGAGCGTCTCGAGTCTCGCCTCGCGCGCGTCCGTCTCGCCGGCGCGGCGGCGGTAGAGCATCAGAAAGCCGTAATGCTGGCGCACGAGGTGCCAGTACGCCCAGAGGTAGGCGAAGAGCAGGAAGTGGCGGAAAATCCAACCCCCACCGCCGAGCTGCGAAGGCCCTTGCCGGCAGGCGACGTGATCGATCAGAGCCAAGAGAGGCCCCAGCACCACGACCCCCCACGACCACGGCCCGGGCAGTTGGGGCTCGTTCACCAAGTAGCTGCGCGCGTAGGTCCCGAACACGTGCGTGCCGTCGAACATCACGCCCCACACGAGCAGCGCGAGCACCGCCGGATGCCCGACCGAGAAGCTCGTGCCTTCGAGCGGCGGCGTGAGCAGGAAGAACGCGAGCAGCGCGATGCCAGCCAGCACCGATCCCTGGAACCAGAGCAGATCGTCGCGCGCGCTGATGAGCCAGGCTCGTGTCATATCGATCTCGTGAGGATGAGGAGGTCGAAGATGGCCCTGAGCGAGAGCGGCCGGAAAGCGACCAGCTCCGGGTCGACGATGTCGGGCAGCCACTTGCGCTTGTATTCAGCCTGCCTCCGCGCGGGATAGATGAAGCTCCCGTAGCGCCCGAGCAGTCGCAGGACCCAGGACACCAGGCGGCTCGCGCCCGGCCCATCCCGGCCGGCGAGCACGAACGGCGTGAAACCGAAGTGCAGATAGAGGGCCCCGTCCGCGGCGAGGCGCTCCATGGCAGTCGCGTTGCACAGCTCCATGCACCCGGCCGGGGCATCGGCGGTGCGGCGGGTGAGATCGTGCAGGAAGCCCGGCCGCTCCCCGAATGCGGGCACGTAGGTGATGAAGCCGATCATCCGATCGCTCCCATCGACCGCGGCGAAGATCCGCCGCTCCGGGTCGCCCGGGCCGCCCATCTCGCCGATCATGAAGTCGAGCTCCTTCTTTCCCTTCTTCGCCAGCCACTCGCGGCTAATCGCGCTCAGTTGCGCGAAGGTCGCGGCGTCCGAGGGCAGCTCGCGCCCGATCTCGAGGATACGCACGCCCAGCGCGCGGGCGCGCTTGATCTTGTTGCGCAAGCTCATCCTCTTCGTGCCGGCGAAGGAATAGGCGGCCAGGCGCAGCGCGTAGCTGGAGCCGAGCTCGTTCACCGTGAAGCCCCGCTGGCGGAACAACTCGCACTGCGCTTCGCGCACCTGCACGGCGATCACGCGCCGTCCGCGGCGATCGGCCTCGCCGATGAATCCGTCCAGAAGGGGCGTGCGCGCGCCCGCCGGCGCGTGCACGCCACCGAAGAGAACGAGGTGCCTGCCCTGCTCCCGGTAGGCGATGAAGCCAGGCACGCCCCGAATTTCGAAGCGCCGGTTGCGGGGCGAGAGCGCGAGAAAGCCGGAAGGGTGATCGATGAAGTACCTTTCGCGGAGCGCGCGGGCGGCCTGCATCAGGCGGGCTCGAACGGCAGCGAGGCCGGCTTGTAGGTGTTGCCGAACAGCCCGCGGTCGCCGGATAGATGGATGGGAATGGCCAGCATGGCCCACTCAAGCCGCCCCGCGGCGAGCGCCCAGAGCCCGACCACGGCCGCGCCCGTCAGGTAGTTGTGAGTCAGGTTGTAGAGCAGGTGGTACGTGGCCGAGATCTTCCGGCCGCCCGCGCGGCGCCAGGCAATGGCTCCGGGGACGTAGCCGATCAGATCGATGGCTAGGAAGGCGATGAGGAACAGCGGCCAGCGCATCTCCCTCAGGTGACGGAGGGCGAGCAGCGAGAGCGCAAGCAGCAGCGCGACGTGCTCCAAGCGAACCAGGGCGAAGGTCTGATCGGTGTGGAAGCGGTTCCTCGTGTCCATGGTTTCACAGGCCCGCCGCGGCCATCAGCCGGGCGTGGCCCTCCTCGATGCTGCGATGGATCATCGCCACCTGATCCCGATACGGAGTCTCGGCGATGAGTCGGCCGGGGGCGCATTCCGCCCCGGCGAAGAGCTCGCGGTGCCGCCGGGCCACCGCGTCGAAAAGGCCGACGAACTTCTTCACGTAGTAGCGGAAGACCTCGGCCATCGCGCCGCGCGCCTCGCGGCAGAGCTTGGATACCTGCGCATGCTTTTGCGGGTCGTCGGCAAGCAGCGTCCGGACTAGATTGGCCCCGAAGGCGCAGTGCCGGGTCTCGTCGGCGAAGGCGTTGTGCACCAGGCGCGACAGATAGGGATCGATCGTCCTCCAATACCGCTCCTCGTAGGAGTAGAGCGGGTAGGCCATCCCCTCGAGCACCAGGTTCATCAACGTCAGCCCTTCGATGAAGGAGCCACCGTCGGCCACCTCGTAGCAACGCTCGATGAAGCTCTTGAGCGGTGGGATGAGGATCGCCTCCACTCCCTCGTCCGGGGCGAGCCGCGCGATCCCCCGCGCGCTCCGGTAGCGACGGCGGAACTGCTCGTTGTGCCGGGCCTCGTCGAGGGTCTGCTGGGCGGCGAAGTTGAGCGTCTCCTGCGTGGGCGCCCTGCGCGTGAGCGAGCCGGACACGCGCAGAGCCGCCTCCTCGAAGACGACGAAGAGGGAAAGATCCAGGCGATGCACTTCGGCGAGCGCGTGCGAGGCGAGTAGCGCTTCGGGGATCTCGTCGCCAAGGCTCTTTAGCGCCTCGTCCTCGCGCGCCCATTGCTGCGCGGCGACCACCGAGGTCCAGCGCGCGATGGAGAGGTCAATCGCCATGTGCCGGCTCCGGGAGTCTGGCGGGCCGGGCCCGCCGCGCGAGCAGAAGGGCTCCGCCGTAGGCGGCCCCCACGAGGAGAAGCGTCCCGGCCCGGGCACCGCCTGCGTCCACGGCGACGGCCACGCCCAGCGCGAACAGGCCCAACGCGAGGGCGCGCCCCACCAGACGAATGCCCCTGCCCCGCTCTTCCTCGGCAAACGGCGGCCTTTCGCGCACCCACGCCGCGCACCCGTACACCAGCGAAGCCGCGATAGCGGCAGCAAGGATGGCGGGCTCGAGCGCTCCGCCGAAACCGACCAGAGCGGTCGCGCCGATCGCCACGGCCAGAAGAACGGAGAGCGCCTTTCGCGGCACCATCGTGCGTGGATCGAGACGGCCGAAGCGGCGCGGCAACGTGCCCTGCGCGGCCAGCGCGCAGGCGAAGCGGGACAATGCGAGGAGTGCACCGTTGAAGCAGGTGAAGCTGGCGAGCAGCGAGAGGACGATCATGAGGGCCACAGCAACCGGCGAGCGGGCCTGCTCGGCGATGGCGAGTTGAGGAACGAAGCGATACCCGGCGGCTGCCGCTTTCGCGTCGAGGCAAGAGAAGCCCAGCGAGACGAGGCTGTAGAACGCCGCCAGAACACCCACGCTGATGGGGAGCGACCTGCCGATCGCGCGCGGGCTGCGTGCGATCTCCGCATGCGAGGTGATGAGCTCGAAGCCCATGAAGAGAAATAGCGCCTCGCCGGTTCCGGCCATGAAGTGAACCGCGGAAGGAGCATGGGGGATCAGCGCCGAGGCCAGCGACCCTCGATCCGCCGCGCCAGTGATGGCGAGCATCGAGAGCCAAGCCATGCAGAGCACGAGGCCCGCGGTGGCGGCGGCCTGCGCGCGGTAGCCGATCTGCACGCCGGCGCGGCAAAGCGCCCAGGTGCCGACCAGGAACAAGAGCGCGCCGGCCGCCACTGGGACCGGTAGGACGCGAGCCAGGAGCGTGCCCACGATGGTGGCCTCGGCTCCGACCAGGATGAGGGTGAGCAAGAAGTAAGGCGCGGCGATGACCAGTCCGCTCTGACGCCCCAGGCCGCGGGAGAGAAATGCGAGTAGCCCCGCGCCGCTAGGCACTACAGCCGAGAGGCGCGCGAAGGCCCGCGCCAGGAGTCCGCAGAGTGCCGCCGCGAGCAGGACGGCGGCGACGGACCACAGTCCGCCCAGAAGCTGCTCGATCTGCAGCATCCCGATGGCGCATACGGAGGCGATGCCCGTGCCGCACCCGGCGCCGACCAGCGCGAGAGTTCCTGGCCCGCTCATTCGGGGCATAGCACCCCCGCGATGTAGTCGAGCCTGAGGAAGTCGCGCTCGCGTCCGCGCACCGTCAGGTCACCGAACAAGTACGGCTCGTTCGGTCCACGCCTGAGCTCGAGGATGTCGCGCAACGTGGCCTCGTCGGAGGTGATGACCACGTCGGCCTCCGCCTGGTCGGAGATGCAGGTGATGAGCCCGTTCTCGAGGCGCACCGCCACCGACGCACTGCTGTCGCTGGCGACCAGGGCGATGGTGCAGATCCAGCCCCGCTGCTCGGCCATCAAGTCCGGGCGCCTGTTATAGGCGCGAGCGAAACGGGACATTGCATTCACGAGTGGGTTCACGCGGTTCTCCTGAGCAGTTGCGCATCGAGCGAGTCGAGAGGCGGCTCGACGAGACGAAAGCCGTGGCGCCCGGCGAGCGCGAGCACCTCGTCCACCTCCTCGAGCGGCACCGAGTCGCCGATGCCGCGGTCACGGGTCTCGCCGGCCAGCGCAAGCAGGATGGTCTCGGAGAGGCAGGCGAGTTGGATCCCGCGCGGGAGCCCTTGCAGGTTTCCCGCTCCGAAGTGTGCGCCCGGATCGGGCAGCGCCACCAGGCCGCCGTCGATCACCGTGAGGTCGGTCCGGGCGCGGACCCGCGGCGAGGCATCTGCGGGCCGCGCCACGTCACAGATGATCGTTCCGTGTCGCAGCGCTGCGCCGTCGAGCACCGGCCGTGCTGCTCCGGTGGCAGAGAGCACGATCTCGCAGCCCGCCAGCCGGGCGAGATCGGTGGTGATCTCGATGGCACGCGGGTCGCAGCCGAGCTGATCGGCGAGGCGGGCGAGCTGCGTGGTACCGCTTTCGGGATTGCCGACCAGGACCATCCGCCGGGGTCGCTCTCGGGCCATCAACTTTGCGCATAGAGCGCCCACCGAACCGCGCGCCCCGACAACCGCCACTCGCGCGCCTTCGATCGACTTCCCGCGCCGTGCGGCCACGCTCTGGATCGCCCGCATCGCCATGCCGGCCGTGAGGGCATTGCCGGTAGTAATGGCGGGTCCCCGCCCCAGTACCGCGCGCCCGCGCCGGCTGAACGGAGTGGTGAAGCCGCCCAAGCCCACCACCTTGGCGCCCAGCGAAGCAGCGAGATCCACCGCGCGGGCGATCTGCGCCTCCACCCGCCGCCGGCCGCGCCTCTGCATCTCCTGGGGAAGCATGCCCACCGAGATGATGAAGCCTTCTGCGGCGGCGCCCGTGGCCGAGCGAATGGGCGCGGGGCGGACGACCACCCCAGGCGGCATCCGCGCGGTGAACGAGCAGAACCGCTGCAACTCGGCCGGCGCGAGCCTGGCCATCGACGGATCGGTGATGACGACGTCCTCGGGCCTCGTGTAATGAACGAGGAACGCGTAGCAAGGGCCGGATACCTTGTGCGAGGGCGCAGGCAGGTAGACTGGCTCCTCTTCCACGGCTGCGTCCCCTTCGTCCAGCGCCCCCAGCGCGCGCGCCACCCGGTCCGCCGCGCCGCGATCGAGCAGCGCGCAGACCGAGGCGATTCCCTTCAGCAACCTTTCGATCTCGCCGTCGCTGATCGTCAGCGGCGGAGAGACGCGCAGCACGGAAGAGTCGCCCAGCGTGGGCAGCACCAGAACCGAAGCCAGCTCGGCGATCGTCGAGGCGACGGCGTACGCGTAGAGGCCTTGATGATGGAGATAGGAGAGGAACAGGCCTGCATCGGCAGGAATTGGCCGCAGCTCGACAGCTCCGAGAAGACCGCGGCCGCGCACGGCGGCGACCGCTCTCGGGTAGCGTCGGGGCAGCTCCGCCAGGCCAGCCTGCAGCCGCGCGCCCTTGCGCGCCACTTCCGGCAAGAGCCGCGCCACCTCCTCGAGCACCGCCTCTCCGACGCGGCAGGCGATGTTGTTGTTGGCGAAAGTGGAGGAGTGACCGAGCGCGAATCTCTCGTCCCAGAAAGCCCGTGAGACGAGGCACGCGCCGAGCGGGAAGAACCCTCCACCCAGCGCCTTGGCGACGAGCAGCAGGTCCGGCCTCACGCCCTCATGCTGGCAGGCGAAGAATTGCCCAGTGCGGCCCAGGCCGGTCTGGATCTCGTCGAGGATGAGGGCAACGCCATACTGCGAACAAAGCTCCCGCGCACGCCTCAGGTACCCCGGGGGCGCCGGGTGAACACCGCGCTCGCCCTGGATGGGCTCGAGCAGGAAGCCAGCGACGCGGTCTCCATCGCGCTCCAGCTTTCTCGCCAGCGCATCTCCATCGCCGAAGGACACGCGTTCGAATCCGGCAGGCACCGGGCCGAAACCCTCGGCATGGTGGCGCTGGCCAGTCGCCGCCAGCGCTCCAAGGGTCTTGCCGTGGAAAGAGCCCTCGGTGGAGAGGATGATCGGCCGACTGGTGCGAGAGCGGACGAGCTTGATCGCCGCCTCCACTGTCTCCGCCCCGGAGGTGGTGAACACGCACTGCGCCATCCCCGGTGCGGCGCGCACCAGCTTTTCTGCCAGCGCCTCTGCGTGACGCGCCCGGTAGGGCTGCACCATTGCCGGCTCGCCTTCGTCGAGCGCGGAGCGGATCGCCGACTTGACCAGTGGAGCGTCATGGCCAAAAGCGACGGCTCCGTACTGCGCGTACCCATCAAGAAACCGGCGGCCGGACTGGTCGAACAACCACGATCCTTCGCCACGGACCCAGATACGATCCATCCGGCAGAGACGGAGCAGGCGATTCAGCGTCGGATTGAGCGCTGCGTTCATCGTGGAATTGGCAGAGCATCCATCGTGCCAAGGCGATGAATCGGCGAACTGTCTCTCGATTCGGGGCCATGAGGGCGCTTGCGCAACCAGCCGTCCGCCGCCGATGCGCAAGTTGCGCATCTTGTTCCGCGCCTCCCATCCAGGGACGCAAACCAGGTTATGCGGCCTGGCCGATTGGAGTTACGCTCCTGATTGGACGTCCATCGGTGCCTCATGTCCGAGCCCAACTCGCGTAGCGTGACCCCGGAACGCGCTTCTGCCGCGGAGTTTGCGGGCAGTGCGCGCTTCGCCGTGCGTCGCCGTCTCGGGGCCGGAGGCATGGGCGTGGTCTACGAGGCTTGGGACTGCGAGCGCAGCAAGGTGGTCGCCCTGAAGACCTTGCGCGATTTCGACGCCGCGGCGATCTACCGCCTGAAGCGCGAGTTCCGCGCACTGGCGGACGTGGCCCACCCGAACCTCGTGGAGCTCCACGAATTGCTCGCAGAGGGCGACCGCTGGTTCTTCACCATGGAGTTGGTGAATGGCCTCGACTTTCTCAGCTGGGTACGGCCGGGCTGGACGCCGGCGTCGCAGGTTCACAGCACGCCGGTCTTTGCGCGCGCCGAGACCCGCGGTCCGCCGGCTCTTCGGTCCGGCACCGGCGTGCTGGATGAGCAAAGGCTGCGGGCGGCGCTGCGGCAGCTGTGCGAGGCCATCGGCGTGCTCCACCATGCGGGCCGGCTGCACCGCGATCTGAAGCCATCCAACGTGCTCGTACAGCCTGACGGGCGGGTGGTGCTTCTCGACTTCGGGCTCGCCTTGGAGCTTCAGCCCACGCGCGGCGACTTGAGCGAAGAAGTCGTGATGGTTGGAACGCCGGCCTACATGGCGCCGGAGCAGGCGGCGATGGAATCGATGGGCCCACCGGCCGATTGGTACGCGGTCGGCGCGATGATTTACGAGGCGCTGACCGGCCGGCCGCCCTTCGAGGGGAGTCCGCTCCAGGTTCTCATGGACAAGCAGCACCACGAGCCGGTGGCGCCGCAGACCCTCGCGCCCTCGGCGCCAGACGACCTGTGCTCGCTCTGCGTCGAGCTGATGCGGCGGCATCCAGAGGAGCGGCCCGCCGCAGCCGCCATCCTCGGTCGATTGGGCGCCGGGGATGGGCTTTACGTCGTCACCCCGTCCGTCCCCAGCACCGGCGAACCGCTGCCACTGGTGGGACAGCAGCACGTCCTCGCCGGGCTACGCGAAGCGTTCGCCGATGTGCAGACGGGGCGCGCGGCGACGGTGCTGCTCCATGGAAGCGCCGGCGTCGGTACCAGTACCGTCGCGCGGCGGTTCGCCGATATCGTGCGGAGCGAAACGGACGCCGTGATCCTGGCGGGGCGTTGCTACGAGCGCGAGTTGGTGCCCTTCAAGGCGCTCGACAGCCTGATCGACGCGCTCTCGCGCCATCTGCGGCGGCTGCCGCGACTCGAAGCGGAGGCACTCCTGCCCCGCGATGTGCGCGCACTGACACGCATGTTCCCGGTGCTACGCCGAGTCGAGGCGGTGGCCGGCGCTCCTCGCCGCGCCGCCGAGGTGCTCGATCCGCAGGAGCTACGGACCCGGGCAATCTCGGCCCTGCGCGAGCTTCTTTCGCGAATCGCGGACAGACGGCCGATGGTGGTCCTGATCGATGGCCTGCAGTGGAGCGATCGCGACAGCGGGGCGCTGCTCGTCGAGTTGCTGCGGTCGCCTGACGCGCCGGCAATGCTGCTCGTAGCCTGCTATCGCAGCTCGCTCGACGAGCTCGATCCATCGGCCACGCTAACGTCTTGTTCCGAGACGGTGCCGCAGCTGCTCTCGCAGCTACATTCTGAGCTCGCCGCGGTCTGCGCGGTGCGCGACGTCGAAGTGCAACCGCTCTCGGCTGCCGAAGCGCTCGAGCTGGCGGCGCTCTTGCTGTCGCGTGCGGGACTTCCCGACCATCACGCCGAGTCGGTGGCCCTGGAGTCGCGCGGTAGCCCTTTCCTGGCGCACGAGTTGGTGCGCGCGCTGCAGGTCGACACGGGCCGCAAGGCGCTCTCGGCCGGCATCACGCTGGCGCAGGCCATCCAGGCGCGGCTCGACTCGCTCGCTGCGCCGGCGCGCCGCCTCCTCGAGGTCGTTGCCGTCAGCGGAGGGCCAACACATCCGCAGATCGCCGGATCCGCTGCCGAGTTGGAGGGTGACGCCCGCTCCACCTTCTCGCTCCTGCGTGCCGCGCACCTTCTGCGAACCAGCGCCGACGGCGAGCGCGTCGAGGCGTACCACGACCGCATCCGGGAGACGGTGGTTGCGGCGGTGGATGAGTACCGACTCCGCGAGATTCATCTGCGGCTAGCCGCTGCGATCGAATCGGCGCCGGGCCCCCATGACGCTGCGGCGCTGGCCTTTCATTTTCGAGCTGCCGGCAATCTCGAGCGCTCCGCCGAGCATGCCGCGCTCGCCGCCGCTCGGGCAGCAGAGGCACTTGCCTTCGAGCGATCCGCGCGGCTCTATCAGATGGCGCTCAGCCTCCGTGCCCCCGACGCGGGTTGGGGGCGCGACCTCGAGGTGCGGCTCGGCGACGCACTCGCGGCGGCCGGGTTCGGCGTGCGGTCGGCGCGCGCTTATCTCGAAGCCGCTGCCCGACCGTGGGCCACGCGCGCCGGGGCGGTCGAGTTGCGCCGCCGGGCCGCGGAGCAGTACTTGCGCGCCGGCCATGTCGACGAGGGCCTGGAAGTGCTCCGCTCCGTGCTGGCCAACTACCGGATGCGCATCGCCAACACGCCTCGCGGTGCGCTCCTCTCGCTCCTTTCGCGTCGCGCGAGGATCAAGCTTCGAGGAACGCGCTTCGCCACACGCGATTCGAGCCAGGTCTCCGCCGAGGAGCTGACTCGGATCGATGTCTGCTGGACGGGCGCGGTGGGCCTGGCAATGGTCGATATCATCCGTGGCTCGGCGTTCCAGGCCAAACACCTGCTATTGGCGCTGAAGGCGGGCGAGCCGACGCGCGTCGCACGAGCTCTCGCCGCCCAGGCGCCTTTCGTCGCCACAGCAGGAGGCCCGCGCGCCCGGCGCGCGGCGCACAAACTCGTGAAACAGGCACAAGAGCTTGCCGACCGCCTCGAGCAGCCGCAGATCACCGCTCTGGCTGGCTGGGTCGCCGCGGTGGTCGATTTTCTCGCCGGGCGCTGGCGCTCCTGCCGCAAGTTGGCCGACGAGGCCGCCGCGCTCTTTCGCGACCGCTGCACCGGCGTGGCCTGGGAGCTGTCGAACTGCCAGCTCTTCTCGCTCTGGTCGCTCTTCTACCTGGGCGAGTTCGGGGAGCTGAGCCGAAGGGTGGAAGCGCTGAGGCGCGAGGCCCTCTCCCGCGGCGACCTCTATGCCGCCACCAGCTTCCGCACCGGACTCACCAACGTGGCCCTGCTGGTCGCTGACGACGTCGACGGAGCGCGCCGCGAGGCGGCCGACGTGCTCGCGCAGTGGAGCCACGAGGGCTTCCATTTCCAGCACTACTGGAACCTCCTTGCCCAGGGAGTGACCGACCTCTATGCGGGCGACGGCGCCGCGGCCCACGCGCGCATCGAGGCCCTGTGGCCGGCACTGCAACGCAGCCTGCTGCTGCGGATCCAGAATGTATTCGTCGAGAGCACCCACCTTCGCGCCCGTGCGGCGTTGGCCGCGCTGGATGGATCGAGCGCGGACGCGAGCCGCCTCGCCCTCGTCACCCGTTCTGCGCGCAAGTTGTCGCGCGTGCCGCTCGGCTGGTCGCGCGGCCTCGCGACCCTGCTCGATGCGGGCCTCTGCGCCGCGCGCCAGGATCGCGCAGGTGCTGCCGCGCGCTTCGAGGCCGCGGCAGCGCAGCTCGACCGGCTCGACATGGCGCTCTTCGCGGCGGCTGCGCAGCGCCGGGCTGGGGAGCTACGCCCCAGAAGCAACGGTGTCGCCAAGGTCGCCGCCGCCGACGCACGCATGGCCGCACAGGGGATCGTCAATCCCGCCCGGATGACGGCGCTGCTCACGCCGGGGGATTGAAGCGGTTTCTTGCTGACGCGCGGCCGAACGAAGCGGATATGCGCGGCGAACCTGATCCAGGCAGGTTAGCGCTTGCGCGGGCGAGGAAGTCCGTATTCACCCAGGCGCGACACCAGCGTGCGGCGTGAGATGCCAAGCAGCTCCGAAGCGCGCCTTTGGTTGCCGCCGCATTCCTCGAGCGCAGCGGCAATGCGCCGCTTCTCCTCTTCGCGCTCGTCGAGTGTGGCTGGGCTGGCAGAGACTGCCGGCGGCAGACGGACGATCGTCGTCGCGCGAACCTTCTCCAGGGGCAAGTGCTCTGGCGTGATCGGCCCGCCGCCGCTGAGCAAGACGGCGCGCTCGATCGCGTTGCGCAGTTCACGGATGTTGCCCGGCCATGGGTAGCGGAGGAGGGCCTCCATCGCTTCCCGAGACAGTTCTGGCTTCTCGGAAAGCCCCGCCTGCACACTGGCCTGGGCGATGAATCCGCGCGCCAGGCCTTCGACTTCGTCGCGACGCTCGCGCAGCGGAGGAATGACGAGCGAGATGCCGTTGAGACGGTAATAGAGATCCTGGCGGAAGGCTCCCCGCGCAACCTCGGATTCGAGGTTGCGGTTGCTGGCAGCGAGGACGCGCACATCGATCGCTCGCGGGCGTAGGCCACCGACCCGCCGTACCTCGCGCGTCTCCAGCACCTGGAGGAGCTTGGCCTGCATGGAGAGCGGCAACTCACCGATCTCGTCGAGGAACACGGTGCCGCGCTCCGCGCTTTCGAAGAGGCCCGGCTTGGCATGCAAGGCGCCACTGAAAGCGGCCCTCTCGTGGCCGAACAGCTCGGACTCCAGCAAAGCGTCGGGCAGCGCCGCACAATTGAGCGCGACGAAGGGTCCAGCGGCGCGCGGCGATCGCTGGTGGATCTCGGCGGCCATGATGCTCTTGCCCACGCCCGTCTCGCCCAGGATGACCACGCTGATCTGACTGGATGCAACGCGCTCGACGACGCGACGCAGTCGGGGCATGGCGTCCCCGGGCCCAATTGCCGCCTCGACCGGGCGCGTCTCTTGGGCTCCGCGCACGACCGCGTTGGCGTGCTCGATGAGGGCGGCCGGAGATCGAGCATCGCGCGGATAGCATGCCAGGCCAACTTCCGCCCCGGCAGAGAGCGCCCGCAGGGAGTCGCGGAGTCGGGCGGCGCAGGCCTCGACGGTGGCAGGATCGCTGTCCACGAGAAGCACTTCGTACTCGCCCGGGCCGTAGCTGGCGACCACGTCGCCCGGCCTGACCACGCCAGCGATCGCGTCCTGCACCGTCTGGCCCACTCCTCCGCAGTGCACTCGCGCTACCGCGAAACTGACGCCGCCCCGCTCGGCGCGCCCGCACTCGTCCTCCAACCGGGCCTCGAAGTAATCGTGAGTCAAAAGCCTGGTCGCGCGCGCGGGGCCGGGATCGCGCTGCACGACAAGCATCGTCTCGCCCAGCTCGAATGCGTCTCCCGGCAAGATCTCCACGATCTCGTTCGACATGAGACGGCGATCGCGCACTTGAG
>Ga0137410_10001299_pt1 | contig 17126 bp, 15 predicted proteins | sample CZODoug1_16funga_FD_108878 | JGI IMG/M metagenome (GOLD analysis project Ga0137410, IMG submission 108878) | Vadose zone soil fungal communities from Angelo Coast Range Reserve, California, USA - CZODoug1_16fungal (Illumina Assembly) | ecosystem: Environmental > Terrestrial > Soil > Vadose zone... | reverse complement strand
TTCATGACGAGATTCAACACCACCTGCTGAATCAGCACGCGGTCGCCCCGCACGGGCGCAAGATCGCCCGGCAATTGCGTGCGTAGCCCCACGTCGTGTTTCCGCGCTTCGCCCTGGCACAGAGCAAGCACTTCTGGAATCGCCTCGTTCAGGTCCACGCGCTCGGTGAGTGTGCCCGTCTTCCTCGCGAGAGCGCGAACCCGCGAGATGATCTCGCTGGCCCGGGTGCCATCGCGAATAATGCGCTGCGCGGCCTCGCGGGCCTCCTCGAGATTGGGCGATTCAGCCGCGAGCCAGCGGAGACAAGCATTGCCGTTGATCACGACCCCGGCGAGCGGTTGGTTGACTTCATGGGCGATCGAGGCCGCCAGCTCTCCCATGGTCATGACCCGCGTGACGTGAGCGAGTTCTGCCTGCATCTCGCGCAGCACCTCCTCCGCGCGCCGCAGCGATTGCATTCCGAGGCGTTGGGCTGCGCTCAGTGAGCCGACCAGGACGGCTGCCAGCACGAAGACGACAAAACGTGGCATCTCCTCTTCGGCCACGGCCAGCGAAAGGAACGGACTCACGAAGTAGTACGCGAACGCCACCGCGGAGAGCGCCGTCGCGAGCAGGCCCGGCCCCACGCCTCCCAGCCATGCGCTGAGCATCACGGCGCAGAGAAACAGGGATACGGGAGCGCTTTCCAAGTGGGCACTCGGCCACCGCGCGATGCCGAGGGCGACGGCGGGTGACAGTACCGCCACGGCGTAGTTGCGAATTGACGGCTTTGTATGCCGCAAGAAAAGCCTAGGCCCGTGCATACCGCTGCCTCCCACACCCAGAACTCACAAACAGGAATCCCACAGCCGTCTCGAGGGCATTCTACCAGCCTGTCGGCAACCGCGCACTTCTGCTCAGACGTCCGCACTCCACCCTGCCGGGGTCACGCTGGGGCGTGTTGCCGTCGCGCGGCCGAAGCATCGGCCGTGCAGCGACTTGCCTGAACGGCCGAGCTGGCCGGTCGATTGGCACATGGCGTGCAAAGGACCGCGTCGCTGAAGCGCGAAGACGCGATTCCCACACTCGAGGAGTCAAGAGATGTCTGCATCTCCTTTTGCACGACGCGTACGGACCCTCGCCGCGTTGGCGGGGGTCGTCACCCTGCTCGGCGCTGCCTCCGCACGCGCGCAGCAGCAGGCAATCGACCCGACGTGGCTCAGCTTCAACGCCGCGGCGCGGACGGCCCGATTCCAACTCATCGCTGGGCTCACCGGCCTGAACGGCGCGCTCAACTTCAACGGGTTCGCGGACGGTGGTCTCACGTTCGTAGTGTCCGTCGGCTGGCAGACTGAGGTCGACTTCCGGAACCACGACGGGATGCTGCCGCACAGCGCGGAAATCATCACCCCACGCACGCCGCTGCCGGTGCAGTCCGTGGCGCCCGCGATTCCACGGGCGTTCACGCTCGGCCTGGACCAGGGGTTGGTGTCGGAGGCAACGGACACGATGCGGTTCACGGCGCAACCGGCGGGCGACTATCTGATCTTCTGCGGAGTCCCCGGGCATGGCGCGGCCGGGATGTGGATCCGGCTCCAGGTGAGCGCGTCAGCGAAGACTCCGGCGCTGCGATAACATGGGAGCCGACGTCCGCAACGGGGTTCCCTACCGTGCGCTGGGGCGCACCGGAGAAATGGTGTCGCTGATCGGTGTGGGCGGCTACCACCTCGGGAGGCAAGCGGACGAGCAGGAAACGATCCGTATCGTCCGCACGGCCCTCGAGAACGGCATCAACTTTCTCGACAACTGCTGGGACTATAACGGTGGGGCGAGCGAGATCCGCATGGGAAAGGCGCTGCGCGACGGCTATCGCGACAAGGCGTTTCTCATGACCAAGATCGACGGTCGCAACAGGGAGACCGCGGCGCGGCAGATCGACGAGTCACTGCGCCGGCTCCAAACCGACCGCATCGACCTCATGCAGTTTCATGAGGTGATCCGGATGACAGATCCGGAGCGCGTGTTCGGGACGGACGGCGCGCTGGCCGCGGTGGTGGCGGCGCAGCGCTCAGGGAAGATTCGCTACGTCGGGTTCACTAGCCACAAGAGTCCCGCCATCCATCTCCGGATGCTCGAAACCGCCCGGGCGCACGGGTTTCGGTTCGACGCGGTGCAGCTGCCGTTGAACGTCATGGATGCTCATTACGACAGCTTCGCGAAGCAAGTCGTGCCCGTCCTCGTCGAGCAGGACATCGGCGTACTGGGGATGAAGCCCATGGGCGATCCGTTCGTCCTGGTGAGTGGCACCGTGACCGCCGTCGAATGCCTCCACTATGCCATGAACCTGCCGACCAGCGTGGTAATCACGGGCTGCGACTCGCTGCCCGTGCTCGAGCAGGCATTGCACGCGGCGCGCAGCTTTCGCCCCTTGAGCGAGGAAGCCGTGGAAGCGCTGCTTCGCCGGACGACGCACGCCGCACGCGACGGGAAGTACGAGCTCTACAAGACGACCCATCATTTCGATGGGACATACCAGAATCCACAATGGCTGGGGTGAGACGATGCGCGTGGGTTTCATTGGACTGGGAGCGATGGGGAGTCGCATGGCGGGCCGGTTACTCGAGGCCCACCATGAGGTGGTCGTGTACAACCGCACCCCGGAGCGTACCCGGCCCTTGGAGCAACGCGGCGCGAAGGTCGCGGCGACGCCGAGAGAGCTTGCGGCCGGCGTCGACATCGTGTTCTCGAGCGTCGCGAACGACGCCGCGCTGGAGCAGGTGATGTTCGGACCCGACGGTGCGCTGGCGGGCACTCGGGCCGGCACGATCGTTGTCGAGATGAGCACCGTGAACCCACGCACATCGCGCCGCCTGCACGAAGCGGCTCGCCGCAAGGGCGTCTCCGTGCTCGACGCTCCCGTCTCCGGGAGCACGGTGCAAGCGGAGCAGGGACAGCTCGTGATCTTCGTGGGGGGCGAGGAGGACGTGTACCAGCAGTGCCAGCCAATCCTCGCTGTGCTGGGCAGCAAGACGTTCTACCTAGGGCCCAGCGGCGCCGGGGCGACGATGAAGCTGTGTGTCAACACGCTGCTGGGGTTGGGCGTCCAGGCGCTGGCGGAGGCGATCGCGCTCGGCTTGAAAGCCGGGCTCGAGCGCGAGCGGTTCCTCGAGGTGCTGGGTGAAACCGCGGTGATCTCGCCCAGTCAGAAGGCCAAGCTCGAGAACGCTCGCAAGGATGAATACCCAGCCGCGTTCGCGCTGCGGCTGATGTTCAAGGACTTCGGGTTGATCGTGGAGACGGCCATGGAGTTGTCGGTCCCCATGCCTGCGACGGCGGCGGCCGTGCAGGTGGCCGCCGCGGAGCACGCCCGGCAGCTGGCCGCGCGCAGTGACGAGGACTTCTCTGTGGTCGTCCGAGCGATGGAACGGTTGGCGGGCGTCGCCTAGTCGCTGTGGGCTTCCGCGCAGTTCTGCTCGACCTTCCGCACCGGGCGCCGCGGGCGGCGCCTGAAGCGCACTGGTCCTCCGGTGCTCGAACACACGGCACCGCCGCGACTTGCTGGCGACGCTGCCAACGGCTGACGGCTGGCACAGGGCGTGCAAATGTTACGGTGCCATGAGAACCACGATCAGTTTGAGCCTGCCCGAACCCGCGTACCTACGGTGCCTTCGCGTCCTCGGGGCATGGTGGTGCCTGGGCTCGAGCCTGCTGCAGCCGCAGGTCCTGATGCGCTACGAGGAGCGTCCATGAAGGCCCTGTACGTGATGGCGCTATTCGCGGCGGGCGCGTGCGCGGGCCCGGGCGCCCCGATCGGACCAGACATCCCTCGGGAAGGGGGCGGCACACTGGGCAGTACGACATCCGGTGTGCTGGCCTTTCTGGTTCAGCCGAACGACGTCGCCGCCGGCAGCCCCATTAATCCGGAAGTGAAGGTCGAAGCGCTCGACACGCTCGGCAACGTGCTGACCGACTTCAGCGGCACCGTACGTGTCGCGCTCGGCTCGAATCCGTCCGGTGGCACTCTCGGCGGGACTGTCAGCGTCGTCGCTTTGTCCGGCGTCGCGTTCTTCGACACCCTCGTGATCAACCAGGCCGGCAGCGGCTACACGCTCGTCGCGTCGGCACCGGGATTCGGAAGCGTGTTGAGCGCGCCGTTCACGGTGTTCGGAGCCATCGGCGCCGCGGAGCGGGCGCAGTGAAGGTGCGAGCAGCCGTCCCGCTGGCGCTGCTCGTCGCCGCCCTCCAAGCGCATGATGCCGGGCCGGCTCGGCGCGAGCGGTTTCGCGACCCGGCCGTCGTGGCCAGCCGCGACGGCGTGCTCGAGATGACGCTCACCGCCGCGCGGACGACCGTGGATGTCGCGGGCCGGCCAGTCGTCGCCGCGGTGTACAACGCGAGCTACGTGCCTCCGACGCTGCGCGTGCAACCCGGCGACGTGGTGCGGCTGCGGCTCGTCAACGACCTGGACGACGAGACGAACCTGCATACGCACGGGCTGTCCGTGTCCCCGCTCGGCAACTCGGACAATGCCTTTCTGCACGTCGCGCCCGGCGGGGCGCAGGATTACGAGATCCGCATCCCGTCGAACCATGCACCCGGCCTCTACTGGTACCACCCACACTCCCACGGGCATTCGGACGATCAGGTGCGCAACGGCATGTCCGGCGCGCTCATCGTGGAGGGGTTGCTCGATCCGTTTCCGGAACTGCGCCACGTGAACGAGCGACTGCTGTTGCTCAAAGACGCGCAGATCGGGGGCGGGCAAATCGTGCATCGCGGAATCGGCGACGACGCTGTGCGCACGGTGAACGGCATGCTCAATCCGACGATTACGATCCGCCCCGGCGAGACCGAGCTGTGGCGCATCGGGAATGTCGGAGCGGACCTGTACTACCTGCTCACGCTCGACGGGCACCGTTTCTACGAGGTGGCGCGCGACGGTCATCGCCTCGCCCGTCTGGTGCCCAAGCAGCAGCTCCTCGTCGAGCCCGGGGCGAGAGAGGAAGTGCTGGTGCAGGCGGCCGGCCCCGGAACCTATGCGCTCCGGACCGCCGCCTTCAACACGGGGCCGCAAGGCAACCAATATCCGGGCGCGCTGCTCGCGACCGTGCACGTCGCGGGGCCCGCGGTCACGCCGATCGCCCTTCCCGAGCAGCTGCTCCCCGTCGCCGACCTGCGGGGCGCCGTTACGGGCCGCCGCACCATCGTGTTTTCCGAGACTGAGGACGGGGACACGCTCTTCATCGACGGCCGGACGTTCGACCCCGGCCGCACCGATACGCGCGTCAAGCTCGGCGCGGTGGAGGAGTGGACGATCCGCAATGAGTCCGACGAGCTGCACGACTTCCACATCCACCAGACGCGCTTCCAGGTGACCGAGGTGGACGGCGTGCCGCAGCCGTTCGTCGGCTACCAGGACATCGTCAACGTGCCGGTCCGCGGGGCGGTAAAGGTCATCATCCCGTTCACGGATCCGGTCATCGTCGGCAGGTTCGTGTACCACTGCCATCTCCTCGCGCACGAGGACAAGGGGATGATGGCGACGATCGAGGTGACGCGTTGAACGACCCCACGACGGCGTTGCGCGAGGGAGTAGAAGCCATCTGGGCGATCGCCGAGCGGGCAGCCAGGCAGGGCACGCTCGATGCCCTTCACCGGCGCGAGCTGGTGCGACGCGGTACGAGCGCCCTGTCGACCATCATTCGTAGCGGCGTGGCGTCCGGCGCGTTTCGGCCCACCTGCCCACTGTGGGCCACCCGGGGCCTGCCGCGCGCCATCGTCGCCGGCATCTACGCGAGGTGGGCGTTCGGTCTGCCCGAGGAGCGATCGCTCGGGGCCGGCCCCGCGGCGGAGGCGGCACTCGAGGCCTTGCGCCCAACGCGATCGTTTCTCATGAGCCTGCAATGAGCTGGGCACACGTCGGCACCGTCATCCTCGCCGCGTTCCTCGCGTCGCTCGTCGAGTTCGTGGAGGCGCTCACGATCGTGCTCGCGGTGGGGACAACCCGCGGGTGGCGCTCGGCGCTCATCGGCGCAGGCGCCGGCGTACTGTTCCTGACCGTACTCACACTGGCAGTCGGGCCGGCGTTGCAGCGCGTCCCGCTCAGCTCTTTGCAGCTCGTGATCGGCGTCTTGCTGGTCCTCTTCGGCATGCGGTGGCTCCGCAAGGCGATCCTCCGGGCCGGCGGTGTGATCGGACTGCGCGACGAGGCCGCGATATACGCGAAGGAGACGGCGCGGGTGGATCGTGTCTCACTGGTGACCTCGTTCAAGGCCGTCACCCTGGAAGGGCTCGAGGTCATCTTTGTCGTGATCGCGACCGGTGCACGCGGACTATTGGTACCGGCCGCATTGGGCGCGGTATTGGCCGGATCGCTCGTCATCCTCGCGGGCGTCGGGCTGCGGCGGCCGCTCGCGAGGGTGCCGGAGAATACGCTCAAGTTCGCCGTGGGCGCGCTGCTCTCCGGGTTCGGGGTCTTCTGGGTGGGCGAGGGGTTGCGGTACCGGTGGCCGGGTGAGGATCTCGCGCTCCTCGGTCTGGTTGGGGGCTTCACAGTGATCGCGCTGCTCGCCGTCGCGGCGATCCGACGGTCCGCCGCCCCGGCATCGCCAGTCCAAGTCCGAGGGCATCCGTGAGCGCGGTCGCGACGGCCCTGCGCGACCTCTGGGGACTGTTCGTTGAGGACACGAGCTTCACGCTTGGCATGCTCGGTTCCCTCGTGATCGCGGCGTTCGCGTTCCCGGTGCTTCGACTTGGCGATGCGTGGCGCGGGCCCGCGCTGTTCCTGCTGCTCGCCGCCGTTTTATTGGAGAACGTGCGACGCACCGCTCAACGGAGGGGATGATGACCCAAACGGGCGTCATTCATGTGCCTGCGACGTTGGTGGGTAGCAGGAGGTGAAAACTCGCGCCGCGCGGAGAGTTGTCGGCAGCCCACAAGCGGCCGCTGTGCGATTCCACGATGGAACGGCTGATGGATAGTCCCATACCAGTCCCATGAAACTTCGTGGTGAAGAACGCATCGAAGATCTGGTCCGCCTGTTGCGGGGGCAGCCCCACGCCGGTATCGCTGACGGACACCATGAGTTGCTCGTTTTCCGCTCGCTGCGACTTGATGGCGAGTTCGCGCGATCCATCCAGCTCCTTCATCGCGTCTATGCTGTTGCTGATGAGGTTCATCATCACCTGCTGCAATTGCACGCGATCTCCCATGATCCGGGGAAGATCCGCCGCCAGCTCCGGCCGGACTGACACCGAGTATCGCGCCAGCTCGCCGCGAAGAAGGACGATGATCTCGCGAATCACTTCGTTTACGTCCAGCAACTCCCGCTGGGGAGTACCCTTATTGAACAGCAAGCGGATCCGGCTGATGATATCGGCCGCACGCGTCCCGTCCTTCACCATTCTCATGGCAGCGGCGCGCGCCTCTTCGAGATTGGGGGTGTCGCCGGCGAGCCAGTGCACGCACGCGTGGCCGTTCATGACGGCGGCGGAAATCGGTTGACTCACTTCGTGCGACAGGGAGGCGGTCAGCTCGGCCACGGTCGTCACCCGGTTGACGCGTGCGAGGTCCGCCCGCGCTTGACGCAGAGCTTCTTCGGCGCGCTTCTGCTCAGACAGAGAGGCGGTCGACGCGAAGGCCAGAATGACGAACGTAATGCCGGCAACCGCCAGGGCGAGACTTGTTTGACCGAGACGCGCGTTTACTTGGGCCTCGTGAACGGGGCCGTGAGCGGCAAAAATGGCCGCCCGCATGGCCGTGTAGTGCATGCCGGAAATGGCCAGGCCCATGACGACCGCGGCAGCGAGCTTTTGCCGATGATCAGTGGTTCGGAATGCCAGCCCTAGCGCCGCCGTCGATGCGCCGATCGCTATGACTAGGGAGAGCGCGACGAATAGTCGGTCGTAGCTGAGCTCGGCGCTCCCCCGCATTGCTGCCATGCCGGTATAGTGCATGGCGGCAATGCCCAGTCCCATGAAGGTGCCGCCGATAAGCAGGCGAGGCGGCGATACGCTCTGGCGACTGATGACGTAAAAGCCGCCGCCGGTTACAAAGATCGCCAGGAAGAGCGAAAGGGTGGTCAATCCGATGTCGTAGGACATCGGTATCGGCATGACGAAGGCAAGCATGCCGATGAAGTGCATCGACCATATTCCGCCTCCCATTATGGTCGCAGCCCCCACCAGCCAGACGCGACGCGCCAGTCCCCGGGCGACCGCCACCTGCCCGCCGAGATCGAGCGCGGTGTAGGACGCGAAGGAAGCGACCAAAATGGACAGAGCGACGAGATACGGATGGTGTGTTCCGGTAACGACCATCGGGATCGCCCCAGTCCCCACATGACTTTGTCAGTGAGCATCAGGATGCTCCTTCAGCACTCTCCTCGCAAGGTAGGGCTAGCACGGTTCGTCACGAGCTAGAACTCACAAACAGAAATCCCGCAGTCGCTTCGAGAGGATGCGCCGAAGGCTGTCGACTTCCGTGCACTTCTGCTTGGCGTTCATCAGCCTCCGCCCCTACGGTGGCCGGCCGTCCGTTGTCCCCCGTGAGGCCGAAGCCGCGACGCCACAGTGACTTTGACGCTTGCGCCCCCTCGCCCGCCGTCTGGCACGCGGGGTGCAAAAGAGCGCGGCAACCACGATTTCACACACAGGAGACGACAATGCGATTCACAAAACTTCTCACAGTAGCCGGCGTGCTGACGCTGGCAGCGTGCGCTCCCGGTATCAGTGTGCGCACCGCACTCAGTCCTGACGCGAGCCTTCACGGCCTGCGCACGTTCCGTGTCCAGCCGACCCCCCAACCGAAGATCGCGGGCGCGGTCTCGTCCAACGACCCGATGCTCGTGAATTCAATCTCGAACCGTGCGCTCCGCACCGATTTGGCGCAGGAGTTCGCAGGCCTCGGCTATGCCGCGACTGACAGCAACCCCGATTTCTGCGTCGCGTACTACGCCAGCACCAACCAGAAGCTCGACGTCACGTACTGGGATTACGGCTATGCGTGGCGGCCGCACTGGTGGAGCGGCTGGGGACGCCGCTGGGGACGTGGCTGGGGCGGGGACTGGGGAATGCAGAGTGCTCCGACGGTGACTCAATACACCGAGGGAACCGTGATTGTCGACGTCTTCGACCCGAAGACCAAAGAGCTCTTGTGGCGTGGCCAGGGGGTCGCCCCCGTTTCGAGCAACGAGCGGCAGTACGAGCAGGATCTCCAGAAGGCCGTCGAGGCGATCGTTGACAAGTTCCCCGCCGCGTCGACCAAGGTCGCGCAGGCGCGGTGAAGCGCACGGACCCATGACGCAGCAGAGCGTGGAAATCCTGATCGGCAAGCTCCTCACGGACGAAGAGTTGCGAGAGGCGTTTGAGCAAAACCCGAACGGGGTGCTGGTATGGCTGCTGCGTCAGGGGCTCCAACTGAGCCGACTCGAGATGGAAGCGCTCACTTCCATCAAGCCGTCGGACTTGAGCGGCCTTGCTGACATGATCGACAGACGCCTGCAGAAGGCGTCACTGAGGAGGATACCTATGACCCACACGGCTCACGACACGGACACGCTTCCCACGGCGCCGCTCGGCACGACCGGCATGCGGATCACGCGCCTCGGCTTCGGCGCGTGGGCGATCGGCGGCGGCGGATGGACCTTCGCCTGGGGCAACCAGGACGACGCGGATTCGATCGCTGCGATCCGTCACGCCGTCGAGCGTGGCATCAACTGGATCGATACCGCGGCCGTATACGGACTCGGCCATTCCGAGGAGGTCGTCGCCCGGGCGCTGCGCGACATTCCGGCCGACGACCGGCCGTACGTCTTCACCAAGGCCGGCCTCGTGTGGGAGGAGCGCGACCGCGCGGCCCCGCCGCAGCGCATCGGCGATCCCCTGAGCATTCGCCGCGAGGTCGAGGCATCGCTACGCCGGCTTGACGTCGAGCGCATCGACTTGTACCAGATGCACTGGCCTGCCGAGGATGGCACCTTGCTCCAAGACTACTGGGGCACCCTCTTGCAGCTGAAAGAAGAAGGGAAGGTCCGCGCCGTCGGGCTCTCCAATCACGATGTCGCGCAGCTCGACGCGGCCGAGCGGCTCGGTCACGTGGACACGCTGCAGCCGCCGTTTTCGGGCATCCACCGAGAGGTCGCGGCCGCGGAGCTTCCCTGGTGCGCCGCGCACCGCACGGGGGTCATCGTGTACAGCCCGATGCAGTCGGGCCTCCTGACGGGCACCTTCAGCCTCGAGCGCGCCGCTCGGCTGGGTGCGGACGACTGGCGCTCCCGCTCTCCCGACTTTACCGGCCTTGGGCTGACCCGGAATCTGGCCCTGGCGCACGCGTTGCGGCCCATCGCCGAGCGTCACCGCGTGACCGTCGCCGCAGTGGCGGTGGCGTGGACGCTGACCTGGCCGGGCGTCACAGGCGCGATCGTCGGGGCGCGATCCCCCGCTCAGGTGGACGGCTGGATCGGGGCCGCGAGTCTCGAGCTGACCGACGCCGATCTGGACGAAATCGCAGACGCAATCAAGCGCACGGGTGCCGGAACGGGTCCCGTGCGGCCGCCAACCACCGACGCCGCCGCGCCATGAACTGGGGCTGCGCGGTGGTGCTCGCCTTCGGTCTCGTGGGGGGGCTCCCCACCCACGGCGCCGGCCAACAGGCGGATACGAGCCGCATGGCGCCCGGGGACCCTACCTCCGATACGGTGGCACTGGGTCCCCGGCTGTCGCTCGCCGCAGTGATCGCGCGAACCCTGGCCCACAGTCCTGGAATGGCCGGCGCGAGGGGTGCTGTACGTGACGCATCGGCGGCAGAGCGGGTGGCATTGGGCGCCTACCTCCCCAGTCTCTACCTCAATTCGGCCGCCGGTTGGAGCGATCAGACGCTCGCAAGCACAACTGCAATCGGTGCTCCGGGCGTCGCTGGAGCGAGCGCGGCGAATACGCACGGCGCGGGAGTCGCCGCCGCGCTGGACCTGTTCACGGGGGGCCGGCGCGGCTCCCAGAGGAGCGCGGCGGGTGCGTTCAGCCGGGCGGCGGACGCTGGGATGATTTCTCAGCAGTACGCGACCATGCTCACGGCGAAGGTGGGCTATTTCGAGGTGCTTCGGGCTCGCGAGCTGGTACGCGTCGCAGGGGAATCGATCGCCCAGACCGGATTGGGGCTGGCGTACGCCAGGGACCGCGAAGCGGCCGGCACCGCCACGCGCTCCGACGTGCTGCGCGCGCAGCTCGCCCTCGCGACGGCGCGGCGTCAGTGGCTTGCGGCAGGGGACACCCTCGGCATGACCGGTGCGGCGCTCGGTCGCCTGGTGGGCGCCGATGGACCGGTCGACGCCGAGCCTCCCGCCACGCTCGATCCCACACCACTGGCGTTCGGTGATTCGGCCCTGCTGGCGCTCGCTCCGACGACGGCACCGGCCGTCGTGAGCGCCGCAGCTCAAGCCAGCGCGAGCGCGGCGAATGTGCGGGCGTCGAAGGCCGAGTACCTACCGACCATAGCCCTGGGTGCGGGATACAATTGGGCCAACGCCTCCCAGGTGCCGGGCGCGTTGCGGGCCGGGTGGATCGTCACCGTCAGCACGTCGTTCCCGCTGTTCAACGGTTTCGTCCGTGAGGCGACGATCACGCAGGCGGAAGCCGCGGCCGACTTCGCCATGGCCGCCTCCGCCGACGCGAAGCGCCTCGCCCGCGCCGAAGCGCAACGGCTGATCGGCAGTCTACATGTCGCGGAGCACGATATCGCCCTGGCGGGCGAGTCGGTGCGGCTCGCGACCGAGGATCTGCGCGTGATCCTGGCACGGTATCGCGCCGGGATCGCCACGATCCTCGATGTGCTCACTTCCCAGACCGCGCTCGTGCAGGCGGAGCTCGATCTCGTGAGCGCGCGCTTCAATTATCAGATCACCCGGGCCTCGCTTGAAGCGCTGCTCGGCCGGGGCCTGTCGGGGTCCGAGCCATGATGTGGCTCGTGCGGGTCGCGCTGCGGCGCCCCTATACGTTTGTGTGCGCTGCCATCCTCGTGTTCATCGGTGGCCTGGTGGCGATTGCGTCGACCCCGGTGGACATCTTCCCCGCGATCCCGCTCCCTGTGGCCACGGTGATCTGGCAATACCAGGGGATGTCGCCAGAAGAGATGGAGCAGCGCGTCGTTACCATCCTCGAGCAGTCCTACTCGGCGAGCGTCAACGACATCGAGCACATCGAGTCGCAGTCGCTCGACGGGGTCGCGGTGATCAAGGTCTTCTTCCAGCCCACGGCCGACGTGGCGACGGGGATGGCCCAGCTCACCGCGGCGTCCCAGAGCAACACCCGGATTTTGCCGCCGGGGATCACGCCGCCCATCATCCTGCGCTTCAACGTGACGGACGTGCCGATTCTCCAGATCGGCGTGGGCTCGAGCACGATGTCGCAAGCCGAGCTCAACGACTATGTGTCCAACTTCGTGCGGGTCCCGCTCGCGACGGCCCAGGGCGCAACCATCCCGTCGCCTTACGGGGGCGCGCCCCGACTCATCAACGTCGATATCGACCTGACCCGGTTGTACGCGAAGGGGCTCTCCCCGGCGGACGTCAGCGCCGCCGTCACCGCGCAGAACGTGATCCTTCCGGCGGGGTCGGCGAAGCTCGGAAGCCGAGAATACAGCGTGCGGCTGAACTCGAGCCCCGACGTCGTCGCGCAGCTCAACGACATGCCGATCAAGCAGGTCAACGGAGCGATGGTCTACATCGGCGACGTCGCCTACGTACGCGACGGCGCCGGTGTCCAGACCAACATCGTGCGCCAGAACGGACGCCACGGCACCTACATGACCGTGCTCAAGAACGGGAACGCGTCGACCCTCGCGGTGGTCAACCGGGTGAAGGTGCTGCTCGCTGCGCTCAAGCCCGCACTGCCGCCCTCCCTCGACGTGCAGGTGCTCGTGGACCAGTCGCTGTTCGTGCGCGCTTCGATCTCGGGAGTCATCCGGGAGGCAACCATCGCCGCCTGTCTCACGGCGCTCATGATCCTCCTCTTCCTGGGGAGCTGGCGCAGCACGCTGATCATCGCGACCTCCATTCCGCTCGCGGTGCTGTGCTCGATCATCTGCCTCGCGGCCCTGGGACAGACGCTCAACGTGATGACCCTGAGCGGGCTGGCGCTCGCCGTCGGGATCCTGGTGGACGACGCGACGGTCACGATCGAGAACATCAATCGGAACATGGAGGAGGGGAAGGAGATCCTGCAGGCCATCATGGACGGGGCGGCGCAGATCGCGACGCCGACGTTCGTCTCCACCCTTGCCATCTCGATCGTCTTCGTCCCGATGTTCTTCCTCACCGGTCCCGCGGCCGCGTTGTTCCGACCGCTGGCGATGGCCGTGGTGTTCGCGATGCTCGCGTCGTACGTCCTGTCTCGGACCGTCGTGCCCACAATGGCCCACTATCTCCTCGCCGCCGACGCGCACCGACTCGCCACGGCCGGCATGGCGGCGCGGGGCGCGATCGAGCGGGTGAGCGCGCGGTTCGAGGCCGGCTTCGAGCGCTTCCGAGCGGCCTACCAGCGTGTCTTGGGATGGGCGCTCGGACGGCGGCGGTTGGTGCTGGGGGCTGTCGGCGGCTTCGCCGCGCTCTCCCTGGTCCTGGTCCCGTTCGTCGGGCAGGACTTCTTCCCGACCACCGACGCCGGCGCGTTTCAGCTCCACGTGCGGGCGCCCGCCGGGATGCGGCTGGAAGAGACGGAGCTCATCTTCGCGGCGGTGGAACGGAGCATTCGGCGCGTGATCCCGCCCGCCGAGCTGGGACTCATCCTCGACAACATCGGCATCAACCGTAACGCGATCAATCTGGCCACCAGCGGCACGGCCACGCTCAATGCGGCGGATGGCGATCTGGTGGTCCAGCTCGCGCCAACTCGCCGCACCTCGACGTTTGAGTACGTGCGGCGTCTGCGCGCGACGCTCCCGGGCGAGTTTCCCGGTGTGACCTTCTTCTTCCTGCCGGCCGACATCGTGAACCAGGTATTGAACCTTGGGCTGCCGGCCCCGATCGACGTCCAGGTGGTCGGCCAGGACAAAATGGCGAATCAGGACATCGCCACCCGCCTGGCCGGTCAGCTGCGGCGCATCCCCGGCGCGGTCGACGTCCGGGTGCAGCAGGTGGTGAACATGCCGGAGTTCCTGTTCACCGTGGACCGGATCCGGGCGCAGCAGATCGGGCTCACGCAGCGAGAGGTGGCGAGCAATCTCCTGATCTCGCTTTCTTCCAGCGGGCAGACCGCGCCCAATTTCTGGCTCAACCCGCAGAACGGCGTGAGCTACCGGGTGGCCGTGCGGACGCCGCCGTCCCAGATCAATTCGCTGGACGCCCTGACGAGCACGCCGGTGACGTCGCCTGGCCTGGCCGCGCCGCAGCTGTTCGGCAACCTGGCGACCGCGACCCGCCAGACCACGTTCGCGGTCGTGAACCACTACAACACACGGCCGGTCGCCGACGTCTACGCGGCCGTGGACGACCGAGACCTGGGCGGCGTGGCCGGCGACGTCGACCGGGTCATCGCCGGCATCCGTCCGTCGCTGCCCAAGGGGACGAGCATCGTCGTACGGGGTCAGGTCGCGAGCATGCGGTCGTCGTTTGTCGGCCTGGGGTTTGGCGTGCTGTTCGCGATGGTGCTCGTGTACCTCCTGCTCGTGATCAACTTCCAGTCCTGGCTCGATCCACTGGTGATCGTGCTGGGGTTGCCCGGGGCGCTGTGCGGGATCGTGTGGATGCTGTTCACGACGCAGACCACATTCAACGTCCCATCGCTGATGGGGAGCATCATGGCACTCGGGGTCGCCACCGCGAACAGCGTGCTGCTCATCACCTTCGCCGATGAACAGCGGCGGGAAGGACGCTCCGCCCTTGAGGCAGTCCTCGAGGCCGGCTCCGTGCGGTTGCGGCCCGTCTGCATGACGGCGCTCGCCATGATCATCGGCATGCTGCCGATGGCCCTGGGCCTCGGGGAAGGCGGCGAGCAGAACGCCCCCTTGGGCCGCGCGGTGATCGGCGGACTGCTCGTCGCCACATGTTTCACGCTCGTCGTGGTGCCGGTGCTCTACAGCATCCTGCGCGCCGCGCCACCCACACCGCCGATCATCATTCCGGAGGGACACGCATGAGTGCCGCACCCAAGGTCACCGAGCTGTCCCGCGCCGAGCGGGGCGATCACCCGCGCGCCACGCGGCGACGCTGGGTGAAGGGAGCGCTCGGCGGGAGCGTGTTGGCCGTGGCGCTGGCGGCCGGAGTCCTGCCGCGCATGGCGCAGCGGCAACGGCTTGCCGCGAGCGTCGCTGTGGCGGGCAGCACCCTGCCCGCGGTGAGCGTGATGACGGTCGGACGTGCACCGGCCATCTCGACCGTCAGTCTTCCCGGCGCGCTCACCGCCGTGCGGACCGCCGCCATTTACGCACGGACCCCGGGCTACGTGCGGCAGCGATTTGTCGACATCGGCGGCCACGTGCGCGCGGGTCAGCTCCTGGCCGACATCGACGCCCCCGACCTCGATCAGCAAGTGGCCCAGGCGCAGGGCGTGGTCGCTCAGACGCGCGCCGCGCGGGAGCTGGCCCAGGCCAACCTGGCGCGCTGGCGGGCGCTCGCTGCCGACAGCGCGGTGACGGCCCAAGAGGTCGATCAGATGCAGGCAGCCTTCAACGAAGCCGCGGCCAACTCGAATAGTGCCGAGGCCAACCTGCGGCGGCTGCTGCAGCTGCAGGCATACGAGCGCGTGGTCGCCCCGTTCGCCGGCGTGATCACGGCTCGCAACGTGGATGCCGGAGCGCTGGTCGGGGTGGCGGGCGGGGTGAGCGAGACGTTGCCGGCGGCAACCGGGAGTGCGCCGGGAAGCCTGTTCACGGTCGCCCAGACCGACACGCTGAGCGTGTACGTGACGGTGCCCGAAGGCTACGCCGCGGCAGTGGCCGTTGGGCAGTCGGCGGTGGTGACATTGCCCGCGCTTCCTGGCGATACGCTACGCGGGCGAGTGGCGCGTACGGCAGGATCGCTCGATGCCAGCGCACGTACGCTGCTCACGGAGGTGCGTGTGGCGAATCCCAGGGATGCGTTTCTTCCCGGGATGTACGCCCAGGTGCAGCTGGCGCTCGGCGCGGGCACGCCGCCGTTGCGCGTGCCCGCGACCGCGCTCGTGATCCGTGACGGCCCGCCGCAGGTTGTGATGGTGGCTGCCGATTCGACGGCGCGGTACCAGACGGTGACGGTCGGCCGCGATCTCGGGAGCTGGGTCGAGATTACGGGTGGGCTGGCGGACGGCAGCGTGGTGGTGGTCAATCCGGCCGATGATCTGCGCGACGGGGCCCGCGTGCGCGTGGTGACGGCGGATTCCACGTCGTCAGAAAACGCCGCGCCATGAACGCGAGCGGGATTATCGACGAGCGGAGCCAACATTCCGTCGAGCAGACGGTGGAGAGGCTCACCGCCCTGCTGCACGCCAAAGGCGTCACGCTGTTCGCGCTGGTGGACCACGGCGGGGAAGCGGCGAAGATTGGAATGACGATGCCTCCGACCAAGCTCCTGATCTTCGGCAACCCGAAGGCCGGCACGCCGTTGATGCTTGCCGCGCCGAGCGTCGCCATCGACCTCCCGCTGAAGATCTTGGTGTGGGAGGATGCGCAGGGAAACGCCTGGCTCTCCTACAATAGTCCCGCGTACCTGAGGGACCGGCACGACGTGCCCCAAGCGCTGTTGCCAAACTTCGCCGTCGTGGAGACGCTGGCGCGCGCAGCCTCTGAGGGTTGAGAAACGCGAACGCCAGTGCGAAGTTACGACCTCTCTCGGCGCCGTAGCCAAGTGGTAAGGCAGAGGTCTGCAAAACCTCTATTCGTCGGTTCGATTCCGACCGGCGCCTCTTTCGACATGGCACGCGTACTCATCATCGACGACGACGTCACGCTCCGGCAAGCCCTGACCAAGCACCTGGAGCGCGCCGGCCACGACGTCCGCCAGGCGGCGGACGGCGACGCCGGGATCCGAGCGAACGAGCGGCATGCGGCCGATCTCGTGATCGTGGACATCTTCATGCCCGGGCAGGGTGGACTGCAAACGATCGGCCGGCTGCGCCGCGAGTGGCCGACGGTGAAGATCGTCGCGATGTCCGGGGTAAAGAGCGCGGGAGCGATCGATG
>Ga0137410_10001297_pt1 | contig 17133 bp, 15 predicted proteins | sample CZODoug1_16funga_FD_108878 | JGI IMG/M metagenome (GOLD analysis project Ga0137410, IMG submission 108878) | Vadose zone soil fungal communities from Angelo Coast Range Reserve, California, USA - CZODoug1_16fungal (Illumina Assembly) | ecosystem: Environmental > Terrestrial > Soil > Vadose zone... | reverse complement strand
TGTCACCCCGCTTGGCACCAGGGATTTCGCCCTCGCGCTGGGGTCCGCTACAAGGCGCCCGCTCGGCTTACCTTGGCGGGACTTACACCCGCAAGTGAACAGCAGCTTGGCAGGACGCGCCACGATGGAGTATATAGCACGTCGCTCGGGAAGAATTCACCAAAGAGCCGTCCGCGGTCGGGCGATAAGAGGGGGAACGAGGAGGCGAGGATGATCCAGCCGCTGATCACGCTGGGCGGAGAGCGGCGTGAAGTCCCGATCGAGAAGCCGGCCCTGACGATCGGCCGATTGCGCGAAAACGCCGTCCCCCTTCCCGACAACCGGCTCTCCCGGCGGCATGCCCGGTTCGGGCAGGATGAGCTGGGCTTCCTGGTGAAGGACCTCAACTCGGCCAAAGGGACTCGGCTGAACCGCCGGCGGGTGACCTCGGACCGCCTCCTGCAGGGCGACGAGCTCCGCGTCGGCCGCGCGTCCATCCTCATCCTGTCCCTGCGAAACTGTTGAGCGACAGCTCCGAGCGTCCACCGACTTCTGATACTAGGGTTTTCTTCGTACGCACGACACAATCCCCTCTACCTCGTGCTGCGAACGTCGGCAGGGTCTACAAGACCCGGTTCATCATGCAGTATTACGACAAGGTGGACTCCCGCCGGAGGATCAATGCTGGCCTAATCAAATGGAGATGTTCAACGCCCTTGCCCGACACCTCTTTTACGCGCGGCGCGGTGAGAACTGGGAACGAGACAGGGAGCAGCAGCTATACCGCGCGAGCGCCGGGCTCATCTTGGCCAACGCCTGGGTTTTGCGGAGTGCCGTCCGGCTGACCGAGATGGCTGGCGAGCTCAAGGGTATCGGCCTTCGATTCGAGCCCGAAGACTTCCGACATGTCTCGCCGTACGCGTTCGAGCACATCGTGCCCTATGGGGCCAGTACTTCTTCAATTTGAAGACGAAGGACCGCGAAGACGCATTCTCCAAGACCCAGTCACCGAAAGCCCTGTCATGGTCGGAGATCCTCTGCCTTCTGCGCAGCGCGAAGGGCTCCAGGGACGGTCATGGACTCGTCGAAACCATCTTGAGATTCTGAAAAGGTTGAAACCGTGTGGTATCGGGCCTTCCAAGGAGGTAAGCTCAATGAAGCGCCGAAAGAGCAGGTCGTCGGCACATCCCCGAAGGAGCCCCATGAAGAATTCCGTCATCGTGATGGATCGGTTCCAGACGATCCTGCTGTTGACCCTTCTGTCTTGGCCGAAACTAGAGTCTTTTGGCCAGGACACTACCGTCTCAGATCAGATTGCCGAGATCGGTCCGCTCTCAGGGGATATCCTCATCCTCCGCGGCCAGTCCAAGAAGGTCGAGAAGCTGACACATGGGATCAAGGTCACTCCTCAGGACCGGGTGGGCACGGTGGGGGGAAGCCCCGGACGTATCAGCATCGATGGCGGCTGCATGGTGACCCTGAAGGGAGTGACGGCGACCGAAGGCGAGGGGTTGAGCATCGATCGAGTCGGAAAACTTCTGACGGTGCGGCTTCACCATGGGCGCCTTCTCGTCGAGACCTATTCGGTCGATTTGGCTGTGGAGACACCTCACGGTCATGTCGGGGGGAAGTCGGTGTACTTCCTGGCTGAGGTGGGTCGTGAATCTACTCGGATCGTCGCGATCGACGGTGAACTCAAAGTCTCGAATGACCTTGGAAGCTTGGATCTTGGGAATGGAGAGACTGTTGCCCTTCGGAGGGGGGCCGAGCCCGCGAAGGCCCCCCCCTCGGATCCCGACAAGGATGTGGCCGGAGTGGCGGCCCTCGAAGAACCCTTCAATCTGATCAAGAACCCAGGCTTCGAGCTGGATCTCAAGGAATGGTCCGCCCCGCGGTTCGCTAACAAAGCGTTCGCCACGATTGACGACACGATGGCCCATGGGGGACGGAAGAGCGTTCGGATCCTGCTCCCGAATAGCTCCCTCGGCCCGCCCGCCTTGCCCGCCGATGCATCCGGGAATGGCGATGTCGCGTTGTGCATGGTTCCCGATTCCAAAGTCCTCAAGCCGGGTGCCCGGTACCTTCTCAGACTATGGATCCGGACCGAGAACTTTTCCATCGATGGAAAGGCCATCCCGTTTAGCTTTCTGAGCAAGGGGCTGGTCTTGCCGGATCAGCCTCCGGGGGACGGCGTTTCCCGGTGCACCTGTCCGCTCGCGGAGAAGAAGTGGACCTGCGCCCGGTTCGTGGTCGTCGCCCGGCCCAAGAACGAGAAAGAGCCCTTCGGAATGAGCTTTCCGGACGCCCCCCCCGACCGAGGGGTGTTGAGCGGAACCGTTTGGTTGGATGATTTCTTCCTCACGCCCTTTCCCTCCAAGCCCGAGGATTTTCAGTTAAGAGAGTCTGCTGTCCCATTGCCTGCCGCCCCTCTGGATCTTCTGGCCATGGTTAAGCCCCAGCAAGATCGAGTCAAGGGCGAGTGGACCATTTCCAAGGACGGATTGGCATGTGCGCCGGCTACCTTCGCGCGGCTTCAATTGCCTTACCAACCCCCTGAGGAGTATGACTTCACCCTGGTGGTCGAACGAATCGGGAGTGATTTTGCCTTAGTCGTGGGCTTGGTGCTGGCAGGAGAGGCCCGGTGCCAAGTACTCTTCGACTGGGATGGCATCTCTGGAGTTGACATGATTGAGGGCAAGAATGCCAAGTCCAATGAGACGACTCATGTCGGTCCTGTCCTCAATCTTGGCTCCCCGGTTACCCTTCTCTTCTCAGTTCGCCGAGAAGGAATAAGCGTAGCTGCGGATGGAAAGCAACTCTTCTCATGGAAGGGACTGCTGAACAAACTTTCATTCAACGAAGATTACGCAATATCCAATCCAAAGGCGTTGATGGTTGGCTGGCACTCAGGCGGCTTTCGAATCAAGAAGATTGAAATTGTTCCTCTGAGCGGTTCAGGCAGGAAACTGAGATAGACCTTTAGTTTGGATCTGCAGGTGGGATGTGGGCCCTCGTGGTCCACTCACGCCGCCAAACCGCGTAATGCCACTTGATCGTTCTACCGTGTCCTTCCGATAACCCTGTAGGCGCTTCCCCCTAAGTTGGGGTAGGTTTGGCCGTTTGATAATGAGTAAGGGGTTAGCTGAGGGTGTCTTCCACGCGGTGCTCAATCTCGCGGACCGATTGAGCACGGTCCCCTACCCCCGCCAAGGGATAGGACCGAGCGCGAGATGCTTGCGGGTCTTCCCGCCGCCGGCTGGCGCGGCGCGATCTACGCGCTGCCGGATGGACGCTGGGAGCTCTTCAGTGGCGGGCTGAAGGGTCCCGTTCCGCTGAGCCTGGTGCCCTGGGATCAGGCCGACAATCGTATCGTCATCGCCCAGCGGGGAATGAAGAGCATCACCCGGAAATGCCCCGTGCAGGGGAGGACGGCGACGTCGTCCTGGAAGCTCGGCCTGTGCCCGCCTTGCAACCCATCTGACTTCGCTTGAATCCGGGGGTGAAGCAGGGCGGCGATCCGTTCCGCGACGTGATCTACGCCTTCGTCAAGGACAGCGCCTGGGTTCCCCAGCTTCGGGGGAGTAGGCCATCCGCATTTCTCACCCCTTTCGCGCATTTCTTCAAAAGTTCCATCTCCCCAGGGTCAACAGGAGAGACGGCGGGGCGAGCTCTCGGGTCTCAGAGGCCCGCTTTACCGGGAGGATGGTCTATGTCGAGCACGACCGCTAGAGTGTGGATCGCACGCACGGCGGCTCTGGCGGCGGCCATCCTCATTCCTGCCTGTGGAAACGTCGGAAGCCCGGGAGGGGCGAACCCAAACGGCATTCTCTGGAACAGCCAGGGGACGACCGGCGCAGGCTCGGGCGGAACCGGAGGGCCGGGGGGCGGGCTGTGGGTGGATCCCAATTCCGGGCTGGGCGCGAGCCCCATCGGGATCAGCAATATCATCTCCAGCGCTGATGACGCCACCTACGACGCCTATTCTCCAGGCGGCCAGGGCGGTGTGTTCATCTCGAAGATTACCTATATCCTCGGACGATTCCATCCTCTCTCGACGGACACGGGCTCCATGGCGATCACCTCGCGCGAGAATCAGCTGCAGGGGCAGATCAACGCCTACCGCCAGCAGAAACTGGGGAACGTCGGCGGGGGCGGCGGGATCAACGGCGGCCTCGCGGTCGGCAACGTCCAGGGCGTGATCCTCTCCGGCCACTTCAAGGGGACGAAGTCGGCGCGGGCGCACTGCAAGCACTACGCGCTCTTTCATCCCGGCTTTCCCGCCGGAGCGAATGTCGAAGGGGACGCCCTGCAGACGACGGCCGGCCAGGGCAATCCCTTCGGTACGCCGGCGCCCGGGAATCCGGACGGCGACAAGGGCCGCCTCGGCAAGATCGGCGTCGTCGCCCTGAAGCCCATCCTCGCCGGCAACAGCATCGTCATCTCCGGGACGCAATATGGTGATCCGGGGGCCGTCTTCACTCAGCTGCTGACTACGCAGCCCGCGGTCATGGCGGCGGTCGGCTGGACGAACTTCGCGGTCGGCCACTGGCGCGGCGGGCCCAACGGCTACTACTGGCACATCATCTTCCTCGTAAATCCCGTCCCGTCGAACTGACATGAGAGGGCTGGCGGCGGTCCTGCCCCTGCTCGCGGTCCTGCTGGGAGCGACGCTCCTGGTCCTCCGGAATCCCTCACGGGCTTCCGAGGGGCCCGGAAAAGCTGCGGCCGTCTCCGTCGAGAATATGGCCGCGGCCGCTGCGGCCACAGCTTCTTCGATTTTCAGAGGATCCGCCCCGACGACGACCTCGGCCGTTCGCTTCGTAGTCCTGCTGCGGGGCCGGCCGGCGGAGTCGGGCATCAGCGTCCAGCGCTCCGGCACCGGGGACTTCATGAAGATCCGGACGGAAGCCGACGGGACGCAGTACCTGCACGACATGCCTTCCGGCGAGTACGGTATTGGCATTGAGCGGGAGGACGCGATTCCGTATTCCACGGTCCTCGTCCTCGCGCCGGGTCAGACCGCGACTGTCACCGTGGAGCTGAAGGGGGGAAGCCGGGTCAGCGGGACGATCACGGACCGTTCGGGCCGACCGCTTTCCGGCGCCCAGGTGCTGCTGCTGGACGAGGAGACGAAGGTCTCGACCGATGGACGCTCCGTCTTCTCGGATGAACACGGGCAGTACGCCTTGAGGGGGGTGGCCCCCGGAGACTACGGGATCCGCTTCCGCCATCCCCTCTACAAGCCGCTCGACCGCATGGGACTGGTGCTGCAGCGGTGCGGCGACGAGGCCCGCATCGACGCGGTGCTCGAGGTGGGCGCACGCATTTCCGGGCGCGTCACCGACGATTCGGGCGCGCCGATCGCCGGCGCGGAGCTGATCGCGGGGAACGACGACAGCGCGGGCACGTCGAAAAGCGCCGAGGACGGGACGTTCACCGTGACCGGTCTGACCGACGCCCCCGCGAACCTCGCCGCCTCCAGGGCCGGCTACGGGAGGGTCGTGAAACGGAACCTCTCCGGAAATCCCGGCGACGTCGTCTTCGTGCTGCCGAGGGCGGGGACGGTGCTCGGCCGGCTCGCGATCGACATGGTCCCGGCGCAGACGCAGATCACGCTCAGCCGCTTCGACGAGGAGCTGCGGCAGGTCATCCCCGCCGACTCGCGGTTCTTCTGCCTGCCGACGACGGCAACGTTCGCGTTCGTCGACGTCCCGCCCGGTACGTACTGGCTGGAGGTGCGGGTGGACGGCTACGAGCAGGTGGACCGGCCGCAATTTGTCGTGAACTCCGGGGAGCTCACCCGCGAGACGACGGTCGCGATGCGGCGGAAGAACTGAGGGGCCGGGCCACTTGCCGAGCCCCCGGAGGTGCTCTGAGGCCTCCTGTAACTAGACCTCCGCGTAGCGCGGGTCTGGATCGAGGGCGTACGGAATGCTGCTTTCCTCCGCGAAATCCGGCGTCGGGCGACGAAAGTTGACGATTCCGCGCCAGAGCCAGGCTTCGGTGAATCCCCGGGCGACTTTTCCCGCTTTAAAAGATCGTCCGGCGGCCGAGCATATGGAAGGGGTCTTCGGGACCCTCGAACGGAGGCTCCGATGATTCAGCTGCTGATCACCACCGGCGACGACCGGCGGGAAGTCCGGATCGACGACGACGAACCCGTGACGATCGGACGCTCGCCCGAAAATGCGCTGCCGCTTCCGGACCACCGGCTGTCCCGGAAGCATGCGCGGATCGAATGGGATGACTTGGGATTCCGGCTCAAGGACCTCTGCTCTTCCAACGGTACTTGGCTGAATCGGCGGCGGATCGAGTCCGACCGGCTGATCCAGGGCGACGAGATCCGGGTGGGGGGCGTCATCATCCACGTCCTCAAGCTGAGATTGCCCGTCACGAAGTAGTCCCGGCCTCCGGGTGCTAGGATGAACCCGGGATGGCTAGGCCATGATCGTCGCGTTCACGTGCCTTTGCGGGAGGCTGCACACGATCCTCCGCTGGGAGGTGCTGTAAGGTCTGGGGGATGCATCACTGGAATTGCTCCCAGTGCAAGCGCCCCTTCGTCCTCGCCTGCACGCCCCGGCGGCGAGGGTCGTCCGGAGGAGTTCTGGCCGATCTCCCTGGAGGACGTGACCCGCAGCGGCAGCACGCGCGAGGACGGCCTACCGACGGAGATGAAGCGCGCGCCGGCCCCGCCCGCCGAACTGCAGTTCGGGTGCCGCTGCAATTGCCGCCTGGTCGCCAGGGCCGGGTCCTTCGGACAGCCCGTGGTCTGCCCGAAGTGCCAGTCGAAGTTCGTGCTCAAGGTCGCGTACCGGCACGACTGCAGCAAACCGATCACCATCCCCAGCTATCCCGGCGGCGCCGGAGGGCAGTCCCACAACGGCCCCACGAAGATCCTACTCACGAGTCTGTGGCGCAACAGGTTGCGCCCGCCTTCTCCGATAGCCCTACCCTACCGTATTTTAAAAGTTTGCCTCCCAGCCGGGCAATAGGAGTAGGGCTTGCGGGTCGGAGGCCAAGAATCATGCGGATGCGGATGCGGGTTGCGGCGGCCCTCTTCACCCTGATCTTGGTCAGGCCGGGAACGGCGGACGAAGAGCAGGTGAAGTGGATCAAGTGGGAGGAGGCTCGCGCCCGCTCCGTGGCCACCGGGAAGCCCGTCCTCGTGTTCTGCATCACCGACCTGCTCGCGGAAGGCCCCGCGACCAAGGGACTCGACCGCGTTTTCACCACCGAGCCCATCCGCCTCCAGAGGGACGACTTCCTCTTCGTGAAGTGCTCGGACATGACCACCGTCCGGGCGGTCAAGGCCACGTCCAAGTGCGAATTGATCGTCTTCGATCCCGACGGCGACGAACTGCTCCGCACCGTCGTCAAGAGCTCCGCCGAGGTCGCTGCGGCCATGAAGGAGACGACGGCCCGGTATTCCAGCAAGGCGATCCAGTGGAACGTCAACGCGCCGCCCGTGCAGAGCGGACCGTCCGACGGCAAGCAGATGGTCGTCGTCCTCTTCGGCAACGACTCGGACGAGGTCGGCGCCGCGGTGCGGTCGCTGGAGGACCGCCGCGTCGCCAAGCTTCACTCGAAGTGCGTCTTCGTGCGGATGGAATACCGCAAGGACTCCCCGGAAGTGAAGGCTTGGAACGTGATCTCGGCGCCAACGCTGCTGGTGCTCGACTCCGTCAAGGACTTCGGCCCCAAGTCGGTGATCGAGCGGTCGTCGGAGCGCAAGAATCCCAAGGAGATGAAAGCCTTCCTGGCGCGGGTGCTCGGCGTGATCGAGAAATCCCGGCGCTAGGCCGGAGCGGGAGCGGTTTCCGGGAGGAGGATCTCAAATGCGCGCACAGATGGTCGGCATCCTTCTTCTCGCGCTCTTAGCCGAACTCTCCGGCGTCCCCCTCGTGCAAGCGGGGGACGAGCCCAAGAAAGAGTCCCGCAAGCCGGAGAAGATGTCGCTGGACTCGTTCAAGCTAGCCCTGCGCGACGCCAAGTCCATCGACGAGAAGGCCTTGCTGCTCCACGCGTTCGGGATGACGGCGACCTGGGACGCGCCGACCCTGGCCGAGGTCTGCCGCTTCATCAACGCGACGCCGTCGGACACCCGCCTGCTGCTTCCGACGACCGCCGTGTCGATCCTGTCGCGGCTGCGCGGCAACCGGCTGGCCTCGCAATCCCTGATCCAGGCCCTCCCGGTTTTCAAGAAGAGCCCCTATCTCCAGAAGAAGATCCTCGCCGGCCTGGCGCAGGTGGGCCACGAGTCGGCGATCCCGGCCCTGGAGGAGTTCCTCCGGGGGAACAACGAGGATCTGGCGCTCCATACGGTCGGCGTCGCCCGCGAACTGCCCGCCGACGCATCGCTCGACCTGCTCTTCCGCTCGTGGGACTGGATGGAGGGCCGCAAGGCCCGGTCCGCGGACCCGGTCAAGACCGTCTATGAGCGCGTCGGCGGGGAAATCCTGAAGCAGGTGCAGGCGATCTCGGGGGAGAAGTACCCGAGCATGGCGGAGCTGTGGCGCTGGTGGAATAAGCACGCCGCGGAGTGGAAGGAGAAGTCGGCCCTGCGGGAGCGCGAGCTGGAGAAGCAGCGGGTGGCGGTCGATCCCGTGCTGCCGCCGGTGCTCCTCATGGAGTTCCTCTTCAACGATCGAGCGGGCACCGCCGTCTTGAACGGTGGGGCCTCCTCGATTTGGTGCCCGTCGGCTTCGCTCACCAAAGTCTGGCCGGCGTGGTCGGCCGAATTCCCAGTGTCGGGCGGAATCACGTCTCTGGACTGGGGGAAGGACGGGGGACCCTACGCGGTCGACCTGGCCGGCGGGGCGGAATATCTCAAGGGCCTGAAATCCTTCACGGTGACCGGTTGGATCGACTGCCGCAGCGCCGTCGAGGGCAAGGGCGGGAACCGGATCGTTAGCTGGCTCGACCGGGACGGGGTCGAGATCGTCCTGAGGGCCGACGGCAGCCTGCAGGTGGGGATCAACCAGAAGGCGGAGGACTCTGAGGTCCGCACGCCGTCCCGGGCGATTCCGCCGATCGCGGACGGAGTCCCGAACGCGGTGTTCGACAGCTGGCGCTTTTTCGCCGTGACCTGCGACACGACGACCGCATCGGGGGACGTGAAAGTCTACATCGGGGATCACAGCAACGACGCGGCCCTCAGAGTGGGGAAATCGATTCCCGTCAAGGCGGGGAACCGGGTGGCAACGGTGTTGTCCGTCGGAAACGTGCCCCCGGCCCAGCGATCCGCGAACCCCGGCACCGGCTTCCGCGGATTGATCGACGAGATCCGCATCTTCGGCAGCACCTGGGACGGGTCGGGAGCGCTGTCTCCGGCCGCGATCGTCAAGATCCAGAACCGGACCTAGGGACGGCTTTCATCACAACAGTTCCCGCGCCGCAGCGTGAACAAAAGGGCGAGCGCACTTGTCCATGCCGGAGGCCAGGAATTCCATGGGGCCGTCTCTAATCCTACGGAAACCGTCGTGGTTTTGTTAGACGGTGATACTCGCATTATTGTCAGGATTGATCGCATCGACGCCGTAAAGCCTGAAGCATAACCAAAGAAGCGCTCCTTTTGCTTTGGTCACAATATCTCCCATCTTGACTCCATGATGCATCATTCTAGAATGCTTTCCTACGTGGAGAGGCGAGCAACAATGGGGGAGCAGGGGAAACTACTTCCGATACCTTGAAGACAATGTGGCAAGCTAAGCATCATTCAGATCAAGGTAGGAAGTCACACAATACCGTGCTTGACGTGTAAGGCGCTAACCAAAATGGACGTCCGTCCACTCGGAGAAGGCTGGCAAATTCGCGCTTCCCTCGTTGAGACAGCGACGGCATTAGCCCCTCCCCCGACGCATTGATTGGAAGAGGCTGGGTTCAAAGCTTAGCGCGACAGACGGGGAGCGGATTGCCTCGAATCCCGGCTCTCTGCTCCCCTCACCTCTAAACCTCTTGGCTCTCCCCTGCCCACACCCATTGTGAACGCCCTATCCCCCCTGTCGATCATGCTCGACAGCCAGAACACATCAGCGTTGGAGCTCGAGGCTGCGATATCAAGGACGGCTACCGCAATCTGTCGCACCACGGCAAGTCGTCGGCGAAGATCGCGAAGCTGGAGTCGATCGAAAAGGAGCACATGAAGATGCTCGGCGAGCTGTTCACGTCGCTCCAAGGCGTCAAGGAAGACGGTGGGACGCTCTTCGACCGGACGATGGTGTTCTACGGCGACAACATCGGCAACGCGAACATGCACGTGAGGACGAATCTGCCGGTGCTGCTGGCGGTCGGCGGCTTCCGGCACGGCCGGCACCTGATGTTCGACCGCGAGCGCAACTACCCGCTGCCGAACCTCTTCGTCTCGATGCTCCAGCGCCTCGGCCGCGAGGTCGACCGCTCCGCCACGAGCATGATGCGGGGCCTCGATCTCGCCTGATTGTACGGCACGGTTGGCCATCGCGATCTTGGAGAGCATCGGAATTGAGGAAGGCGACGTCCTCCGTCTGGAGTAACTTCGCGATCCTTCCAGCAAGCGTTGCGAAGCTATTTGGGGGTGTCGATGTCAGGGATACCTTGGAGGTCGTCCAGCCAGAGGTCGCCCTGCTTCCCGTCCTGGGTAAAGGAGCCCTTCCCGATATTGATGCCGAGGGCCTTGAAGGGGGCGTGCCAGACGCCGTCGTTCGCGCCGCCCCAGTGCTCGCCGCCCGCGATCTGACCGGGCTTCAGCACGACCTCCTGCCAGTCCGGCGAGGGCGTCACCTTGATATGCCGCTGGTGGAGCTGATCGCTGGAGTCCACGAGGCGGATGCCCAGGCCCGTCAGGTTGGGCGCCTTGATCCAGAAGCGCAGCTCCTTGAAATTCCGCTCGGGGAGCTTCGTCAGGTCGCGCCAGCCGCCGACATAAGCCCCGCCGCCCGTGAAGTCGGCCACGATCTTGCCCGACCCCTTGCTATCGCGGCCGACCGTCGAGTCGACGGCATACGACCCCGCCGCGCCCGGGAACTCCCCGCCGCCGACCCAGACCCAGCCGCTCTTTCCGTCCTCGAAGTCGTCGATCAGCACGCGCGGCGAATTGCCCGGGCGGTCGAGGGCCCAGAGCGGCGTCGCGTCCAGCGCCCGCGCCTTCGTCATCTCCGCCAGTTCCGCGTCGGTCGGCGGCTTCGTCCGCGTCGCGCTGACGACGACCGTTGAAATCGCGAAGCCGCGCTGGTCGGTCAGGATCCGGACGCGCCGGGTGCCGGGGGCGCTGATCTTCGGGATCGGCAGCTCCACCCACTCCCAGCGCACCGGCTTCTTCGGCTCGTCCTTGGGATGCGTCGGCTTGAGCCCCTTCACCGGCGGCCGCGTCTCGATCGCGGCGCCGCCTCCCGGATCGGCGGGAGTCTTCTTCTTCGTCTTCGGATTGACGTCGACCAGCCCGGTGGACTGCCAGTAGAACGTGAACGTCTCCGAGCAGCAACCGCCGACCAGAACCCAGCAGTGGTAGGTCGCGCTCGGCAACGGGTAATACTCCCACTCCGCCCAGTTGCGCGTCGCCTGGCTGGGGTCGGAGTCCGCGATCGACTCGAGACGTTCGTCCTTATAGGGCGCGAACGTGCCGGCGTACGCGATATCAGGAGTGAGGAAGAGATACTCCTTCCCGAAGTCGGCGCGGCGGTCGATGCGCATCTGCTGGTGGCGCACGACACTCGTGTCCGCGTGCTTCGCCTTCAGCGCCTTATAGTCCTCGATGGACTTCTCCCGCGTCTCCATCCCGCGCCAGTCCCGCTCGGCCATGTAGAAGAGCTCGCGCGCGGCCGCCTCGTCTGCGGGCGCCTTCGACGGTGCCGCCTTCAGCGCCCAGTACTTGGCCGCGATGCCTTCGACGCCCTTTGCGGTCTCGACGTCGCCGTCCAGGATCGCGAACAGCGCGGGGATGCGCACGTCCGTCGCCTGCTGCTTGAGCAGCGGGACGAACTCCGCCGCGCGCACGTCCAGCCACTCCACGAACCCCGTCGGCTTCTTCGGCTCACTGAAGAGCTCGACACGGTCGACGTCGACGCTGAGGACGCGGCCCGAGGCGACCTTGAGGTCGATGGAGCGGGCCCCGGCCAGGCCGGCGATCGTCGACTGCACCGCGCGGGCCAGTTCCTTGAGATCGGCCACATCCTGCGCGGCTTCCCCCTTGAGCGCGTCCTCGTTGATGGCTGCGAGATCCTTTTCGAGTTCGGCGGCGGAGCCGGCATAGTCGCGGCGCGAGGCGCGAGCGACGGCTTTCGCCCAGTGCGCGTCGTAGGCCCTGGCCTCGACGGACCTCGCCGCGGGCGGCGGTGGCGGAGGGGGCGGGGGAGGCATGAGCGCGGCCCTCTTCGCCGCGGCCGCGAGATCGCGGATCTCGCTCGCTCGCTTCTCCATGGCGAGCTTTCCCGCGGTGCTTTCGATGCGGACTTTTGCGGCGTCGATGATCCTCAATGCGTCGGAGAACTTCGCCTGCCGCAGCGGGTCCGCAAGCTCCCGTTCCATCCTCTCGAGGCTGTGCTTGACCAGTTCCGCATCGCGGACCTTGAGCATCTCGACCTTGCGGCGCGCCTCGGCGCCGAAGTCCCCCTTGTCCGTCATGAGGGCGAGATCGGAGTACTCGCGGATCTGGCCGTCGAGATCGTCGGGATAATCCTGCGCAAACTTGGCGGCCCGCTTGAGCGCGATCGCGGCCGGGCCGTTGGTCTCCGGCGGGACCGGGAGCGGGGCTCCTCCGGTCCGCGGCTGCGGCATCCGGATCTCCTTGACGACCTCGGGATTCGGGCCGCGGCTCATCAGGACGAGGAGCACGAAGATCACGATCGCGCCCCCTACGGCGCCGACCAGGATCCAGGGGTTGCGGGGCTGGTCGGGGTCGGACTTGATCGGGGTGGACGAGCCCGTGGTCGGCATGGCGCGGCTCGATTCGCGGATGGCCTCCTTAACCGAGGGCAACCCATGGCCGGTCTTGCGGTTAGCCGCGGCCACGTTTTTCCTGGTGTCCTTCCCGGAGATCATGTCCAGGAGCCTTTGAACGCTCTCGGGAGGGAGGGTTTTCAGGGCTTCCGGGGCGCAGGCGGCGCAGACGACCCAATTGTCCAGTCGATACGCCTTCCCCTGCTCGAACTGCACGTCGCGCAGCTGAGTGGCGCAGCGAAAGCAATAAAGAATCGCCTGACCCATCGCGTCCCCGAGCCCTAACGGACCCCTTAATTATATCACCATCGGGGCGAACTATGGCGGGGGAAGAAATCCTCGGCGTGTCCGTGGGCGCCACGCTGCCGGAGGCCTGAATCACGTCCTGGGATCTACGGCAGCGGAATGTCGCGGATCAGCACGAACTGTGGGTGCACGGCACCCGCTCCGTGACCTGTTTGTGAAGGCATGCAAGCTCGTCCATCAACCATGGCCCCTTCCGCATCCATCGAGGGGAGATCCTGGAATCACGTCGGGAAGTGCTCGTATAAGCGATTCCGCAGGGGCCCCAATGTGGAGTCAATGGTTCCTGCCCAGTGCGCCAATGATCCCGTGCCCACGAAATGAATTGGGACGTGAGAAAGAGGAACCTGAAGCGCGCAGAATGCGACTGGGCATCCGGTCGACCCCCACCCCTCCCGCCAAGATCTTCCCGCCTGACGTACCCCAGTCGCCTGCACCAGTCCAATTCGTAGCCAATTGAATCGTCAACAAAGTTCTAGAAGTTCTAAATCTGGGAAAGACGCCAGCAATAGAAGCGGGGAGTGAATTAGGCCAACAACACCAATCCTCCGGCACGAAAACGGCGACCTGGACCCGTTGCCCGCCCCGCCGAGGGTCAGGGATACCAAGCTCTCGTATCGAGCTGTCTAAATCCCCGGGGACATACGATGACTACCACAATGACTTCCCAACTCTTCCTCAGTGCGATAATGCCATCAGGATGGTTCCCTGTTCGGCAGCATTATACGGGCGCTAGAGGCCCATTGGAGCAATGATGACGAACCGCTATAAATGGCCGAAATAGCCAGAGACCCCCTATTGCAGCCTACGGGGGGATGAAGATCTGGCCGACCCAGGCCACCGCCTCCTTGTAGAAGCCCGGCAGTTTCATCATGTCGAGCGAGAGGCTGCCCATGACCCCCGCCATGCGGTCCCACTCCGCGTGCTCGTAGGCGAGCGCCAGCCCGAGCACGCGGCCATGCCCCTCCGGCCTCCCCATCACGGCCGACTTGGTCTCGGGCGAGATCGGCAGGTCGGCCAGCACCTCGAGCATCGGGCGATCCAGGATCGCGTCGATCGACGACAGCAGCCCGACCATGAACAGGTCGAAGTCCGCGCCTTTCAGGCCCGCCGCGATCCCGATCTGCTCGCAGAAGCGCGCGCGGATCAGCGAGGTGACGATCAGCTCCTGCGGCTTGTCCTCGCTCATCGCCGCCAGCGCCAGCAGCGACACCCAGCGGCGGATCACCGCGATCCCGACCATCGCCAGCGCCTGCCGGATCGAATCGACCCGCTGCGGCAGCGCGAACATCGCCGAGTTGACGTAGCGCAGCAGCTTCAGCGACAGCGCCAGATCCTGTCGGATCAGCTCGTCCAGCTCCGTGAACTCGATCTCCGGCTGGTTCACCCGCTGCAGGATCCGCAGGTAGTTCAGCTTGAACGCCGGGATCTCCTTCCGCGACAGCTCCTGCGGCTTGCAGAAGAACGGCCCCTGGAACAGCGTATATCCCATCCGCCGCGCGCGGTCGAGCTCGGCGTGCGATTCGACCCGGTCCGCCAGCAGCTTCACGTTCGGCTTCCCGTACCGCTGCACGCAGGACGACTGGTCGGATTCGTCGGTGCTGCGGAAGTCGATCTTGACGACATCGGCCATCGCGAGCAGCGGCGCCATGCCGCGGCGCGCGGTATAGGCGTCGACCGCGACCTGGTAGCCGCGCTTCTTGAGGTCCCTGCAGCGCGCGACCACCGCATCATCGGGCTCCAGCGTCTGCAGGATCTCGATCACCGACTGCGCGGGCGGCAGCAGCATCGCGAGATCTTCCGCGAGCATGCGGCGGGTGACGTTGAAGAAGCCGCGCTTGCCGCCCGTCAGCGAGCCGAGGCCCACGGTATTGATCGACCGCTCGATCAGCGTCGCGCCGGCCTGGTCGGGCGCCGGGCCGAGCAGCAGGTCCTCGTCGCCGGCCCGGAGGAGGATTTCGTAGCCGTAGACGCCGAGGTGACGGTCGAAAACGGCCTGTCGCGCGAGATGGGGCTCCGTCACGGGTGCCGTCCTCCGGTCGACCCTTATTGTAGCACTTCGAGGTGCTCCACGTGCTCGCTGCGGATCGTCCGGGGATGGCCGCTGTCGAGGCGGAGGACGATGCCGTCCAGCACGTCCACCTCTTCCACCACCCCGGAGGCCGCCTTCCCGTTCTGCCGGATCCGGACGCGCCTGCCGAGGATGAACGAGCGGTCCCGCCACGATTTCCGGTAGTCCCGCAGCGTCCCCGGCAGGCGCCCGTACCACTCGTCCAGCGCCTCGAGCAGCGCCCGCGCCGTCGCCGGCCGCGACACCGTCTCGCCCAGCGAGGTCGCGTTCATCCCCTCCGGATGGCCGTTCACGTTCAGCCCGACGCCGACGATGAAGACGTCCGGCCGGCTCGAGATGAAGCGCGCCTCGACCAGGATGCCCGCGATCTTCTTCCCGTCCACCATCACGTCGTTCGGGAAGCGGATCCGCGCGGCGGGGCCGACGACGTCCGCCGCCGCCAGCGCCGCCATGGCCGTCATCAGCGGGACGCGGTCCGCGTCGATTTCCGGGCGCAGCACGATCGAGCAGAGCAGGCCCTTCCCCCGGGGCGCGGTCCAGACGCGGCCGAAGCGCCCCCGGCCCTTCTTCTGCTCCTCGGCGAAGATCGCGGTCCCGTCGGCGGCGCCCGCGAGCGCCTCCTTCCACGCGAGATCGTTGGTGGATTCGCAGGCGTCGACGCAGACGATCTTCCGGCCGACGACGCGCGTGTGGAGCCGCGCGCGGATCGCTTCGGGGGTCAGCGCGCTCATAGCTCCAGGGAGATGTCGACCGCGGGGGCGGAATGGGTCAGGGCGCCGACGCTGACGCGGTCGACGCCGGTGCGGGCGATGTCGCGTACGGTTTTCAGATTGACCCCGCCCGAGGCCTCGATCTCGAGGCCGGGGTTGAGTCGGCGCACGGCCTTCACGGCGCGGCGGAGGCCCGCGACGTCGAAGTTGTCGAGCATCAGAACCGTGATGGGGAACGTCGCGAAGAGGAGCGCCTGGTCGTGCGTCGCGGCCTCGAGCACGATCGGCCGCCCCTTGGACGCGAGCAGGTCGACCTTCTCGCGCAGGACCTCCAGGTCGCCGATCGCGGCGATATGGTTGTCCTTGATCATGACGCCGTCGTGGAGGCCGAAGCGGTGGTTGTGGCCGCCGCCGCAGCGCACGGCGTCCTTCTCGAGGTCGCGGAGGCCGGGCGTCGTCTTGCGCGTGTCGAAGACGCGGACGGGTTTGGCGAGGTCGACGAACTTCCGGGTGATCGTGGCCACGCCCGAGAGCTGCTGCACGAAGTTGAGCGCGGTGCGCTCGCCGGCCAGAACGCGGCGCGCGGGGCCGCTCACGGTCGCCATGGTCTGACCCTTCCTCACCCGCGCGCCGTCCTTCACGCGGGGGGAGAACGAGACGCCGACCAGGCGGAACGTGCGGCGGGCGAGTTCCATGCCGCAGACGACGAGGTCCGCCTTGGCGAGGAAGCGTCCGCGGACGCGGGTATTGGGGATGATGGCGGACGTGACGTCGCGGAAGGCGCCGTCTTCCAGGAGCGCGCGTTTGACGGGGTCCATATGGCGGAAGATTCTAGCGGCTGAACCACCAGAGCGCCAGCGCCTCTGCCGCCGCCAGCGGAAGCGCCCGGACGAGGCCATGGGCGATCCAGCGGGGGTAGGACACGGGCGACGCCGCCCACCAGGCTCCGACGGCGGCGATCAGGAGGGTTGGAGCAAGGAGGGGGCGGCGCAGGGAGAACGCGACGACGGGGACGGCCAGGATCGCAAAAAACAGCAGCTGTCTCTTCAGCATCTCTTCCCCTCTCGGGGGGGGGGGGGGGGGGGGGGGTTTCTCTCCCCCCTTATGCTTGATGCCTCTTCTGGGCGGTTTTCCCTCCAAGAACGCCTTTCTTCTTTT
>Ga0137410_10001296_pt1 | contig 17134 bp, 20 predicted proteins | sample CZODoug1_16funga_FD_108878 | JGI IMG/M metagenome (GOLD analysis project Ga0137410, IMG submission 108878) | Vadose zone soil fungal communities from Angelo Coast Range Reserve, California, USA - CZODoug1_16fungal (Illumina Assembly) | ecosystem: Environmental > Terrestrial > Soil > Vadose zone... | reverse complement strand
CTTTGGCGCTAACCAATTCTTGCATAACGTGCCACGGAATCCAGGCGGCCGGACGGAAAGAGGGGATGCGTGGAGCAGCCCCGCGGACTGACGGCGCATTCTGATAAGTGCGGCGAGAAGCCCACCGATTCTGGGTGGATGACGAGCAACTCGGAAACTATCCAGACGGGCTTCGGGGAAATCTAAAGCTCCGGCTAGCACCTGCCCAAGTTGTATCCGGTTACGGATCCCTTGTTCACCGCTGTGGACCGGAGCTGACCTGTACCTCGTGTCTCTCCAACCGCGCACCGCAGCAGGACAACATTGATTCTGCCGAATGCTCGCGAGCCGGATGATCTGTAAAATGTCGTCCGAGGTACTTTCTCGATGACAAAATTCCTCCCCCCTTTTGCAATTCTGTTCACCGGTATGTCCTGGTATGCGGCAGGAACACCGCTCGTGGCACAGAGTTCACCCGACGCATACTTGCTTTCCGAAATCAGCAAGATCAAAGCCGTCGATAATCACACGCATGTGCCTACGGTGGTGGGATCAGGTGACAAGGATGAGGAGTACGATGCGCTTCCCTGCGGCGGATACTTGGAGCCATCGGATGATCCGAGCATGGCCCGACCAGACAATCCATTGTTCGAACAACGCCTTCATGCGCCACAGCCCGCCAAGGATGTCCGTGCCCGATGACACCGGTGCTATCGCCGAGGACTTCGCCTCGAATCCGGCCGCAAGCTGATGCTGAGCCCGGTTGAGATCGTCGGTGAACACTCCTCGCGCATTGGGGGTCCATGCTTTCACGATCTCACGGACACCCCCAAAGGAATCGTTCGCGATGCTCGACACCCAAACCCGGCTATTGGCAGGTTCCTTGAGCAGAAGCGTCCTCGTTGACATCAGGTAATCACGGAACAGTTCGTTGCCCGCATGGCTTTTGCAATTGAGGCGCTCGTGTCGATCAAAATGCCTTCATAGCGCTCAATTGTCTGGCGTGCGAGCTCGAAGAGGTCAAAGAGCTCCTCGATCCGCCGGGGCCGAAAAAAGATGTTCTGGCCACCGGCGCATGCAGCCAAAACTCTTCTCTCCCTCACAAAATTCAGAAACTCGGGGAGATTCTAAGTCACATCATCCATTTTTCCGCAGCCTGCTAGAACTGTCGCTATTGGTTGCCGGTCGTACCTAAGGGTGAGAAACGCTCGTCGCTTCTCGTGAGAACTGGAACTGTGTGACTAGCTGTGAGCCAAGATATTCCGAATGCCACTAAGGCTGTCCCTTCGCAATAGAAGACTAAGCGAGGAATCGCAGACAGAACTCCAGGGAAAAGAGAGTCGATTGCCATAGTCAACATGGAAGCGAGGATGGCGAGGCCGCTGGCGGCATAGACAAAAGCGCGTCGGTTTGCCTCGGTATGGCCCTTTCCGCGTGCACGCCCGTAGAACACATAACAAAAGTAGGCTAGGATCAGGAACATTACTGCCGCCGAACCAAAATGAACGTATGGGACAGTTTCGGTATGGCCTCCACAGAAGCACGGGAAGAGTGCGACACCAAGGGCACCCACGGCTGCGACCTTGCTTAACACCATTTCAGACCGGGATAGACCGTTATAGGCGAGAAGGAAAGCTGCAATTGCGAACAGGAACCCTACGAAAATGCTTTGCGCCCAGCCACCTCTGTAGTACGACTCGCTAATCGAAGCAATCTTTGGATGTGTGAGCAAGCTAGTGAGACTTGGCATACTCAAGGCGATCAAGCCAACAAGTAGCTTAAGCGTGCGGTGGTCGATCTCTAGCTTCGTCGGGCTAGGTAGCATTGGATGTCCCCAATTCTAAAATCTGTTTACCAACTTTCGTAGACTTGCATAGCCTGATTCACGGCAACGACAATTGCGCTCGTGCGTGAAGACCAAGAACCCGAATACTTCCCAGCCATCCCAACACTGTTGTGGCTACTGACGGCCAGTGTTGGGGCTTTGGGCCGGGGCCTTTTCCCTCGTCCGTGCTGTTTACCAAAGCTTGGCTCGATAGCATCGGTAGCAAGAGTGCTGCGTTTTCGCTAACTGGTTACCGAGTGAGCGCTAGCCTGAGCCTAGCACTGGATGAAGCTCGATTACATTTGGGGCCGCGCCGTGTTGGTTGTGAAAGAAATCAAAGAAACCTACGCCCGTCTCCTGGACTGGAAGGTTCGCCGTCTGGAAAGAAGAGGTCACGGAAGACTGTGCGTCAAACTGCGCTCGTGCGCTCGTGATCTGACTGGAAAACGCACTGCTCGGATCGACGCAGGACGGAGAGGGAATCTCCGCGACCATCGTGTTCCCTTGGTCATCCATAAGAACCAATTGGTAGTCCGAATCTCCGGTTGCCCCGGTCTCAAGTTTGTAGTCCGTCAACGTGGCGTTGACCACAAACACAGTGTCTTCGCTGGGCGCAAAACGGGAGTCCGTGGGTGGTGGGCTTGGCGCTGGCAGAGTAATCAACTGGGAGATGTTCGCTGGCTGCGGACTTGCGAGGTTGACCAGTCCAACTCCAGAGTCTGTCCCCAGTTTTCACCGCCCAGCCTTCCTTGCCGCAACGCTGACCGAAGGTGCCTACTGCGAAAGAGGTGGTGAAGACGAGAACGACAGCCATCTCTCTCATGAGTCGTGGCATCTTACCCTCAATTCTAAGTGATTTTCAACACGGAACACCAACATCGGCCACACTGTACTCTTGGACCGCCCCTTTGGCAAGGGTATGTTTCGACTTTGGGAATTCGAGCGCCTGAATGCCAACCTCGGTTCCGGTGGGCGTCAGTTTGCGGGGTAGCAGCGCCGCGATAGTCACAGATGGAGAGTCGCTAGGTACCGACGGTGCAGATTGCGCAAAGGCTTCCCGGCGGGGCCAAGTCCTTGAAAAGAATGCTGTTTCTTGGGTGGTTGTGCTCATTAACCCAAAGGTCGGTCGTTCAAATCCAATGGCCACCCTCTCTACAGACTGGAACGCGAGGCACAATGTTGTGTTCCGATTAGGCGATATGAAAGCGCGAAGCTCAAAGCAAATCTGGCATTGGAGGGGTTTCTATTCGCGCATCCCACGGGACTCGATAGTGGTACGACCGCGTGATTTACGTCCCTGAAATATGGGCTCCTAAACCTAAGTAGACGCTCGCCTCTTTCTCGCCGCCTATTTTGAAATGGCAATTCTCGGAATCATCAAAATTGATCTTCTTTTTACTTGACAACACATAGACTCCGACTACACTTAATCCCTATTTTCTGGTACGACGGCAGGTGAGGAATGCACCCCCGTGAGCGTCCACACACTCAACTGAATCTGGACGCGTCCCCCACGTCACTCAAGTTCGTCCCGCCAGGCATTCTCTATTCTTATTTCACAACTGGAGGTCGCTGATGGCTCAGAGACACAGCACGCCGATCCGCGGATTGACGGCCACAAAGAATTCTCCTTTGTTCCAAGGCCGTTTTGGCCGATTGTTTCGCTCACTACGACCGGCACGATTTGGATCGACGGAAAAGGAGAACCTGAACAGTCTGGCCCTGCTCGCAGCCAAGATGTCGGCACCGTTTGATCCGCCGACGGATGGGAAAGATCCCGAAGAGAGTGGCATTCCGGCGCTCTACACGTACTTAGGCCAATTCGTCGATCATGACATCACCTTCGATCCAGCAAGTAGTCTGCAAATGCAGGATGACCCGGACGCTTTGACCGATTTCCGAACTCCCGCCTTCGATCTCGATAATATCTATGGCCGCGGTCCTGACGACCAGCCGTATATGTATGACGGGGACAACGCGTTCTTGCTAGGCAAGGAGATAGGCGGCGGCGGCCTGAAAGCAACAGACTTGCCGCGAAACGCGGCGGAGCCCGCTCGTGCTCTCATCGGCGACCCTCGGAACGACGAGAACTCAATCGTTTCCCAACTGCAGGGCCTATTCCACCGTTTCCACAACCGGACCATGGTAGACAATCCGAATCTGCCCTTTGAGCAGATCCAAAAACTTGTGCGCTTCCACTATCAATACGTCCTCCTCAATGATTTTCTCCCGCGTATTGTGCATTCCACCGTTATCGCGGATTTGAAAACAAACGGAAAGTATGAGGAAAAAAAGCTAAAGTTCTTCCACTGGAAAAACTTGCCGTTCATGCCGGTGGAGTTTTCGGTGGCCTGCTATCGTCTGGGTCATTCGATGATCCGCCCCGGTTATCGGCTGAATGATGAGGACTCGACTTTACTCCCGATTTTCACCACGTCGGATGCTGTGACGCGCGGGTTTAAGGATGATCTCACCGGGTTTCGCGCCATGGGGACGAACAAGACGATCGATTGGGGACGATTCATCGATCTGGATGTTCGAACCTATGACGGCAGTCCCGCGGACAATAAGAAGCGGCTCCAGTTTGCCTATCGCATCGACACGTCTGTCGTGAATCCCCTCTCTCACCTTCCGCTCGCCGTAGCAGCCAACCCCTCTTCGCTGGCTCAGCGTAACCTTGAGCGCGCGTGGCGCTTGGGGCTGCCTTCGGGACAGCAGGTTGCCCATGCCATGGGTGTGAAGCCGATGGAGGACAAGGAAATCCTCATCGGCAAGGGCGTGGACAAGCCCGACAAGGGCGAAGAGCCCGTTAGCATCGACATGGTGGCTCCTGTGTTTAAGAAAAACTGCCCACTTTGGACGTACGTTTTGGCGGAAGCTATGAAGCACCAGGAAGACGTCACAGTTCCGGTGAAGGAGAAGGTTTCGATCACGACTCCTCGGCTTGGCCCGGTTGGCGGACGCATCGTAGCGGAAGTCTTCTTGGGCTTAATCTTTGGGGACAACCACTCTCTGCTGAGCCTAGAACCCAATTGGCAGCCGGAGAAAAATCCCAACTACACACTTAAAGACTTCGTGCGCTACGCGCTGGGAAAATGAGCGACGCACGCAAACTGAAGTAAGCGGAAAGTTTGTATTGGGCGAATTTGGGACAGCAGAGTGACGACGACTCGCAGCTGGATGTGGGGAAAGATGGGCGTACTCTCGCAAGATTTTTCTTCGGACCGGGCCGCGTTCCCGGAGTCCGTTCGCCGTTGGACAGCGACGCTGCGGTCCCTTCCGGTGGGAATCACGTTGCGATACAAGCGCATGCGTTCCTCGGGATTCACGGGCCATGATGGACCGTCCCTAGCAGATACGGTACACGTGAACAGCTGCAGCGTTGCGTTGCGATGATCCGAGCCAATGGGATCGATGAGTACGTGGATCTCGTTCGAAAATCAGCGTGACGGAGATGCGGCACTTTGACTTCAAAAAAATTTTGGTGAAGGGCATCGACCGGCAAAGACAAGCGCAATTTCAAGTTTTGGCTGCCCGGAAATGAGCATGGGTTGTCGTCCGGCCAGCTGGTTGCCCGGCAAATATGGGTCTCGGACCGATTCCAGGCGACTGAACTTGCCGAAAGCTGAGGCCAATTTGAGGCGGCGGCGACGGGATGGCGAGTCGATCAACAGGCCCGGCAAATCTTCGTCAAGTTTCAACACGCGGGCGGCACGACGAGGGTGACTCTCTGATTTGCCAGATTGTCTGCTTCGTGCGCCGTCGCAGAGAGGGTGTTTCCAATGGCTGAAACCATGCAGAGACTGTTCATCAACCCGCCGATCGCGATTGCGCGGCTCGGAGGCAGCACTACGTTGCAAAAAGCCTATCGTTGGGTCCAGTCGCCGAATCCGCGCACCTACGGCGAAACGACGATCGAGCCGGATTGGTCCTTGGACGTGCAATCGGATGGGACCGTCGAGCCGGGACTGCCACCCGCTCTGCCATTCCGCGATGGTGGCCTTATCCGTCCTGTTTGCCCCTTCCTTGAGTTGTGGGCCTCGGTCGGAGAACCCGGTAGTGATCCCGCAACCTGGAGGGACGTGCCCGTTACTCCAGATCTACTGCAAAAACAGGGAGCCTCGTTAAGTGATCTTGCGATTATGGTAGACGCCAAGAACTTCAAGGTGTCTCGGCGAACCTCCAATCCCGATCTCCAGTTTGGAACATTCCCAGCACTCGAGATCAGAGCCGACAAGTTTTCTCCCACGGCCATTCTGGCGGTTAGCCCACCGGGCGTTCCTGCCACCCGCCGTATGATCCCGGCTGGCAGCAGTATCCCGCTCGGCTCATTTCAAGTGCTGAAGAGCCGGTCACAACCGGCGCCTGACCCGAATCGTCCCTGGACCCAACTGGAGAATGGAATGCCGCGGGTCAGCGTGGAGGTGATCCGATTCCGGTTCACGCCGGCACGAGGGCATTTTTATGGGCCGCCCAAGTCCGCAGATCCACATACTCCAGACGGGGGTGGCTCCTTCGCTCCGGTCGATCCAGCTCGGGCCTTTCTAAACGAGAACGCCGGCTGGCAAGGTGCCAGGGCCGACACGACCGCGCCAGATGCGCCAGCAGATACCTATGACGGCGCGGATGTGAACCCAACCGTGAATCCATCCCTGGGGATAGTGGATGACACTTGTGAAGCACGGATTGAAGTTACCGTTAGATTCGGATCGCCCAAGACTTCACTGACCGCGGCGGCCAACGTATTCGTAGCCCCGCCGGACTTCGCTCCGGACCGGCGGCCATTCCTGTCCTTGGCGGATGAATTGAACGATCGAGAGGCTGACAGCGCTGCGCGGACCGCGCTGATGTCAGCCCCCGATCGGGATGCCTGGGTACAAGACCTCTTCGAGCGCATCTACGAAACCGTGTCACTCTTCAACCTTGATTTGCAACGCCGAGCGAAGGCGTCACGGCTGACCGGAGAACAGCTCGCACCTGCCCCTATCGCCAAGGACAAAACGCGCGAGCCAACCAGGGCGATGGGCGGCCAGGACGTGTTGCGAAATTCATCGTTTCCGCTCTCTGCAGTCAGCGGGGAAATCCGACTCCCGTTAACTGACCATGCCCGCGATCGGCACCACGAGCTTTCTACTCTCGAAGGTCTGCGCAATTTTGTCGTTCGAAACCCAGGACGCCTGGCAAACCTCATTCGGGCTTCGTTTGAAGCCGAGAGAGGTGAGTCAGCCGGCGGGATCGGAACGACCACCATGAGGATGCCTCCTTTCATGAGAAATTCCAACGCCGGGCCTCTCACTTTAACTACGTGGCAATACGATCTTCTAATGGCTTGGGTCACGGAGACTGAATCCCAGCCGCCCCTGGCAGCGCCGATCGATGCGTTGGCGAGACGCGCCGCCCGACCGCTCTCAGAGCGTGCAACCCAGCGGCGCCAGCTCGTATTAGCGCGGATCGCGCGGGTGCGGCAACGCACCTCGTCAGGTGGTCAGTCATGATGGCGCCGCTCACGGTGATAGGAGGCGATGCGGCGGCTCCACTTTTCAAAGTATTTCATTCCGCGCTGGGAAAACACTTGCTCATCGTGCCGCATTCGAGGATCTTCGATTTGCCGCACGATCCAGATCGTGACGCCGATGCCCAGGTACTGCCGCCTTCTCTCGTCGCGGCTTTAGCCGACACCGCGACCGGTGAGGTGCCGCTGGATCATGTTGTTGCGCCAGCTCCGCAGAGTATTTCCCTGAACGTCAGTTCCAGCTGCAATCTTTCCTGCTCCTACTGCTACGCGGCGAGAGGATCCTTTCAGGGAGCGCAGCCCGACCCGATGTCATGGGAGACAGCCCGTGCGGCCATCGACAAGCTGTTGTGCGGTGCCGAACGCTTTTCGCCGGTTACGGTCGGTTTCCTCGGTGGTGAGCCGTTTGTCAATCGCAGCCTGATCCATCGCGCGGTCGAATACGCAGCCGAACAGGGAGACAACCTTGGCCTTGATGTGCGCTTTTCGGTCACGACCAATGGCACGCTCTTGAATGAGGAGGACGTCGAACTAATGCGGACACACCGCTTTGCCGTTACCGTGAGTGTCGACGGAGGCGAGCGAATCCAGAACCTGCAGCGGCCTGCGTTCGGCGGGAGCAGGGGCAGTTATGAAAGAATGGTCGGCGCGACCCGGCCGCTGTTGGCCGACCCGGGACTCGCTCTGGTTGCGGCGCGTGCCACCGTCGCCCGAGGTGAATTCAATCTCCAGGAGCGCTTCGAGGCGGTCTTGTCCATCGGGTTTCGGGAAATGGGATTTGCACCTCTGCGCTCGGCCAGAGCTGACGGAGGCGCCCTTCGAGATGAAGACTGGCCCGAGTATCTGGCGGAAATGATCGCGCTCGCCAAAGCTGAACTGGAGCGTGTGTACCATGGAATTCCCATTCGATTTTCCAATCTCGCGGTGGCCTTGAAGCAGCTCCATCGAGGTGCCAGTTCTCCGTATCCTTGCGGCGCGGGCGGTGGATATTTTTCCGTTGCCGCCAACGGCGACTGGTATGCGTGTCACCGCGCCATCGGCTCCCCAGCGTTTCAGCTGGGCACCAACGATGCACTCGATCTGAACCGGAGGGCGGGATTCCTGGCAGCACGCCACGTTCACTCCCAACCGGCCTGCCAGCGCTGCTGGGCCCGGTATCTATGTTCCGGCGGGTGTCACCAGGAGGCTTCCAACAGAAACGATTCCTCATGTGGCTTTATTCGCGGCTGGTTGGAGTTTTGTCTCGCGGCGTATTGTGAACTTTCCGCGAACAGGCCGGAAGTCTTGGACCTTGGTAACGCTGCTTAAAGGAGACATGTTTATGAGCCAGCAGACGCCAATCAAGCTGATCCCACGGAATGTCGCGGCCTTGCGCCGCGGTCAGCCACCCGCCGCCGGCGCCGCGACCGTACCCGGCAATCCCGCCTCAACGCGCCTCGAGTCTGGTGTCGGAAACTGCTTCCCCGGGCTCGAATGCGACCTGCGCAATCTGGAAAGACGGTTTTTCCCATTCCTGGAAGTTGATATTCAGGATACTGAAATCGATGTGGTATCGGTGGACATACCTGGTGTTCAAGACGCGGCCAGCAACGACCAGATTCCCCCCAACATCGCCGCCACGTACAGACAGATCAATACTGGGGTATCCCAAGGGCAAAGGTGGACGATTACCCAGATGCGCGGAACCTACGGCCCGCTCGGAGTGCGGACGTTGGATATCGCCCGCCTCCGTTCGCCTAGCATGGGCCCTGATCGCTTGCCGCCGGATGCCTGGACCGCCATTCGTCTTCTAACCGAAGGAACCGAGGTCCAACTCACTCTCCGTCAGGGCAATACAACCCGCTCGCTGGTTGGGAACCGGGCGCGCTATCTGGATGACAACGGCGCGCTGGCCAAGATGTTTCTGCCCGGGGAGTTGACGCAGTCACTGTGTAGCCCGTGGACCCATGATTTCCGCGACTGCGGGTGCTTTTACTGGGCGTCCAACCATCCCGATATTGCCCTTCCCGTACTCCCAGCTGCGTCTCCGTTTCCGCCTCCGCCAGAGGCCAATCTTTATGTGCCCTGGGAGCGCAAGGACCGCACGATCAACACTCTGCCCGAACCCGCGACCATCAATGTACCGGTCGAGCTCAGTCACTACGAAATCAACAGTCAGTGGCAAACATTGAACTTCGTCCTCGAAGGGCGGGAGACCGTTGCTCCGTACATGCCAGGGGGCTTTACCGCTTCGAAGTTTGCCAACATGGCTGAGCTCGTAACCAATCTGCGCTATGCCGCCGGCGTTGAGCTGGCGGTGATACACGAGTACCTGGCGGCGGCTTATTCGCTAAGAGTGGTTGGGGTTCCCGCGGCAGCGCAAGACGACGTGGATGCCGCCAGGGATGAGATCATGCGGATCACGTACGGCGAGATGCGGCATATTCGCGCAGTCAATGACGTGTTGCGCGCCCTCGATCCGGCCGGATTCGTTCCCGCGCTGGGGGTGGCGTCTGCAGTTCCCGCGACCGAGCCGGGCAGATTCAACCCGGTTGTGCCGCGCGCGGCAACTCCGGAAGCGATCCAGGCGTTCATCGATATTGAGAAGCCCTCGATCGGGGTAGACGGTCTCTACTCCCGAGTCCTAGTGACCTTGGAAGATCTCGGGTCCGACGAAATGCGGCACACGATCCGTTCCGTGATCGCCGACGGCGAGAGCCACTTTGAGACATTCAGTTTCATTCAGGAATGGCTCAATCGACACGACCCACTTGATTACCTGACGAAGCCCGATGCCGTGGTTGCGCTCGCGAGCAATACTTTGCACCAGAAACTCCAACAGGAATACCGCTCCCTGTTGGAACGTCTATCTAATGGGTACACTCTGGGCATTCCCGCCGGTGCTTCGGCCATCAATACGGCACGAAATGCGATGCTGGGGCCAACCGGTCTCGATGGCGCCGCCGAAGCGCTGGCGGCCGCGGGGTTTCTGGTGGCATTTGATCGTATCACTGATGATGCCCGGTTTGCGCCGGTTGACCACCCGTGAGGCGATGCTTTCCATCGCAGGTAGTTGTGTTGGGCGCGGGGCCAGTCGGACTCGTCGCGGCTCTGGAACTCTCTAAGAACTTTCCAACTAAGCTCGTAACCCGGGAACTGCCCTCCCGCGAAGACCTGCCCAGAGTAGAAGCGGTTCCGGCTTCGCTGCTGGCGCTCTTGGTCGAATTCGGAATTAAGCCCCAACAGCTAGGAGTGGATGATTTGCACGAGTCCCGGCAGATCGCATGGGAGCAAGAGGACGCGATCGAGAGCCACGCTCCCGTGGCCGCCCACGTTGAGCGCCCGAGTCTTGACCTGGCGTTGTTGCAAGCGGTGATCGCGAGCGGTCGCGTGAGTGTAGCGTTGAGCAATCAGCGGGATGGTTATGAGCCGGTTCTTGCGGCGGCAAGGCGCAACGATTTGCGCTTAGTTGATGCCACCGGCCGCCGAAGTGTGTCGGCCAGTAAGAAGATGCAGCCGGTCAAGCCTTGGGCTGCCCGTACATTCCTGGCGTTGAGGCAGTCCTGCTCGGCGAGCCCAGGCTTGAGGATTGCAGCGCTACCTGGAGGTTTCGTGTACCGGCTCGGTTCGTCTCGGCACATTGTTCTTGGAATTGTTGGCAGACACAAGACGATCCTGGGAGATCCTTTGTCCCTGGAGCGACAACTCCAGGAGGTTGGCGCGGGCTGGATACTAATAGGACTTCCTGCGCTGGCCGAGCTGATTCCAGGAAAAGTTTCGGCTGCCTCGGTTCAGTGGGCCACCGATGGGGCCGGCTGGAGGATCGGTGACGCCGCTCTGGCGCGTGACACTCTGTCCTCGCAAGGGCTGGCAGCCGGCATTTCTGAAGCGTTGTACTGTGCAGCCGCCGTTCGGGCCTCTGGCGATGCGACCCTATGGTCCCTTCGCCAAGGCGAGCAAAGAGCGAAGCATCTTCGATCTCTGGAACAATTGATCGCTCGCTGCCGATTCGGGGAAGAAGACATTTGGAGCGAGTATGCAGAATTCGTCGCGCGTGAAGTTGATCCAAAGCCGATAGAACCCAGGGTTGCACTCGAAGCGGGAAGGCTGACGCTGGGATGAACCTATCGGCCAATGCCGCACTCAACGAGCTAGGGCAATTGCGTCAACGGGCTTGGCGTCAACGCGAACCAAATTCCGCCTTCGTTCGACGGAGCTCCGAATCGGTGTTCCGACCGGGGGCAAGGGCCGAGGCGAAGGAAGGGGAGAAGAACACGACGCTGGCCACACCCGCAAGATTTCGGGGCTCATCTTCGACCACTTCGATGATCCTGAAGGCTTCGTTCTCGATGCCGGCGAACACTCGGAAAAGTTCACCTTCAACCGCGGGACATCCCTGGTGTTGACCAAGCCAAGATGCGTCTCTTGGATGTTCTAAACGGGCTGGGCATATCGGGTGGAGGTCACATTTCGGGAGGTGTAACACAGGAGCGAGGACAATGCATTCGGCCAAGTCAAGGTTTATCTGCACCTCGGGGGCCTCGACTGTCAGCCGTCGCGGACAAAAAGATCCAAGCGCCCACCTCCGCATTGCAGAATTGCTCTTCGAGAGCCTTCTTTTGCCCTTCAATGCCCTGCTCAATGTCTTCCGACTCGGAGGCAAGCCGATGGTGCTGTTGTTCGGCCATGTTCCACATACGAGACAACTCCCGATAGGGTAAAGCCCAATACGCTGGGGAGCGTGCTTAAATTCCTGCCCGCTGTCGGACAGCTCGCGTAGGACTCCTGCTTATATAGCGCGGATTTTGGTCCGTCTGCGAATTCTCATTTCGTCAAGCACGTTCAAGAATCTTCGTAGGTCTGTCAGTTTAGAACCGGACTTCACCAACCCATCCTTTAGACCGACAGTAATTTTCCCTCGAAACGGAATCCCCGACAGCAACACAAACTTCTCGAACTTTGTGTTGTTCGAATTAAGCAGAGCAAGCAGGGTTATCCAGCGATTCTCTTTGATGTAAGGCTCGACCACCCAGCGAGCACCTCCCTGTTGACGAACTATGGATCGGCAAGCGCGAACGCAGACCTTGAGACCCGTTCTGTGCCGCAAATAAGTCCTCAACTGCTTTCCATGGTCTACCAGCGTCAATTCTTTGGGAAACAAGGCTGCGAGGTCATCAATGAGTCGTTTTCGCAGCGACCGGAGCCTGGTTCTGAGTTCAACAGTTGCCGCAATCCTCGGCCGGTATCCGATCAGTTCGTATGCCTTCATGAGAGAACCAAATCTGGTCCGACAGGTGGTGGCTGACGGGGCTTCAAGATTCTGCATAAGAATGTCTGAGGAAAGCCTCCCACATTTTCTGAGTACGACACGCAATCGGTCGAGAAGGTCAGCATCAGACCTATTCCAGATTTGGTCAAATCGTATTGCTTGTGCTCTTTCGTAGGTGGTTTGGTCTACGATGGCTTCAAAGACATCCGGGACAACGATCCACTCCGATTTCGGAAGATTGTGGGTCGGTCCTTGAAGCCGTTGCGTTGTGCGGTTATAGACCAAGGCTCCCGTGTATTTCGCGCGAGACAAGATCGTTCGTACGGCGACGTGAGTCCAGCGCCCATTTTTGCACACCGTGGGAACGCCGCCCTCGTTGAGGGTCCGTGCAATAGATACATAGTTCATTCGTTTTTCAATGAACATCTTGTAGATATCGCGGACGCACTGCACTTCATCAGGTGGCCCGAGTTCGTAAACGACTCTGTCCGACGCGAGGCTCTTCCGTTCGTGCAGCTTGAGTTGTTGTTTCCTGCTTCCGTCAGCCGCCAGAAGCAGGCGCCGGAGTCCGTACCCCGGTACACTTCCTGAGCGAAACCCATTTCGAACGAGTCGCTCAAGTCCACAGGCGACCTTGGCGGAAAGCTCGCGACTGTACTCTCCGGCCATCGAACGTTTAACGGCCTTCATAATCAAGTTCGGCATTGACGAATCATTTCCGAACACCTCGGCGCAGTAGTGAACCGGGACACCGGAAGATTTGCAAACAAACTCGTAGTGCGCTGACTCATCAGAATCGAGAAATCTTCCCCATCGGCTCACGTCATAAACAAGAATTGCCTTGTAGGGAACGGAGTCTGAGACAACATCCCGAAGTAGTTGTTGAAGACCTGGTCGATGCTTAAGCACCAGTCCGCTTTTCGCCTCGTCGATGTAGGTCTGGACTACCTGAAAGCCATTAGCTGTAGCATAGAGGGCGAGGGCCTGCCTTTGGTTTGTGGTTGAGAATTGTTGATGTTCCGAGGACGCCCGCAGATACTGGGCGACTGGGAGCGTAGATGTTGGTGGCACATCGACCGTGCTCATTTGTATCCTCATCGTTCGGAGGTCTTCCAGCTTTTCACGAACCGTTCTGTGAGCTGGGGGAACTGCCTCCAAGAGCAACTTTCCGCCCCGATGCCACGCGCCTACGAATTCTCATTTCTTCAAGCGCGGTCAAGAACCGGCTTAGGTCGGTTATCGGTATACCCGCACTCAGTACCGCATCTCTTGACCCGATGGCAAACCTGCGGTGGAAGGGGAGTCGCGGAACCAGCGCAAATTTTTCAATCGTCGTATTGCTTGAATTCAGCAACACGAGTAGGGTAACGAATGGATTTTCTTTGCCATGATGTTCGACGACCCACTGCTGGTTTTTTGTTGGCAACCACATATAACGACACACACGGACGGAAATCTTGAGGCCAGTCTTGTGTCGCAACAGAGTCCGCGAACGAAAACTAGTTGGAGCTATTACTCTCAAATCCGTCGGAAACATCGAAACAAGATGTTCTAACAGTGATTTGCGCATGGCATACAGCCTGCTTCTGAGGCCCATGCCGGGTAGCTTCTTCGATTCGTACCCGACCAACTCGTACATCTTGGCGAGCGAGCCAAACCGCCTGCGACAGGCGCTGGGCAGTGGGCCATCTGGATGCTGAGCGAGAATCTTTATGGACAGCCTTCCCTCCTCTTTGAGGATCACGCGCAATCGGTCGAGTAGCTGAGCATCCGACTGGTACCAAGTCTTCGAATCGCGTACGGCCAGAGCCTTGTGGAAGGTGGCGGCGTCCACAATTGCTTCGAAAGCGTCTGGAACAACAATCCATTCGGATTCAGGACGGTGCTTCTGTGGACTTTGCAGATACTGCGTCGTGCGATTGTAGACCAAGGCTCCCATGTATTTAGGTTTGGTAAGGATTGAGCGTACGGCAAAGTGCGTCCACCCTCTCTTCGCCTGTGCTGGGATACGCTGCTCGTTAAGTGTTCTTGCGATTGCGCTGTGAGACATCCGTGCGTCAATGTACATTCGATAGATTTCGCGGATGCACTGCACTTCATCAGGTGGCCCGAGTTCGTAGACCACTCGATCCGATGAAATGCTTTTGCGTTCATTGAGGTTGAGTTGATGCTTTCTGATGTCATCAGCGCCAACCTGAAGGCGACGAAGACCGTATCCGGGCGATCCTCCACCCCGACAGCCATTCCGCACAACAGTTTCAATCCCCCGATGAACTCTGATGGAAAGCTCGCGGCTGTACTCTCCAGCCATGGCGCGTTTGAGCGACTTCATGATTAGGCTCGACAGGGAGGAGTCATTTCCGAACATCTCTGCGTAGTAATGAACTGGAATGCCCGCTGATTTGCAAAGGAACTCGTAGTGCGCGGACTCGTCCGCGTCAAGAAATCGCCCCCATCTACTCACGTCGTAGACCAGGATCGCCTTGTAGGAAACAGAACCTGATACAACATCTTGCAATAGTTGTTGCAGACCGAGTCGACGCTTCAACACCAGCCCGCTCTTCGCTTCGTCGATATAGGTCTGAAATACATGAAAATTGTTATCCATCGCATACTGAGCGATGGCTTGGCTCTGGTTCAGAGTGGAGAACTTTTGATGTTCTGAGGACGCTCGTAAATATTGCGCGGCAGGCACAGAAGAGTTCCCAATCTCGTCGTCGGCCTTCATTGCATCCTTCTGGTAAGTACACAACCAAAAAGGAGCTTGCAAGCAATGCTGAATTTTTCAGCATCTTCAAGGCTGTATGTCTGCGTCACAAGGCGGAAAGCAACCCCTTCGAGTTCGGGGTTTGCTCTGCCAATCAATTTGGCGAATTCTTGCGCTTCATGTGTGGACAGACGACTGGTCTGGTGGAGTTTGGTGGTGAGGTCAACGAGGCGGTCGTGAGTCATCTTCACCTCACTCTTCTCGCAGACCAACAATGAGACGCCACCGTATCGGCGCGGTGGATTTGTGTTTGTGATGGTTGTCGGATGGAAGGATGTGACTCTGTGCAATGGCAATCTCGTCACCGCAGAAATCACACTGATATATCCCTGGCCACGGTGCAGGCGTTCTTGGAGGATGTACTTTGTCGAATGCGGGACTATCGACTTGCCGAATACACTTTGCGTACTTGTAGAGGGCCATGATTCATTCTCTGTTTTGCAAAGGCAAGACTTGAGAGCGTGGCCCGATGGAAGAACAACAAGGAAATAGTAGGCCCACGAGAGCAGACAATCAAGGGGTGCTTTGTGTGCCGAATATTCGGCACTTCGCTGCATTGTTCTGAGATTCAGACACAAGCACCTGGGACACGTTGTTCCAACATTGACAACAGTGAGCAATATTGATCAGATAGAATCGTACAATCTATATCAGACTGCGCAATCGGGGCGTTGTTTAGCGAGCGTCGCGACACGACGGGTTCAGGGCCGCCTTTCGTGTCGCGAGCAGACTTTATCGAGAAACATCGCCATTGGCTCAGGGACCCAAATCGAACGTTCGGCCCCAGAAGGACGGTGGGGATGCCCAGAATCTTACTATCTGAGGACGACGGCGCAGTCCGCGATATGCTGCGGGCAACACTGGAACGCGACGGCTTAGATGTCATTGCCGTAGGGAGTGTGGCCGAAGCACTTCAGCGCATTGCAACAGAGAGCTTCGACCTGCTTCTCTCTGACCTTCACATGCCGCAGGCGGGTGACGGCTTCACCATCGTCAGCGCCATGCGCCACACCCACCCGCGCGCACCGACGCTGGTACTCAGTGGCTACCCCGTGATCGACGAGGCGCTGGCCGCCATCCGCATCCAGGTGGATGAAATCCTCGTAAAGCCAATCGCAATCGCCTCCCTCAGGACAGTGATTCGCGAAAGACTGGCCAAACCGTTGGCCTATTCGGATCGTCGTGTGGTAACGAGCGTTGCTTCCATATTGGAACACGACCTCGCCGCTACGATTCGCGACTGGATGGTACTAGTGGAGCACGACGAAGAGTTATGCCGTATCCCTCTTGGCTTTGAGGACCGTGCTAGACATCTTCCCAATCTAATCGCAGACCTGATTTACCGTCTGCGTGTCCATCCGACGACGAAATTCAACTCCATCGCCGCGCGTCAGCATGGACAACTACGACGCAAACAAGGCTACAGCGTGGCAATGGTAGTGGAAGAGTCGCGATTCCTTCAGGTCAGCATTTTTGGCACACTGCAAAATAACCTGTCCAGTGTGGATTTCAGCAAGGTGTTGCTTGACGTTATGACCATCGCGGACGAGGTTGATTCCCAACTCAGAGATGCAATGGTCGGATACAGCGAGTGTCAGTCCGCATCTGGGTGGTCAGCAGCATAGGAGTAACGTAGCTCGGCTGGGACGAGAGCCCGATACTTTACCTGTTGAACCGTTACACCCTATCAAGTGATGATAGGCATCAAGAGACCCACCTCCGAATGAGCTTCCGCACATCTTCAATCGTGGCCTTGAGGGCGTCGCGCTCGCTGCTTGGTGTTTCTGGAGTGTCTATTCGGCG
>Ga0137410_10001295_pt1 | contig 17145 bp, 10 predicted proteins | sample CZODoug1_16funga_FD_108878 | JGI IMG/M metagenome (GOLD analysis project Ga0137410, IMG submission 108878) | Vadose zone soil fungal communities from Angelo Coast Range Reserve, California, USA - CZODoug1_16fungal (Illumina Assembly) | ecosystem: Environmental > Terrestrial > Soil > Vadose zone... | reverse complement strand
GCGGTGATGCGCAAGCTCATTCACATCGCCTATGGAGTGTTGAAATCTGGACGACCATTCGATCCTGAGTTGGCGAAATCTGCTTGACTTCCAACACAGTATCTCAGCTGCGGCGCGCGATCACCACCCAAGCTGAACGAAAAGAAGTTATTTGAGAATCATGCTATCGCGCCGTCAGCTGCAAGGCTTTGTTGGGCCGCCGCTACTTAAGCCCATATGCGAAACCTATAACCAAACAAAATGCCCCGACTCCTAAAGCAAACGCAGAACCGCCTAATAAAATCTTACATGTATTGAAAAATCTGTTGCGCCATTTCCTCTCTCCTCTCGCCCTCGCTCTCAAACAATCCTTTCTATCTTGAATATTTTCAGATTCAGCAGCTCGGGCAAGGCGAATAAAGGTCAAGTGATAAGACATACTGTCACTCGACAAATAGCGGTGGGCCAAAGCAAGCGCACTGGCAGTTGCTAAAGATATCAAGCTCAAAATCAACATCCCCTTTACTGTGAGGTTCCCCCAAACTCGCTGCTGGAAATCCAAAAATTGATTTAACTTGTCATAGAAGAACCCTACCGCAGCTACGCCAGCTAAGGAAACTCTCAAAAGCTCGGCGGAATATGACTGAAACCTGTCCGAAATTTCCAAATCGGGCTTGTAATACTTATCCTCTACAGGTAACTCATCCGGCTTTAAGCGACAATCTTCTGGTTTCATAAAGTTTCGGTAGTGTCCTAAAGTTGCGTTGCTGAGTCCGAAGATTTTTCTCCCGCCTAAATCTGCCGTGATAATATCTCCGGCATGGCGAGAACAAAACCGCTGGAACAAGATGAGCCTCTAAACTTCGCTCGCGGTGTCTTGGATCAGATTATAGCGAAGCACGATCCAGAGTCCATCAAGGGCAAGGATGCAAAGAAGGTAGCATCCGGCTTGCGGGGAGGCTCTAAAGGCGGTCACGCCCGCGCTAAGACACTCTCAGCCAAGAAGCGCAGTCAGATAGCTAAGAAGGCCGCTAAGGCGCGCTGGGGCTAAAGACTAGACACACTCCTACCCTTCTACCAAAGGCAGTTTTCCAGACCAGCAAATAAAGCGGATTCCTAGCGAACGATACTAAGGATCGTCAGGATCACCGTTGCGATCACGCTACTTGATTGCGACGTGGGCGCAGGCGACGCGGGATCAGGTGCACCGACTGTATGCGCGTCTCCCGCCAAGACCGAACCTGAAAGCACGCACACGAGCGCGACTGCTAACGCAAACCGTTTCATTGTCTATTCTCCTTTGAGTTGAGCATGCAAGCCATTTTGCAGTGAGAACAGAATAGAGCATTCCCCAAACTTCTTGCAGGGCGGGTTGACGTGAGCCTAATATCCGCGCAGGCAAGAAGTCTTGCACTCACTCAAAGGGAGTTTATTTCAATGAAGATACCCTTACGGAAACTCCACACCTCGCGCCAAATAACAAGCGAAGAAGCTGTGCGCTGGTGTCAAACCGCTTTAGAGCAAAAGGACAGAGAGGATTACGCAGGCGCACAAGAGACAATGCGCCGCTTGTGGCGAGGCGTAGGAAAGCGGCCAAAGACTAAAGGATTGCATCCTGCCGTTGCCGCCGAAGTCCTGCTCTGTGTCGGTATTCTCACTGGCTGGATCGGGAGTAAGAATCAGATCAAGGACGCGCAGGAAACCGCCAAGAATCTCATCACCGAAAGCATCACTTATTACGAGTCAATAACTGACCTGATAATGATCGCGGCGGCTCGCACAGAGTTGGCATTCTGCTACTGGCGACAAGGCGAATTGAACGAAGCGCGGACTATGCTCCACGAGTCGTTAGAGAAACTGACGACCGGAGGGAATACCAGGGCGCGCGCGCTCTTGAAACTCGTAGCCGTTGAATGCTCAGCCGCGCGGTTCCATGAAGCACTTGAAATTCTTACTGACAATGCGAGCATGTTTTTGAAACTCCAGCATCACACGATCAAAGGCGGCTACCACAATGAAAAGGCGATCATCCTTCGGCATCTCGCCAAGTCAGAAAAGAGAGACGATTATCTTACGCAAGCGATCAGTGAATTCGAGAAGGCCGATCAGGAATTCAAACGCGCTCGCAATCATGTCTATCGAGCGGACCTCAAAAACAATGTCGGTCTGAGTCTCTTTAATCTTGGCCGCTACAGAGAGGCGCATCTGTTTTTAGATGAGGCACGGCGTTTAGCGTCCAGAATCAGGGACAAAGCTCGTAGCGGAATTTATGATGAATCGACGGCGCAAGTTTTCATTGCCGAAGGAAAATTCACAGAGGCTGAAAGCACGGCGCGGCGAGCCGTATTAGCGTTTGAGAAAAGCGGGCATCGCTGCGAAATGGCCGAAGCATTGATCACGCAGGGAGTCGCCCTCGCGCGGTCAGGTAAGATCGAACGCGCTCACTTCATTTTCCAACAGGCAATCCAAACCGCTCTGGAAGTCAACGCGCTTAGCATGGCCGGCCTCGCGGCGTTGGCGCTGATTGAAGAAGTCGAACTCGATCCGCTGACCTTACAAGCGGCCTATCAGCAAGCGCGGGAGTGGCTTGCAGGCTGCGAGCGTAAAGACGTGATCCTGCGGTTAGGGGATGCGGCTGAAAAACTCGTTGAGAGTCTGCGCGGGGGAATCTCTACCGACAAAGCGAGCGAAATCATTTTCAACAGGCCGTTTGATTTGCAAAACATGATGCTGAAACATGAAGGCACTCTAATCAAGCGAGCGTTAGTGCAGGCGAACGGTTCCGTCACTCACGCCGCGTCTCTGCTGGGAGTCTCCTATCAGGCGCTCTGCTATATGATTGAAGGCAGACATAAAGACTTGCTCGAAGACCGCAGCCCGATCCGTCGCCGCACAAAGAAAACCCACTAACAAAAGTAAGCGGCGTTACCCGTCCTTACCTCGCCTCCTAAGCCATTAGCATAAGTTTTGCAATGATGCCGGAACTCTTGCATACGACTTGGACAGCCTCATAAAGATCACTCTGATTTCACGACTCGGACACGACTAGACTTCGACTGCCACGCCAAGCCACATAATAGTAAAATCGAGACCCCTTGCAATATGCTGATAGTCGAGGACTTAGAAGGCCTTTTTCAAGGATCAAATTATGATATGGCTTGGCGTGGCAGTCGAAGTCTAGTCGTGTCCGAGTCGTGAGAAGCAAGAACGGACTTAACAGGGAGCAAGGTTAACCGCCTCATGCCTGTTAAGCAAATTGCGGAGGGGAAAAAAAGATCGAATAAGATCATTGACAGTGAGTTTGTGAAAGGAGTAAGGTGCTCATAATCAAAAAGGCCTCAAGGTTCTTAGTCACTGTCGGCAACCGAACCCTAAAGCCTCTTGATTGAAACGAGGTGTGATCCTCATTTTCCGAGGCACCGGATCGGGCCGGAGTTATGAACCGGCCCGACGGTGAAACCCTCGCAGTGTTTTATATCATAACTAAGCAAAGGAGGGAATAACAAAATGGCAAACGGTATTGATTACAACGCAGTTTTGGCTGATTTGGAGGCCCGAAAAGCGCAAGTGGAGTCTGCTATTGCGGCAGTTAAGACCATTCTCGCCTCGTCCGGTTTTGTGGCGAATGGAGCCTCTGAGGGCGTCATTAGACCTGAGAACATTCCCTCGCATGCGTTTCTAACCTTGAGCATCAGTGAGGCCGCCAAAAAGTATTTGGATATGGTGAAGGCCAAGCAGACGCTTCCCCAGATCATGCAGGCGCTCGAAAGAGGCGGTCTGCCACCCGCGAAATACAACACGGTCTATTCTGTCCTTCGGCGTAGGGAGAACCAGGTGGGGGACATTCTCCGAATGGGAGAAGAATGGGGCTTGACGGAGTGGTATCCCAACAACCCAAACTTGAAGAAGCGCACCCCGGCGGGCAATGCCAACCCAAAGAAATCCAAGAAGAAGAAAAAGAAAAAAGCGGTCAACAAAGGCGCTGGCGTCACTCAAAGCGCGGCGACAGACGCAATCCCAGCTTCACCAAAAGAAGTGCCATTAAGCAGGGCAGACGCCGCTGTAGAGATTCTCTCAGAAGCCAATGGACCTCTTCACGCGAAAGCGATAGCCGAAACCCTTAACAGGGACTATGGCAAGACCACGAATTCCAAGAACGTAGCCGCAGCCTTGATTCAAGACCCCAAGAAGCGGTTTAGAAACATCGGCGAAAATACTTGGGAGTTAATCGAAAAATAAGCAAACTTTCCGCTTGACATTTAACCGTCGCCTAAGCATAATTGTGTTGCTACATAGGAGGCGGCTAAAATGAATTGTCCAACCTGCGATAAACCTTCAAAGCGATTCGGCAAAGACCGGAAGGGTAATCAGCGTTACCGTTGCCTTACTTGCGGCAAGACGTTTAGCGAACCAAAGATCAAGATGCTCGACAACATGATCCTTGCCGAAGGTAAGGCTCTCGCTGTCCTGTCGCATCTTGTCGAGGGCTGCTCTGTCCGAAGCACCGAAAGATTAACCGGCGTTCACCGCGATACGATCCTCGACTTGCTTACACTCGCGGGCCGCAAGTGTAAAGCCCTGTCAGAATCTCTCATCAAGGATATTCCGGTTCAAGATGTAGAGTGTGATGAGATGTGGGCTTACATAGGCATGAAGGCCCGTACAAAGGCGAAGAAGGTTGCGACAGAGAATGATGATTCTATCGGCGATGCTTGGACGTTCACGGCCATTGAGCGCCACAGCAAATTGATTCTAGCGTGGCATCTTGGACACCGCGATTATACAAACACGGCTATCTTCACAGAGAAAATCGATAGAGCGACCAAAGGCGATTTTCAGATCACAACAGACGGCTTTGCTCCCTATCGTGACGCTGTAGGTTTCATTCTTGGCGGTCGTACAGATTTAGCGCAGCTTATCAAAATCTATGCAAACAACCCTGAGACCGAAACCCGCTACAGCCCAGCGCAATGTACCGGATGCAAAAAGAAAGTGATCCACGGTCGCCCTGATATGGAGCGAGTAGGCACATCACGGATCGAGCGTCACAACTTGTCAGTGAGAATGGAAACGAGGCGCTTTACTCGTTTGACGAATGCGTTCAGCAAGAAGTGGGAAAAGCATTACGCGGCGCTCGCTCTATACTTCGCTTACTATAATTTCTGCCGAATGCACAAGAGTTTAAGATGCACCCCAGCAATGGCGGCAGGGATTACAAAGCATCTTTGGACGTTGAAAGATTTACTGTTGAACGCAACGGGTGTATAAGCCCTGTGACAGATAAAAGTTATGCCCACTCAAAAGCAAGCAGCAGACAATGTGAACTCAAACTCCTCGCTCGATCAGGCCATAAGCGCTTGTGATCTCTATATGAAGTCTCATCGTCGGGCAGGTTTTAGAACCATCACTGTAATGATACTGCTGTTGGCAGGGTTGACGTTAACAATTTATGGAGTAGCTGTGGCTGGATTATCTGGTCGCGAAGATCTCAGAGGGTTTGTATCCAGCGACGCCGGTGGACCACCTGTTGTCAATGAACAAGCATTGAATGCCACGTTAGCTGCAACAACGCAACGCCAGTCAATAACAACGTATGTTCTCCTGGGATTATTTGTCTTGGTGTTCGGCGTTTTGATGGCCGTCTATCGCTTCCATTTGCAAGAGATTGCTAAAGCAGAACACTTCAAAATAGGCTTCCTTCGGATCAAGATTGCCGCGGACAATGGCTCTCAAGGCTTTGAGTCGGAAGTCAGACAGGCGCTCGCAATGAATGCCTTCGACTATGTGAAGTCACTTCCGACAAAAGGCAAAGTAGAAAGCCCTCTACCTGGGCACCCAACGTCCGATGTCGCTACTTTATTTCTTAACAAGCTATTTGAAACTTTTGAGCTAAGAGCCGAGCCTAAGCACAAGGAATGAATTATCCCGAACCTATTAAACACCTCACTCACTCTTTGTTCAGATTCAGCAACGCAACTTTAGGACACTACCAAAGTTTCCCCGAATTTGGTGCCGGCAAGCGCCTAACTATATATTATCCAGCTCGTGCTAGATAATAACGTCCCAGCGGTATTATCTTCCTCGTGCTGGATAATACCGCAACTATTCAACGGCTCGGTCGATCGCTCACTAACCGCCTTGCATGTAACCAACCCGGAGGGTTGGGCGAAAGTAGCCCGAGGTCAGAGCAAAGCGTAGACCTCCGGTGAGCCGTGAGTTATTAGCCGCACCCTGTCGGGGTGCCAGAAGTATCCTTCTCGCGCCCTTTCAGGGTGCTGATTCCGATTTGACAGCCTTCCGGTGGTCTGCGCTGCGCTGCGATCACCGGCTACTGTCTGGCAGCCTTCCAGGCTGCTATCTCGCAGCCTCAAGGCTGAGAAGAGTTTCCTTACCCCTTGGTCCGGGTTTTCTTTTTGCGCGTGAGTCCAGTCTTGCGTTCGCTCTTGCGCGTGTAGCTCATGGCTTCAGACACGGGACTGTCTGGTCCGTCCGACGGGTCGCCTATATTGTTCTAGTTTCAGTTTGACGCACAGATGGGACCAACATTTGAGGCGAGGGTTAGGTCAGGGAAAAGCTTTGGAGTCCAATCTTTAATTGCGTTCATCTAGATACAGAACCGAGCGCGGTAGCGCCGGATGCGAGACTCAACTTTTGCGTCCTGATGCATAGGCATGATTCCCAGCTTGAGTCTGGCATCCGGCGCTACCGCGCTCGGTTCTGTAATATCGAGGATCGCAAACTGGATTTTGGACTCTAAACTCCAAATCAGACGGCGACTACTTCCAGCTCCGGATCGATCTCCTGTTTGAGCATGCCCTCGATCGCCATTAAGGTACCGCTAAGCGAGCTGGGGCAACTGCCGCAAGCGCCCTGATAGCGGATGCTCAGGGTGTGGTCCTTGAGTCCGAGCACTTCCAGATAACCGCCGTCTCCCATCAGCGCCGGACGGACTTTCTCGTCCAGTATGTCGTTGATCTTCATCAGCCGCGGGTCGTCGCTGGTTACTGCGGCTATCGCGCCGCCAACCGCCGCCGCTGATGCCGCTGCCGGCGAATTGACGGCCTCGGCCGCACGGATGGGAACGGCAAGCGTCGGGAGCAAGTCGTCCCAGTCGCTCTCGTCATCCTTCTCGACTGTGATCATGCGGTCCATGTAGAACACCGAAACCACGTGGCCCACCTCGAACAACGATTTGGCGAGCGGATCGTTTTCCGCCTGGTCCGCCGAAGCATACTGGTGAGTCGTACCGTTGCTGACGGCTTCTCTTAGAATAAATTTGACGGCGTTTGGATTCGGCGTCTCTTCGATATCGCTAATTTTAGGCATTGCTCAACTCCCTTGTTTTCCCACCACGATCAAGTAAATTACCGTTTTTGATGGTCGTTGACCATTATAACCAGTTTGCAGATTTAGCGCAGTCACCGAGGCCTGGGCCCCCGGATTTTGGCCGGCAAAAAAACGCGGCGAATCTCATGGTCTATTGTGTGACAAACAGCTATTGCCAAAGAGCCCAAGCGGGCATATACTCCGCCCCTCACTTGCCCCCCTTACAATAAGGTGAGCCAAGCTGAGAAGGAGGTAGGCAATTGCGAGGGTTGCCTGCCTCCGCTTTTTTGGAGTGAGCAGTGAGCAGTGAGCGGTTAGCAGTTAAAGACAACTGACAGGTCGAGTGGCGGCTGTTTAGAACGGTTGCCTGCTGCTCACTGCTCACTGCATACTGCTCACTGCTTATGAACATTGGCATCACGGTCTATCCCACCTACGGCGGGAGTGGCATCGTCGGCTCGGAGCTGGGAAAGGAGCTGGCGGCACGCGGCCACACAGTCCACTTCATCTCTTCCGCTTTGCCGACCCGGCTGACCGAACTAAACGAGCGCGTACGTTTTCATGAAGTGGAGATGATGTCGTATCCCCTGTTCGAGCATCAGCCTTACACGCTCGCGCTGGCAACCAAGATGGCCAAGGTGGCGGAAACGGAAAATCTGGATCTGCTGCACGTACACTACGCCATCCCGCATTCGATCAGCGGCATCCTCGCGCGCGAGTCACTCAAACCGAAGCGCTATCTGCCCGTCATCACCACGCTGCACGGAACCGACATCACTCTCGTTGGCGCCGATCGTTCGTACCTGCCAATCACGCGTTACGGCATTGTGCAGTCAGACGGTGTCACTGCGATTTCGCATTACCTGAAAGAGGCCACGCAGGAAATTTTTCAATTTGACGAGATCGAGGTCATTCCCAACTTCATCTGCCAAACTGATTATGCGCGCCATCCGGTGGCCGAGTTGCGCTCGAAGCTTGCTCCCAATGGCGAACCGCTGCTGGTCCACGTTTCAAATTTTCGCCCGGTCAAGCGTCCGGTTGATTGCGTTGAGATACTTGCGCGCGTGTTGCAGAAGGGAATCAAGACACGGCTGGTGATGGTTGGCGATGGCAGCGAACGGACGAATGTCGAGCACCGGGCGCGCTGTCTTGGTGTTTACGATCAGTGCGTTTTTGTTGGCAAGCAACCAAACATAGTTGACTACCTCTCGGCCGCTGATGTTTTGTTGTTGCCATCCGATCAGGAGTCCTTTGGTCTTGCGGCGCTCGAAGCGATGGCCTGCGAAGTGCCGGTTATCGCTTCGCGCGTTGGTGGAATTCCGGAGGTTGTCACCGATGGCGAGACGGGATTCCTGAGCGAAGTGGGCGACGTGGAAAAGATGGCGGACGATGCCGCACGACTACTTGGCGATGCCAAGTTGCGGCGCGAGATGGGTAAGCGCGCGCGCGAGTCTGCGGTAGCAAACTATCGCACCGACATTGTCATCCCACGGTACATCGAGTTTTACGAACGTGTTTTGAAAAAGACAAAGGGGGCGTGACGTTTATTAACCCGTAGGGTTGCACGAAAGTAGCCGGTGGTCGAAGCGTAGCGTAGACCACCGGAAAGCGTTAGGAAGATCTACCACCCTGAAAGGGTGCTCAGATCAAAACACCGCTGGCACCCCTGCAGGGTGCTGATGGTTAGCTTCTTGTTCCCGGTGGTCTCCGCTACGCTTCGACCACCGGCTACTATCTTGCAGCCTTCCAGGCTGTCACTTGCGGGCGCTTGCTGCCACCAACTCTGAGTCGGGACTTTCCAAAGCAAGAAACGTATGCGCTGACGAGCCAAGTTCGGCGTGCGCCCATTTCAATTCCGTCTAATATTGCCGAGGGGCAGACGAGGGAACATATCAAGGAGTATCTTCATCATCTTTCAATGGTTCAAGCTTCCCTGGCGGAAGGTGAAACCCAACTCGAGATTGCAATCCGCCTAAAATATCTGCAATCTGATCACCTTACAGAGTCGTTGCTGGAAATCAGTTCTCTTGGAAAACAACTTTACGCCTTGCGCAACTCTTTGATGCGATCTTGACTGCGATGACTCTAACCGACACCAGACACCCGTCACCTGACACCCTGGCCGCGCGCTCAATCATCATCGGTACTGCCGGCCACATCGATCACGGAAAGAGTTCGCTGGTCCAGGCCCTGACTGGCAAAGATCCCGATCGTTTGCCCGAAGAAAAACGCCGCGGAATTACCATCGATCTTGGTTTCGCTGATCTGGATCTCGGTGACGCGCGCGTCGGCTTTGTCGATGTTCCGGGCCACGAGCGCTTCGTGAAAAACATGCTGGCCGGCGTACACGGCATCGATGCCGTGGCGCTGGTAATCGCGGCTGACGAAGGAGTGATGCCGCAAACACGCGAGCACTTCGACATCTGCCGGTTGCTCGAAGTGCAACAGGGTTTGGTGGTGCTGACCAAAACGGATCTGGTCGAGGAAGAACTTCTTTCACTGGTGCGCGCGGAGGCTGAAGAGCTGGTGGCCGGATCTTTTCTCGAAGGCGCACCCGTGGTCGCCGTGAGCGCGCGAACGGGAGTTGGGCTGGAGGAATTTCGCGCGGCCCTGCGGCAAATTGCCGGAAAGGTTCCGGCGCGTTCATTAGATTTTGTTGTCCGGCTGCCAATCGATCGCGCCTTCACGATGAAAGGCTTCGGCGCGGTAGTTACGGGCACCCTCGTCGCGGGAGAAATCGCCGCTGGTGATGAGCTTGAGTTGCTGCCCACCGGTCTTCGCGTGCGTGCGCGCGCAGTACAAGTACACGGAACTTCCGTGTCGCGGGCACAGTCGGGCCAACGAACGGCTGTGAATCTTGCCGGCGTAGACGCTGCCGACATCGAACGCGGAATGGTGCTCGCTCCAATTGGCCGTTTCCGTCCAACGCAAATCGTCGATGTTCAACTCAGTGCCCTGCGCAGCGCTCCCCGACCCATTCGCACTCGCGCGCGTTTGCGCGTTCACCTGGGCTCCGCGGAAGTGCTGGCTCGTGTGCGTGTGCTCAACCTGCGCGGCGAAATTCCGCCGGGCGAAACCGGCTTTGCGCAGCTAAGATTCGAAAGCCCGGTGGTGGCCCTGCACGACGAACGCTTTATTGTTCGTTCTTACTCGCCCGCCCAAACTATTGCCGGTGGAGTGATACTCGACCCACAGGCAACAACACATCGCGGCAAGGAACTGTCCCGGACGCACGAACGTTTGCGCGCGTTGTTGGAGTCCGAACGACCCGGCAAGCTCGCCGTATTCGTCGCCGCGTCAGGCGATCAGGGACTACGACTCGCGGACATTGCGGCGCGAACAGGTTGGAACGACGAGGTGACAGCGCAGGTAGCGGCGCAGGCCCTGAAAGAAAAGGAAGCGCCGGTAGTGGAGGTTGAAGGAGTGTTGGTAGCCAACGAAAATTTTGCGCGCCTCTCGCGGCTGGCGGTGGAAGCAGTCAAACTTCATCATCAACGAGAGCCGTTGTCGCGCGGACTGCCACGCGAAACTTTGCGCGAGCGGCATTTCGCCCACGCTGCTCCGGAAATCTTTCGTGCGGTGCTGGCCCGGCTCGAAAAAGACGGCGTGCTGGTTAACGAGAAAGATGTGGTTCGCGCGAGCGAGCATGGGCTGGCATTGTCGCCGGCCGACAACCAACTACGCGAGCAGCTCGCTCAGGCTTACGAGCAAGCCGCCCTTGAAGCGCCTGGCCTCGACCAGGTGCTCGCGGACGCCGGCGTCTCGGCCTCGCAGCGCGCGCACGCCAGGAAAATTCTGCAACTGCTGATCGACAATCGCACGCTGGTGCGCGTGCAGGGGGAGATGTTTTTTCATTCCCAGGCCCTGGAGCGTTTGAAAATTCGGTTGCGAGAGTATGCGGCCGAGCACGAGCCGGAGCGGCTCATCGACGTAGCGACATTCAAGGACCTGGCCGGCGTTTCGCGCAAGTATGCAATTCCGCTGCTGGAGTATTTCGATAGCGAACGCATCACGAGGCGCGCTGGGGATCGGCGCATAATACTCTGATTCTAGTGACAGAATTCAGCCTCAGCGGAATAAACTCCCGGTGAACAAAACGCGAGTATTGTTCGGCGGCCAGGGTCGAACTATGCGGGTTAACGAGGGTTAAGAACTGTTTGAGTTTTTGGGTTCATATGTTCTTAGGTATGGCGGCATTAAGTAGCCAATAATCTCATTGACCGGCGAGGCATTTAATATTATTATCCGTCGCCTCAGGCTCCAGCTGATAATTCCCCCAACAGCTTAATAGAAAAATGTTCCGGCTGCCCGAAGACCTCAAAGTCTCAGACAGCTTTACCACCTTCAAAAGGAGCCGGTCGTATGAGTTGCAATTTACTCCCACCCTTCTTTCATCTGAATCGAGGTTTGCATCGAGGCGGCATGGGCCGCGCGATTTCCATCATCCTGATTCTGCTCCTCGCGGGTGGTTCCGGATCACCCGTGTTCGCGCGCTCGCTGGGAAGCGGACTTGCCGTCTTGCAGGGACAACTAACACGCTTGTCCCGATTTGCGCCTGCGTTGGCCATCTCAAAACCTCGGGGCGCGGCGCAGTCAGTTATTGAAAACCACGGCATGCCGCCGAACCCACCATCATCGGTGGCCCTCAGGCCCGAGCCGCCGCAGAGCCGGTCGGTCCGCGAGGCCAGGGTCGCCCGTCTCGTATTGAATGTGAGAGGCGCGGTCACGTTGGCACCCGGCGAATCGATCCAGCTTAACGCCGTTCCCGAGGATGAAGAAGGCAACACGGTGCACGGCCTGACCGCTGAGTGGCAGTCTCTCAATTCACAAACAGTCGCTGTTACCACGCAGGGCGAAGCGAAAGCAATGACTGCCGGCGTCGCCCCATTAATCGCGACGATTGGATTAAAAACTGCCAGCTTGCTGATGACTGTCGTACCGAAGGCCTCTGCCTCCGGGAACACAGAGCACCCGAGCACCGGGGCACGAGAATTAGCTGGAAGATCGCAGAGACATTCTCAACAGTCCTCCCGAAATCCATCCTGGTTATTTGCTCATTCATCGTCTAGTGCAGTGGCGACTCCACCACTGCCGATTGGCATTGGCGATGCCGAACAGTTATACAAGCCGGCGAATGCGGTGGGCGCGCCTCCCGGCAAGACCACCCCCGGCGCCAGCAGGCCAGGAGCGGCCATTGAAAGCACCGAAACGCCGGGCAGCGCCAATTTCACTTTCGATTTAGGAGTGGTGAGTTTGCCGGGTCGGGGTCTCGACCTCGATTTCGGCCTTAGTTACAACAGTCGCATTTGGACCAAGTCCCTGGGCTCCCCCACGCAAATGACTTACAACATGGATGCGGGCTGGATTGCGCCCGGCTTTGTCGCGGGTTATGGATATCTCGACGATCAAAGCGATGGTTCCGCGAAGCAGTTCATGATTAGAGATCCCAATGGCACGCGTCATCGAATGGTTAACGTGCCGGTTGGCTCGAATAGCTACCAGTCGGATGACGGAACGTTCGTCACACTCACGGTAAACGGCGCTCAAGTGATGCCGGCGGTTGCAACCTATCCGGGGGGCGTACAAATTCGCTATGGCGTAGGCGACACCTCTGTCGTGACGCGTTACTACCCGACCCAAATTGCCGATCGCAACGGCAACTTCATCGCTATCGCTTATGCGGGGGATTCCGGCCGTGGACCAAAGATTGATTCCGTTCAGGATACGCTCGGCCGTTACGTTCGTTTCAAATACGCAGGCAACGATCTAATCGCAGTTACGGCTCCAGGGCTTACCGGCCAGGCTGACCGGCCCGTTATGCGCTTTTACTACGACAATATCAGCGGCCTTAATCAGCCTGGGCTGTTTCAATCCGGCATCGTGGTCAATGCACCTCCCGGTGGAACGGCCCACGTCATCAAGTACATCTATCTGCCGAACGCCACCGAAGCTGCGAATGCGCATATCGGTTATCGTTATGATTACTCTTCGTACGGCATGATGTACAAGATTACGCAGTTTCGCGGCATGACGATTAGCACGGCTGCAAACGACTACACTCAAGCGGGAACGGTGACCAATGATGGGACGCTCGCCGCCCAAACAACCTACAACTACCACGGCACGCCGGACAATCCCACCACTGGCATTTCGGATGCCCCCTTCTACACTACGCGCACGGATGATTGGGCCGGGCGAACCTCCGCGCAGCCTGTCTATTCCTTTTCGGTGAATCAAGGCAGCGGCCTCTCAACTGTGACCGCCCCAGACGGCACAATTACGGAAACGCACAGCACTGTCAGCGGCGGGTGGGACAATGGTCTAATCAATCAAACGACGATAAAGATCGGTAGCACGGTTTTGTCTGACACAGTCTTTTCGTGGGAGCCGTCGGCCCCGGGCAATATCCCAAGACTAAGCCAGGTGAAGACAACGAACGAGGCTGTGCCTGCGCAAACAAAGGCCGTGGTGTTCACCTACGATCCAACTACTACTTACAACAATATCTCGAAGGTAAGCGAGCGCGACCTGACCACTAACGGCTCGGTCTCACCGGTCGAGCTGCGGCGGACGGAAACAACTTATGTCACTGACGGCAGCTTTACCAATCGAGGACTCATCAGCCTTCCGTCGATCGTGAAAGTATTTGCCGGCGGCAGTACAAACCCGATCTCGCGAACCGATTACAGCTATGATGAATTCAGCCTGGCGGCTGCGCCCGCGATCATCATGTACACCGATCCGGGCACCACCGTGCGCGGCAACTTAACCAGAACCCGCACCTACCCGGATGTGACGAACCTGGCAAATTTCATTGATCACACCGCCACCTACGACATTGCCGGCAACACGCTCACGGCCCAACTCGACTGCTGCCAGCAGAAATCGTTCACTTATTCAAGCGCCTATTTTTATGCTTACGTAACTTCAATCACTAGCGGCTCGGGTCCGACACTGCCTACGAGCGCAACCTACGATCTCAACACCGGACTCGCCGGTGTAGTGACGGACGAGATCTCCCAGCAGACCAGCTTCTTCTACAATGCAGATTCGTTGCGGCCCGAACACGTCGATTACGCCGACGGTGGGCGCGTTAGCTATACCTATAATGATGCACTGTCTTCGAATGCGTCGGGAGGGCATTACTACTCCTGCACGACTACGCGACTCGATGCCACACACTCTGTCCAGAGTTACAGTTTTTATGATGGCCGCGGAGCAGTGGCCCAAACCTTCGACAACTGGACCAGCTTAAATGGCTGGTCAACACAGGATGTCGAGTATGACGTGATGGGCCGAGCTTATCGCGCCGGCAATCCCTACTACAGCTCTGGCTATAGCCCAGGCAACCCTATCAACCCGACGGGCTTTTGGACCACGCGCACGTTTGACAACCTCGGCCGCGTCAAAATAGTGACCATGCCCAGCGGCGACGCCAGCCCCAGCTCGACCACCACCGTGCAAACCGATTACGCCGGCACGGTCACCACGGTCACAGACCAATCCGGCAAACAACGACGACAGATTACCGATGGACTAGGACGAGTTGTCCGCCTTCACGAGCCTGACGCAAATGGCAGTCTCGGCGCGGTGGGCGCTCCGGCGCAGGAGACCACTTATGAATACGACACGCTCGACAACCTGATTCACATCACCCAAGGCGCGCAACAGCGATACTTTAAATACGACTCGCTTAGCCGCCTTACTTACGAGCGGCAAGTGGAGCAAGACACACCTTTCACGACGACTGACTCCGTCGCCGGCAACAATCAGTGGTCGCGCAAACTCATCTACAATTCCAACGGCCTGGTGACGGACGCTTATGATGCGCGGCAGATCAATACCCACATCAGCTACGACGGACTCAACCGCGTTTCCCTAGTAACTTATTCCGATAGTACGCCAGCGGTTAATTACACGTATGACCAGGCCCGCTCGGGCTTCTTCAACCAGGGGCGGCTTACCACAGTTACGACAGCCGCCGCGGGCCAAACGCCGTCCACTACTAATGAGTTCGATTACGAACGTGTGGGGCGGGTGGCGGGCCAGCGGCAAAAGATTGGCACGGCAACATATCCTCTGAGTTATGGATACAATCTTGCCGGTCTGTTGTTGAGTGAGCGTTATCCGTCAGGGCGCAGCGTCAATTATGGTTATGACGAGGGCGCGCGGCTTGCTACCGTCACCGATAGTGCGGGCGTTCCCTATGCGAGCGGTTTCACTTATGCGCCGCATGGCGGTCTTTCGTCGGAGACGTTCGGCAACGCGGCCGTGCATACGCTCGCTTACAACAGCCGCTTGCAGGCGAGCCAGATCAAACTCAAGCAGAGCGCTACCGGTCCGGAGTTGCAGCGCTTCGACTACGCTTACGGGCAAGCAACACAATCAACCGGAGCGGTCGATGTTACCAGGAACAATGGGCAGATTGGCCGCGTTGACAGCTTTACAGACGGCACCAAGCAGTGGGACCAACGCTTCACCTATGATTCGCTCGGGCGCTTATCGCTGGCAGCGGAATTTCGCGGCGACAACGCTCAACTCACCTGGCAAACTCATTACGACTACGACCGTTATGGAAACCGTTTCCAGTATCAACAGAATGTTGGCGTCGGCTACACGACGGTGTTGCCTGGTGATGTCGATGCCAACCGTAATCGCTTTATCTCGAGCGGCGCGACTCCCACGACCTATGACCCGGCGGGCAACATCCTTACCGATACAAAGTTTCGCGGGCTAAGCTACATCTACGACGCCAATAACCGGCAAACCTCGGCCTCCGGAACCGGTGTGAGCCAGACGGCAGTGTATGACGCCATGGGCCAACGCGTGCAAACCTCTGCGAGTGGCGCAGCACGGCAGATGGTCTATGACGCTTTTGGACAGATTGTCGCGGAATATGGCGGCGGCAGTTTGCGGCGCGAGAATGTGTATCGCGGCGGTCAGTTGCTTGCTTCGCAGGAATTCTCTACTCCGGCGCCGCCTACGCGAAACGTGACGTGGACCAATGTAAGCAGCACGATTCAGGTGACGGGCAACAGCATTCAGAAGGTGAGTGGGACGAATGCCTGGGATTCAGGCGCAGTCTCGTCGCAGATGATTACGGCTGGCGACGGCTACATGGAGTTCACGCCGGGAGAGACCGGCACCTGGCGCATGTGCGGCCTGGGAAACACGGACAGCAGCGCCTACTACGGCGATATCGAGTATGCCTTCTTCATCGATGGCGGCGCTGGGTTATCGATCTATGAATCAGGAAATTTGCGCGGGTCGTTTGGGACGTATGCAGCGGGAGACCGTTTGAAGGTGGCGGTGGAAGGTGGGGTAGTGAAGTACTACCGCAACGGCAATCTGGTTTATACGAGCACGGTGGCGCCAACATATCCATTGCAGGTAGACACTTCGCTGAACACAGTTGGCTCCGGCGTTTACAATGTCGTGATTACCAGCGATCTGCAAAACGTAACCTGGACCAATGTAAGCAGCACGATTCAAGTGACGGGCAACAGCATTCAAAAGGTAAGCGGGACGAATGCCTGGGACTCAGGCGCGGTTTCTTCGCAGATGATTACCGCGGGCGACGGTTACATGGAGTTTACGCCGGGCGAAACCGGCACCTGGCGCATGTGCGGTTTGGGGAACACAGACAGCAGCGCTTACTACGGCGATATCGAGTATGCCTTCTTCATTGATGGCGGCGCTGGGTTATCGATCTATGAATCAGGGAATTTGCGCGGGTCGTTTGGGACGTATGCAGCGGGAGACCGTTTGAAGGTAGCGGTGGAAGGCGGCGTGGTGAAGTACTACCGCAACGGCAATCTGCTCTACACGAGCACGGTGGCG
>Ga0137410_10001294_pt1 | contig 17147 bp, 12 predicted proteins | sample CZODoug1_16funga_FD_108878 | JGI IMG/M metagenome (GOLD analysis project Ga0137410, IMG submission 108878) | Vadose zone soil fungal communities from Angelo Coast Range Reserve, California, USA - CZODoug1_16fungal (Illumina Assembly) | ecosystem: Environmental > Terrestrial > Soil > Vadose zone... | reverse complement strand
GGTCATGTTCCATTCACTCTTGAACAGGGCGATGGGGTTCTTGTCCCGGTCCTCGACGCAGAGCGCGTCGACCTCCAGCTCGAAGGCCTGGGGATCGAACCCGAGGCCCGAGATCCAGCGCGCCACCTGGTAGGGAAGGCGGTCCAAGGCGATCTCCGCGCCGTACTCGTGCTTGAGCCGGTACTGCAGCACTTCCAGTTGCAGCGCGCCGACCGCGCCCAGGATGGGGTCCTTCATCCCCAGGCCGCGCTGCGAGAAGATCTGGATCGCCCCCTCCTGGCTGAGCTGCGAAAGGCCCTTCTCCAGCTGCTTGCGCTTGAGCGCGTCCTTGCTGCGCACCCGCGCGAAGATCTCGGGCGAGAAGCGGGGTAGCTCGGCGAACTCGAAGGGCGCCCCTTCGCACAGGGTGTCGCCGATGCGCAGCGCGCCGGTATCGAACAGGCCGATCACGTCGCCCGGCCAGGCCTCCTCGATCACCTGGCGCTCCGCCCCGAAGAGCTGGTGGGGCATGGAGAGCCGCAAGCCGCGGCCCTCGCGCACGTGGCGCACGTCCATGCCCCTCTGGAAGCGGCCGCTGCAGACGCGCAGGAAGGCCAGCCGGTCGCGGTGCGAGGGGTCCATGTTCGCCTGGATCTTGAAGACGAACCCGCTGAAGCGCGGGTCGTCCGGCTCGATCGCCACTCCCTCCACGGTGTGGCGCGCGGCCGGCGGAGGAGCGAGCTTCACGAAGGCGGCGAGGAACTGGTCCACGCCCACCTCGGTCCAGGCCGAGCCGAAGAAGGCGGGCGACTGCTCGCCGCGCAGGACGCGCGCGTGGTCGAGCGCGTCGCCGGCGTGCGCGACCAGCTCGATCTCCTCCGCGGCGTGCGCGCGCAGCTTGGGGTCCACTTCCGGCAACTCCGGGACGATGCGCCGGGCGGCGGGCCCCAGGTCCTCGAAGAGGGTGGCCACCCCGCCGAAGTCCGCGCCTTGCCCGACCGGCCAGGTGACCGGCACGGTGCGGATGCCGAGCACTTCCTCCACCTCGTGCAAGAGGTCGATCGGCTCGCGCCCGGGCCGATCGAGCTTGTTCACGAACGTGAAGATGGGGATGCCCCGCCGCCGGCAGACCTGGAACAGCTTCTTCGTCTGCGCCTCGACGCCCTTGGCGGAGTCGATCAGCATCACCGCGGCATCGGCCGCGGCCAGCGTGCGGTAGGTGTCCTCGGAGAAGTCCTGGTGGCCGGGCGTGTCGAGCAGGTTCAGCTTGTGCCCGCCCCAGTCGAACTGCAGCACGCTGGAGGTGATGGAGATGCCGCGCTGGCGCTCCAGCTCCATCCAGTCGCTGGTGACGTGGCGGGCCTGGCCGCGCGCCTTGACCGTGCCGGCCAGGTGGATGGCGCCTCCGTGCAGGAGGAGCTTCTCGGTCAGGGTCGTCTTTCCCGCGTCGGGATGCGAGATGATGGCGAAGGTGCGCCTCCGTCCCACCTCGCTGCGCAGCTTCTGCCGATCGGCCTCGTCCACCGCGCGGTGTCTAGCACAGCCGCCGCCGTATTCGGGGGCGCTGCGCTTTTGATCGCGGCGGCCTTGACGCCCGAGCGGGAGTCGCGATCCTGCCGCGGTGGAGCACGCGAACCCTTTCCTCACCAATCTCGCCGTCGTGCTCTGCGTCGCCGCGGTGACCACCGTGGTCTTCCAGCGCCTCCGCCAGCCGGTGGTGCTCGGGTACCTGCTCGCCGGGCTGATCGTCGGCCCGTACGTGCCGGTGCCGCTCGTGGCGGACCGGGAGATGGTGCGCCAGCTCTCCGAGATCGGCGTCGTCCTCTTGCTCTTCTCGATCGGGCTGGAGTTCACCCTCGGCAAGCTGGTCCGCGTGGGCGGTACGGCCGGGCTGGTGGCCGTAGTCCAGGTGGGCGTGATGATGGTGCTCGGCATCCTGGCCGGCCGCGCGCTCGGCTGGACCGGACGCGAGGCCCTCTACACAGGCGCCATCTGCGCCATCTCCAGCACCACCATCATCGCCAAGGCATTCGAGGAGAACCGCATCGTCGGCCGCCTGCGCGAGCTGGTGCTCTCGGTCCTGGTGGTCGAGGATCTGGTGGCGATCCTTCTTCTCGCCGCCCTCACCGCGCTGTCCTCGGGGCAGCTCTCCGCCTGGGAGCTGGCCGCGACGGGCGGGCGGCTCTTGCTGTTCCTCGTCGGGGTGGTCGCGGTGGGCATGCTGCTCGTCCCCAGGTTCGTCCGTTCCACGCTGAAGCTGGGCCGTCCGGAGACGATGGTGGTGGTCTGCGTCGGCATCTGCTTCGCGTTCGCGCTGCTCGCCCAGCATTTCGGGTACTCGGTCGCGCTGGGCGCCTTCCTGGCTGGTTCGCTGGTCGCCGAGTCGGGAGAGGGCGAGCGCCTGGAGCACTTGCTGCAGCCGGTGCGCGACCTCTTCGCGGCGATCTTCTTCGTCTCGGTGGGAATGCTGATCGATCCGGCGCTGGTCGCGCGCCACTGGGTAGCGGTGGTGGTGCTCACGGCCGTGGTGATCGGCGGCAAGCTCGCCGGCGTGACGCTCCCGGCGCTGCTGGCCGGCACTGGAGTGCGCACCGCCGTGCAGGCCGGGATGAGCATGGCGCAGATCGGCGAGTTCTCGTTCATCATCGCGGGGCTGGGCATCACGCTGGGCGCAACGCGCGACTTCCTCTATCCGGTCGCGGTTGCGGTGGCGGCGATCACGACGCTCACCACGCCCTGGCTGATCCGCTGGTCGGGGCGGGTGGCGGCATGGGTGGACGCGAAGCTTCCTCGCCCGCTGCAGACCTTCCTGGCGCTGGAGGGCGCCTGGATCGAGCAGCTCCGTGCTCCGCGGCAGCGCACCCGGGTGCGGCGGCTGGCCGGCTTGCTGCTCCTCGATGCGGCACTGCTGGCGGCGGTGGTGATCGCGGCGGCGAAGCTCTTCCCTCGGGTCGTGGAGAGCCTTGGCCCCCACGTCGGCCTCCGCCGGGCCCAGGTGTTGGCGGCGGCGGCGGGCGCCCTCGCCGCATCGCCCTTCGTGGTGGGGATCCTCCGGCTGGTCGGCGCGCTGGGCGCGACGCTCGCGGCGCAGGCGCTGCCACAGCCGGGAGGCGGTATCGACCTGGCGGCGGCCCCGAGGCGCGCCTTCGTCGTCGCGCTGCAGCTCGTGGTCGCGATCGTCCTCGGGCTGCCCCTGGTGGCGGTGATGCAGCTCTTCCTGCCTGCCTGGGTTCCGCCGCTGGTGTTCGCGGCCGTGCTGGTGGCACTGGCGGTGCGGCTGTGGAAGTCCGCCGAGGAGCTGCAGGGCCACGTACGCGCCGGGGCGCAGGTGCTGGTCGAGGCGCTCGCGAACCAGGCGCGCGCGGACGGAACGCCGCCCGACGGCCAGCCGGCCTTCTCGGCCCTGTTCCCCGGCCTGGGCTCACCGGTCCCGGTGGTGCTCCCACCCGGGAGCCCGGCGGTGGGCAAGACGCTGGCGGGGCTCGACCTGCGCGGCCGGACCGGCGCAACCGTCTTGGCGATCCGCCGCGGTGGCGAGGGACTGTTGGTACCCACCGGCCGCGAGGTGCTCCAGGCGGACGACGTCCTGGCGGTGGCCGGGACCCACGAGTCCGTCGACGCGGCGCGCACCCTGCTCGCCGAGGCAGGAAAGTCTAGCCGGGACGGCTGAACAACTCGGCCCGCGCTTCCTCGGTGATGGACGAGATCTGGGGACACCATACGGAGGTCGTCGTATGGTGTCCCCGGATCTCCCCTACGGACGGCGCGTGAAGAGCTCGGCCCGCGCTTCCTCGGTGATGGCGACCACGGCGGGGTGGCGGAGGCGGCGCTCCACGGAGATGGCGTAGAAGCGCTCCGAGACGTTCGCGAGCCGCCCGGCCGGCTCGACTCCGTACCGCTTCCGCAGCTCCTCCTCGAGGATGGAGGGGGCGGGGAAGGCGCCGTCTCCGGTGCGGCCGAACTCGGCGAGCAGGGCGCTGTCCTGGAACTCCGCGGCGATCGCCGGCCGGATGCCCTCGCCCTCGAGCCAGTGAGAGAGCGACCGGCGCAGCGCCGCGCTCTCGGTGGGCACGAAGAGGCGCGCGCCGTCGAGCGAGCGCGGGAAGCGAGTGCGAAGGCGGGCAGCTTCGCGGGGAGCCGCGAAGATCGACACCGCCGACTCGCCGAGCAAGTGGCTGTAGGCGCGTACCGGCGAGAGGGAATTGGCGGGGGCGTCCGCGAGCACCAGGTCGTGCTGGTGCAGGGCGAGATCGGCCAGCAGGCGCTCCGGCTTGTCCTCGCCGCAGACGAGGTGCACGGCGCGGGGGCCGCGGAGCGCCGGCTCAAGGATGCGCCAGGCGACCAGCTTGGGCATGTGGTCGGCGATCCCGACCGCGAGGCGCTGCGGCCGCGCCGTGGGCCGGCCGCGCACGGCGTCGGACAGCTCGGACCCGATGGAGAAGATCTCGTCGGCGTACCGGAAGACGAGCGCGCCCAGCTCGGTGGGGACCAGCCGGCGGCCCTTGCGCTCCAGCAGCTTGCCGCCGAGGGATTCCTCGAGCGCGTGGAGCTGGCCGCTCACCGTCGGCTGCGCAACGCCGAGCTTCGCGCTCGCGGCCGAGACGCCGCCCTCCTTGAGGATCGTCCAGAAGTAGCGGAGGTGGTGGAAGTTGAGTTGCTCGTCCATAGGGAAAACCGATGTGTTGCTTCCGAATTATCTATTTGCCGATGAATCGCGCAAGCGCTACCTGATCCGGGCGCGCGGGGCGCGCGGGAGGCAGGGCCAAGGCGATGAAGAACCGGCTCAAGACGGTGCTGCTGCTCGGAGCGCTCTCCGGCATGCTGGTCGGCCTCGGCGCCGCCCTGGGAGGAGGGTTCCTCCACGCTTCGCTGGTGATGGCGGCGGTGCTCAACCTGGGTGCCTGGTTCTTCTCGGACCGCATCGTGCTGGCCCTGAGCCGCGCCCGCGAGCTTCCACCCGACGAGGCGCCCGCGGTGCACCGGATCGTCGCCGAGCTGGCGCAGGCGGCCGGCATCCCCAAGCCGCGCGTCTACTGGACTCCCGACCTGCAGCCCAACGCGTTCGCCACCGGGCGCAGCCCCGAGAAGGCGGTGGTCGCGGTGACCGCCGGCATCCTGCGCATGCTGGACGAGCGCGAGCTGCGCGCCGTGCTGGCCCACGAGATCTCGCACGTGCGGAACCGCGACGTGCTGGTCTCCAGCATCGCCGCGACGCTGGCCGCGGCGGTGACCTGGCTCGCGCACATGGCCGGCTGGTTCGGCGGCAGCCGGGACGACGAGCACGGCGCTTCTCCCGCGCAGGCGCTGCTCCTGGCGCTGACCGCCCCCATCGCCGCGGTGCTGCTCCAGCTCGGCATTTCGCGCTCGCGCGAGTATCTCGCCGACCAGTCCGGGGCCGGGCTGAGCGGCGATCCCGAGGGGCTCGCCCGCGCCCTGGAGAAGCTGCACGCCGGCGCCTCCCGCCTGCCGTCGCACGCCGACCCGGCCACGGCCAGCCTGTTCATCGTGAACCCGCTGGCGGGGACGGGCGGGGTCCTCTCGCTGTTCTCCACGCATCCGCCCCTGGCCGAGCGCATCCGCAGGCTGCGCGCCATGACCGCGACGTACGCGCATGGGTAGTCCGCTCTCCTGGCTTTCGTTCCTCGGGTTCATGGGCCTTTTGCTCGCGCTCGACCTGGGCGTGTTCCACCGCCGGCCGCACGAGGTGCGCTTCCGCGAGGCGATCACCTGGAGCGCGGTCTGGATCGCGGTCGCGCTCGCCTTCAACGGGTTCGTCTGGTGGCGATCGGGCGCCAGCGCCGGGACGGAATTCCTCACCGCGTACCTGGTGGAGAAGTCGCTCTCGGTCGACAACATCTTCGTCTTCGTCGCCATCTTCGGCGCGCTGCGCATCCCCGCGGCGCTGCAGCACCGGGTGCTCTTCTGGGGAGTGCTGTCCGCGCTCGGCATGCGCATGGCCATGATCGTCGGCGGCGCCGCTGCGCTGGATCGGTTCCACTGGCTCATCTACGTCTTCGGCGCGATCCTGGTGCTGAGCGGGATCAAGCTGCTGGTCTTGCGCGAGGACCACGGCCCGCCCGGCAAGGCGATGCAGCTGGTGCGCCGCCTGGTTCCTTCGACGGATCGGTTCTACGGGGCGCACTTCCTGACCCGCGAGAACGGACGACTCCTCGCCACTCCGCTGCTCACCGCGCTCATCGTCATCGAGCTGGCCGACGCGGTGTTCGCGGTCGACTCGGTTCCCGCGGTGCTGGCGGTGACCGACGACACCTTCATCGCCTTCACCTCCAACGCGCTGGCGCTGCTCGGGCTCCGCTCGCTCTTCTTCGTGCTGGCGGGAGCCCTGGAGAAGTTCCGCTACCTGAAGGTGGGTCTCGCGGGCGTGCTCATCTTCGTGGGGACGAAGATGACGCTGGCCGGCGTGTTCAAGATTCCGCCAATGATTTCGCTAGCGGTGGTCGCGGCGATGCTCGCCGCGTCTATACTGGTATCCGTGGCCAGCAACGATCCCAAAGCGAAAGAGGTGCTCGTTCACGCCGGCGGCTGGGTGGTGCTCGGCGTGGGCGTCGCGCTGCTGGTCTTGCCCGGGCCGGGCATTCCGCTGGTGATCGCCGGGCTGGGCATCCTGGGCCGCCGCCATGCGTGGGCCCGATCCGCGGCGCACAAGATCCGGACGCGCACCTCGAAGTGGCTGGAGCGCGTCCGGCCCAAGCGCGATGCCGGGGGCAAGGAACCCGCCGCATTGCCTCCGCCGCGGTAACAGGAACGTAGCGCGCCGGCGTCAGTCGCTCGCGGAGCGTTCTGCGCCGCCGCCCAGCTCGTCCGCGCCGCGGCCCAGATCGTCCGCGCCGCGGTCCAGCTCGACATCCCAGCTGGAATCGCGCTCGTAGGCGGGGCGGCCCTGCGGCTGCACGGCCGGCAGGGCGAGGGTCACGCCACCCTGCATGACGAACACCTGGCCACACGCTTCGCACCGGAAGAACCTCGCGTCGTGGTCGTTGCCGAGGTGCTCGATCTTGGAGTGGCTGCAATCGCCTTGGCCGTCGATGAGGAGTGGCATGCCGCGTCGTGTTAAGCAGGGCCACCGGCGCGCGCCATGACATGTTCGTATCATCGCCGTCCGCTGCCGCGCGGACGTGATTCGCGTCACGGCTTTCCCGCGCCCGGGAGCAGCGCGCACACCTTCTCGCCGGACGGCGAAGGAGCACATCCGCAGTGGTTGTAGCCGCAGTCGGCGGTGCGCGGACGGCATTCCATCGTGCAGAACGTGTCGGGCGGCGAGGTGCCGGCGGGTCCGGCCCGCACGCACCTGTCGGGGTGGCACTGCGCGACGGGCGCGCAGTCCTCGTCCTTCTCGCACCGCTCGGTCGACAAGACCGGCGCCTCCACGGCCGAGCCGGAGGCAGGCGCTGCGTTGGATTCCAACTGGCGCGCCGGGGCGGGCGAGAAGCACCCGGCGAGAACCGCGATCGCGACGGCCGGGAGCACGGAAGTGACGCGCATCGGCTCCTCCTCGGTTTGCCCTTGTACCACTCGATGGCCCGGAGCGCGCCGAGCGGAGAGCACGCTGGATGATGTGGCGCGGCCCGGCCTGCCGCCGCTACAGTCGCGCGGTGCCGGTCACCGCGCTCCTCCTCGCCGTCTCCGCGCCGGCAGCGGCCCTCCAGGGCGCGCCCGTGTCCGTCTACCGGATCGCACCCGCGGTCGACGCTCCGTTGATCGTGGCTTCGGCGCTCGCGATCCTCCTGCCGACCGTGTTCGCGTCCGACCTCGTACATCCGCGATGCCCTTGCGATCCGGGCGAGGTGAACGCGCTCGACCGGCACGTCATCGGCAACCACAGCGGCTTCATGGAAACTGCGAGCGACGTGACGGAGGCCGTCGCCGTGATCGCGCCGCTCTTGCTCGACGCGGCCGACGTGGGCCTGGGCCAGGTCTTCCTCGAGGACGCGATCGTGTACGCCGAAGCGCTCGCCGTCGACGAGGCGCTCACCACGCTGACCAAGTACGCGGTCCGCCGGCCCCGGCCGCGCGTGTACGCCGGCGACCCGGCGGAGATCCGCAGCACCGACGGGTACCTCTCCTTCTATTCGGGCCACACCTCGGTCGTCACCGCGGCGATGGCGGTCACTGCGGTGACCTTGCAGAAGCGACATGGGCAGCGCGTGTGGCCTTGGATCATGGCCGCCGCGGTCGGCGTGGCCGTGGCAGCGCAGCGGGTCGCGGCGGGGCAGCACTTCTATTCGGACGTCGCGGTCGGATTCGCGGCAGGAGCGGCGACCGGCGCGGCCGTGCCGCTGCTCCACGCGCGGTTCTAGCCGCCCAGGTAACGCGCTGTGTCCCGCCCCGGTACGACTTGGGATCGGTCAGGCGGGCGCCCGGTCCAGCCAGGGCGGAGAGAATGGTGGAGCTGACCGGGATCGAACCGGTGACCTCTAGAGTGCGATTCTAGCGCTCTCCCAGCTGAGCTACAGCCCCACGGTTTGTCCCGCGAAGAGGCGGCGGATGTAACTGTGGGGTGCGGCCATTGTCAAGGAACGAGGCGAGCTTTCCGGCGCTTGACTCCGCGCCGCGGCGGGACGAGCGTCGCGCCGCATGGGCATCCTGATCGTCGCGGTGCTGGCCACGCTGGTGGGCTTCGCGCTCATCTTCCTCATCGGGCGCGGCCAGCCGGTCTCGCCCGCGGCGCCGGAGAACCTGGGACGCGGCGACTCGACCGATACGGCCTGGGTGCGCCGCTACGGCTCCGAGGGCCTGCAGCGGCTACTCGTCACCCTGTTCACCGAGATGGGTTTCCACCCCGAGCGCTGCGAGCGCGGAGCGGGGAGCGTGGACCTGTTCGCCAACGATCCCACTCCCATCAAGGGCGGGCGGATCTACGTGCACGGCGTCCTCGGCGCCGAGGGGCCCGTGGAGGGCGACGAGGTGCGCAACCTGATCGACACCGCGCGCGCCGAGTACGTCGGCAAGGGCGTGCTCGTCACGCTGGGCCGCTTCTCCACCGACGCGCGCGATACCGCGAAGGGAAATCCGGTCGACCTGCTGGACGGCGACGACCTCGCGCGCCTGATGCGCAAGCACCTTCCGCAGGCTTTCGCGACGCGAAAGGTGTGATCGTCCTGCAGGCATCGTACCGTTCGCGCAGCACACGAACGGCTCGGCGCCTCCGGGACAGCGGTGATGTTCTTCGCCGGCGTGCGCCTCCTGTAGCCAGGTAGATGAGACGTCTCCTGACAGGACGATGTCAGGAGGTGGGGTGCAGCGTGCCTTTCACGGTCCGCGATGGACCAAGGAGGCCGCGATGACGAACCCGTTCACGTACTGCGAGCTGCACTCGAAGGACGCGAAGGAGGCGCGGGCGTTCTACGGAGCGCTATTCGACTGGAAGCTCGAGCCCTTCCCGGTGCCCGGACGCGAGTACCACGCGGTGGATGCCGGCGAGGGTCACGCGGGCGGGTTGACCGAGGAGCTGTTCGAGGGAGTCTCCGGGTGGCTGACCTACGTCCGGGTCGACGACTGCGCGAAGAGCACGCGCAAGGCGCGCGAGCTGGGCGCGCAAGTGGTGCGCGAGTGCGTGGAGATCCCCGACGGCATCTTCAGCGTGCTCCGCGACCCGGGCGGCGCGCAGGTGGGCATCTTCCAGCCGCGGAAGCGGTAATCTCGGCCGCGCGTGCGCCGCGCCGATCGCCTGTTCCGCATCGTCCAGCGCCTCCGCCGCCGCGGGGTGACCACCGCCCGCGCGCTGGCGGAGGACCTGGGCATTTCGGAGCGCACCGTCTACCGCGACGTGCGCGACCTGGTCCTCTCCGGCGTGCCGGTCCTGGGCGAGGCGGGCGTGGGCTACGCGCTGCCGCGCGGGTACGACCTGCCGCCGCTGATGTTCAACGAGGAGGAGATCGAGGCGCTGGTCCTGGGGGCCCGCGTGGTGCAGAGCTGGGCCGATCCGCAGCTGCGCGCCGCCGCCGGCGACGTGCTGGCCAAGGTCGAGGCCGTGCTCCCGCCCGCGCTGCGCGAGCGCCTGTCCGAGGCGTCGCTCTTCTCCCCGGGCGTGCGCGTGCCGCGCGCGGTCGCCGCCGAGCTGGGCCGGCTGCGCACCGCGCTGCGCGAGCGGCGCAAGATCCGCTTCCACTACGTCGACAAGGGCGGGGCGGGGAGCTCACGCACCATCTGGCCGCTGGGGCTGTTCTTCTGGGGCAAGAGCTGGTCGGTGGCGGGCTATTGCGAGCTGCGAAAGGACTTCCGCAACTTCAGCGCCGAACGGGTCACCGCGCTGGAGCTGCTCGAGGACAAGTTCGAGCACGTGCCGGGCCGGACGTTGCGCGACCTCTTCGAGCACTACCGGAAGGAAGGGCACTAAGATCCGACGGCGCGAATGCCCTCCTTCTCGATGCCGTACTCCTCGATCTTCCGGTTCAGCGTGGTCCGCGCGATCCCCAGGAGCGCGGCCGCCTCGGCCTTCCGCCAGTGCGCGGCGCGGAGCATGGCCGCGATGTGCGCGCGCTCCGCCGATCGGACGACCGCGGCGAGCGAGCTTCGCGATGCTTGTCCCTCTTCGTCTTCCGGCAGCCGGATATGCCGGGCATCGATCCGGTCCGCGCCGGCGTAGGCAGCCGCCAGCTCGAGGACGTTCTCCAGCTCGCGAACGTTTCCCGTCCAGGCATGCGTCAGCAGCTTCGCCACGGCACGCCGGGCAATCTCGCGGGGCCGCCCGGGGGCGCTCGGGAGGCGCGAGAGGATGTGGCGAACGAGATCCGGCAGGTCGGAAAGGCGGTCGCGGAGCGGCGGCACGTTGATGGTGCCGACCACCAGCCGGTGGTACAGGTCCTCGCGAAACCGCCCGGCCCGCACCGCCTGACGCAGGTTCTGGTTGGTCGCGCTGATGACGCGGATGTCGAGCTGCGCGGAGCGCAGCCCTCCCACCGGCCGCAGCTCCTTCTCCTGGATCACGCGGAGGAGCTTGGCCTGGCAGGAGGCGTGCAGCTCGGTCAATTCGTCGAGGAATGCGATTCCGCCCTGCGCCTCGAGCAAGAGCCCGGTCGCGGGCTTCTTCGCGTCGGTGAACGCGCCGGCCACGTGGCCAAACAGCTGGGAGTCCATCAGGCCGGGCTCCAGGTTGGCGCAATTGATGGAGACGAATGGGCCTGCGGCGCGCCGGCTCAGCGCGTGGATGGCCCGCGCGACCCGCTCCTTGCCGACGCCCGTTTCTCCGATGATGGTGGTGTTGAGGTCGGCAGCCGCGAAGATGCGGATCTGCTCATGGACCTCGGTCATCGCATCGCTGTGGCCGACCAGGTCCCTGATCGCTTCCAATGCCCCGGCTCTCGTCCCCCCGAAATTCGTTGCTTAAGCGCTGTGCTCAGCCTCGTCGTTCGCAGATGTTCCGTTGGCAGTTCGCGAGGAAAACAGCGACCCTATATGCGAGGCCGCGAAGGGGGTGTCAAGACCAAAGCCCTGGGGGATCCGACCCCGCCCGGAGTCGATCGCGGGAGCCGCCGGCCCCTGACCGCGTGTAGCACGACGCTACGCCGCTCGGCCCGATCGAAACATCCTTCGTCATCGAGCCCTTCAGGGTCTCGCAGCGGGGCGGCCCCTGTTTTACCGTAGCAAGATGCTCCAGGATTCTTCGCCGGGACCCGGTCGCGGCGAGCCGGGCCGGCGCGTTCGGGGAGCGCTCGGCGCTTCTTGTAAAAACTGCTAAATACAACGAATATATCCAGAGGAGGCTCGGCGCGCTGGCGCGGCCGAGCCGCCATGGCGCGGGCCTTGCGAAGCGCAAACGGACGCGCCGGCCACCGCTCTGCCCGCTCCATCCTCGGCCGCGCGAAAGGGGACAATGGCTGACTCTCGACGGAACCAGCGGCAGAACGCCAACCGTGGTCAGGGGCATCATCGCGGTGGACACCTGGACCACGCGGTCCGCGCGAACGCCCGGCAGGCGCGATGGATCGCGCTGGGCCTCATCGGCCTGTCGCTCCTGGCAGCGGGTGCGGCTCGCGCGCAATGCACGAACACGATCACGGCGGACGTCGTGGCGCTGGACCAGCCGTTCTTCTGGAACCGCCTGGGCGCGGTCGAGCCGCAGGGCATGATCTTCGCGCTCCGGCGGGACGTCGTTCCGATCCCCGGCTACACCCTCGACGTCCACAGCCAGCTGCTCAACGTCTCCGCTTCGACGCTGTCTCCTGGCCAGGTGCAGCTCCGCACCGACAAGCGGCCGCGTCCGATGGTGCTGCGCATGCACGTCGGCGACTGCCTGCAGGTCAATTTCCAGAACCTGCTCTCGCCGAACCCGCCGCCTGGTCAGACTGGATTCGACGAGCAGCCTTCCACGCGCACCGCCGGCGTGCACGTGATCGGGATGCAGCTGGTGTCCAGCATCGCTTCCGACGGATCGAACGTCGGAAAGAATCCGAGCAGCCTGGTGCCGCCCGGGGGCACGGCGCAGTACACGTTCTATGCAGAGCGCGAGGGCGGGCACGTGCTGTACAGCACGGCAGCCAATACCGGCGGCGAGGGAGATGCAGGTTCGCTCGCCGCCGGGCTCTTCGGCGCCGTCATCGTAGAGCCCGCCGGGTCGGAGTGGTACCGCAGCGGGGTCACGAACGCCGATCTGAAGCTCGCCACCACCGGCACGACGCCCGACGGGCACCCGATCATCAACTACCAGGCGGTCTATCCGGCCGGGCATCCTCGAGCCGGACTTCCCGTCCTGCGGATGACCCAAGGCAATGCGATCGTGAGCACGGATCTGACGGCCCTGATCACCGGTCCGAACGCAGGCCGCTTCCCGGCCGGCACGTACAATTCGACTCCGGTGAACCCCGACCGCAATCAGCCGTTCCGCGAGTTCACCATCATCTATCACGACGAAGTCGCAGCGGTTCAGGCCTTCCAGCTCTTCAACGATCCGGCCATGGCGAAGCCTCTCCACTCGGTCAGGGACGGATTCGCCATCAACTACGGGACCGGCGGCATCGGCGCGGAGATCCTCTCCAACCGCTTCCAGGTCGGGCCTACGGCGGGATGCACGGAGTGCAAGTTCGAAGAGTTCTTCCTCTCTTCATGGGCGCTGGGCGATCCGGCGATGGTCGTCGACGTTCCCGCCAACGCGAGCACCCAGCCGGTGAGCACCGGCGGGCTTCCGATCAATCCGCCGGGCTTCCCCAACCAGGTCCTCGCCGCCGCCCATCCGGTGGGATGCCTGGCCGGAGACACCGCCTGCTCGAGCTCGACCCCCACGCTGCAGGGCGGCCTCAAGGCGACCAAGGCGCTGTACCCGGACGATCCCTCGAACGTCTATCACTCGTACTTGAGCGACCACACCAAGTTCCGGATCCTCCACGGCGGCGTCAAGGAGCACCACATCCATCACCAGCACGCGCACCAGTGGGTCCACACGCCGGACAGCTCGAACTCGTCGTACGACGACAGCCAGGCGATCGGGCCCGGTGCAGGCTTCACGCTCGAGATCACCTACAACGGCGGCGGGAACCGGAACAAGACGGTGGGCGATTCGATCTTCCACTGCCACTTCTACCCGCACTTCGCCCAAGGGATGTGGTCCCTGTTCCGGACCCACGACGTCTTCGAGGCGGGGACGGTGCTCGATGCGAACGGCCGTCCGGCGGCAGGGTCGCGCGCGCTGCCCGACGCCGAGATCCTGGCCGGCACGCCGATCGGGGCGCTGGTGCCGCTGCCGACGCTGGCCATGGCGCCGATGCCCAGCCCCGTCCAGATCGTGAATGGCCAGGCGCAGGTCGGCGCGATCCCCGCCGGCTCCAGCCCCGGCTATCCCTTCTTCGTCGCCGGAGTGGCCGGCCACCGCCCGCCGCATCCGCCGCTCGACACCATCGACACGGGCGGTCTGCCACGCCACGTCATCACCGGCGGCACGTTCACCGAGACGCACACGCGCCTCAACTTCGACAAGACGCTCGTTTCGGTGACGGCGAAAGCGGTGCCTGAAGCCGGTACCCCGACCGAACAGGCGGAGATGAGCTACCTGGCGGTGCGCAACCACGCGAGCTACGCCCCGGACGGCTCGGCCGGGACCTTCGTGACCAACGGCCTCCCCAGGCAGCCCGGCGCGCCCTTCGCCGATCCGTGCATCGACGATGCGGGCAACGCCGTCGGCGTGCCCAGGCTCTACAAGGCGGCCGACATCCAGCTCGACGTGAAGCTCAACAAGGCCGGCTGGCACAATCCGCAGCACCGCTTCGGCGCGCTCTGGGAAGACGTCGCCGCGTTTCGCAACGGGTCGCGGCCTCCGCAGCCGTTGTTCTTCCGCGCCAACACCAACGACTGCATCACGTACCAGATGACCAACCTGATGCCGGGCCACTACCTGCAGGACGCCTTCCAGGTCCGCACGCCCACCGACATCGTGGGCCAGCACATCCACCTGGTGAAGTTCGACGTGATGGCGTCCGACGGGGCGGGGAACGGCTGGAACTACGAAGACGGAAGCTTCAGCCCCGACGAGGTGATCGAGCGCATCAACGCCATCAACGCGGGCGGCGGTCTCACTCCGTTCGCAGGCGGCGCCGGCGCCCAGCTCACCGTGCAGAACCACCCGTTCTTCGGGACGCCGGGGGCGCAGACCACCGTCCAGCGCTGGTATGCGGACGCGACGCTGAACAACGCGGGGCAGGACCGCACGCTGCGCACCGTGTTCACCCACGATCACTTCGGGCCCTCGACGCACCAGCAGGCCGGGCTCTACATGGGGCTGGTGATCGAGCCGCAGGGATCGCAGTGGCGCGATCCGGAATCGGGCGTCTTCTTCGGCACCGGCCGCGCCGACGGCGGCCCGACGAACTGGCACGCGGACATCCTGACCTCCAACCAGGCGGACAGCTACCGCGAGTTCCTGCTCGAGTTCCAGGACTACCAGCTGGCGTTCGACGCGAACAACAATCCGGTCAACCCTCCGTTCCGCGTGCAAGCGGGCCTGCCGAAGCTCCTCATCCCAGCCGCGGTCTGCCCCGGCACCAACGCCGCTCCGCCCTGCCCGGAGGCGATCTCCGCCGACGACGTGGGGACGATGACGGTCAACTACCGCAACGAGCCGATTGCGCTGCGGGTCCGCGATCCAGCGACGAACTCGCAGGCTTCCGGCGCCGGGGGCGATCTGTCGAACGCCTACTCCTCGCTCGTCACCCGAGCCGATGCTGCGTTCAACACACAGCCGAACTTCTATCCGGCGTTGACGAACGCCGTGCAGCCCCAGGATCCGTTCACGCCCCTCTTGCGGGCCTATCCGAACGACAAGGTCCAGGTCCGCGTCCTGGTGGGCGCTCACGAGGAAGGGCACAACTTCAGCATCAACGGCCTCAAGTGGCTGCGCGAGCCCTCGGACCCCAACTCGGGCTGGCGGAACTCGCAGATGATGGGCATCTCGGAGCACTTCGAGTTCCTCGCGCCGATCATCGGGGCCAAGTCCTCGCTTGGACCGACGGCGGATTACCTCTACAGGCCCGGATCCTCGGTCGACGCCCAATGGAACGGCGCGTGGGGCCTCATGCGGGTCTACAAGAACAGCCAGGGCGATCTGCTGGCCCTGCCCAACAACCCCGCGGGCGGACCGAGCCCGTACATGGGCGGCTTCTCGGGCCCGTGCCCCAATACCGCTCCGTCCAAGTACTTCAGCGTGACGGCCGTCTCCGCCTCGACGGCGCTGCCCGGAGGGAAGCTGGTCTACAACTCGCGGACCAACCAGGGCGGGGCGCTGAACGACCCGACGGCCATCCTCTACGTCAGCTCGAGCGATCTGACGAAGACAAACACCCTGGCAGCCGGGGTGCCCATCGAGCCGCTGGTCCTGCGGGCGAATGCGGGCGACTGCATCACCGTGGATCTCTACAACAAGATGACCGCGCCTCCGTCGGACCTGGCCGGCTTCAACACCATGCCGATGATCGTGAACAACTTCAACGCCAACGACGTGGCTCCCTCTCCGATGGTCGGGCTGCATCCGCAGCTCGTGGCCTACGACGTCACGCGCAGCGACGGAATGAACGTCGGCCTGCAGAACGGGGAGACCCAGGGCACCACGGGGGGTGGCGCCATGACCTACAAGTGGTACGCGGGCGACCTCTCCATCGACGCGAGCAACAGCCTGGTCGCGACCCCGGTCGAGTTCGGCGCGATCAACCTGAGTCCGTCGGATCCGATCAAGCACAGCAACAAGGGGGCGATCGCGGCCCTCATCATCGAGCCGCAGGGCTCGACGTGGGTCGTGGACGCGGGCACCCGGGCGTCGGCCACCGTGACCAGGGCGGATGGCACGACGTTCCGCGAGTTCGTCGTCCAGGTGCAGAACGACGTGAACCTGCGCTACGCCGACAACACGGCCGTTCCGAACGTGGCGGGGGCAGAGGATTCGGAAGACAGCGCCCACAAGGCGATCAACTACCGGACCGAGCCGTTCTGGAAACGGATGGGATACATCCCGGACACCGATCTGACGGTGACCCGCACGCTCGATTTCACCAACGCGTTGAGCAACGCCCAGGTCGGCGGAGATCCGCAGACTCCGGTGTTCACGGCCAAGGCGGGAACCCCGACCATCTTCCGCTTCCTCCACCCGGGCGGACACAACCGCAACAACGTCATGCAGATCCACGGGCACATCTGGGAGGAGGAGCCGTACGTCAACAGCTCCCGCTCGATCGGCGACAACCTCCTCTCCGAGTGGAACGGCGCATCGATGGGCCACGGGCCTTCCAACCATCTCGACGTGCCGCTGCGGAACGGCGCGGGAGGAAAGTTCAAGGTCCCTGGCGATTACCTGTACCGCACGCACCAGTCGTTCCAGTTCGACGGCGGAATGTGGGGAATCTTCCGCGTCACGCCGTAGGTTCCACGCTCGCACGGGGCGCAAACCAGACGATCGGTTTGCGCCCCGACTTCCCTGAATCAGCCGATTCGAACAGGACGGGAATGCCGATCAGGAATCGATTGCTGGCGATGGTCTGCGCGGTGCTCTCGGTCGCGGCGGCGGACCCGCAGACGCGGGACGCGGATGGCGTGAAGATCGAGTTCGCCGTGCGGCCCGCCGCGGGGACCGAGCTCGTCGAAGGCGGCGACGCCGAGGTGCAGTTCAAGGTCCTCGACAAGAACACGAATACTCCGCTCACGGGCTTGCATCCGGCGGCCTGGCTCGACCG
>Ga0137410_10001291_pt1 | contig 17170 bp, 15 predicted proteins | sample CZODoug1_16funga_FD_108878 | JGI IMG/M metagenome (GOLD analysis project Ga0137410, IMG submission 108878) | Vadose zone soil fungal communities from Angelo Coast Range Reserve, California, USA - CZODoug1_16fungal (Illumina Assembly) | ecosystem: Environmental > Terrestrial > Soil > Vadose zone... | reverse complement strand
CCTTCGGTGGCAGCGGGCTGTCCGGCACCGGACCCAAAGCGGGTGGTTCGGCGGGAAAGCATCTTCGCACGCGTCGAACTGGCGCTCACGTGCTCGATTAAAAGCGTGTCAAGCTTAATGTGCTTGCTGCGCGGATCGCGTGCCTTGAGCCGCATCGTACATCGTAGTGCGCAAGAAAATCCTGTATTACCGCGCGTACGCCGGCTTTATTGATCAAGAAAAACAATTCGTTCGCGCGCGGCGCGCGCCGAAAATAATCCTCCTCCGGGGCGCGTGGATAATCCGGACGGTGCGCAATGGTTGCCGAACTACAGGTGATCTGCTCATCCGGTGAGAGTCGCAAATCATGCATGGACTCCATGGCAAACAATTTCCGGATTTGCAGGGCGGGCGCGGTGGGATGCGAATAGATCTTCTGCACGCTGACGTGCCGCTCGCCGGGTGGCAGCGACACCACGGTGCCCGAAGGTCCATAGGGATATTGGTCGGCGTCGGTGTGATTGGTGTACAGCAGAAACATGGGGTTGCCTCCCCATTGCGCGAGTGCTTGGTCGAGGGCCACGCTGGTGAATTCATGATCCGGATGCATGTCAAGTCGTGGATCGGGCATCACCACCATCCCCGGGTTCACCTTGCGCGGCACCTCCCCCAAATCCTCCACCAAATGTTGCCAGGTGTTGCTGCGCGCGGCGCCCGATACCAGTTTGCTCAAGTTGGCGCGCCGATAGCGCGCCACATCGGTATTTGCGCCATAGACTTCGGGAAGCGTTTGCTTCGGTGCCAGATACATCGCATCCAAACGCCCGTCGAAGTACCCGAGATTGGCGGTGCGTTCCGGAGGAATACTGCCCTGCCACGGAATAGTCACGCTATCGACCGCACGCAAATAGCCTTTGAGGGAGTAGTGCTCCGCCGGGTCGCTGACGCTGGCACGATAGTTCATTTCGCCGGCATTGCCGGCGGTCACCGTGACCACACTGGCTTGCCGATCGGCATACAGGCCAAACGCCGCGATTTCGGCATCGTCGGGATGCGGTGCAATCACCAAGATGCGTTGTTGCAAGTCGAGATGATTGTCGAATAAGCGTAGCGTCGCCGCTTCGGCTTCGAGCGTCACCGCATGCGTGCGGATGATGACCTCGGAGCCGCCGGCCATTCGCTCACGCAAGCCGCTCAAGTTCAACCAACGCACGCCCACCGCATTGGTATCGAGATACTGTTGAATGCGGAACTTGCCGACCGACACTTCAACCCAGGGATCTTGTTCTGCGCCCCAACTGCGGACTGCGAGCAAGGCGGTGTCCCATGGAGCGGCCGTGCGTGGCCAGGTGAAGCGTACACCGTCGGCAACTCTCGACAGTCGAATGTCATGGGTGACACTGTCCGACGCCGCAAATTCATACGGATCACTTTCATAGCGCGCTGCGGATGCGGCACTTGCCGCCGGGGGCGCTTGAGGTGCCGATGGCGCTTGAGCGCCGCTGATCCGAGCAGTGGCCGCCAATATCGCGATGACTAACCCTGCAATGTTTGGGGTCATCACGCAGGAACAGGTCCGGCGCCCAGCCCACGCCGCGAATCAGGACAGGCTTGCCGTTGATGACGAACTGGAGATAACCCTGCGGGGTGAGATGGGAGCTGACGCTGCGGATGCCGAACGTCGCGCCGGCCCGGTCGTAGATCACACCATCAACGGCGGCCACCATCTGCGAAGTGTAGAGCGGATGCGCACCCATGCCGACCGGCCACCAGACCTGCGGATGGTTGAGATCGAGGCCCAGATCGCTCTTGGGGGAAAATGACACGGCCTGCGTCTGACCGGGTTCAAGGTGGATCGTTCGGCGCAGCGAGTGTTCAAAGCCGACCTCGCAGTAATGTATACAGATCCGTCGTGTGGGCGAGCGCGCGCAGGTGTCTTCTCGCTCACTCCACTTTGACCGCCTCGATTTGTATGGCAAGTTTGACATCCTGCTTGAAGCCCATTTGCTGACCATAGCCAATGCCGAAGTCGGCGCGGTTGATGTTGGCGGAGGCATCCGCGCCGCAGACTTCCTTCTTGGTCATGGGGTTGGGTTTGCACAGAAAGCTGTTTATCGTAAGCGTGACCGGCTTCGACACACCGTGCAGTGTCAGTTCGCCCTTCACCTCGGTGGGCTTTTCGCCGTTGAACTTGGAGAATTTGCCGATATAGGTGGCAGTGGGAAACTTCGCCACGTCGAACATCTCGTCACTCTTGACATGCTCGTTCAATTTGTCGTGACCGAAATCTACCGAGGTGGTATCGATTTTCACGTTCACCTCGCCGCTGTGTGCCGCGAGGTCCAGCGTGATGGCGCCGCTGCTTTCCTTGAACTTGCCGCGCCACACCGACAGGCCGCCCATGTGATCGGCCTCGAAGCTCGGATAGGTGTGATTGGGATCGATGTTATAGACCGCCGGTGCGGCGAGAACTGCGCCCGATACCCATGCCATCATCAACGTCGCGAGGGTCTTACTCATGATTACTCTCCTTTCTGGCATTATGAAATTAAGACAAGTTAAAATCGGGCGCATGCATTGGCAGTTGCAAGCTAATCACGCGTCGGCCGCGATGGCACCCAGCGCCGCGCAGGTGGCGGTGACCAGCCACCGGCAGACGAGAAGGTGGCGTGACAATCATGGGTGTCATAGCCCCAGCGTCATCGTCAAACCAAGCGTTAGCGGTCGCAGAGTGCTCGCCTGCAGACGGTCATCTAACGCAAGAGCATGAAAACGGTCCAATAGCGGATGCGAGTTCAACACGTTGTTGGCGAACAGCGATAAATCAAGCTTGCCGATCGTGACGCCGAGACGCGCATTGAGCACATTCGTGGATGGATTCTGGGTAAGCGCCGCGTCATAACTCAAAGTGTCTTTCGGATTTTGTGTGGATACGGGTCCTGGATTGGCTTCGTGATACACGTCTTGCAGCCATACATACCCGTTGCTTCCGCCATAGGTCGCGAATTGATAACGTCCATGCGCCGAAATTGTCCACGGCGACGGTAATACTCCGGCCTGAATGCCTGTGCCACCCACCCAATCGCCCTTTGAAACAACGATGCTCGATCCGGCGCCCACTGTCTCATCGTAGGCGGCCTTGACGTAGCTAACTGTAGTCCCGAACGTGAAGCTTTTCGTCAAAGCCGCATCGAGCGCAATATCGAAGCCGTTGCTGGTTGCCTTGCCGAGGTTGAAGGTCACGGCTGTTCCGCAACCGTTGATTTGTGCCAAATTCTGAATATTCTTCCAGTCAATGTGAAATGCGCTGGCATCGAGTCGCAATCGCCGGTCTGCAAAGCCGAGTTTTGCTCCAATCTCATAGCTCCACAATGAATCAGAATTGTAGGTGGCGGGTATGCCGTTCGACAGGCCGAAGGCTTGTAACGCCGCTACGCACGTCGGGGTCGTGGACGGTTGAGAGTTTGATCCACCCGGACGAAACCCCTTGGCCGCGGTCATGTAGTACAGATCGTCCGCGTTTTGCTGCCACGAGACACTCACCCTGGGATTGACCGGGTTCTCGCTCTGGGCTCCCGAATAGTAGTGCGGCCCACCGTTGAAGGGCCCATCCACGGGACTTGCAAACGTGTTGCTCACGTGCTCGGCGCGCAGTCCTGCCGTGAGTTTGAGTTTGTCGGTCGCGCGGTAGGTCGCTTCGCCGAATACCGCTGTTTGTCTATCCGTGAGGTAGGTGTTGCCCGTGTATAGCCAGATTCCGTCCACCAGCGGAGATCCAAGAGTATCCTGCACCGCAGTGGCCAGCGGCTTACCGTAGTAGGTGTGCAATAACTGCGCGATGTCATTGTTGAAGGCATACTGTGAATCGTGCTGTCTAGCGTTCTCATAATAGAGGCCGACCACCCACTTGAGCTTAGGGTCCTGTTCCCTGGATGAAAGTCTCAACTCCTGGGTCCACTTGGTCTGATCGGTAGTCCAATAGGCGTGTGCAAACTCGTTGGGCGGACAGTTGAGTCCTGCCGGTAGGCACGGGAGCAATTGCCAGGGATTGCCAAAAAAGGCGAAGGTCTGGTACTCGGTGTAGTCGGTGTCAGCGGTAGCCGCCCGATCGAAATAGGAAGTTACCGAAGTAAGAGTCATCGTTCCTAGTCCTGCCTCGACCTTGAGCGAGGGCAGCGAGAACCTATCGGTAGCGGGAATAGGTGCCTTGAGCCCATCGTTGAACTTTCCTTGATCCGGATTGGAAAGTGATAGGTCGAACAAGTTGGAAGTCTGGCGGGATGATCGTTGATAAAAGATTGCTGGCTGGATCGCCAGCCAATCAGACGGCTCAAATCTCAGCGCCGCGCGAAACACTTTGGCATCGCTGTGATTGGCATTTGATTCGACCAGCGTGCCGCCAGTACCGGCCACAGTGGCCTGGGTGAAGGGGCCTGCGCCGAGGGGCGGCGTGACCAAGTCCACATAGCCGCCATCCTTGCGGTACCAGGCGCTGATCCGAATTCCCACCATATCCTTGATCAACGGCCCGCCGAACGCCGCACCGGCCTCATAGCTCGGCGCGCCATATTCGGTTGTACTCACCTCCGATCGAATGTAAGAGCTGTACTCCTTTAGATCCGGCGTGGGAGTAATGAATCTTATCGCTCCACCCTCCGCACTGGCGCCGAACAGCGTGCCTTGCGGTCCGCGCAGTACTTCGACGCGCTCCAGATCAAACGCTCTCGGGAATGGTGCGCCGGCAGCGGACATTTGATCGGTTCGCGAGTCCAGCGGTGTGTCGTCCAGGTAAACGTTGGTGGTCGACGCGCTGGTGGAAGAAGAAATGCCGCGTACGGCAATATTGAATTGTGGCGTCCCAAAGCCGCTGCTCTGCTGGAAGTCCACACCTGGCGTCAACCGGGCGATGTCCCCCAATGTGCGGGCGCCACTGGCATTCAGATCAGCTTGAGTGTAAGTCGTGATGCTGATCGGCACGCGCTGTAGTGACTCGTTGGTTTTGGTGGCGGAAACTACAATCTCCTCGAGCGCGACTGGCGCAGCGGATATGGACGGCGAATCGTCCGCCGCGCGCCCCTGATCGGCATGAACGGCGCACCCACAGGCGATTGATAGCCCTAGTATTCGGGTAAGCAGGCTTCGCTGAGGCATAATTAGATACATTGTCTTCTTGGCCATTTGATCCCCCACTGCTTGTGGCTCCAACTCTTATCGCAACGGCAAATCGTCGAGAGAGATTTCAGCGATCTCGATCATCTCTTTTTACTTAATAAACTATAGTACTAATACAAAAAATGGCCTGAAGCAGCTCCCGTTCCCGGCGGCAGCCGGCGCGGCGCCGAAGCCGAACGCGCCGACCGCCAGACCGATAGCCGCAAGAACCGTAGAAAAATGATATTTCGTGCGCATATCGCCTACCCCCCGTGTTCTTTAGTTGTGATGATGCTGTCGATGCGCGCGTCGAATCAGGCCGTGATGATGCGCGTCGAATAACCTCGAGTGATGTGTTCGGCAATGAATTGCTCATTCAGTTCGATACCGAGCCCTGGGCCCTCCGGCGCGTACATCCTGCCCTTCGCATAGCGCGGGCCATTGAGGGCAACCTCGCCCTTGAGCTCGCCGTCCAGCTCGAACACGTCGTGGACCGACAGCGGGCCGCAATTCTCCTGAACGAACCGGGACGCCCAATCATCGGCGACCAGTAGATGCGCAGTCGGTGCAGCCTCCAGTCCAGAACCCGGCATGCACCCGCACATCACCGCCATGCCCGACAAGCGTGCCAACGTAAGCCAACGCTGGGACTTCAACAGGCCACCGGCCTTTTGCGTCTTGATGAAGAGGCCGTCGGCCGCCTGAAGATCGATAATCTGCTTGATATGATGCAGATCGCGCGCCGATTCATCGGCAAAAATCGGAGTCGCGACCTTTTGCCGGAGTCGCGCCATCCCTTCGATATCCCAGTACGGCAGGGGCTGTTCGATCAACTCGAGATTGGCAGGCTCGAGCTTTCGCAAGGCACGGAGCGCCTGATCATAGTTCCACATTCCGTTGACATCCATCATCAGGCGCACATCGTCGCCGAGCGCTTTGCGCATCTCCAACACACATCGGACGGAGCTTTCCACATCCGGGAGACTCTTGAGCTTTATGAGCTTGAAACCGGTGCTCAACGCTTTTCTCGCGTCATCGACGAGCTCCTCGGCGGGACGGGCCATCAGCACAAAGCCCAGATCCACGTGATCCACAGTCTTGCCGCCGAGCAGCTGATAAACGGGAACGCCCAAAGCCTTGCCTTTGATATCGTGAAGTGCCGCGTCCACCATCGACTTGGCGTGGTGGTTGTCACGGACCAGAATATCCATGCGGCCAACGATCTTCTCTATCTTGGTCGGGTCCTCGCCGATCAAGATTCGCGGCGCAATCTGAGTGGCGATTACCCCGGTAATCGAGTCCTGGGTTTCACCGTGGTAGAAAGCTGACGTATCACCGGAATCTGCGATTCCGATCAGTCCATTGTCCGTGAATATCTTCAGTACGATCGTATCGACATGCGTGATGTTGGTCGGTCCGATGATGAGCGGTTTCACCAGCGCCGTCGTCACCGGGATGCACTCGACCCGAGTAATGCGCATAGATCTCATTGACCCCTCCATTTGTTCTGTGTGTTTCCAGTGTTTCAGATTATAACCATTTTACTTTATAAAGTAAAGTATCGTGACAAGATGAATGGAACAGCTTCGGACAGCGACGCGCTACCGGACTATGAAGTAGTGAAATATCGAATGGCTGGCATATTTCTCACCAGTGCCAACGATGACGAATCGGCTAAGCCACTCGTGCGGTCCCGGTGGGGTTTCGAAGACGGGTGCGAGGCGAAAATAATTGTTCGCCGGATCCACATCTTCGCCGCGGTCGATCTTCCGCTGAATTTCGGGCGTCGCTGCATGGGCGAAGCCTCGGTTGACAATGTGGATCAAAGTGCCGTCACGCGCCCTGAGCAAGTAGCGCGCATCGAAGACAACCACGCCGTCGGCCCTGAACAAGGGCCAGTCCCCGCCGCTACCTGCCACAACCTCCCCTTCCAGCCTGGGTCCTGTGACTTCGCCCCCGAGGAGCGACACGAAGCCTCGCGACCCTCCCGCTTGCAGCGGAAAGCGCAGACGCGGCCCAGGCGGAAATTCCAGTCTGACGCTGAATGCAAATTCGAGAGTTGGCGCAATCATCAACAATCCTCCCCGGCGGCCGCAGCGATTCGTCAGGTCTACTACACGGGCAACCGGCGCGATGCGCCGGACGCGGAGTGGAGCGGATCTCCATTTATTTTGCTTTATAAATTAAATTCAACCAAATGGCAACTGAGGCGACCGGAACCGCGCTGGCGAGTGCAGGGCGGCACGAAGAGTTTCCCGACCTGCAGCCCTCAATACTTGCTGCCGACGCTTAAGTGGCTGTATAAAGTGATTACGCACGGAGGCGAATCTACGCACTGGATGGAGCTACAGGCCAGCAGAAATGGATGGTGAATCTCGGAGCCGCCATCGATGCAGCGGTCTACACGATGCCGATGTCCTCGTTGGCAGCGGGAGACGGGTTGCTCATCGTCCCGAGTGGAACTCACGTGACGGCCTACACGTTGTCGACCCAGCCCTAAAGGGGCGCGCTGCCGGAAGTCAACACATCCGTCTTTGTGATACCGGGTGAGCGGAATCAATGCCGTTGGATCTAGGACGATGGCAATCGCGCACCCGCGATGAATGCGTCTAGATTTTCGAGCACCAAATCTGCCATTCGCGTCCGCGTCTCGACCGTTGCGCTTGCGATGTGCGGCGTCAACACGACCTTCGGACTTGCGCGCAGGGCCTCCGGCACATTGGGCTCCTCCTCGAATACGTCGAGGGCGGCGCCGGCCAGCCTTCCTTCATTCAACGCCGCGATCAATTCCGACTCGTCTACGATTGATCCGCGCGCCACGTTGATCAGATAACCCTCCGGTCCCAGCGCGTCGATGACAGCAGCGCCGACGAGACGCCGAGTCGAGGAATTGGCGGGACAGGTCAACACCAGAACGTCCGAGACTCGTGCCAAGGCGTTGAGATCCGCATGAAATGCGTATGGTACCTTCTTGCGTCGTGGGCCGGTGTATGCGACAGACCCAAACGCGGCTAGCCGCCGAGCAATGGCCGACCCGATAAGACCCAACCCGACGATTCCGAACCGTCGACCACTGACCTTGCGTGCCAATGGGCGGTCGCCTTGATTCCAACTACCAACCCTGACGAAGGTGTCGGCGGCCGGTATCTGTCGGAGCAAGCAGATGACCAGACCAACGGCTAGATCTGCGACGTCGTCCGCCAGAACGCCGGGGGTCGTGGTCACTCGCACGCCGCGACTGATGGCGAAGTCCAGATCGACCTTGTCGACGCCGATGCCGTTGACGGCCACGATACCGAGCGCCGGGAGCGACTCCATCAAGTCGTTGGCGCAACCCACATGGCCTCCCGTGACAACCGCTCGAACCGCCGATGCGCGTTGACCGAGCCACTTGGATTGTTCACCGCCGTTGAGTTCGTACCAACGGATGGTTTCAAAGCGCTCGTTCAGGCCCGCTTCCAGATAAGCGGACAATGGGCACAGCTGAAGCGCCGTCGGTCGGCTATCGCTCATAAGTGACCTCAGATGACCGCGAGAATGCCGCCATCGACGTAGATGATCTGGCCATTGATGAAATCCGACGCACCCGAGGCAAGGAAGACGGCGGCGCCGTGCAAGTCTTCCAGTTTGCCCCAGCGGCCCGCGGGAGTTCGCTTTCGAAGCCACTCGTCAAACACAGGATCTTCCACCAGCGCTTGGTTGAGTGGGGTTGCGAAATAACCAGGTCCAATCGCGTTGATCTGCAATCCATGACGCGCCCAATCGGCGCACATGCCTCTGGTCAGATTCTTCACCGCTCCTTTCGAGGCGGTGTATGGTGCAATTCCGGGGCGCGCGAGTTCGCTTTGCACACTGCCGATATTGACGATCTTGCCACGCCCGCGGGCGATCATGTGCCGTGCAACCGCCTTGCTGACGTAGTAAACGCTGTCGAGATTGGTCGCCATCAGCTGGCGCCAGTCGCCGTCGTCGAACTTTTCGAGCGGAGCGCGACGCTGAATTCCGGCGTTGTTGACGAGGATTTCAATCGGTGCAATCGTCGCTTCAATGGCGTTCACCGCCTCGGTCACTCGGGAGGCGTCGGTTACGTCGAAGACGCTTACATCAACGCGGACCCCTCCCCGCCGGAGCTTGTTCGCAGCCTCGTCGAGCGCCGGTTTACCCCGCCCGTTGAGTATCAGGTGCGCGCCCGCATTCGCGAGCCCCTCCGCAATCGCGAATCCGATGCCGCGCGCAGCTCCCGTGACGAGCGCCGCACGGCCTGCCAGGTTGAAGCGCTCAACTGTCATTGGTCACCCCCGATTTTCAATTGTTGATCGTAGCCCAATGTAAGGGACCGGTCACATTCTACATGTCAAACGTACTCAGCCCGGTTACTAATAACCGAAAATGCTATAATAATCGATGTATTCTCTCATATATTCTTACTTTTCTGGAAACTTTATCAGCATCATAGACCATTTCTGTTACCGTACACATCAATCCATCATATCCAGGATTCCGTATGCTTGCAGCAGTTTGTCACGGGAAAAAGGACCTTCGGATAGAACAAATCGAGGATCGCCCGCTGGGTGTCGGCGAGGTTCGCATGGGAGTAGCATTTGGCGGCATTTGCGGCTCGGACATGCACTACTACCACCGCGGCGCCGTAGGCGATTTCGCGGTGCGCGAGCCCATGACGCTCGGCCACGAGGTCTCGGGAGTTGTGATTGAGGTCGGCGACGGGGTCAACGACCTGACGCCCGGCATGAAAGCGGCTATCGACCCGAGCAGGCCCTGCCTGACTTGCCGTTACTGCCGTTCGGGCCGCAGCAATTTGTGCGCCAACATGTTCTTTCTGGGGAGCGCGGGCCGTTTCCCGCACGTTCAGGGCGGATTCGCGCAGCGCATCGTACTGCGTCAGGACCAGGTCGTCCCTGTGCCACACGGCACCGACCTATTGAAGCTATCGGTCGCCGAGCCACTGTCGGTCGGATTGCACGCCACCCGTCGGGCTGGTCCGCTGACGGGCAGGCGTGTCATTGTCACTGGCTGCGGGCCAATCGGATTGCTCACGGCCCGATCGGCACGCTTCGCGGGCGCCTCCGAAATCGTCGCGACCGATGTCGAAGACGCGCCCCTTGCGGTTGCGCGAACCCACATGGGTGTTTCGCGCACGGTCAATGTGGCCTCCAATCCCACGGGCCTGGCGGAATTTGAGTCTGACGGCGACCAGTTCGATGTGGCGTTCGAAGCGTCAGGATCGCCGTCGGCGCTGGCCTCCCTGTTCAAGGTGGTCCGTCGCGGCGGGCGCATCGTGCAAGTTGGGATGCTACCGCCCGGCACCGCACCTGTTCCCGTCAACGTACTCCAGTCCCGCGAGATAGACTTCGTCGGCGCTTTTCGTGCGAATGACGAGTTCCGGTTGGCGGTTGACTTGATCGTTTCAAGCACGATCGAAGTGGCACCGATACTGTCCGGCACCTTCCCCCTGTCGCAGGCTGCGGCTGTATTGGAGCTTGCCGGCAACCGTGCGAAGGTCATCAAGCTTCATCTGGCACTCAACGGGGAAATCGCATGATCACGCGCATCGCCATATTCGAAGGCCGCGTCAAGGACGGTTGCGAAGAGCGCTTTTATTCGGAAATCGATGCACGCTTGGTGCCGCTCTGGCGACAATTTCCCCACGCAACCAATGTGCGCCTGCTGAGAGTGGTGGCCTCCGACCCGGACGCGGCCCCGATCGCAATGATCCAACAAGTCGACTACCCTTCTGAGGTAGCACTCGAGGAGGCCATCGCCTCTCCCGTCCGTGCACGGGCGCGCGGTCACGATGGAACTGATGGCGATGTTCGAGGGACGCTTCTATCACCTCCTGAGCGGAGGCAATACCCCGGGAAATGCCTCTCTGTGAGAACAGTTGGCTTGTGAATCATTCTCGGTATAAGTTGCGCTCTTACATCTCGAGGGACGCCCATGTCTCGCCAAAAAAACAATGCAGTCAAGGGTGACAAAGCGTCCACCCAAGCCCGATCGGTGCGTCGACCGACCATCCGCGATGTCTGCCGGCTCGCCGGCGTATCCCGCATGACGGTCTCACGAGTGATTAGGGAACTCGATTTGGTCTTGCCGGCGACGCAGGCCCGCGTCAATAAGGCGATAGCCGACCTTGGATACGTTCCCGATCGGGCCGCCGGCAGCCTTTCAAGCCGGCGCACAGGTTTCATCGCATTGATCTTGCCCACGCTCACGAACACCGGCTTCGCCGCGGTCGCACACGGCCTTACTGAAGCGCTGCGCAAGGCCGACTATCACTTGCTCATCGCTTACACGGACTATTCCCTCGGGGAGGAAGAGCGGCAAATGCGAAACCTGCTGGCGCGCCGACCCGAAGCAATCGTTCTAACTGGGGCGATGCATCGGCGCAGCGCGTCGCGAATGCTGCTCGCCGCGCATATCCCGGTGATCGAAATCGCCGATCTACCGCGCCATCCGATTGAGCATGTCGTCGGGTTCTCGAATTACGAGGCGGGTCGAACCGCGGCCCGCTACCTCATCAAAAAGGGATTCAAACGAATCGGCGCCATTGCCAGCTCGAACGAAGGCGACGTCGTCGATCAGCGAGGCGAGGAGCGCATGCGGGGCTTCGAAGACGAGCTGCGTTATTCAGGCATGACGACCGACCTGATTCTGCGCCACGGCAAGGCGCCTGTCAGTTTTGACCATGGTGTCGCGATGACTTCCATATTGCTCGAGCGCGAACCCAAGATAGAGGCGGTTTTCGCAGTCTCGGACCTCTCTGCTGTCGGAGTCGTGACGGAATGCCAACGCCGCGGGGTCAATGTGCCCGGCGATCTCTCGATTATGGGCTTTGGAGACTTCGAAATCGGCCGGGTGATTAACCCCGCGCTTACGACCATCCACGTGAATTTCCGCGCGCTCGGACAGCGTACCGGCGACTTGATTCTGGGCTTGCTGTCAGACGGCGCCGGCGACACGCCGGAGCTCATCGATGTCGGTCTCGAGGTGGTCGAGCGCGCATCGGTCGGGAGTCTCGCGTGATGCACGTGGCCGTCATCGGCGTCGGCATCATGGGTTCGGCGATCGCGGGGCGCCTGATAGATACCGGTGTTTCGGTCTTTGTTTATGACCCGGAACCCGGTAAATGCAAGGCGCTCGTTGACCGCGGAGCGCATTCCGAGGGATCGGCGCGTTCGGCGGCCGCGAAATCCTCGTACGTGATCACCAGCCTCAACAGCGCATCCATCGTCGAGCGCGCCGTCTTTGGCCCGGAAGGGATCGCCGCGGCCGCGACCGCCGACAAGCTGCTGGTGGATATGTCGACCATCGACTCCGCCCATACCGCCAGCATGGCTGCGCGGCTCGAGAAGGAAACCGGCATGGGATGGGTGGACGCTCCGCTATCCGGAGGCGCGCCCGCCGCAGCCACAGGAACCCTGACGCTGATGGTTGGAGGCAGCGAAGCCAATTTCGCGCGTGCCGAGCCTCTGCTGTCGAAACTTTCGGCAAAATACACACATCTCGGCGACTGCGGCGCCGGTCAGACGGTCAAGCTCATCAATCAAATCCTCTGCGCCAGCACCTTCCTGGCGGTGGCCGAAGCGGTGCGCTTTGCCGAGCACCATGGCGTCGATGCCACCAGAATCCCAATGGCACTCGCAGGGGGACGTGCCGACTCGCGCATCCTCCAAGAATTCATGGCCAAGATGGCGCGCCGCGATTTCTCGCCGACCGGCCGCATCGACAACATGCTCAAGGACCTCGAGATGGTTCAGACTGCGGCGCTCGCCAAGCGTATCCCAATGCCCATCATCTCGCTCGTCGCAGACTTGCACCGCATCCTCGTTGCCGGCGGACTCGGGCCCGCAGACAGCGCCGAATACGTACGTCTGTACGACCTTGCCGCTGACCGAGCGCCTTGACGAGCGCCCTTATCGTCATGGGTGTCAGCGGGTGCGGGAAATCCACGCTCGGACGCGCGCTGGCAGCCAGGCTGGCTTGGCGTTTCGTCGAGGGGGACACGCTCCATCCGGCCACCAACATCGAGAAGATGGCGTCTGGCGTAGCCCTCGACGATATTGACCGCTTGCCGTTTCTCGTGAGCGTCGCGCGCACATGCGTCGGGGGGTGCCAAGGTGGCGTCGTCGTGTCATGCTCCGCACTCAAGCGGCGCTATCGCGACCTCATCCGATCACGGGCTCCCGACGTCACTTTCGTACTGCCGGTGCTGGCCCGCGACGGCCTGCTCGCACGGCTCGAGGAACGCCGAGATCACTTTATGCCTGTGTCACTTCTGGACAGCCAGCTCGCAGCGCTCGAGCTCCCGGATCCCGACGAGCAGGTGGCCATCGTCGACGGCTCGGCGACCCTGGAGGAACAAGTCGTTTGCCTCTTGGCCGCCTTGCCGAACCTGGGTTCGGCGCGGCCGGAGTCTCGTTGATCGCCGGGTCGCTAGGAGCCGACCGCATTTTTGGCCGCCGTATCCGACGCCGCTTGGCGTTGCATCGCCTCGATATGCTCGCGAAATGCATCGGCAACGTATGGCATGTTGTCGAACTCTTGAGTACCGAGATGTTCCTTCTTGAACGTTCGAATCTCCCCGTATCGGCTTTCACGCACTTTCCGCACCCATTGGGGATCACTGATGCTGCTTCTGCCAAGCGCAATGAGATCAAATTCGTCATTATTCATGCGCCGAACCAGTTCGCGGATTCCCTTTTCCACTTCAGCCGGCGCCTCCTTGCCGGCGAAGCTCTCCATCACATCCAACTGAAGCCCCACGCTGCCTACCGTTATGACGGGCGCATTGCTCAGCTTCCTGGCCCAGCCCGCCAGGTTCAGGTCGCTCCCTGGCCATTCGGGCCGCCAGAACCGCCGGGTCGACACATGGAACAGATCCACGCCGGCTCTGCGAAGCGTCCCCAGCATCGCGCCCAGCTCATCGGGACTCTGGACGATCTTCGCGTCAAATTCGATTTCCTTCCACTGAGACAGGCGGAAGGAGATCGGAAAGTCGCCTCCGACGGCCTCTCGCACGGCAGTCACCACTTCGGCAGGAAAGCGAACGCGCGCCAAGATCTCGTCACCACCATAGCCGTCCTGCCTGCGATTCGTGTCAGCCCACAGGAATTGATCGAGAAGGTACCCGTGGCACGCGTGGATCTCGACACCGTCGGCACCGATGGACTTCGCCGCGGCTGCGGCACGGCCAAACGCGTCCCGAATGTCCGCAAGATCGCGCAGGCTGGCCGCACGTCCGTTGCTCTTTCCGGCCGTGACGAGTCCGGATGGGCTCAGCGTGGGAACACCGAAGTCCGGTCCGTCGACGGCTTCCTTCCGGATCGCACCCTCGTGCCAAAGCTGCATGAACATTTTTCCACCGGCCTGGTGCACCGCATCGATACACCGCCGCCAGCCCGGCAATGTCGCGGAAACGATCCGGCCGTAGTGAGGCCCACGCGTCGCCGAGGGATGGTCAACTGCGCACGCCTCGGTGATGACGAGCGAGATGCCGCCGGCAGCGCGCTCGCGATAGTAAGCGACCATTCTTTCGTCGGGCATTCCGTCGCGACACCATCCACGTTGCATCCCCGGCATGACAAAACGGTTGGCAAGTGTCACGCCGCGAATCCGCAGCGGTCTGAACAGCGTCGATGCATCGGTTTGATCCATGAATTTCCCTGTAGGGTCCTGCACTACGCGGGCGAGGTCCGCGTATTCGCCGTGTAGACGTACCCACCCAAAAGCGCCACGCATGAGATTGCAATGGTGAGAGCCACCTCGAGACCTTTGAGCGCAGCGCCGTACGAATGCGTGGCCTCGTACACTCTGCCCATGACGAACGGACCGAGACCACCGGCAATGGAGGCGGCGGCATAGGTCCCGCCATAGAGTTGGCCGAAGGCACGCACTCCAAAATACCGGCTGATATAGTATGGGAGCAGGCTGTACTCGGCGCCCATTCCGAATCCAAATAACGCCACACCCAATACCAGCAGTCCGCGTGTAAGGCTGAGATCGATCAATATCAAGCCCGCCAATACCGATGCGACGAACGGCAGGCCGATTCGCGGCGTCCCCACCCGATCGAGTAGAAAGCCGGATGCGCACTGGCCCAGGGAAGTCGCGACAGCGACCAATGAGAGCAGTCCGGCAGCCAGACCGGTGGATAAACCACGGTCCGTGAGCAACGCAGCGAGGTGTACCAGAACTCCATTGTTGGCAAAACAGCTCAGAAATATCATCGAAGCGATGAGCCAGAGGCTGCGCCCTCGGATGGCCTCTCCGACGGTAAGTCCGGGCACCGCCGTGTCGGCTCCCAAGGTCGCGCGGCGTGACTGCGGGGATTGGTCGCACGCCCGAATGAAGAAAAAAACGATCGGAAATCCGACGAGAATCGGCAGCAGTCCGAGCCCCATGTATGCGGGTCGCCAGCCGAAGGTATCGATGAGCCAGTTCGCCAACTGAGGAGACAGAGTGGCTCCCAAGCCACCGCCGAGACCCAGGCACACTCCAAATGCTTTGCCGCGGTTCGCGTCAAAGGCGCTCGCCAGTGCACGGCCGAATACCACTCCGCTGACGAGTGTTCCGGTTGACGCCACGATGAGAAAGGCGGCATTGAAACCGAGCACGGAGCCGCGCAGCAACGATAGCGCCATCACGGAACATCCGAAGAGCAGCATTCCGGTGAGAAGTACGCTGCGGGACCCCACCCGGTCGACTACTCTACCGACGACCGGATAAAGGATCGTCGTAAGGGTGAACGCGATCATGATTCCCAGCGGCATGGAGTCTCTACCCCAATGAAACTCCGCTGATACAGGTTTCAGGAACAACGAAAACGTCGCACCGATCAGCGACGGCATGTTGACCATCATGCCGATCGTTGCTGCCAATGCAATCGACGAGGCGGAAGGTGGATGTCTGATGTCAACTCCGGAAAAGCGAATGGCCCGCACGCGTGCGCGGGCCCATTCCTGCGTAATTTACTTGAGCTTCACCCTCACGCCGGCCCGGTAGTACCGCCCGATATTGTCGAAGAATATGGGATTGTGGAACCCGGGCAAGAACGGCGGCTGACGATCGAACAAATTGTCAATACCTGCAAAGACTTCAACTTTGCCGGCGGCCCGATCGAGGACCGCATACTTTGCCGAAAGATTTGCGTACCACGCAGAGGAAACCGAATTATCGTTGATGCTGTTCGCCGCGTACGGATTGTAATCCGGGCTATCCGGACCCTTGAGTTCCGGATCGAATATGCCTTTGCTGATGAAGACCCCTTCGAGCGCAACCGTCGCCGGCCCGTTCTTGTAGCTCGTCAGCAGATTCACGCGGTAGCGCGGCATTCCGGGAGTACCCTGCAGTTCCAGGCCGGTTTGGCCCGCTCGCTCGACGGTGTTTCCGTTGCTGTCGGTGAGTTTCTGGTGATTGACGTAAGTGGTCATCAAACTAAAATCGAGAACACCGGCAGAACTACCGAATATTACCGACAGAGGTACCGTGTAGTCAGCCGCAAGTTCCAATCCGCTTGTCTCGAGCTTGTCGAGATTCAGCACCGTCACTTCGAGATCCGTGATGTTACCTGCGGGACCGCGCGTGATGAACTGGCAATAGTACGTGAGGCCGGCAGCGCAGCGATCGAGGGTCGTCTGCGGATTGACGATGTCCACGGCATCTTCGATCTTGATCCTGTAATAGTCGAGCGAGGCTCGAAGATTTGTCGCACCTGACCAACGCGACTGAAACACGAGACCGGCGGTGAAAGTGCGCGCAGATTCCGGCTTCAGATTCACGTTGCCCCCCTGGTGCTGGGTGACGAATGCCTGGGAATTGTCCTTCGGATCGATCAAGATCGTTGGCGTGCTATTCGCGGGCTTGAACAACTCGTCCATATTCGGTGCTCGAAAGTCGCGAGACAATGTGGTGCGGAGGCGCAATGATTGGGTCGCATCCCAGACGAGGCCCACCTTCCACGTGTTCGCGCTGCCTGTCGTGTCGTAATGAGTCTCTCTGACGGCGCCGTTCATGACGAGACCGG
>Ga0137410_10001290_pt1 | contig 17178 bp, 12 predicted proteins | sample CZODoug1_16funga_FD_108878 | JGI IMG/M metagenome (GOLD analysis project Ga0137410, IMG submission 108878) | Vadose zone soil fungal communities from Angelo Coast Range Reserve, California, USA - CZODoug1_16fungal (Illumina Assembly) | ecosystem: Environmental > Terrestrial > Soil > Vadose zone... | reverse complement strand
GCCCCGTCCGGCCACGTGTTCATGTGCGGGCCGTTGTCGGTCGAATAGATCACCATGGTGTCTTCGGCGATGCCGAGCTCGTCGAGCAAAGCGAGCAGCGTTCCCACGTTCTTGTCGTGGTCGATCATGGTGTCGTGGTAGGGCGACTGGTCTGGGCCCGCCTGGCCAAGGCTCTCGGGCTTGGTGTGGGTACGCAGGTGCATGTGGGTGAAGCAGGTCCAAACGAAGAATGGCTTCCCGGCTTTGTGCTGCCGTTTGATGAAGTCGCAGGCGGCGGCGGCGAAATCGTCGTCGCAGGTCTCCATGCGCTTCTTGGTGAGCGGACCGGTGTCCTCGATCTTCTGCTTGCCGACGCGGCCCCAGCGCGGCTGTTCGGTCGCGTCGTCCTTGTCGGTCGCCCAGGAGTGCATCACGCCGCGCGGGCCGAACTGCTCCTTGAACCTCGGGTCCTTCGGGTAATCCGGCAGCTCCGGCTCTTCTTCGCAGTTGAGATGGTAGAGGTTGCCGAAGAACTCGTCGAACCCGTGCACGGTCGGCAGGTACTTGTTGAGGTCGCCAAGGTGGTTCTTGCCGAACTGGCCAGTAGCGTAGCCGAGCGGCTTGAGCAGCTCGGCGATGGTCGGGTCTTCTGCCTGCAGGCCGATCGGAGAGGCGGGCAAGCCGACCTTGGTCAGGCCGGTGCGAAACCCGCTTTGGCCGGTGATGAACGAGGCGCGCCCCGCCGTGCAGGACTGCTCACCGTAGGAATCGGTGAACCGCATCCCTTCCTTGGCGATCCGGTCGATGTTCGGTGTGCGATATCCCAGCAGCCCGTCGGAATAGCAACTGAGATTGGTGATGCCGATGTCGTCGCCCCAGATGACGAGGATGTTCGGCTTGCCGGATTTACCACGGTTGCTTGGCATGGATGGCTCCTCAGGAGGCCTGGCGCCTGCACAGGCCACTCACGATAGAACCTATCGCCGTGATGCCGCCCGACGTAGTGGGCTTTGGTCGTACCGACCGTCCGTTGCGGACATCGGTTGTGTAACGGCGACGTTACCAGGAACGTGGGCCGGCGCCCGGGCAGGTCTCCGTTGGACCTAAGTCCAATTCCACGGCGACGGGACGTGCCGAGTAATTGCGCAAGGGCTTTGCGGCGAGCTCCGGCATCTCGTCGTACGGCCGCGCCCACCTTCAAGGCCATCGAAACGTGACGTGTCGAACCGGCGCGATGAACACGTAACCGAAACGGAGACCCGAAAATGGCGCTGACATCGCATCAATCAACGCCGAAAACCGGGACCGGCAAGAAAGGCGCAGCGCTCGAGATTCAGGGCGCGGACCTCGCCAGGCACACGATCGCGCGACGCGCCTTCGAGGCTGTCGTCTGGGGTATGCCGGCGGTGAATTTCGATCTGCTCTACCAGGCGATGGCGCAGACCAACGGGGCGTGGAACCAGGTCGTCTATTGGTCGCGGCTGCCGGACTGGAAGAACCAGACGCTCACGCCGAATCCGGACGTGATCTATGTCTTCCCCTTTTTCGATACGAAGGACGTGGGGCCGATGGTGATGGAGATACCGCCCTCCGGCGATGGCTCGATCACCGGCAGTATCGACGACGCGTGGCAGTCGGCGCTGGAAGACGTCGGGCCCGCCGGTGTCGACAAAGGCAGGGGCGGGAAATACCTCATCCTGCCGCCGGGCTACACGGGCAAGACGCACGATGGTTACATCACGCTGCAATCGAGCACGTATCGAAGTTACGCGATATTGCGCTCCAATCTCGCGAGCGGCAGCGATGCCGACGTCGCCAAGGCCGTCGCCTATGGCAAGCGCGTGAAGGTCTATCCGCTCTCGGAGGCCCCCAACCCGCCGCCGACAAAGTTCGTCGATGCGATCGACGTCGTGTACGACAGCACCATTCCCTACGATCTGCGTTTCTTCCAGGCGCTCGCCCGCTTCGTGCAACACGAGCCTTGGTTGACCCGCGACAAGACGATGATCGACACGCTCAAGTCGATCGGCATCGAAAAGGGCAAGGCCTTCGAGCCGAATGCGCAGACGCAAGAGGCACTGATCGGCGCCGCGCAGGAGGCTCACGCGTGGCTGGATTCCGGATATGAGGCTCTCTTTTCGCCCCCGTACTTCCTGGGCAGCCATTGGGCGCTGCCGGCCTCGCAGGAAGTCGTCGAAGGCATGCAGACTTTTTTCGCCGATCCCAACTCCTACCCCGTCGACGGTCGTGGCGTCACGTACTCCATGGCCTATTTCAGCGCCAAGCATTTGGGCGCCGGCCAGTTCTATCTGATGACGATCAAGGACAAGGACGGCAACGTCTTCGACGGCCGGAGCACCTACCGCCTCAACGTACCGGCGAACGCGCCGGTCAAGCTGTATTGGTCGGCCACCGCTTACGACCGCGCAACGCACGCGCTCATTCGCAATCTGCCGCGCTCGAGCCGCGCTTCGAACAACGTGGGGCTTCAGAAAAACGCCGACGGTTCCACGGACGTCTTCTTCGGTCCCAAAGCTCCGGTGGGCAAAGATTCCAACTTGGTGCCCACGAGCGCGAGCGGCGAATTCGAAGTTCTCTTCCGTTTCTACGGCCCCGAGAAGCCGCTGTTCGACAAGACCTGGGTGTTGCCGGACATCGAGAAGATGAATTGAACAGAAGGAACGTCGTCATGTCGTCCTCAATGCAGAGCAGTCAAGGGAAGTCCCAATCCATCCCGGTCACAGCCGACAACTTCGTCCGCGCGGAGACCGACATGTACTTCGGCGCCATCGCGAAGGAGGACGGCTTTGGCAAGTTCGAGCACCACCGCGAGCCGACCGACGTCGAGCATCAGAACGTCGTCCGCATGAATCGCGACACGCTCTACTCCGCCGCCGTGTTCGATCTCGATGCCGGGCCCGTCACGATCACGCTACCCGACGCCGGCAAGCGCTTTATGTCGATGCAGGTGTTCGACGAGGACGAATACGTGCCGGAGGTCGTCTACGGCCCCGGCAGTCACACCTACGGCAAGGACAAGATCGGCACGCGCTATTTGATGGTAGCAATCCGCATATTGGTGAATCCCGACGATCAGAAAGATCTGAAGCAAGTCCGCGCCTTGCAGGATGCGATCAAGGTCAGCCAGAAAAGCGCGGGCCGCTTCGAGATTCCCGATTGGGATCAGGCCAGTCAGAAGAAGGTGCGGGAAGCGCTGTTGACCCTGGGCGCCACGCTGCCCGACATGAAGCATGCGTTTGGCGCTAGGGATCAAGTCGATCCGGTGCGGCGCCTGATCGGAGCAGCGGCGGCTTGGGGCGGCAATCCCGACAAGGACGCTGTCTATCTCAACGTCACGCCGAGCAACAATGACGGCATAACCGTGTACAAGCTGAGCGTGACGGACGTGCCCGTCGACGGTTTTTGGTCGATCATCGTCTACGACAAAGAAGGCTACATCCCAAAGAACGAGCACAACGTCTATTCGCTCAACAGCATCACGGCGAAGAGGCGCGCAGACGGCTACGTCACCGTCCAGTTCGGCGGCTACGATGGCAAGACACCGAACTGCCTGCCCATCGTGCCGGGATGGAACTACATGGTTCGCCTCTATCGCCCGCGCGCGGAAGTCCTGAACGGCAAGTGGATGTTCCCCGAGGCGCAGCCAGTGCGGTGAGGGTGGGCATGGATCTCGCCCGCGACGTGGAAGCGCTGACCGCAAGTGCGGCCCCCGCGCGGCTCAGCAGCCGGCGGTGAGAAGGTCGGTGCGGGCATAGTCGGCCTCTGCAGGGTGTCATGTCACGGCGCCCGACAGGCCTCGTCTCGCGCGACGGAGCCCTGTCCGTGCTCTGCGCCGCGCGGGGTTGGTGACTCTCCTGGGGGGAGAGTGGGGGAAAGACGCGACATCCTCGACCTCCGCGCGTGTCCGCACACCGTGTCGGCCGCGCCGCGCTCGACGCCGGCCCTGCTGACGTCCGTGCCCAGTCTCGCGGTTCCGCTAGTCGGCGTCGGCGAGCGGTCATCCGAAGAACGCGACGAACGCTCACGCAACGTCGCCGCTCAGCCGCCGGCAGAACACCGGCGTGCCCGCACCGCCTCGGCTGCTCGGCGTTGGTTGACGACAGTCGCCTTGTGCTGCGCGTTCGCCGCCCCGGTCATCGCCGGGCCGAAGCATGTCTTGGTGCTGTTTTCGTATGACGGTGTGCAGCCCGCGGCGGACATCCTCGGCGAGAAGATTCGTGCGACGCTCGACACGCTGCCGGACGGCGTGGAGTTCTACAGCGAGGCCCTCGACAACGGCCGCTTCCCGGGACTCGAGAAGGACGTCGCCATGCGCGAGCTCATGCGCGCCAAGTACGGGACCGTCGGCATCGACCTGGTGGTGGTCGTCGGCCCCGACGCGCTCGCGTTCCTGATCCGGTACGGCCCGGAGTTGTTTCCGAGCGCCCAAGGGGTCTTCGTCGGAGTCCACGAAGCGAGTCTCCCCGACTCGCCGCTGCCGCCGAACGTGACCGGTGTCGTGAGCCATTTCGATCCGCGCGAGACACTCGAGCTCGCGCTGGCGCTGCAGCCGGACGCCGATCGCGTCGTGGTCATCTCGGGTGCCGCGGACGCCGATCGAAGTTGGGACGCGCTCGCGCGGGAACGGCTACTCGCGTATCGCGATCGACTCGATATTGCTTACGTTTCGGGCGCGCCGATGCAGCAGTTGCTCGACGAAGTCAGCCGGTTGCCGCGCACGGCGATCGTGATTTATCTCAGCATCGTGCTCGACGGTGCGGGCGAAAGGTTCACCGCTCCCGAGGTCGCGACCACGATCGCCGCGGCGTCGACGGCCCCCGTCTACGGTGTATACGAGGTATACCTCGGAAGAGGCATCGTCGGCGGTTACACCGACACGATCGAGGGCATGGGCGCCGCGGCGGGAGGCCTCGCGCTGCGAGTTCTCACGGGCGAAAGCTTTGGCGGGAGGCCCTCGGACACCAGCGAGAGCGCGCGTTTCGTCGTCGATTGGCGGCAGCTGCGCCGGTGGCGCTTCGACGAGTCGAACCTGCCCCCGGACACCCTCGTCCAGTTTCGGGAGCCGTCGGCGTGGGACCAATACCGCAGGCAGATTATCGCGGTGCTCGCGGTGGTTGCGCTGCAGGCGGTGTTCGTTGTTGCACTACTGCTGCTGCGGGCGCGCGAAAAACGTGCCGAGCGCGAGTTGAAGCAAAGCGAAGATCGCTACCGCAACGTCGTCGAGGCCCAGATCGATCTCATCGCTCGCTACTTGCCCGACACGACACTGACGTTCGTCAACGATGCGTACTGCCGGTGCTTTGGCCGCACGCGCCCGCAGCTCGTCGGCACGAAATTCATCGAGCTCATTCCGGAGCCCGACCGCCCCCGCGTGCTGGCCCGCATCCGCTTGATCGTTGCGCAGCCGCGCGGCGATGCCTTCTCGCAGGAGGCCGTCACGGCGACCGGGACCAGCGTTTGGCTGGAATGGATCGACCACGCCGTCACCGACGCCCGCGGGGCAGTCGTGGAGATTCAGAGCATCGGCCGCGACATTACCCACCAGCGGTTGGCCGAGCTCGAGGCCCAGCAACGCCGCGAGCAGGTGACGCATTTGACGCGCGTGGCCATCGTCGGGCAGCTGTCGGGCGCGCTTGCGCACGAGCTCAACCAGCCTCTCTCGGCAATACAGAGCAACGCGGAGGCGGGGCGACGTTTCCTCGCGCGCGAGTCGTTCGATCTGAACGAGATACGAGCAATCCTCAAGGATATCGTCGCCGACAGTACCCGTGCCGGCGAGGTTATTGCACGCCTACGCAGCTTGTTGAAGAAGGGCGGCCGTAGAGAGCTCGAAACGTTCGACGTCGCGGCAGTGGCCCGCGAAGTTCTGGCGTTGGCTCACAGCCAATTCGTGGAATGTAAGGTGGCCGTGGATACCCGGTTCGCGGCCGATCTACCTGCCGTCCGCGCCGATCGTGTACAGCTCCAACAGGTGTTGCTGAATCTGCTCTTGAACGCGTGCGAAGCGACGAGCGGCAACGACCCGGGGGATCGTTTCGTGACGGTAGCGACGGCGTCGGCAGGAGCCGGCTCCTTGGTTGTCTCGGTGACCGACAACGGCACTGGAATCGCGGCGGAAACCATGGCCCGCCTGTTCGAGCCGTTCTTCACGACGAAGGCGATGGGGCTCGGCTTGGGGCTCTCGATTTGCCGCGCGATCGTCGCCGGTCACAACGGTACTTTGTCGGCGAGCAACAACCCCGGGCGTGGAGCCACCTTCTCGCTCACGCTCCCCGCGGCCGATTCATCGCTCGTCGATCCGCGCTAGCGCCGGCGCCGCACCGGCCTACTTCTTGGCCGGCGGGAAGTTCTTCAGCAACTTCGCCATCGCCTTGTCCATGCGCTCTTCCTTCTTCTCCGCCGACGTGCTTTTGCCGACGGACTCGGTCGCGGAGCCGCGCCACAGAAGTTGCTTCGCGGCCGGATCGTACACGTCCAGTGTCAGTGTCCCGACGTCTACCGTCGAAGTCGTCACCGTTCCCATTCCGCCGCCCCAACGCCAGCCCGGCGAGCCGTAGGCGTTGAGCTCCTTTTCCTGGTCCATCGCGGCCTGGTAGCCGATATACAGGTCCACCGGATCGGCGTCCTTCTTTGCGAGGCCTTTCGCCGCCAGCTGCTTGTCGGCGGACTGCCTGATCTGCTGGTCGAGGATCTGGTCGACGGGCGCGGCGCCGCTCACGGCAACCCATTTGTACGTCCGGAACTTCGCGAAATCCGTGCCGGGTACGTAGTTAGTGTTGATGGATTGGGCAAGTGCCGGGGTCGCGAGGGCCAGTAGTGCGGCGGCGGCGAGTCCGCGGCCGAATTGGCAGGTTGTGACGAACATCTTGTAACACCTCATGTCGAGCCGAAACGCTGCGTATCGGCGTCGGCGCGTGGAGGACGCCGCCTTTGAGAGGGTATCTTCGCAGCCGACGCGTGCCATTGGACCTTTGGGCAGGCCCGGCGCGAACTGTCGCGCAAGCGACGCCTACGGCAGAGTACCGACGGACAGCGTCAGCCCGAGAATGTGAATGCCGACGACCAGCGGGAAAGCCGTAGGGCGATTCCTGGATCAGCACGGCGAGCGCCGCGACTTCCAGTCGCTCGCAGATCTCGAGAGGGTCATGCGATCTCGCGACGCCGTTTCCGCGACGTGCTCATTCCAGCAAAATGAGCGCGCAGGCCGTCACGGCCCGTGACTGAGTCTAGACTCAGGCTAAGTCGGCGGCGCTAGCGTTCCGAGCACGCCGACCGTCAGCAATACGAGAGCGGCGAGAGCCGTTTCGATCAAGACGCTGGCCCCGATCGCACGCAGCGGACCCAACGTGTCGCGATCCGGCTTGCCGTCCAGCGCGTGGCGCAGCCGAGGCGCCAAGCGGAATCGGTTCATCGCGGCGAGCGCCAGCATCGAGGCGAACAGTGCGAGCTTGATCAGTAGCGCAACGCCGTAGGGCGTCGTGAACAGGGCGAGCCAGTTCGACGGGCCAATCAGAAACCAGCTGTTGATGAGCCCGCTCACTATCACTGTGGCCACGACGGCCGAGCCCACCGCGGAAAATCGGTCGAGGCCATAGGAGACGGCGCACCCGTCGTCGGACGTCTGGGACCGCATTGCTCGCAGGAGCAAGACGCCGAGCGGCAGGAGCGCTCCGAACCAGACCCCCGCCACCCACAGGTGCAGCACGTCTCCGGCGACGTGGATTGCGCCCGGCCATCCCGAATCCATCGCGCCATGGCCCGTCCATGCGAAGGTTGCGATAACCAAGGTGCCCACGGCGGCCTGCACGCTCCACAGGACGTTCGGCCGTTTGACAAAGCAAGGGGCGGCTGCGGCGAGCAACAGCAGGCCCACGCGACACAGACAGGCGCGACCGAAGCGCGTTTCGGAGAACACGAACCAGACGGCGGGGGGATCGATCGCATCCGTCGGCTCGCCGCTGAACAGGACCGTTTCGGCCATCACCCACAGAACGGTCCCAACTGCCGCCGTGAGCGCCGAGATCGTTAGGGCCCGTTGCCGCCACTGCCGGCGGTCCGGCGCCGGCAGTGGCAAGACAGGCGTTTTGACGCCGTACAGAAAGAACAGCGATGACCCCAGCAGTACCAAGGCTCCCGAGAATTGGAGGAACCTTGATCCGGCGAGCATCGCGTTCAGCACTACGGCGGCTACTGGACCGTAAACTTGAAGGTACCCGTCTCCTTGTGGCCGTCGTCGGAAACGACGCTCCATTCCGCCGTGTAGACGCCCGGCGCGAGCTTGGCATTCGGCATGATGGAAAGAGTCGAGGGATCCTTGGCGTCGTTCATGCCCATCACCGAAATTGCCGCGCCGTCACTCGCAATGAGCTTCAGGCTCGAGAGCTTCACTTCGACGGCCTCGTCGAAATGAACCTCAATCATCGGCGGTGAGCTGACGGTCGAATCGGCCTTCGGTGTCGTGCTTTTCAGTTCCGCATGCGCGTTCGCCTGGGACATCGCCAACACGAGAGTTGCGGCGATACCGGTCAGCGCGGCGGCACGAGATAGGACTGTCGTTGTGATCATGAGATTCATAGCTCCATGTAAGCCGGCCGGCGTGACTGCCACGCGACCTGGCGATATCGATACGCCGGCACGGGCGTTACTCCGCCGGCGAAATTTGCGTGACGGTCGCGTTCATTCCGCTTTCGATCTTGAAGTGAAAGTCGACGCGCTGACCGGGCTTGAGCTCTGATGCCGCGGTGGGGTCCGCCAGCTTGAAGCTCATCGTCATGGCGGGCCAGCCGGCGCTTGCGACCGAGCCGTGCGTGATGTTGACCGTGCCCGCCGCCTGATCGACGGAGTTGAGCGTGCCGGCGGCCATGTGCTCGGCGGCACCTTGCGCCGGTTGCTGCATTCGCATCGCCGGTGCCGGAGACGTGGCCGGCGCCGCATCGCCGCCGGCGGCCGTGGGGCCTTCAGGCGCCGAGCGGTCGCACGCCGCGAGAGACACTCCGACGAGGGAAGCGGCCAGTAACAGAGTCGTGCGTTTCATGATGGGTCCTCCAGAATGAGCTTCGAATCAGCGATACGACTGATAAATCACAGCGCTGCCGTTGCGCCGGATCAGCAGCACGTCATAGGGATCGCGGACGCCGTTGTACGCGGGCCCGTCCATGCCCGGCGAGCCGCGCGGCATTGCGGGCACGGACAACCCGACCGCGTCGAGGCGCTCCTCGAGCAGGCGGCGTATCTCCCGAGCGGGCACGTGACCTTCGAAGGCGTAGCCGGCCGCCTCGCCCGTGTGACACGATCCGTAGTCGATCGGCATGCCGAGGCGCTTGCGTGCGTCGTTGTTGCCGCCGTCGTGGGTCGTGACCGCGAAGCCGTTGGCTTTGAGGTGCTCGATCCAATCGTGGCAGCAGCTGCACGACGGGCCGGTCCAGACCTCGATGGGCGTAGGCTCGGCGGCGCTCACGCACACCGAGGTTGCGAGCGGTGTCAGCAGCAGCGCGGTCGTGAGCCTACGGCGAACGAGATCAAGCGGTTCCTTCATCGATGTGCTCCTTTGGGCTCGAGTTGCAGAGTCTCTGTGCGCGGCTTGGCCCGCGGCCTGCGCAGCAATCTATAAGCCGCGGGAATCACGAATAGCGATAGCAGCGGCGCCGTGATCATCCCGCCGACCATCGGCGCCGCGATCCGTTGCATGACTTCGGATCCGGTGCCCGTGCCCCACATGATCGGGAACAATCCCGCGAGGATGACCGCGACCGTCATCGCCTTCGGCCGCGCGCGCAGCACGGCGCCGCGGCGAATCGCCACCAGCAGGTTGGCCTCGTCGGCTCTTCCCGCGGCGAGCTCCTCGTCCCATGCCCCGCGGAGGAACAGAAGCATGATCACGCCGAACTCCGCCGCCACACCCGCGAGCGCGATGAATCCGATCGCGCTCGCGATCGAGAGGTTGTGGCCGAGCAAATACAGAAGCCAGACGCCGCCAACGAGCGCGAACGGCAGCGAGGTCATGATCAGCAACGCCTCGTCGTAACGCCGGAACGTGAGGTAGAGCAGCACGAAAATGATCATCAGCGTGAACGGCACGGCGATCTTCAGCCGCGCGGTCGCCCGCTCGAGGTACTCGAACTGTCCGGACCACGAGATCGAATAGCCGGCGGGCACTTGAACCTGCGATGCGACCGCGCGTTGCATGTCGAGCACCGCGGAGCGCAAGGCGCGGCCGCGCACGTCGACGTAGACCCAGCCCGACAGCCGCGCGTTCTCGCTCTTCAGCATCGGCGGACCGTCGACGATGCGCATGTCCGCAACGTCGGACAGCACGATCTGCGCGCCTCGCTCCGTCACGACAGGTAGACGTCTCAAGTCGTCGAGCGAATCGCGAACCTCGCGCGGATAGCGCACGTTGATCGGGAAGCGCGCGAGACCCTCGACGGTCTCGCCGATGTTCTCGCCGCCGATCGCGGCCGCGACCACGGATTGCACGTCCGCGACGTTCAGGCCGAAGCGCGCGGCTGCGTCGCGGTTGACGTCGACGTCGATGTACCGCCCGCCCGTCAACCGCTCGGCGAACGCGGACGTGACACCGGGAACGCGCGCGACGGCGCGCTCGATTTGCGCCGTTACGCCTTCGATTTGCGCGAGGCTGGTCCCGGCTACCTTGATGCCGACCGGGCTCTTGATCCCGGTGGCGAGCATGTCGATCCGGTTCCTGATGGGCGGCACCCAAACGTTCGAGAGCCCGGGCACGTCGACGATTCGATCGAGCTCCTCGACGAGCTGGTCCTGCGTGAGGCCGGCCCGCCATTGGTCGCGCGGCTTGAACTGAATCGTCGTCTCGAACATTTCCAGCGGCGCGGGGTCGGTGGCCGTCTCGGCCCGGCCCGCCTTGCCGAACACGGTCGCGACCTCGGGCACGCTCTTGATCAGTCGGTCGGTTTGCTGCAAGAGCTCCGCCGCCTTGCCCGCCGACAGGCCGGGGAGCGCAGTCGGCATGTACAACAGGTCGCCCTCGTCGAGCGCGGGCATGAATTCCCCGCCGATCCGCTGCAGCGGCCAGATCGCCGAAGCGAGCACGAGCGCGGCGACCACGAGCGCCGTCTTCGGCACGCGCAGCACGCCGTCGAGCAGCGGCCGGTACACGGCAATGAGCCAGCGGTTGAGCGGATTGCTGCGCTCGTCCGGGATGCGGCCGCGTATCAGATAGCCCATGAGCACGGGGATCAGCGTGACGGCGAGGCCCGCGGCGGCCGCCATCGCATAGGTCTTCGTGAACGCGAGCGGCGAGAAGAGGCGCCCTTCCTGCGCCTCGAGCGTGAAGACGGGAACGAACGACAGCGTGACGATCAGCAACGAGAAGAACAGCGCGGGTCCGACCTCGGCGGCAGCGTCGCCGATCACGCGCCAATGCGCCTCGCCCGCGAGCTTCGCCCCCGGATGCTCGTGGTTCCACCGCTCGACGTGCTTGTGCGCGTTCTCGATCATCACGACGGCCGCGTCGACCATCGCGCCAATCGCGATCGCGATCCCGCCGAGCGACATGATGTTCGCGTTCACGCCCTGATAGCGCATCACAATAAAGCTCGCGAGGATGCCGAGCGGCAGCGACACGATCGCGACGAAGGCGGAGCGCAGGTGGAACAGGAACACGAAGCACACGAGCGCAACGACGACGAATTCCTCGACCAGCTTGTGCGTGAGGTTCTCGACGGCGCGGCCGATCAGGCTCGAGCGGTCGTAGACCGGAACGATCTCGACGCCGGCGGGTAGGCTCGTCTTGAGCTCGGCGAGCTTGGCTTTGACGGCGCGGATAGTCTCGAGCGCGTTCTTGCCGCTGCGCATCACGATCACGCCGCCGGTGGCTTCGCCTTCCCCGTCGAGCTCGCTGATGCCGCGACGCATCTCGGGGCCGATCTGCACGTACGCGACGTCGCCGAGGCGCACCGATACACCGGCACTCGTCGTGCTCAAAGGAATTTTGCGGAAGTCGTCGAGCGATTGCAGATAGCCGGACGCGCGCACCATGTACTCGGCTTCGCCGAGCTCGAGCACCGAGCCGCCATTCTCCTGGTTCGCGCGCTCGATCGCGGCGGCGACCGTGCCGTGAGGGATGCCGTAGGCACGCAGCTTGCCGGGGTCGAGCACAACTTGGTATTGCTTGACCATGCCGCCCACCGTCGCGACCTCCGCGACGTTCGGCACGGACTTGAGCTCGTACTTCAGGAACCAGTCTTGGAGGGCGCGCAACTGCGAAAGATCATGCTGACCGGTGCGATCGATGAGCGCGTATTCGTACACCCAGCCGACGCCGGTCGCGTCCGGACCGAGCGCGGCTTGCGCGCCGGCCGGCAGCCGCGACTGCGCCTGGTTCAGATACTCGAGCACGCGCGAGCGCGCCCAATAGAGATCGGTGCCGTCCTCGAACAGGACATACACGAACGAGTCGCCGAAGAACGAGAAGCCGCGCACCGTCTTCGCACCGGGCACGGACAGCATCGTCGTCGTGAGCGGATAGGTGACCTGATTCTCGACGATCTGCGGCGCCTGACCGGGATAAGTCGTCCGGATGATGACCTGGACGTCGGACAGATCCGGGAGCGCATCGAGCGGCATTCGTGCCGCCGACCAGATGCCCCAGGCCGCGACCATGACGGCCCCGAGCAGCACGAGGAAGCGGTTCGCGATCGACCAGCGCATGCACGCCGCGATCATCGGGCGGTCCCCGTGGGCTCGATCCGTGTGAGCCGCGGCTGGCCGTCGTCGCCCATCGTGAACGCGAAATGCACTGCCTGACCGAGCGTCAAGTCGGGCCGCGCGACATCGCTCGGCAGGATGAATTGCATCGACATCGCGCCCCACTCGATCGACGCGATCGGTCCGTGCGCGAGCGTGACCTTGCCGTCGCCGATGGCCGTTATCTTGCCGTCTCCGACGTGCTCCTGCGTCGTGCTCGCGCCGGGCGCGGGCGCCTCCTCCATGCGAGTGCCGGCGGCCCTCAAGCTCGCTTCCGAATCGATCAGGAATTGCCCGGACACGACGACTTCTTGGCCGGCGACAAGACCCCCGTCGATCTCGATATCGCCGCCGGCTTCCACGCCGACTTGCACGTCGACCGGATGAAACCCGCCTTTCCCGTCCGCGACGATCACGACCGTGCGCGTACCCGTGCGGATGACGGCTTCGGTCGGCACGGCGAGCACGTCGACCCCATCCACGCCGAGCGCCAAGTTGACGAACATGCCGGGCGCGAGCGCCTGACTCGGGTTCGCGAGCTCGATGCGCGCTCTGATCGTGCGCGTAGCGGCATCCACGTCGGGTAGGATCGCCTGCACGTTGCCGGTGAAGGTGGTCCCCGGCAGCGCCGCCGAGCGGCCTTCGACCGGCGCTCCCGGGCGAAGCAACGCCGCTTGGCTCTCGGGCACGGCCGCATTCGCCCACACCGTAGAAAGCCCGTTGATGCGAAACAGAGTCTCGCCCGGCATCACCGTCATGCCTTCGCGTGTCATGAGCTCGACGATCACGCCGTCGATCGGCGCGGTGAGCGTGATGCGCGGCTGCACCACGCCGCGCGACTCGACAATGCCAATCTGCTCGTCGGTCATGCCGGCCTGCCGCAAGCGCTGCCGCGCCGCGTCGATGAGATCCGCGAGCGCCGTGTCGCGGAACCTGCGGACGGACAAAAACTCTTCCTGAGCCGCGACCCACTCGGGGACGTAAAGATCGGCGAGCGGCTCGCCTCTCTTCACTCGATCCAGGGTCGCGCGCACGTGCAGCCGTTCGACGTAGCCGGTCGCGCGGGCCTGTACGATGACCTGATCGCGCTCGTTGAATACGATGTTGCCCACGGCCTCGACGCGCGGCGTGATCGTCTTGCGGACCACGTCCGTCGTGCGCATGCCGAGGTTCTGCTGCACGCGCGGGCTCACGTCCACCCGGCTCTCGTCGCCGCTGTCGCCGGCGTACACCGGCACGAGCCTCATGTTCATGAACGGCGATTGGCCCGGTCGATCGAAACGCTGGCCCGGGACCATCGGATCGTGCCAATAGAGAACGCTCTTGCCGGTCGCCGGGTCGACGTCGCCGGCTTTCAGCGGTGTGGGCCCGCTCGCGTTACGGCCACCGCTCTCGGACGAGGCAGACCGGGGCTCGCCGGCCGGGCCGGCCGTGCGCATGCCGTTGACCATTCCAACGTGATAGAGGCCATAGCCGGCCGCGATGGCGACAACGCCGGCTATGGCGCCGATCGCGATGCGAAGCCAGCTCATCCTTCCGGCGTGCCCCATAGATTGGCCCTCAATCATCGTGCGCCGCGCCATGATTCGCCGGAACCAAGAAGTTGAGCTGCGCCCAGAGCTCGGCGGTCTCCATTTCGAGGTCGAGGTAATTCAGTTGCGCGTCGATTTCGCCGATGCGCGCCTCTAGCACCGCGTTGAGCGATCCCTTGCCGCTGCGGTAGCCCGCAATGGCGGCCGTGGTGCGCTCGGATGAGAGCGGAATCAGCGAGCTCGTATAGCGCGCGAGCCGCTGGCGGTTCGCTTGCCATCCCTGATAGAGCGCGCGGGCGTCCGCCACGTGCGCGCGCGTTTCCTCCTCGCGCTCCGCCCGCATCCTCTCTGCCATCGCGAGCCGCGCGTCGACCTCGCGGTCTTGTCTCCTCTTCTCGTGAAATTGCAGCGGCTTCGAGAAATTCAGCGACATCATGTCGGAGAAATCCGGCCCCCGCTGGCTATACATGACCTCGACCGTCCAATTCGCGCGCTTCTCGGTCCGCGCGACCTCGACGTCCGCGCGAGCGATCTCCTCCTGCCTCAGCATCAAGGCTATTTCGGGGTGGTGCGCGAGCTCGCTGTCGAGATCGGCAAGCCTCAATGAGACGGCGTCCATCGCGGGAGGCTCGCCGAGAGGCCGGGCTGCCACCTCCCCAATCCAGCGGGCAAGCTTGACGGTCGCGATTTCCTGATCGCGCATCGCTGCAGCGATGCGGTCCTCGATCGTGGCGACCGCCACGCGTGCCGCAAAGACATCGCTCTGCGCTCCGAGCCCGCTCCGATACGCGAGGTCCGCGGCTTCGATTTGCAGCGCGGCTTGGTCGCGCTCGGCCGTCAGTACCTCCTGCATTCGCTCGCGGTAGTAGCGCTCGAGCCAAGCCATTGCGGTGTCGCGCTGCAGATCGACGAGCGCCACCGTGCGGCCCGCTTCCGCCGCCTCGGCTTCGCGTTCGAAGCGCGCCCCGCGAGCCTCGCGTTTGTCGCGGTGCGCGAGCTCACGCGTGAGCGCAATGGAACGCATCGTCATGAAGTCGCGTGTCAGGCTGAATTGATCGGGACCGTTGATCGGCAAATTGTTGACGCCCACGGTCAGGGTGGGGTCGGGCCCCTCGCGCGCGGCGGCCGCCATCTCGCGCGCGGCGGACACGGCCGCGTCCTCGGCCACCAATTGCCGGGACCGCCCGGCCGCAACGCGCAGCGCCTCGTCGAGCGTCAGAGCGCTCGTGTCTTGCGCGAACAGCGCGTGGTTGCCCAACAGCACTGGGGCCGCGAGCAGCGCGGCGAATACGTGGGAACGAAAACTGGCGAAGGGCACGACCTTCCCTCCTCGGCTGTCCTTGAACGGAGTAGCACGGAGTTGCCCGAGACGCGCTCGGGCTGAAGGTCAGCGCCTAATTTCTAAGGCGCAGCGTGACTAGATAAATCGGAGGCGAGTGGTTCGCGAGACGGCGAATCGGAATCGGCACGGGTGGCGCACGAGCCGCGGACCAGAGCGGCACCACGGCGTTGGAGATCGCGACCGGCACCGAGAGATCGAACGATCCGCCCGCGAGCAACTGCGCGGGTACGGGATCGCAAACGGTGCCGGCCTGGGAGTCCGGAAGCGCGCAGTTCGAATGGTCCGGCGCTTGATCCGGACAGCACGGCATCTCGGTCGCGGCATGCGCACAACCGACGCACGCGGCGACCGGCCCCGCATACATGACGCAGAACGCGGCGAGCGCGATGAGGTGTCGGGACCAGCCGGAAAATCGGAACACCACTGGATACTACTGCGGATGGTTGGGAGTTTTCAATCGACCACGTCCGCCAGGCCGGCGGGATGTACTCTCTGACGCCCGAGAGCACGATTCCAGCGCCATGAAAGTTCGCGACAGCGGCATGCCGGACGAGACCGTTTGGGAGCGGTTTTTCGACGCGCGGCAGATTCTCGCCGAGCTCGACTTCACGGCCGCAGACGCGGACGTCGTCGACTTCGGCTGCGGGTACGGCACGTTCAGCGTGGCCGCGGCGAGGCTCACGCCGGGAACCGTTTACGCGCTGGACATCGACGCGTCGATGATCGACGCGACTGCGGGCAAAGCCGCGTCTTTCGGCCTCGACAACGTGAACCCGATCCGGCGCGACTTCGTCGCCGAAGGTACCGGGCTGCCCATCGCCTCGGCGGGCTATGCGATGCTCTTCAACATCCTGCATGCGGAAGATCCGGTCGCGCTGCTTCGCGAAGCCTTGCGCGTGCTGCGGCCCGCCGGCAAGGTCGCGGTGATCCACTGGACGTACGATGCGGGGACCCCGCGTGGCCCCGACTTGAGCATTAGGCCGCGTCCGGAACAATGCCGCGGTTGGGCTCAGCAAGCAGGGTTCGAGCTCGTCATGCCGGCAATCGCACTGCCACCTCATCATTACGGGTTGCTGGGCCGCAAACCCCAGGGACCGACGAAGACCGAATCGTTCATGGGGCAGACGTTGTCGGTGATCGGCAGCGCGTTGCGGCTGCGCGGCGCGCGATCGTGAGACGCCAGCACCGCGCCTGTGGCCGGACCGAGACCACGGACGCCGCCGGCTCGCGATGGCGGCTCGTTTGTCCTTGTTATCGGCCCCGACGCGTCGGCGTCAGGGCTCGCCCTTCAGCGCCGGGAACCCCGCGGGTGGCTTGCGCTCGCCCGCCTCGCTAGGAACCCCCGCCCACCGGACCGAAATCCGGGGGGGCGAACCGATGGTGCGTCGCGGCCTCGTAGGCGGTACCGATTTGGATGAGCACGGGTTCGTCGCCCTGCCCCGCGAAAAACGTCATCGAGATCGGCATCGGGTGCCGCAACAAGGTCTTCGGCGTGCCCGGCGGCAGCACCGAGACGTAATCCGTCTTGTCGGCGCCGAGCGCGTACTGCGGCTCGTAGATCACGTCGGTCACGCCGGCCGG
>Ga0137410_10001289_pt1 | contig 17181 bp, 15 predicted proteins | sample CZODoug1_16funga_FD_108878 | JGI IMG/M metagenome (GOLD analysis project Ga0137410, IMG submission 108878) | Vadose zone soil fungal communities from Angelo Coast Range Reserve, California, USA - CZODoug1_16fungal (Illumina Assembly) | ecosystem: Environmental > Terrestrial > Soil > Vadose zone... | reverse complement strand
TTCGCCGCCCCCATATGGTCGGCCACGACGGCGACGGCGTCATCGAGCCGCACGATCTGACGCACACCCTTGACTGCTTTGGCTGCCGCATCATCCACGCTCTTCACACGGCCGCCAAAGACTGGCGACTGCGCAAGCGTCGCGATCTTCACGCCTGGCGGCCTAACGTCGATGCCATAGACGGCCGTTCCGTTGACCTTCGCCGGCGTGTCCAAACGCTTGGCCGGCGTACCGATGAGCTTGAAATCCTCCGCTCGCTTGAGCACCACGCGCTCGGGGACAGGCATGCGGGCGGCGTCGGCGGCAAGCTCGCCATACTTGAGGCTTCTACCAGTCGGCGCGTGCAGCACTTGCCCGCTCTGCGCGCGGCAGGAGGCCGGGTCTGCATTCCAGCGCCTTGCCGCTGCCAACACGAGCATGGTTCTCGCGATCGCACCGGCTTGACGCAGAGGCTGCCACGCCGCGCGCACCGCGTTTGAATTGCCGGTTGCCTGCACGCCGCCCAGCAACGGATTGCCGTAGAGCTTTTCGTTGGGCGGAGCATGCTCCAGTCGCACCTGTGACAGATCCACCTCCAGCTCTTCGGCGATCAGCATCGGGATTGATGTATAGGTGCCCTGGCCCATCTCGACATAGGGCATGGTCAGGACAATCTGCCCGTCGCGTTCGACGCGGATGAACGCGTTCGGCGCAAATGTTTCGGAGCTGGCAGCTTCTGCCTCGCTGGCAGCGAACGGCAATCTGAGGCTGAGCAGCAGGCCGCCGCCGGCCGTCGCTCCAGCGCGCAGGAAGCTGCGGCGAGAAGGATCGTTCACTGATACCGCTTGGTTCGCATCACTGATGCAATCGAACATGGCTAGCCTCCCTACCTGCTCGCTTCCGCGGCCTGCTTGATTGCCTCGCGAATTCGGACATAGGTCCCGCAGCGACAGATGTTGCCGGACATCGCGTCGTCGATCTCCGAATCCGTCGGGTGTGGGTTGCTCGTGAGCAGCGCCACGGCAGACATGATCTGGCCGGACTGGCAATAACCGCACTGAACCACCTCGCGGTCGAGCCAGGCGTTCTGAATCTTGTTGCCGACTGCCGTACTGCCGATAGCCTCGATCGTTGTGATCTGTGATGCACCGATGCTGTCGACGGGGGTGATACAGGAACGCGTGGCGACGCCGTCGACATGTACGGTGCAGGCGCCGCAGAGTGCCATGCCGCAGCCGAACTTCGTGCCGGTCATGCCGAGCACGTCGCGCAAGACCCACAGCAACGGAGTGTCACCGTCAACATCAAGCATTCGATCGACGCCGTTGACCTTGATCGTGGTGGCCATGCCTATCTCCAGACTCTTTGCCTAAATCGAGTATGCGAAGGAGAGCGATGGTGGCTATTCGCAGCCGGGTGTTTAGACAGGTCCCGACTTGGGTCGATAGCAATGCCGATCTTCGTTTGCGGAAAACTCGGCACGGGCCCGTGGTCCCTTCCGCACTGTGTGGTCCGTCCCGTGAGACCTCGCAAATGAACAGGTCCCCGCGCCGACGAGCCCTTATGAACGTTTGCCCCGGGCCGTCTGATCAGCATCGTCGTCACTTCAGCGTCTTCACGTAGGCGATGACGTTTTGGCGGTCCTCGGCATTGGGAACGCTGATGACCATCTTGGTCCCATGGACATCAGCAGGAGGATTGGTGAGATATTTGTCGAGCTCCTGCTCGTCCCATGTGATGCCAGCGGATTTCATGGCGGGTGAATAGTCGTAGCCCGGCGCGGATCCGCTCTTGCGTCCGAATACGCCCGCGAGCGATGGGCCGATCTTGTTCTCGCCCGCCTTCGGTGAGTGACACACGACACAGCGGGCGAAGACGTGCTCTCCAGCCGCGGCATCTCCGGCAGCCTCGGCCTTCGACAGGATTGCAGCTGTCGACGCACCAATCGCCGCTGCGAGCGCCAGTCCAGGAACGAGCCGACACATTGTCTTGCTCATGATCATCTCCCGTTGTTGAGCCGTTGTGAGGAAATCAACAATCTTCGCCATAGCTACCTCCTTAAGGTTCTGCTCGCAGCTGGGATAAGCACGTTCAACGTCGGTGCCGTGGCGCACGCGGCGGCGAAGTGGTGGCTCTCGGTGAAGTGAAGAGCTCGGACATCGGCCTGTCCATTACTTCGAGGCCGGCGCGCCGGCAGGCCTGCGAACCTGTTGGTAGTACGCGGCCACGGCCGCGATCTCTTGGTCGTCGAGCTGTTTTGCGATGGGGGCCATCAGGTCGGGGCTGTTCTTACGAAACCCGCCCTTCCACATGTGCAGTGTGAACGCGATATAATGGGCGTATTGTCCGGCCAGGTAAGGCATTGGCGGCATGCCTTCGCCGTCAGGTCCGTGACAATTGTTGCACCCCAGGATGCCTTTGGCGGCGTCGCCTTCTTGCGCGAGCTGCTGACCTTTTTTGACGATTGCAGCATCGGCAGACGCAAGCGGCAGAAACTGAGTGCTCCTGTTGGCGTAGTATTCAGCCACATCCGCAATGTCGTCTGCCGAAAGCGCCTTCGCGATCGGTGACATGATGGCATTCGTTCGGTCCGATGAAGCAAAGTCGCGCATTTGCTGTTCAAGGTAGGACGCCGATTGGCCGTCAATTCTGGGGAATGCACCAGTGGTGTCAGAGGTACCATCGAAGGCATGGCACGCCGCGCAAGCTGGGGCACCAGCAGCGCCTAGTGCCGCGATCACGGCACCACGGTTGGCATCGGCTGGTCGCTTGTTGTTCTGCGCCAAGACTCCAACAGGCCAAAGCAAGCAAAGGACCGTGATACAAACGATCGTACCAGCAGCGTTCAGTTGGCTGGTCCGAGTCATGTTTGCACCGTGGCGGATTTGAAGGCGAAATGCGCGACTACTTGTTTGTCCGCCAAGAAGGCGGCGAATAGCGCAAAAAGATAAATAATAGAGAAAGCAAACAGGCGTCTTGCGGCGCGCTCCCCGTGCTTGCCTCCGGCCTGCAACTGCCGGGCAAGCAGGATCAACTTGGCGCCAGCCAAGATCGCAAACGCGCCGTAGATCACCCCAACGAACCCGAAAGCCCAAGGCAGGATAGAAACAGGCACCAAAAGCAGCGTGTAGGTCAGGATCTGCTGTCGTGTCTTCGCTTTGCCTGCCACGACCGGAAGCATCGGCACACGGGCGCGGGCGTAATCATCGGTCCGATAAAGCGAGAGGGCCCAGAAATGAGGCGGCGTCCAAAAGAAGATGATGAGAAACAACAACAACGGCTCGACACTCAGGCCGCCAGTCGCTGCGGCCCAGCCGATCATCGGCGGAACCGCTCCGGCTGCTCCGCCAATGACGATATTGTGCACGCTCGAGCGCTTGAGCCATATCGTGTAGACCAAGACGTAGAAGGCGATGGTGACGGCAAGCAGCCCCGCTGCCGCAACGTTGATCAAGAGCCCGAGCAGCACGATCGAGCTGGCGGCAAGCGTGAGACCGAATACGAGTGCCTCCGCCGGTCGCACGCGGCCTTGTGGAATGGGGCGGCCCGCCGTGCGTGGCATTATCGCGTCGATGTCGGCATCATACCACATGTTGAGGGTTGCCGCCGCGCCGGCACCGGCCGCGATACAGATGATCGCGATGAATCCATCGGCCGGAGGAATGGCCGTGGGTGCGCTCACAAGACCCACCAGGGCCGTGAATACAACGAGCGACATCACGCGCGGCTTCGTCAGCGTCAGATAATCGCTGGCGCGAAGTAGCATCGAACGGGTGAACGCGGAGCGATCCGTCGTACCAATGCTGGTGATATGGGCGTTCATCGATCACCTTAACCGACCATCAAGCCTTGGTGGCAGCCGGCGACGCGCCGGATGCTGAACTCATTCTGTTGCTACAAGCGTCGAGTTCCGCTTGCCGTAGAACTCTGCAAGCGCTTTCATTTCGTCGGGCGTCAGTTGCCTCGCGATCGCGCGCATCTGCTCGTAGATGTCGTTGTGGCGGATGCCCTGTGCGAAAGATCCCAGCTGTCGTTCGATGTAGGCGGCGTATTGGCCAGTCAGCGGCGGAGCCCCAAGCCGGAAGCCACCGGGTCCGTGACAGGCCGAACACGGCGCGATGCCACGCTGCGGATCGCCGGCGAATACCAAGCGTGCAGCGGGGTCGCTTTGCCGGAAGGCGCGTCCACCTTGTGGAACGCGCTCGGGTAAATTCGCCTGCAACTGTCCGGTGCGAGTCGAGAAATACGCGGCGACATCCGCTGAATCTTGAATGCTCAGCGCTTTAGCAATGGCGTCCATGACGCCCCATAGCCGCTTCCCCGAACGGTAGTCGGCGAGTTGCTTGAAGATCGATGTCGCATCCATGCCATCGAGCGCGGGAATAAGGTGCGCGGGATTTGCAGTCGTCCCCTCGTGACAGGCAATGCAGTTCAATGCGACATGCGCGCCACGCTCCGGATCTCCGGCGCGGACCTGGTCGAGTGTGACTTGCGTCCAGGCGACATTGGTTGGGGTACGAAGAGCCGGTTGCGGGCTGCCTGTCGACCCGCTGTCAAAGGTGATGCCAAGGCCACGGCAGATCGCGCCCCAAATATCGAGCGAAGCATCGTTCTGCTGGTAACGACTGAGAACCACAAAGCCAAGCAACGACGACACGACAATGATCACGGCAAATGATATCCAGCCGATCTTCGCCCACGGATAGTCAACTTTGAATGCACCTTGATCGTGCGTCATCACCGCACTCCCGGAGTCGAAGATTGCTGCGACACCTCGTAAACAGGAACTGATGATTTCAAGACGAAGAATTGTCCGATGGGATAGCCGTACTCAAAGACCATGAACATCAGCAGAATCGCGTTCCAGAGTGCGAAGCCATTAAGCGCCTTGGGCACCCTCACCGGCGGATTCACCGCTAGCGCATAGCGCAATGGAGTCTGCAGCATGCCCTCACCGACTTGCGAGCGAACGAGGACAGTGATGAGAAGGATTGCCGACGCGAGCAATATGAGGCCACCAATGACCGATATCACGACCAAGGGAGCCATCGGCGCCAGGAGCGGATCGCTGTAGTCAAAAATGGCGACGCGCCGCGGCTGTCCCATCAAGCCGGTTATGTGCCAGGGTATGGTCGTAACGAACATGCCGACGAACCACAGCCACAATTGCCAGCGCGCCATTCGTTTCGAGTGCAACGGCTTGCCGGTGATGCGCGGCCACATCTCGTAGGCGATCGCGAAATACATGATCACGATGGCGCCGCCGAATATGAGATGGAAGTGCGCCGGCACCCAGGCTGTATTGTGGATCATGGAATTCATGTCGTAGCTCATATTGATGAGCCCACCGGCTCCTCCGAAACCGAGCATGACGAGCGACAACCCCACGGCAAGAATCATCGGCTCGTTCCACGGCAGCGCCGGAATCCAGCCCAGCAGACCTCGGCCACCGCGATGGCGTCCGGCGATCTCCAGGCTGGCGCAGATCGAGAAGACGGTCAGGAGGGTCGGCAAGGCGACCAGAAACGTGAGGAAGGATTGAATGAACTTGAAGCCGACGCCGATCTCCGGATCGGCGAACAGGTGATGGAGCCCGACCGGCGTGGCAAACAGCAGGAACATGATGAAGGTGAGGCGGCCCATAGTGTCGCTGTAGAGCCGTCCGCCTGCGGCTTGCGGCACTAACGTATAGAAAGCGATATAGGCCGGCATCAGCCAGAAATAGACGATGGAATGCAGCGTGACGGAGAAGAGCGTGCGCGCCAGTCCGGCGTCAATCTGAGTGGTCAAACCGAATGCACGCGGCAGCACGATGCCGACCATTTCCAGCTCGACACCGCTCGCTGACCAGGCCCAAAGCACCGCCGTCGCGGTGATTGCGAACATGGCGAGCGGCACGGGTTTGCCGGGATTGTCCCGCTTCCACGCGGCCATGTTGACGATCATCAACACGACCCAGATCATCGAGCCGCCAATGAGCAGGGTTGCGCCGGAATAGTACCAGACACTGCCGAGCAGCGGCGGATAGAAGGTGTAGAGCACCGACGACTTGCCGGAGAGGACCGCGGCGACCGCCATCAATGTGCCGGTGAGGCAGATGGCAAAGCCGATCCATGCGGCCGTGATGCCCCGAACGGGACGGCCCAGGCTTGTCGCCGTCACCGCATAACCAAATCCCATCGCGAAGAACGTCGTGATCACGTAGGCCATCGCGGTGCCGTGGAGTGTCACCGAGGCATAGTAGTGATTGGAATCATCAAACGGCGCGGGCAGGGGGCTGCGCATCAGCATTTGCCATACGCCCAGCATCACGGCCGGGAGGAAGACCGCGAACGCGACCCAGTAATGATAAAGGGCGAGTCGTCTACTGTTGTACACAGCTTGACCTTTCCGTCGGCGCCAAGGAGTGGAATTGCTCTTTCGGGACGACGCTCACACGGGCCCACATGCCATGATGGCCGGGCCCGCAAAACTCGTTGCACGGCATGCGATAGATGCCCGGTCTGGTGAACTGGGTGCGGACTTCCGCAACAAAGCCCGGCACGACCATCGTGTTGACATTGGTGGACGGCAGCAGGAAGCCGTGAATCACATCCGTGCTCGTCAGGCGAAATTTCACGGGCGTATCGACGGCGACCTTTGTGCAATCCGGAGCGAATCCGTATTGCCCACCGATCAGCCGTACCGTCAGTGAACCGTCTCGCTCTTGCGCGGTGCCGAGATTGCTTTCGGCGAATTCGCCGCCGAGATGCAACGTGGTAGGATCGATCGTCTCGACGTTACTGGGTGGATGGATCGCGTTGGTCATGCCGGTCAGCACGACCACCGCCATCATCACGACCAGCATTGCGACCATGACGCCCAGCCAGCGCTTCTCGGTGCGCGCCACCACCTCCGCCGGAACGGTGCCGTCGGGCAACGGACGCTGCAGGAGATCGGGGTGCGTGTCAGCCAATGGGACCTCGCGGCAGGAACAGGATGAAATAGAAGGCGAGCCACGACATTAGGAGCAGGGATACCGAGATAGTTGCGACGAAGAGAGCACCGCGCGGACCGTGCTTGAGGGCCTCCAATGCCGCGTCGGTACCGATCGGATCGGCGACGTGCTCAGGCGACGCGGCAGCCGAGTGATGCGTGCCAGTGGAAAGTTCGGACATCAGCTCACCTATCGTTTCGGGGCCGAGGCATCGGTTGTGGCGCCGCGAGCCTGCTGGTAATAGGCGGCAACCGCTGCGATCTCTTGCTCATCAAGTTTCTTTGCGAACAGCGCCATCGCCTCCGGACTATTTTTGCGGAAACCGCGCTGCCACATTCGCAGCTGGAACGCGGTGTAGTTCGCATATTGTCCGGCTAGGTAAGGAATGGTCGGTGGCTGCCCCGCGCCATCCACGCCATGGCAAGCATCACATCCAGGAATTCCTTTTGCCGGATTGCCCAGCTTGGCGAGCTGCTCACCTTTCTTAAGGAGGGCATCATCCGCGGCCGCGAGCGGCGGGTAGGGCGTCTTGAGGCCTGCATAGTAGGCGGCTACGTCCTCGATGTTCTCCGGTGAAAGAGCGCGGGCGATCGGCGACATGATCGCGTTTGCACGCACACCAGCAGTGTATTGTCGCAGCTGCTGGGAAAGATATGCGGCCGACTGTCCGGCAATCCGCGGAAACGCGCCACTACCATCCGAACCGCCGGAAAATGCGTGGCACTGCGCGCAGGCTGGTGCGCCGGTCGTGGTCCCCTGTGTAGCGACGACCGCGCCGCGATTTGCATCCGGTTGCCCGGCTCGCTTGCTCGCCCGCGGCGCATCGTCATCGTTCGCGCGATGGATGACATAGTCCCGGATCGCCGAGGCTTGCTCGCGGTCAAGCACAGGCGCGAAGGGAGCCATGCCGCCCTCCCTCAGGGCGCCATCGAGCACGATGCTGTACCAGGCATCGACCGGGAGGAACGGAGAGGTTCGTAGATCGGGCACGACGCCACCGCCGACTGCGGCCTCACCGTGACAGACGCCACAAAATCGGTCGAACAGGGCCTTTCCGGCAGCTACCCTGAGAGCATCGGCAACAACGGGTGGGGGATCGGCAAACAGCGTCAGCTCGGGCGGAAGCGGCGGCAGGGTTGTTTTGCCGCCGAGCTTGAACACCAGCACGCGGCTCAGATTGCCCGTGTTGCCGGACTTGTCCGCATCCTTGCCCTGCAGTAACGGGTAGGCGCCGCCCCATCCGGAGAGCACGGCGATGTATTGCTCGCCGCCGACTTCGTAGGTGATCGGCGCGGCCATAATGGCGGATTGCGCCGCGGTCGACCACAATTTCTCGCCCGTGTCGGCACGATAAGCGCTGAAGAAGCCGGCCGCGCTTCCCTGCAGCACCAGGTTGCCCGCAGTGGTAAGGACGCCGCCATTCCACGGGCCCATGTAGTTGGCGCGCCATACCTCTTTCTGTTTCACCGGGTCCCAGGCGATCAGGTACCCTTTGACGTCTTTCCGGTTGGTCGTGACGGCGCCGATGTTCCACCCGATCGGCGCCGGTTTGTAATCCTTAGCCGTCTCGTAGGTCATCCCGATTTCCTGCGCCGGGATGTAAACAAGACCGGTTCTCGGGTTGAACGCCATCGCCTGCCAACTGTGCGCGCCAAGCGCTCCGGGCAGCAGAGATGCGGGCTTTCCCGTCTGATCATAGCGGATATCGGGATTCTCGATCGGCCGGCCCGTGTTCGGATCAACACCACGCGCCCAATTGATCGGCGTGAAATTCTGGGCGGAGATCAATTTCCCGGTCTCGCGATCGAGCACGTAGAAAAACCCGTTCTTGTTGGCCTGCATCAAGACCTTGCGATTGATCCCCTCGATCGGAAGGTCGGCCAGGATCAATTGCTGAACGGCGTCGTAATCCCACTCTTCACCGGGCGTGGCTTGGTAATGCCAAACGTAGTCTCCGCTGTCGGCATTGATCGCGACGATGGAAGACAGGAACCAATTGTCGCCCTTGCTGGCGCTGCGATAGCTTTGATTCCATTCGGTCCCATTGCCGACACCGAAATAGATCAGATTGAGCTCTGGATCGTAGGAGATGCTTTCCCAAACGGCACCGCCGCCGCCGATCTTCCACCACTCGCCAGTCCAGGTCTTGGCGGCTTCCGCAAGAATCGGGTTCTCTGCGGGCTGCGCAGGATCGCCGGGCACCGTGTAGAAGCGCCAGGCGAGCGCGCCCGTTTCGGCGTCATAAGCCGAGATGTAGCCGCGCACCCCGTATTCGGAGCCGCTGTTGCCGATCACGACTCGTCCCTTGATGACACGGGGAGCCTGGGTGATGGTGTAAGGCTTGCTCGGATCAACGGTCATCACGGTCCACACGGGCGCGCCGTTACGAGCATCAAGTGCGATCAATCGGCCATCGAACGTAGCGACGAAGATTTTCCCCTTCCAAGCCGCAACGCCACGACTGACCACATCGCAGCAGCCTCTGACGCCGAGCACGCGGGGCACCGCGGGATCGTAGGACCAGAGCAGCGCGCCGGTCTTGGCGTCGTAGGCGTTGACGATGCTCCAGGCCATTGAGACATACATCACCCCGTCGATGACGAGTGGCGTTGCCTCCTGGCCTCGGTTGCTATCAAGGTCGGCATACCAGGCCAATCCGAGTTGTTTCGCATTCTCGGCATTGATTCGTGAGAGCGGGCTGAAGCGCTGTTCGCTGTAGGTCCGGCCGTAGCTCATCCAGTTGGCCGGATCACGGTCGGCCATGGTCATCCGGGCGGCATCCACGTTGGCCGCTGCTCCGGCACCGATGGCAGAATTGCTGTTACCAGCAAGGATAAGAGCGAAAGCAGCGGCGACGCAGATAATCAGGTGACGATAGTTTCCATTCCCGATTGGCGTGGCAAAGCTGCTCGCTCGATCGACGCCACCACGAGTGTGTTTGTACGAATTCATGGCGCACCACCCGACCTCCTTATCCCCCTGAGACTCATCTTCGATTTAGTGGCCGCGTCCATTGGACGCCCGTACCGCTGAGCTAGACCTTGGTTTAGGCGCCATGGCGAACGCCCAGCCCGGCGCCTCTCGGTGCGCGCCACCACCTCCGCCGGAACGATGCCGTCGGGCAATGAACGCTGGAGGAGATCGGGGTGCGTGTCAGCCAATGGAACCTCGCGGCAAGAACAGGAAGGAAGCGGCGGCCGAGTGGTGCCTGCCAGTGGAAAGTTCGGACATCAGCTCACCTATCGTTTCGGGGCCGAGGCATCGGTTGTGGGGGCGCCGCGAGCCTGCTGGTAGAACGCGGCGACCACTGCGATCTCGCGGTCGTCGAGTTGCTTGGCGATGAAAGCCATCGATTCCGGGCTGTTGTTGCGGACGCCGCGTTTCCACATCTGCAGCTCCGACGCGATGTATTGCGCGTATTGGCCGGCGAGATAGGGAATCGCAGGCGGAATGCCTGCGCCGTCAGGTCCATGACAATTGTTGCACGCCTGAATGTCCTTTGTGGCGTTGCCCACTCGCGCTAGCTGCTCGCCTTCCTTCACCAGGGCCGCATCCGTACTCGCGAATGGCGGAAACGGACCGCTGTTGCTGGCGTAGTATTCGGACACATCGGCAATGTCATCCGCCGAGAGCGCCTTCGCGATCGGCGACATGATGGCACTTGCCCGTTCCGACGAGGCGAAGTCGCGCATCTGCTTTTCGAGATAGTATGCGGACTGGCCGGCAATTCTCGGGAATGTGCCGCTGCTATCGGAAGTGACCGGTAAGAGATGGCACTGCGCGCAGGCCGGGACGGTCGAAGTGCCTTGCGCCGCAATCACGGCACCACGGTTGGTATCAACCGGCCGCTTGGTAGCCTGCGGCCGCACCGAAGAGGGCCAGGCAAGACCAAGGGCCGCGACAGCAATGATCGCGGCAGCGGTGTTCAGTCGGCTGATCCGCGTCATGTGCGCACCATTGGTCCTGGCGACTTCAGATACTGGTTCTTGATCGCGTCCAGCGCCCAGTACGTCAGAGCGCCGACCGTGTCTGTCGGGTTGTAAGTGGCGTTGTGAGCGAATGCGGAGGCGCCGACGACGAACACGTTTGGCACGTCCCAGCTCTGCAAATAGCGGTTGACGACGCTGGTCTTGGGATCGTCGCCCATGACCGCGCCGCCAGTGTTGTGGGTGGTTTGATAAACCATCGTGGTATAGGGCCGCTGGCGCGGCGCGCCTGCTACGGTCTTGCCACCCATCGCGCGCCCGATCGCCACCGCCTTCTCGGTGACGTAGCTTGACATGCGAATATCGTTGTCGGGGAAATCGAACGTCATCCGCAACAGCGGCAGTCCCCACGCATCCTTGTAAGTGGGATCGAGGTCCAGATAGTTGGCGCGGGTGGGGTGCGACGATCCGTGGACGGTGAGCACGACCGTGTGGTTATAGTGACGCGCGACCGCCTGCTTCCATCCTAGACCCCAAGCTGGCGTGCCGGGCGGCGTCGGATGGAATTCGATGGGGCGGCCATTGGTCATGATCGCCCCGACGTAGGCGCCGCCGATGAATTTATGGGGCCCGTGATCGAAATTGTCGCCACTGAACTCGTCGATCACCGTACCGCTCGAGCCGGAGGCCACGAACGGATTGATGTTGACATCCTCGTCATAGAAGATCGTGGCGCGAAAGGCGTCTTGGCCTTGAGTTCCGCATTGATCGCGCCAAGCGCGGTGCGGTAGAGCTCGGCGGGCGTGAAGGGCAGTTGGTATCCTTGGCTCGACGTGCCGGCCTGCCAGGGGCCGCTGCGGTAAAGCCGCTCGCCTGCGCCCCACGCGCCATTGAGCTGCTTGTCGATATAATTTGGAACGCCCACCTCGAGTGCGCCCGGCCATTTGTCGTCCGCCGGGATAAGACGGGCAACCGCCGCCTCGACGAAGGCTGCCTCTTCGGGATTGAAGAAAAGGTAGGTCGTCGGTTGTGCGCCGCGGGCGCCGACTGTAGCAGCCTCCTGTGCAGTTGCTTCGTGGCCAGCAAGACCAACCGGCAATATTGACACGCCAGCTGCGCCTGTTGCCTTGATCACTGCTCGGCGAGAGAGATCTGTCATCGTGTTCTCTCCAATGCGAAAGAGCTGCGGTCTTGCCGGCAGACAGAGCTCCGCAGCATGACGGCTCGGCAGATCCCGGGCACGGCTATGCGCGAGTGACGTTGTCCCGCGTGATCTGGTTGATGTTCAGCGCGCCCACTTGCCGCATGATTGTGGTGAACTCGTTGTCCATGATCTCGAGCACGCGATCCACGCCAGCCTCGCCGAACGCCGCAAGGCCCCACACATACGGCCGGCCAATGCCGACGGCCGTGGCGCCCAGCGCAAGCGCCTTCAGGACGTCGCTGCCGCGGCGTACGCCCCCGTCGACGAGAACCGGGATGCGGCCGCCCGCTGCATCCACGATCTCAACCAGCACGCCGATCGTCGCCTGCCCGCTCTCTTCCGCGCGACCGCCGTGGTTGGAGACGATGAGGCCGTCCACGCCGTGGCGCAGCGACTCCTTGGCGTCCTCGTGGGTCATGATGCCTTTCAGCAAGAGCTTGCCTTTGACGATCGCGCGCAGGCGATCGACGAAATCCCACGTCATGCCGGTGCCGTAGAGGTTTGTGACCTTCGAGACGTCGATGCCGAAGAAGTTGGCTTTGCGGCTGACCTCGTTGGCGAACGCGCCTGGCTGGTGACATACGGTACAGTCGCGCTTGTCCAGCCGACGCGCGAGAAACATCTCCTGGGTGTTGCGGCCGCCCTGTCGGTCGACCGTGAGGACGATGGCTGGGGAGCCAGCGCTCTCGGCGCGCTGCACCAGCGCTTGCGTCACGTTCCAGTCGTCGGTCGGATACAACATGAACCAAGCGGGCGAGCCGTGCGCCTTGTTCACGTCGGCAATGCTCGCGTTGTCGACCGTGGAGAGAATCATCTGGTGTTTGCGCTTGCCGGCGGCGCGCGCCACGGCGACCCCCGCCTCCGGATTGTAGGCGCCAAGGCTGCTGACCGGGCAGCAGAAGATGGGGCTGCCCCACGTCTCCCCGAAAATCTTCACGCTCGTATCGATCTTGCGCGCATCGATCAGGCGCTGGACGCGGATGTTGTACTTCGCGTAAGCGGTGTGGTTGGCGTCGCGCGTCACGTTGCCGTCCACGCCGCTGTCGAGATAGCCCCAATGCGTGGGCGCGCCCGCGTCGAATAGAACCTTCTTCGCCGCCGGCGCGAACTCGAAGATGTCCAGCGCCTGGCTTGGCGCGGTGATGATGCCGTCGGCGCCGACCGCGACCTCCGCGCCGCGCAGTGCGTCGTAACTCTGCGCGAGCGCTTGATGGGAGCCAGCTGCCAACAGGTTGGCGATGGTACCGGCAGAGGCCGCTGTGAGAAGGGGGCTGCCGGCGAGAAAGCGCAGGAATTGGCGGCGCGCGATCGTCTTGCGCTTCGAACTTTCCGGCCCTTTGCGCGCAATCTGGCTCATGACTACCTCCATTGTAATGCCGAAGAAAGCCGTCGGCAGTTGGTGGCTTCGATCGCGGCGCCAGTCTTCACTCTGTCGCCTTGATCAACGTCCCATGCGAGAGATCTGTCATGCGAATGAGCGCCGCGGCTTGGGCCGTCTGGTCGGTATCGTTGTCACTTCAGCGTTCGCTGGAAAACTAGCGACTAGCCCTCGACATAGGCAACCAAGCAGTGGTTTAGATCAATAAACCCAAGTGTTATGAAATCGGCGACTGCTCACACACAACCGCAGCCTGAATGATTCAAATGGCTGCGGAAATTCTGGCAATTCGTACTCGTGGCGCTCTATTAGTCCTTCAACACCTTACATGCGAACTGGCCGACTTCCTGCAAACTGATCACTGTATTTGCGGCAGTCATGGCGGACATCACGGGGCGTGCGATATAAGGTTAGGTTGTTTAGCGGAATGATAGGACGCACCTCCAGCAGATGTGTAGCGCATGAACCGCATGGCAACGGCTGGGAAATGGGTCCAGACTTGGCTCGCGAGCCACGGTGTAGAGTTGGGACTATGCCTGAGGGTGACCATCTCCGCCGTGCTCACCTTCGCGACTGCGCATCTCTTGAATCTCGCCATTGCTCTGTGGGCCGTTCTCACGGCAATTATCCTGACGCAACTTAACGTCGGCAGATCGGTCAAGGCCACGACCGATTATTTCATTGCCACCGTCGGCGCCGCCATCTATGCGGCGGTGGTCGGCACCCTGGTTCCCCACGCCGATGAGATTTCGCTCCTGGCGGCACTCGCGATTGCGGTTGCACCTGCTGCCCTCCTTGCAGCACTCAATACACGTTTCAGCGCGGCACCCTTTACTGTGGTGTTGGTTCTACTCGCGCCCACCATCACCCATGCGGCTCCGTTGGCGTCAGCGCTTGAACGCGTGATGGAGGTCGCCGTGGGCGGCATTATCGGCCTGCTGGTGTCTATCCTTGTGCTCCCAGCGCGTGCGTACAATCTGGTGATCGAGGCCGCCGCCCAGATCTTGGAGGTCATGGCGCGGCTTCTGCCAGCCTTGTTTGCGAAGTTCACGCAGCCCGTCGATGACGCGCTGATCCTAAGCGCGCAGAACGAGATCACCGCGGCCTTCATGCGGTTGGAAGCGATCGCCGCCGAGGCCAAGCACGAGCGTATGACGCGGTTCACCGCGGAAGCGGACCAGGGTCCCCTGCTGCGCACGGTCCTGAGGCTACACCATGATCTGGTCATGATCGCACGGGCCGCCCTGGTGCCGTTGCCGGAAGCATTCCACGCGCGCCTTGAACCGTTACTCGCGCGTGCCGCGGAGGCCGCCGCCGATTATCTGCGCGCCTGTGTCTCCGCCCTGCGGGCGCGCCGAGGTCCGCCCGCGCTCGATGCTGTGGCCGCGGCGCTTGATGCATACGACAGTGAGATGGCTGCGCTACGGCGAGAGGGTGCGACACGAGAACTACCGGTCGACGCGGTCGAGCACCTCTTCACGCTCGGTTTTGCTCTCGATCAGCTGCGGGCCCATTTGAAGGATCTCGCACGTTGCGTGTCGGAGTTCGCGCCGTCTTATACCCACTCAATCGCGGCAACCTCCCTGCTATGATTACCCGAGGCGCTGCCTGGCGCTGTGTCGAGAGAGCACAGGGGTGGTCGATCGCCTCGTTTATCATGAGCCCAATTTTTCGGGTCCCGTGCCTGCGGATGTCCGGGGAAACTATAAACCGAACAAATATGTCATCATGGGACGCAGCTAAACCTTTATGCAATTGCCGCGGTCGTTGGGGCGGCTAAACTTCAAATCGTAGATCCTCCCCACACGCCCGTGACCCCCGGCCGTCCCCCATGAGCCGGGGGTTGCCTCTCGTGCGTCTGTGTAGTTCCCTGCGAACCAAGGTCGGCCCCTCGCGTTGATATTTCTCAGCGTGCGTTAGGAGGGGACATTCGGCCGTGATAAACATTTCTCTTGAAAGCTCTTAGACCCATAAGGACGTCATGAATAAGCGCCGGCCTGACGAGGAATTCACCTGCCCGAAATGTGGGGCGCAGTACAAGCTGGTGCGTATGCCAGCTCCAGCGGATTTCCGTGATCTACCGCTTCATTGCAAGAATTGTAGTCAGGAATTTGCGTCGACCGACGAAGGAAATATCCTGAAATATTTTCTAGTGGGCCGGCGTCGCCGTTCGCGGCCAGCTGCGCTCTCGGCAACGCACTAGCCCCACCGGAATGCGTATAGCGCCTCGGTTGGAATTCTCATCTTTGCTGTTTTCCGTTCGAACGCGCCCGCGATGGACAGGGTGATCGCAACGCCGTAACTAGCCTCCGCGACCGGCCTGCCAGGTGCCGGCGCAGGTGCCAACGGAACCATATCCGCGCCAGACCCCGGTGCCATAATTGTGCGATAGACGGCCCTGACCGCTAGCCCGCTGGTCCGCCGACGAGATGCTCACCTGGACGCTACCATTGGCCGAAACTCGTCCCGCGGCGCGACCTTCGTGGACGACATTGCCGTTGATGATCTGCACCCCGAAACGGCTGACACCCGCAAAAACCCGTTCAAACCGCGGTCGCTACTCCCACCGGGAACACGCCACAGCATCTGGTCAATCACGCCATAGACCCCGAAGTTACCGGCATGCCGCAGCGGCGGCCTCCCGGAGGCGGCGAGCAATCCACCCTGAGCATCGAAGCGCTGGTCGGCGAACCGGCCGGTATGAACCCAGGCGCCAAACTTGAGGGTTCCGGGTAGACCAGAGGCAGCGGTGCCCGAACCCTGCGATCGCCGTGCCCCCGCGCCCGTGCCTTCCTGATGCGGATTTTCTGGCGAGGGGCGCGACGTTTGCTGATTGTAGGCGTAGGCCAGCTCGGCGATCAGCAGCGGCGGATCCCTTAGCCGGAAGGCCAGCCCGAACGGATCGCGCTCGACCGGGTTGCCGGCACCTGAACCCGCGGGATTCCCATTGAAGATCGCAGCCCTGAGCGTGAGCTGATCATTCGGCATGAAGGCCAGCCTCGCGCCGGGCGTTGCCTCCGGATAGGCGGGTCCGCCGCTTGGAAGATCCTGGGCGGTGAGGACCGGCCAGCCAAACGTGGAATTGATGAACAGGTTGGCATTTTGGCTGACCAGGAATTCCTGGGCGGCCGTGAACTGGCCGACGCGCAGGTTCGCGGAGCTACCGAGCTTCTGCTCGATCCAGAGATTGAACAGACGGGTCGAAGGCGCGGCTTCGATGCCGCTCACCGTCATCAGAATGCAGATGCTGCACGAAAGAAGCTCTTGCCGGCGGTGTTCTCGGCCGACGACCAATGGAGCACGACTTTTTTGGAAAGGTTCCGGCCGCAGTAAGGCGATCGGAGAGACGGCGGCCGCCTAGAGGCCAAAGGCGGCCGCGAACCGTTCATAGGTTCAGGAAGTCCAGTACACCAACGCGCCCGCCGACCAGAGCAGGAGACGATCAGGTCAGCTCACTTCTTCCTCCTGAAGAATTCGAACACATCGCCGTTGCCGTGCTGCTGGGTGAAGAAGCCTCGCGCGTCATCCAGACTGTCCTTGGTCCCCAGCAACTCTTCCTTGCTCGAGCTGCCGCTCGACACGAACACGCCTGTTGGTTCGTTATTATCGTTCCCTGCCGCCGCTGAAGCTGCATCGCGGCCAAGAGCGATAAAGCGGACAGCCTTGCCATTCTTCACATCGAATGACCAGACCGAGTCAAACTTTTGCAACTGTTGAT
>Ga0137410_10001286_pt1 | contig 17202 bp, 33 predicted proteins | sample CZODoug1_16funga_FD_108878 | JGI IMG/M metagenome (GOLD analysis project Ga0137410, IMG submission 108878) | Vadose zone soil fungal communities from Angelo Coast Range Reserve, California, USA - CZODoug1_16fungal (Illumina Assembly) | ecosystem: Environmental > Terrestrial > Soil > Vadose zone... | reverse complement strand
GATTTGCTGGTAGCGCACCTCTTGCCGATACGCCTCGTTCAACTCCGGCACTGTCTTGCCTGGATTGCAGACTGGGCAACCTGCCTTGTGAGCGGTCGAAGGGTGGCTATGCTCATCTGCAGTGCGAATGACGTTAGCCATTGGCAATGTCCTCCGGGGTAGCAACGTCGCCGAGTTCAGAGTCCATTCGGAATGCACAGGCCGCACCATGCAAGAATGCGGCGATGAGCATTGATTCGATGGACTCAGACGGCCTATAGCTCTGACGGACGATGCGGAGTGCCGGGGAGCATTCCTTTTCCGCCCATGCGATTGCCTGGGGCGAGTACACCTTCCCGAGTCCGGCCTTCGCATCAGTGGTGCGAATGACGTCGCTCATGGCTGAATCCAGTACATGCAATCACCGCCGTTGTAGGAACAGGATGTAGCCATTCTTCTGGGCATTCCTCGGCAACCTGCCTTCTCCTGGCAGAATCCGGCGCAATCACACTCGGGCTCTGGCTCCGGCAGGGCCGGCTCGTAATTCTCCCAGCAGTTCACCGAACAAAAACCGATTGGAAGGACGCCGCCACCGCAACCACAATCACGCCCGCTGCAGCAGATATACGGCTGGCCGTGCCATGTCGGCGTCGGCAACGGGCCTTTGCATACAACGCAGACCTTGTCACGCCAGTGCGTTGGCTCTGTTCCTGTGGTCATGAAGCCTCCCAGTAGCTCATCGCTTCTTCTGCAGCGCCTTCAGGATCGGCTTCGTACCCGCCAGAGGCGTGATCCTCCAGCGAACATGCATCCCATTCCTGTTGAGCAAGCTTCTGCGCTTCCTCCACCGTCATAGGACACAGGCGATCGAAGATGGTCTTTTTGAACCGGCGCTCAAATTCAGAAGCGTCAATCGAATCGGCCAGGAGAACGACGTCGTTCACGACACCAACTCCTCAGAGCGAGAGTCTGTGGCGACAGTCTGTTTCGCGGCCATGGCGTTCCAGTCAGGAACTACAGCCGCCGGTGATGTGTGGTACTTCGCGGCGTAAAGACGCAATATCCGCGCGCATTCCGTCGCGCTGTATCTCCAAGAGTCCCCGTAGCGTTTGGGACTGCCCTGCAACTTCTGCATGCGGTCATAGAAGGGATGGCCTGAATGCATGGGGTGTTTTCTGAGGTCGAACCCCAGCGCGGTAGCCGCTGTTTTCAGAACACATTCATTTCTATCGCCCATAAAGTAGGCGATCCAACCTAAGGCGCATCCGGGCGTACCGCAGTCATTGCTGGGGGAGAACGGCGACATGAAGTTGAAGAGACCCGGGTGCAGATCAATGTGCTCGGCAGCTTTCATGATGGCGTCGTATATGTTCATGATTTACCTATTGTTTAGTTGCTAATACTTCGCGTTCGTCCAGCGAGCAACGTTCACGGATGTCGTTCACTCGCTGTGATATTGAAGTGTGTGAAAGCCCATACCATCAATCCCATCACGGCAAGCATGGCGAGGAGGCACAGAGTGAACTTGATGCGGTGGTTTATGGACTCACCTCGGCGCAGGGCACGCCTAACCGATGCTGTAGATCCAGTCCTCGGGTCCGGGTTGATCCTCGAAGCGGCCTCGCTCTTCGGCGAGTGTCCGCAAGGCGGCTTTTAGGGCTTCGTTCTCGCGCCGATAAGTGCCCAAGGTGGCGTTCATCATCTTCATGGCACGCACATGGCCGGGGGTCGCTTCCCAGCCCTCTGGAGAGATCAGGAGTCCTCTGGATAGTCTCCAGCCAGCCCAAGCTGGGTCGAAACAGCCCAGGTCGCCCAAAATTAGCATTACGGCGCTTTTGGGCGGACAGGTTGCCTCGCGCTTCCACCGCCGAGCTGTCGCTAAGTCGACCCCACAGATCCGCGCTATCTCGTTGACTGGTATGCCATAAAACGGAGATGATGGATGGGTCACCAGTCGACCTTAACACCTCCTGAAATGCGCATAATGTATACAGAGGAAAATAGTCTTTTGTGATTAATAGCATATGCGGAAATTCTAACTTCGTGTCGAGGTTGGTTCAGAATTACCGGACGTGAATAAATGGAGGCGGGCATATTGCCTTTTCTCTTTCGGCAATTGCTCCGGTCCGAATTTCACCCGCTGAGCAGCCAAGATCTGATGCACGGTGGTGGTGGAGATGTGCCACATCGCAGCCAACCGAGCGATGGAGGCGCCAGCCTCGCGGAACCGACGCAACTCGTACTGCTCTGCATCTGTCAGCTTTTGGGGTCGACCTCGCTTGCTCATGACACGATCTCCTGTTCGATGCGCTTGACGGTCTCAATGGCCAGCGCGCGATCACATTCAAACCATTCGCCTGTGACGTGGTACTGCTTCAACTCGAGATGGCAAGCGCGTTCGACATTGACGACATTGCCCAAGAGCGGACCGGTCACATACAGCGGGTGCTCCAACCATGGATTGGCCGTTTTGATCCCATGCCAGCGCCGATACACGCTGTGCTGGGTCATGCCGATCTTCACCAGTTCCCGGGCGGCGAAGACATACACGAAGCCATAGGGCACACACAGTTTGTCGCGCACCAGAATCAGCGATTTTGGCGACATATCACGCCATTTCTGGCGTTGCCGTTCCTCGGTTTTGCGCGTCCTCACGTCCGCACTTCAGCCGGCATGCACATGGCGAAGGAGCCGCCACCCACCCCGCCGACCTTCCATTGCCAGTCGATCGCAGCTCGACTCCAGTGATCCAGCCGTGCGACGCATTTCGCTTCGGTGGCGAAGTACTCGTACTCCACCGGTGAGGATTCGCGAGCCAGCAGGATCATGATGAGAACCCACATAACATTCTCCTACGCTGCCGCTCCATAATGAGCATCCGCATACTTCGAAACCTCGACCGCCAGATCCGGCTCGCTCATCTCGAGGATGCGTGCGCAGACGGTCATCATCGCGGATGCGATTTTGCCAAACTCAACATCGTCGGGAATCGCCTCGTAACTCAAGCTTTTGGGCATGGTGCAGATCTCGCCCTCCAGGCTGACGTACGACTCGCTGTGGCCGGAAGCCATAGCCACCGCGTAGCGGAACTGGTTGAAGCTGGCGTACGAGCGAGAGTACTTCTCCGGCAGATTCTCATACGTCAGATTGAGAAGCGCCATGATCAGTTTGTGGTGCTGATAGCTGCGCGGCTTCACCACATCGGCGCGATAAACCTCACCGACTTTGTACTTGCGCAAGAGCGTTAAGCTCGGTTCGTCGGCCGGTACAAAGCCGGTGAGTACTCGCTTGAGGTGTAGGCGTGCCATTTACGCAGCCGCTTTACAACGTTCGACAATGACATTGATCTGCTCGCGTTCTTCCTTCGTCAGCAGTTTCCAGGCCGCTTTATAGGTTGTTGGATCGGCGCGCGCTTCATCCCAGACCTCGTACACAGCATCATCGATACCCACCGTCAGCGCCGTCACGAAGCGCTTGCCGAGCGCCTGAGCGGGCGTGAGCACGTCGTGGACTTCGGCATCAGGATCGACAGTGGCCTCAGTGGGGATGCAGAACGCCTGAAAACAGACATACTTGTAGGCGATCGCCATGGCCTTGTTAGCGCTTTTGTCGCCGGAGTCCATGGCTTCGCCGATCATCGGGCCCACGGTGTGCTTCGAGCCGTCCTCGGATGACACGAAGTCGTACTCGATGTCGAGGATGGTATAAAACAGCGGCTTTCCGTTGTTGCTCACACGCTCGATGCACTGGTACTTCGTCACGCGTGGCAGGATCAGCAACCCGTGCTTTGGTAGCAGCGCGGAGAGTTCATTCATGACGTCATCGACACCGCGGTACTTGAAGTTCTGCGTCGTGTTCGTCTTGCTCTTGCTGATGCCGATCTTCGACAGGTCGGCCATCACCTTCTCAATCGCCTTGTAAACAGCGCTCACAGCTCGTTCATCCTTTTCTGTTGAAGGTAGTCGGCATACTGAAGACCGGCGTTGTGGCACCGAACACACCAACACCCCGCCTCGTGCGGCGGTCTGCGCGGCTCGACGGGCGTCGGCGGGGTCTGATCGACCGGGATGTCGCTCGCTTGGCAATCGAAGCTGATGGCGAGCTCGTGCCGGTAATGTCCTTTACTCACGGCTGCCTCTCAGAACGGAGCCGACTGAGCCGGACCCGCTTCTGTATGTACCGGCGCGCGTCGTGTTGACTCCTCGCGTCCCGGAAGGGATTCGCCCAAACATCGAGCTTCACATGTGGGCAGGATAGCGACTTTGGGCAGCGCAGCTTCATAACTGTTCCTCAGTTGGTCGGCGACTTCCAACATGCGCGCAGAGACGATGGGATAGGGTGTTTTCAGGAGATTGGCCGAGCACTCGAGATGGGATAGCAGAGTCAGTCGCTGGCCTTCGAGGGTGATCACCCGTATGCGCTCCTGATGGATCTGATCGAGCAACAAGCGCCGGGTGTCGTACAATTCTTTGCAGACATCGTTGTACATATGTTCGTACAGATTGTTGCTCATGAGTGAATCACTCCTGCCTGCGCGGCTTCAGCCATCAAAGCAGCCCGACATAGGTCCCATTCCTTGCGTTTGAGCACTTCCAACGTGCGCTCGGCGCGGATGCGATCCTCTGTGGCGGCACGGGCAAGCCCGCGGGCATGCAAGGTGTGTTGGACTTTCTGTTCTTCGGTCACGACTGTTTCCCCTGTTGGGCCAACCAACGATGGGCAGTGTCTGCATCGCGCCTGACCTGCTCGAGCAGCCACGGATGGATGGGCTCGGTCGTGGAGGCGGCGTAGGCTTTGGCGCGGGCGGCCAGATCGTTCTTCATGACGGCGTTCCTTGTTTGATGCGCCTCTGCGCGATCTTTCTGCACGCAATACAGACTCGTTTCCCACGAGGATGCATGTACGTGTTGATTGCGTCGTATGGATGTCCTTTCGGACAATGCGTGATCCGGGCGGCTACTTCCGCGGGGCTTATGCCGCGACGAAAGTTTTCTATCGGGGTGACGCATTCCAGATGAATTGGATTGCAACACGCTCGGTTTCGGCACAGATGATCGATGCACAGACCTGCAGGAATTGGCCCGACATGGATCTCATAAGAGACGCGATGAACGTATTGGTCTTTGCCCGCCAACTTGATCTTCCCGTAGCCGTCCCTGTGTCTGGATCGCTGCCAAAGCCAGCAGCCGTTCGAGTCCACTTCGATATGGCTAAGCAGGTTTGCCTTGATTGCTTCCGCCGCCCCATCTGAGAGGGGGGGGATCACCGGTTGGGCGATGGCCGAGTTCATGGAGAAAGCTTACTGACAAGATATCAGTACTGTCAATGATTATTTATCAGTCTGAGCGCGAAAGTTTACTCAAGCCCTAAGATATCGAGCACGGCTGTGACAGTGAGGGAAGAAGCCAGACTTTGGTCTAAGCTCGGCGACGTATCTGGGGTGGAAGTGCCTGGCCCAAATTGAAAGGGACGCCGGTCATCAGGAAGTAAGCGTCTGTTTTTGTTGCATAGCAAAACGATATTAAATGCTGGTGGGGCATGAGTGTTCGCCCTTCCCAGGTCTGATATGTATTCAATTTGACACCCAGTTCATCAGCGATCTGTTGCTGAGTCTTCCCCGAGTTAACGCGAGCAGCCTTCACCCGTTCGGCGAACTCTTTGCGGTATTGGCTGGGGGTACTTGGCTTTCGATGTCCAGGCATCCTCAGCATGCTCAATTGGACTACCAATCCTGTCATGCATGAACTTATCAGTCTTGTTGCTGATAAATAATCAGTGCTAGTATCGGTAGATGCAAGCGATACGCGACATATTTGGGATCTGGGACTCAGTCGGCGCCATGGCTAAGGCGCTGAGTAGGAAGTACGACACTGTATTGGCTTGGCGCACTCGCGGTCGCATTCCCGAGGATGCGTGGACGGATGTCATCGCTGCAGCACAGATACGCGGCGTGATGATCACTGTGGCTCAAATCCTCGAATTCAATACGCCCATTAAAAAGCGGGGCAAACCACCTTCGAAGATTAAAGTGCTTCGATCTAAGCGTCCTGAAACCCGGGCCGCCTAATGCTGCACGCCCATCATGATCCGCTACGCGCCCGTATGTGGAGGGTCGTATTGATCCTCGTGGCGATCTTCTGGACTGCGGTCGTTTATTGGCTCGTACCTTGAGCGGCTGGATCAAGTTCTGGAAGGACATGGCCGACGATCCGCGCCTGATCGAGGGCGCCCGGCTCATCGCTGATAACTATCATCTCGCCCGGAAGACTTCCGGTGGAGGAGGGGAAGACCTCTCTTCAGGAGATGCGTTACGTTTTGCCAGTAATGCGTTACGTGGAGCGCTCGTAACGCTGTGGTGTTACGCGGACGAGCATATTCGTAACGACGATACGTTACCTCTGAGTTCAGACACCCTCGATGCATTCGTCGGAATCGAAGGATTCTTCGATATGGTTCCGCGTGATTGGGTCACTGAACTCGACGACGGAACAGTGAAGCTGCCGGGCTATTGCGAAAAGAACGGCTTGATTGCAAAGGAAAAACGGGCCTCTGATAACAAGGCTCGGCAAGCAGTGTGGCGCGCTCGGAATAACGCGAAGCGTAACGGCGTTCATACACACATCGTAACGTGTGACAAGGCTGTTACAAAATGCGTAGACCTAGACCTAGACCTAGACCAAGACTTAAGAGAAAGAAACCCTCCTACGGAGGGTAAAGAAACGCCTCGCGCTGCGCGCTCCGCACTCGCCACGCGGTTACCTGCCGATTTTGGATTGACCCCCGAGAGGCGGGCGATAGCGGAAGCCGAGAAGGCGGACCCCGAGCGGGAGTTCGCGCAGTTCACCGATCACTTCCGAGCTGCTCCCGGCGTCAAGGGTCGCAAGAACGACTGGGACGCGACGTGGCGCAATTGGTGTCGGCGGGCGCCGGACTTCAAGCCGCATGCGAATGGGCGCGCCGCCGAAGCACCCAAGCTCACCTGGCGGCCGCCGGCGGATGAGGAGGATCTCGATGCACCAAGATGATTTCCCCGGCTTCAAGGCGGTGTTGGTGCAGTTGGGTGAGGTATACCCAAAGAAAATCACAGACGATACGGTGCAGGCATATTGGGGTGCGCTCAAGGATCTGTCGCTCGCCACGATCATACGTCTCGCAAGCCAACACGCGAAGTATGCGAAGTTTTTCCCCAAGCCTGTTGAGCTCAGACCGAAGGAAGACAAACCGCCCTTATCAGATCCGAAGTTCGATGCCTCGTTTCGCGAGGGCGAAGAACGAGCAATCCGAACTCTCGAGGAACTACGCCAACGAAATCCAGAAGCTTGGTTGACGCAAATGGGAGACAACAATGCAGCGCGGCTGCATCGCCAGTTTGGCGAGCAGCTTTGGTACGACCTTCCGAATCGGTGTTGGCGCGTATGAACCTGCACGATGAAGCATGGCTCGCCCAACGCATGTTGGATCATCGCGGTCCGGACGTGTTTGATGGCATATCAGATCCAGCAATCCGCAAGCAGCGCATGCGGGAGGCAATCAAACACTGCGAGTTGGAATGCGTTGTTATTGGGGCGAAAGAGGGCAAGCCCGTCAATTGGCGTCAGGCGTTTGAATCACTGTATGGGGAGCCCCTATGAGCCTGAACCGCTACGCCGCGCGCCGGGATGCCAATGAACCTGCTCTCGTGCGCATCGCTCGGGAGATCGGCGCCCAGATGGAGCAGCACGGCCCACTGGATTGGTGGTGCGGCTGGCGCGGGCAGTGGTTCCCGGTGGAAATCAAAACCGCCAAGGGCAAGTACACTGAGGAGCAGATTCTGTTTCGCGCGCGCTGCACACAACATGGCAATCCAATGCGTACCTGGCGAGATGCCACGGACATCTTCGCATCCCTCGGTGCGAGGCAAACTGCATGAGAGCACGTGCTCGCATTGATGAGCGTCAGTTGCGGATGGATTTCCTGGCCGTGGAACCTCGGCCTGCGATTGCTAGAAAAGCGGCTAATAACCCTGTCTTTTCAGGCGTTTTAATCCGGCTACGGCGGGACCGTGGAACATTCGATCTCGAGCAGTTGGCCGACCATGTTCAGGATCTCGATCGCCTGCGATTACTGGAGCCAACATCGCTCCCGAAGGAACTGCGCGGCTATAAGCGTCGCCCGCGACCGAAGACCGCCATCATCGCATATGCCGCCCAGGCTGCGTACGAGCGCCGGATCCACCAGACCGAAGTGATTCAGAAATTCCTGGGCCAACATGCTGCGAAGCTGCGCCGACTCGCCGATTGGTTGCGTGCGACGTGATGCCGCGGAAGTTGACTGAAGAAATCCTCGCCCGAATTCGTGAGGTTGAAGCCATGCGTCGCGCCATTCCAACTCGTGCGGAACTGGCTGTGGAGTTAGGTATCAGCGAGAGTTTGATCAATCAAACTGCAAGGAAGTTACATTTTGTCCCCAGCGAAATAGGCTTCAAAATGCAAGTTGGTATCATAGAGAAAATAGCGGCCAAGCCGTAATCTGGGGAATCATGCGCACATTCGCTTCCATACTGATTTTGTTTCTGGCTGCTCTGGTCACGATCACCGTGATGGCGGCTACGCCGGTCAATCTGCAGACCTGCATTGGAACTCCCGCAACGGCAGGGGGCTTGGTCGGATGTCCCCTGCCTAGCGTTGTGTTTGCGCCGGTCTCCCCGACCACCCTGGTGCGTAGCCAAGTGGCAGGCGTGCAGGGTTGGAGACCGTTCAGCGCCTTGAAGCCTGTCGACTCCGTGGTGAGTGCAGACGGTCAGTGGCATGTGCTGAGCGCGCTCACGCCCGCATTGCAGCCGAGTACGCCGCCATCCCCTCCCGTGATCGTCCCGCCACCGCCCAGCCTTACACAGGACGTCCTGATCACGCTGGTAGGGGGTACGGCACCGCAGTCGGTCCTATTCAGCGGCGTGAGTGTACCGGCCTGCTTTGCGATCGGACCCGCGCCGGCCAAGCAAGTGTGCTTGCCATGACCTTCCGGGACGTCATGAGCAGCCACGCGGGGGATTATCTCTACGAGTCCCTGGTCCGCAGTGGTGGCAACGTGACCGCGGCGGCCCACCTCGCCGGTCTATCGCGCAGTGGGTTCTACCGGCTGTGCGCGCGCCATGGCATCAGCACCGGCCGTCCCATTGTCCCCCACACCGTTCTGCGCTCGCGCTCCCAACGTCGCCCGCCGCGCACTGCGCACGCCTGATGCATATCACGGCCGACATCACCCTCCATCTGCACGACGTCGACACGCCGCGTATTCTCGCCGCCATTCAACACCTGAAGGACACCCTCATGGCCTCCCAAGCTGAACTGCTGACCGCGCTCACCACTGCCAATGACAGCATCACCTCCATCGGCGCCGGCGTGGACAAGATCGGAACCGAAACCGAAGGACTGCAGAAGGCCGTCGCTGATCTCACGGCGGCTTTGGGCAACGTGCAGACCACGCCCGAAGTGGACGCCGCGCTGGCGACCCTTCAGGCCTCGGTCGCCTCGGTCGCCAGCCGCGTGAAAGCCGTCGATGATCTCGTGCCCGATGCCCCGGTCACGCCCTGATTCGTGATCGCCCGTGGACGATGATCTGACCTTCGTGATTTATCAGTTTCGCAATTCTCGATTGGCTGTCGTTACGCGGCCGATCTGCCATGACCGCGCCGTTGTCAGCACGCAGCAGATCACCGATCCGGGCGAACGTCCGGATTGGCTCAGACTCATCGCGGATGTCCGCGGGCCGCTCACCAATGTCCCGGAGGCCTCATGAACATGACCGGCTACGCGCCCGCACCCCTGACGAACATGGCCCCGCAACTGAACCCTCAACGCTCCCAGATCGCCGCCCTGATGGGCTCACGCCCGGGGATGCCGCCCACGGGACTGGCGATGGGAATGGCGCCCGCTGCCCCGCAAGCGATGCCACCCGCCATGCCCATGCCGATCGCTTCCCCTGGCATGCCTGCCCCAGCCCCGCAGGTAGTCCCCTTGCCGTTCGGGAATGCTCAGGCTGCCCCCATGAGAGGCGCTGCACCGATGGGTCAGCCGCCGATGGGACAGGCTCCTGCAATGCCTCGGCCGGTCATGCGCATGCCGCAATCGATGATGCGCTGAGCCTGTAACTCCACTCGAATCAACTGACTGATCCACACATTGTGCCCAGCCGCAAAGGAAGTCCGAATAAGCTCAACGCGGGTGCGAAAGAGAACATCGCCGCCGTCTTCACACGCCTGGGTGGAACGGCCGAAATGGCCAAGTGGGCGAAAGACAATCAGACCGAGTTTTACCGCCTCTACGGCCGGCTGGTCCCGGTCGAACAGAATCACAGTGGGGCCGTAGGCACGTATGCAGCCCAGCCCATCCCCGTCGAGGAGCGAGACGCCTTACCCCTGGCGGGCGCAAACGGGTCCGCAGTTAACGGCCATTCAACGCCATCTGATTGACGAGCTGTTCTACGGCGGGGCGGTCGGTGGCGGCAAGAGCGATTATTTGCTGGGTGATTACGCCCAGGATGTTCCTAGCCCCTGGGGTGCGCACTGGCGCGGGATCCTCTTCCGCAAGACCTACGCCGAGCTCGAAGACCTCATCAGCCGCAGCCAGCAGATCTATCCCCCCTGGTTCCCGGGTTGCCGGTGGAGCGTCCAGGACAGTATGTGGAGCTGGCCCAACGGCGCGACGCTCAAGATGCGCTACCTCGAGTCCGCCACCGACTGGATGCGCTACTGGGGCCACGCCTATACCTGGATCGGCTGGGATGAGCTGCCTAACTGGCCGGACATGGATGCCTATATCAAGATGAAAGCGCGGCTGCGAAGCGCTCATGAGGTGCCGAACAAACGTATTCGCGCCACCGGCAATCCCGGCGGACCCGGACACGGACATGTCAAAGCGTACTTCCGCATCGATCAGCACCCGCTCGGTGGTGAAATCTTCGAACAAGGGGGCATGAAACGACTTTTCGTGCGATCCCGACTCGCGGACAACCGCATTTTATTGCGTCACGACCCCAAATACGCGCAGAGACTTGCGGGCCTGGGCTCCCCTGACTTGGTGCGTGCCTGGCTGGAGGGGGACTGGAACGTCATCGCGGGCGCATTCTTCCCGGAGTTCGGCGATCGCCACATCGTCGACCCCATCGAGCTACCGAGCCATTGGACGCGCTTTCGCGCCATGGACTGGGGATCGGCCAAGCCCTTCAGCGTCGGCTGGTATGCGGTCTCCGACGGCGAGCTGCCGCAGTTTTCTCGAGGCGCGCTGATCAAATATCGCGAGTGGTACGGCATGATCGAAGGCCAGCCCAATACCGGCCTGAAGATGACCGCCACGGAAGTAGGGCGCGGCATCATCTCGCGCGAGGCGAAGAGCGAAGTTATCTCCTATTCGGTGCTCGATCCCAGCGCGTTCGCCGAAGATGGCGGACCCAGCATCGCTGAAATGCTCTCCAAGGCCGGCGCGGTCTTCCGAGCCGCAGACAACAAGCGCGTGACGCAACGCGGGGCCATGGGCGGGTGGGATCAAGTGCGCGGGCGATTGAAGGGCGATGCCAAGCCCATGCTCTACTTCTTTTCCACCTGTACGCATACAATCCGGACGCTCCCGGCGCTGCAACATGACGTCACGAAGCCGGAAGATGTCGACACGGACGCCGAAGATCACGCAGGAGATGAGACACGCTATGCGTGCATGTCCCGTCCCTGGACTCAGTCCACCCCCCCCGATTCAGGACCGCCGCGGGGCGCGCGCACCATCGAGGAGATGGTCCGGCGTCACGAAGCGCGGCAAGAGGATTACAGGAGAATCTGATTTATGCATGTTATGCAGACATATGCGTATAAATCCAGTCTCAGACCGCCATTCGGCCTCATTCCATGCGCATAGGGGGAAACTGATGCTCGCGCCCGGTGCTTCCTCGACAGCTGCAGGCCGCGTCGTCGCGATTCTGAGCGCCGCTCCCGTGGCTACCCTGGTCAATGAAGGGATCGGTTATGACGCCAGCGGCAATGTCCTACTCGATAGCAATGCGGTTACCGGCGCGCTGGTGCTGGCGGGAATCGCTCGCAATGCCACGGGTGCGATATTCGGCACCATCACTGTCTCAGCCAGCGATGTGGAACTGGGCGGCCTGCGCATTAGCATCACCGGTCAACTCGTGATCGTGCAGGCCAATCCCGCGACGGTGTTGAATCGCAATCCACTGGATGCCAATGGCGCCTGGTGCATTCAGTGAGCGTAGATCCTTCCGTCATCGGTGCCGATCTAAAGCAGGCTACCGATTCTGCGAGCGACAAACAGCGCCAGGCGGATCGGGAGCTCGCGCAGAAGTGGCTGAAGGAAATCAAACGCATCCGCAATAAGGAGGACAAATGGCGCAAGAAGGCCAAGGAGGTGCTGGAGCGCTATCGGGATGACCGCGGCTTGGATGATCACGTATCGAAGTTCAACATCCTGTGGAGTAATACCGAGACCATCAAGCCGGCGATCTTCGCCCGCATGCCGGTCCCCGACGTGCGTCGACGTTACCTCACCCAGGACCCTATAGGCCGTACGGCGGCCATGATTCTGGAGCGCGCATTGTCGTACAGCATCAGCACGTACGACTTCAAGGATACGTGCGATCGGTGTGTGGAGGACTACATCCTGCCCGGGCGGGCCGAAGCGTTCGTATGCTATGAGCCGTTGATACTCAATAAGCCGGTGCGCACTCCCGTACAGCCGTTACCGCCGAGTGATCCGGATCTGGGCAAGGATGATGATGACATTCCCAATGACCTGACCGCGCAGCCGATGGACGCCGGTGCGCCCCCGCAGTATCCGCCTGGCACGCAGTTCGATGCGCAAGGGGCTTTTCAGATGCAGCCCCAGGAGTACAAAGCCTGGGAATCGGTCTACGCCAAGTACGTGCCCTGGGACTTGTTCGGCTTCAGCGAGTGCACGCAATGGTCTGAAGTGCCCGCCGTCTGGATGGGCGAATACCTGACCAAGGAGCAATGTAAGGATCAGTTCCCGGGCTTCAAAGACTGGGAGAACGTCACCTTCGCGCAGGCGAAAACCAGTTCGTCTTCGGCGGATCTGGACGACTCGATGCAACAGCCGCCCTCGACCACCACGATTTGGAAGGTTTGGCACAAAGCAACCCGGACATACCTGGTGTTTGCGCAGGACTACACCGAAGGGCCGATCGCTCGCCAGGAAGACCCCACGCAGTTGGAAGGCTTCTTTCCGATGCCGCAGCCGATGTATTCCCTGCGCACCAACGGCACGTGGATCCCCAAGCCTGAATTTCTGATGTATCAGGATCAGGCGAACGAGTTGGATATCGTCGTCAACCGCCTGCGCAATCTGGTGAATGCGCTGAAGGTGCGCGGTGTGTACGACAAAGCCATGGACGAGCTGGCCAAGATCAGCGAGTTGTACAAGGCACCCGATCTGACATTCATTCCCGTTCCTGACTTTCGCATGCTGGCAGAAAAGGGCGGACTGCAAGCGCTGATCAGTACATTGCCCATCGAGGAGATCGCCGAAGTCATCAAGTATTTGGGCGAGCGCGAAGCCAAGCTCAAAGAGGAGATCTACGAGCTCTACGGTGTCGCCGACATCATGCGCGGCGCCACGGAAGCCTCAGAGACACTCGGCGCGCAGCAGCTCAAAGCCCAGTATGGGGGCTTGCGCATCAGCACCCGGCAGGAGCGCTTCCAGATGTTTGTGCGCGACATTCTGCGCATCAAGGCGGAGCTGATCGTGGAGCATTTTGACGCGGATACCCTGCGCCTGATGACCGGTATTCAGGTGATGCCCGATCAACAGTTCCAGATGATGCAGCAACAGCAGTCCTTGCCCGTGGGTGCTGTGAGCCAGTCCGAGTTTGATGGTGCGATTGCCGTCCTGAAGTCCGACAAGCTGCGCGGATTCAAGGTGGATATCGAGACCGACTCCACCATTCCGGTCGATCGGATGCAGGATCAGCAGAACCGCATCGCCTTCATTGGCGCGGTCGGTCAGTACCTGTCGGGCGTGATCCCGGCCGTGCAGGAGGGCGCGATTCCGATGAAGGTGGCGCGCGAGGGACTGCTCTTTGTGGTGCGCGGCTTCAAGGTCGGCACCGAGTTGGAAGAAGTGCTCGAGGAGCTGGGCCAGGACGGCGACCAGGCGCAGCAGCTGTCGCAGTTGCAGAAGGCTGTCCAGCAGCTGCAGCAGCAGAATCAGGAGTTGCAACAGGAACTGCAACAGGCGCAGCAGAAGGGGGCGGCCGATCAGGCGCGGGCTAACGCGGACATCGTCGTCTCCAACACGCAGGCGCAGAACGACATGGCGGTCGATAATCAACAGGCGCAAAACACCATGGCGCTGGATACGGTCAAGACCGCGCACAGCATGGCGTTGAAAACGCATCAGGCAGCGAACCGGCCGCCCCCGAAACCGGCCGTGCAATGATGGATATCGTGATCAACGATCCGCGTGCGTCTGACTGGGTGAAGGAGAAAATCCCCAAGGTGCACTCATGGATGGGTGAGCACAAATCATTGGCGGCATTGGAGGAGGGCGAGATCATCGGCGCGGTCGTATACGACGCCTTCACGCCATTCGACTGTTGCATCCACGTGCGGCTGGACAAGGCCGGTTGCAAGGTGCCGGGCGTACTGCGGCAGGTGTTCGGCTATCCGTTTGAGCAGCTGGGACTGACACGCATCACGGGACTCGTGAGCAAGTCGAACGAGAAGGGCATTGCCCTATGCACGTGGCTGGGCTTTACGTTCGAAGGCGTGAAAGAAAAAGCGCTGGGCGATGAGGACGAAGTGATTTTCGGCATGACGCGGGAGAGTTGCAAATGGGTGTGAGATCACGCGAGCCTTTGTACTACAAGGGCGGCTCCGCACCCGTGCCCGATCCCACCGTGCAGATCGCCGCCCAGAAGGCAGCCGATCAGTACAACGTGGTGGGTCCGGGCGGTTCGACCAAATGGACGCAGGGCTTACCGACGGTGACCGGCTATGACCAAAGCGGCCGGCCGATCTACAACGCGCAGTCAACGCAGACCACCACGCTTGCTCCCGATCAGCAGAAGCAATACGACCTGCAGAACCAAATCGCCGACCAGCTGCTGAGCGGTGCGAATTCAAACATTGGGACCTTCGCCAATACACCCTACAGTGGTGGAACGCCTTTCGACTATAATACCGCCACGCCTGATGCCGCTAAAGCCGCCTATCAGCAACAGGTTGATCTGCTGCAGCCGCAGTTCGCCAATGCGGATAGGGCCTTCGATACGAAGCTGGCCAATCAGGGCATCCCGATCGGCTCAGATGCCTACGCGGATGCGCAGCGTCAGCATGAGAACGATCAGAACTTCGCACTCACCCAGGCCGCTCAGAGTGCGCAGGGCACCGGGGCCAACATGGCCTTTCAGCAGAATCAGGCCAATAACGCACAGGCGTTGCAGTCCCGTCAGGAGCAGTACAACGAGATTTCAGCCGCCCTGGGCGGTAGTCAGTTGCAGCCCGTGGGCGCGTATGCCGGCGGTAGCGGCGGCAGCGTGGATGCGACGGGCGCATTTAACGCACAGAACAACGCACAACTGGCCAACTACAATGCAGGGCAGGCCAGCAACAACGCCACGCTGAGCGCCGGGGCGGGCCTCGCAGGTGCCGGTATCACCGCCGGTATCATCGTGTTCTGATGGAAAACTGGAAAGCAATTGCTGGGTATGAGGGATTTTACGAGATCAGTGATCTCGGTCGCGTTCGTGGGATTGATCGCCTTGATCCGCGTGGCAAGAGAATCAAAAGCCGGGTGCTGCGGCCTTCCATAAATAAAGGATATCCCAATGTGCATTTGAGCCGGCGCGGCAAAGTTAAAACATTCCAAGTGCATACGTTGGTGTTGACGACTTTCATTGGATCAAAGCCCAGCGGTAAAGAATGCGCGCATGCCGATGGCGATCCTGGGAATGCAGCTCTTTTGAATCTTTCATGGAAAACGCCCAAGGAGAACTGCGCAGATTGGCTTCGTCACGGAACAGATAAGCGCGGTGATAAACACCCGCTTGCGCGCCTTTCTCAGGATGATGTAGTGCAAATCAAGGCGCTGCGAGCAGCGGGAGCCATGTACAAAGTGATTGGACGGAAATTCTCAATTCATCCTATCCACGCCAGAAACATTGTCATAGGCAAACGGTGGAAACACGCAAATGCCTAATCAGGCTCTACTTTTTTCCGGAGGAAAAGATTCACTCGCATGTTTGTATCTACTGCGCGCGCAATGGCCTGATCTTTATGTGGTCTGGGTCAACACCGGGGCCGCCTACCCGGAAACCCTCGAGCAGATGGCGCGCATTCGTGCACTGGTGCCGCACTTTCACGAGGTGAAGAGTCGGCAGTATCTGGAGTTCGGCTGGCCCACGGACTTGCTTTCCCATCGCAGCACCAAGGTCGGGACGCTGACCTATCGCACGGGCGGCTCAGCCTTCCAGAGCACGCTCGATTGCTGCTCGCGCTCGATCTGGCGTCCACTGGGAGAGGCCATCCGGGATCTGGGGGTGACGGTCATCTATCAGGGCGCGCGGCAGGATGATCCGGGCAAAGGACCGTGGTTGCCGGGAGATATTCATGCAGGTATCCGCCATGAGATGCCCGTGTGGGATTGGACACAGGAGCAGGTGTTCTCGTATCTGCGCGATATCGGTGCCGAGCTCCACCCGGGCTACCAGTACACGCACGGCGGCATGGATTGCTGGAATTGCACTGGATATTTGTACGAAGTAGAGAACCGATTCAACTTCGCACGCGATCGCTACCCTGAGAAATACCGCGAGATCATGGGCAAGCTGCGCGAGATTCAGGTGGCCGCGCACACGGATCTCAACATCCTGGATGACCTGCTTGCACGCTCGGAGGTCTCATGATTCCCCCCAATGTCGATCCCAGTCTCTTCGGTCCGCAGATGCAGGCCTCGGATGCGCGCAACGCCATTGCCAAACAGATGGCGCAGGCCGCCATGGCGCAGAGCCAGTCGAATCCGTTTGGAGGCATCTCGAATGCGCTGCTCTCAAACTATTTGACAGGGCAGGCCAACCAACAGGCCGCGCAGGCGAAACTCATGGGCCCGCAGAACGCCTTCCAACTACCTGGCACGCCTGCTTAGGAAACCATCATGGCCATGCCGGCGATCAATCCATATGCAATCCAGATGCAGCAGTTGCAGCGGCGCCAAGCGCTGGCCG
>Ga0137410_10001285_pt1 | contig 17202 bp, 15 predicted proteins | sample CZODoug1_16funga_FD_108878 | JGI IMG/M metagenome (GOLD analysis project Ga0137410, IMG submission 108878) | Vadose zone soil fungal communities from Angelo Coast Range Reserve, California, USA - CZODoug1_16fungal (Illumina Assembly) | ecosystem: Environmental > Terrestrial > Soil > Vadose zone... | reverse complement strand
CGGATCGACAGGTTGAGCAGCATCGCGCCTCTAGAGCCCTTCGCTCCAGTGCAGTTTCTCGCGCAACATCGTGAAATAGCTATAGCCCGGCGGATGCACGAACTTGATCGTGTGCTCGGCGCGCCGGATGAGGACCCGGTCGCCTTCCTGCAGGTCGCACTGCAGCTGGCCGTCGAAGTGGAGCCGCGCGTCGCCGGCGCGCTTCAGTGAGATCTCGATCGCCGAGCGGTCGCTGATCATGATCGGCCGGTTGGACAAGGTGTGGGGCGATATCGGGACCAGCGCGAAGCCGGGCACGCCCGGCTGGACGATCGGCCCGTCGGCGGACAGGGCGTACGCGGTCGAGCCCGTGGGGGTGGCGACGATCAGCCCGTCCGCGCGCAAGTCGTAGACGAACTCGCCGTCGATGTTGACGACGAATTCGATGAGGCGCCCGACCGAGCCCTTGTTGACTACCGCGTCGTTGAGCGCCAGCGTGGAAAGCGTGACGGCGCCGTCGCGGTGCACCTCGGCGGCGAGCATGGTGCGCTCCTCGATGGTGTGCCTGCCCGCGAGGATCTCCGCCATCGCATCGATCATTTGGGAGGACGCGATGTCTGTCATGAAGCCGAGCCGGCCCTGGTTGACGCCGACCAGCGGGACGTCCCGTCCTGCCAGATTTCGCGCCGCGCTCAGCATGCTCCCGTCGCCCCCCTGAACGACGACCAGGTCGGCGCGCGCGCCGATCTCGGCGTAGTCGGCTACCTGGAAGCCGGCCGCGCCCTTGCCCGCCGCGGTCTCCTTCTCGACCAGCACGCCGCACCCCTGCTTGCGCAAGTACTCGCCCAGCGTCGCGAGCGCCTTTGCGACGCCCGGGGACTCGTAGCGGCCGATGAGCGCGATGGTCTTGAAAGCGGGCATACCGGCATTAAATCATGCCCCTGTAGGGGTGACAAAAGATCGAGAGCGCGAGCGTGAACAAACCCCAAACGGGGCCGATTCGGTAGAATCGACTGCCATGCTGGACCGCCGCGCACAGATGCTGCTCAAAACCCTGGTGGAGCGGTACATCGCCGAGGGCGAGCCGGTCGGATCGCGCGCCCTGTCGCGCGTCTCAGGCCTCGACCTGAGCCCGGCCACGATCCGCAACGTGATGGCGGACCTCGAGCAACTCGGCTTCGTCGCGAGTCCCCATACCTCGGCGGGCCGCGTGCCTACCAATCGCGGCTACCGCTTCTTCGTCGATACCCTGCTCACGGTCAAGGAGCTGAATCGCGTCGAGATAAGCCAGCTCGAGGTCAACCTCCACCCCGATCATCCGCAGCGGCTCATCAGCGCGGCGTCCCAGCTCCTCTCCGACCTCACGCACTTCGCGGGCGTGGTCGTAGCGAGCAAGCGCAAGACGCCGGCGTTCCGCCACATGGAGTTCCTGGCGCTTTCGGACAAGCGGGTGCTTCTGATCATCGTCACGCCCGAAGGCGACGTGCAGAACCGGATCCTGTTCACGGAGAAGATCTACACACCGTCGGAACTGGTCACGGCCGCGAACTTTCTCAATCAGAATTACGCCGGCCTGACCTTCGAGGAGATCCGCGGCCGGATCCACGCCGAAATGAAGCAGCTGAGGGAGGACATGACCCAGCTCATGACCGCGGCGCTCGACGTAGGCAGCGAGGCGCTATCCCAATCGGCCGACAACTACGTGGTGTCGGGCGAGCGCAATCTCCTCGACTCGCACGACCTCGCGTCCAACATGTCGCGCCTGCGCGAGTTGTTCGAGCTCTTCGAGAAAAAGACGCTGCTGATGCAGATCCTCGAGATCAGCACGCGCGCGCAGGGCGTGCAGATCTTCATCGGCGGCGAGTCGGGCATCGCGCCGCTGGACGAATGCAGCGTCGTGACCGCCCCCTACGAGGTCGATGGGCAGGTCATCGGGACCGTCGGTGTCATCGGGCCCACACGCATGGCCTACGAGCGGGTGATCCCGATCGTGGACATCACCGCCAAGCTCCTGTCGAGCGCGCTTTCGCAGCCGTGACCCGGCGCTGAGGGTGGGATGGCGAGCGTCGCGGTCCTGCTCATCAACCTCGGCACCCCCGACGCGCCCACCCCGCAGGCGGTACGGCGCTATCTGCGGCAGTTCCTCTCCGATCCGCGGGTCGTCGAGATCCCGCGAGCGCTGTGGTTGCCCCTTCTCTACGGCGTGGTCCTCAATACGCGCCCGCGGCAATCGGCCCGCAAGTACGCGAGCATCTGGACCGCAGACGGCTCCCCGCTCAGGGTGCACACCGGGAAGCAGGCGCGCCTGCTCGGCCAGCGCCTCGGTCCGCGAGTGCGCGTCGAGTTCGCGATGCGCTACGGCGAGCCCTCCATTCCCGGGACGCTGGCGCGCCTGAGATCGGAGGGGGCCGACCGGGTGCTGCTCTTTCCCCTGTACCCGCAATACGCCGCCAGCACGACGGCGAGCGCGCTCGACCACGCCGCCGATTTCCTGCGCCAGACTCGCAACGTCCCGGAAGTCCGCCTGGTGAAGGCGTTTCACGACCACCCCGCCTACGTCGGCGCGGTCGCGGCGATGGTCAGCGAGCACTGGCGGGAATCGGGCCGGCCCGCGAGGCTGCTCATGAGCTTTCACGGGCTGCCGCAGTATACGGTGGCGCGCGGCGATCCCTATTCGGAGCAATGCCTCGAAACCGCGCGTCTCGTGGCCGCACGCCTGGGACTCGCGCAAGGCGAATGGCAGGCCACGTTCCAGTCGCGCTTCGGGCGGACCGAATGGCTCCAGCCCTACACCGCGGCGATGCTGGCGGAGTGCGGCCGCCAAGGGATCGCCCGGGTCGACGTCGTTTGCCCCGGCTTCGTCGCGGACTGCCTCGAGACCCTCGAAGAAATGGGAATCGAAGGCCGCAAGACCTTCCTAGGCGCAGGAGGTCGCGAGTTCCACCTTTTGCCCTGTCTCAACGAGCGCGCCGACTGGATCGACGCCCTGGCCGCCATTACACGGCAGCATCTTTCCGGCTGGACCGAGGCGCCCATCGAGCCCCTTGAAATTCGCGGGCAGGGCCCCAGCTAGGATCGCCGGCGCGAGCCGTTCCCGACCATCGTTCAGTCCTATTTTGCGGAGACCGTATGCCTGACCCGGATCAAACGACTTCGCCGACCGCCGCGGGCGATGCGCAGGTCGGAGAACCGCCAGCACAGGGACAAGCGCGGGCCCCCGACCCGGGCGAACTCCTGCGTCAGGCCGAGGCAAAGGCCGCGGAGCATCACGACGCCTGGCTTCGAGCGAAGGCCGAGGCGGACAACATCCGCAAGCGGACCGCGGTCGAGCTGGCCAACGCCTACAAGTACGCCATCGAATCCGTGGCCGTCGAGCTCCTTCCGGTCAAGGATGGCCTTGAGGCGACGCTCGCCGCCGATTCCGCCTCGCTGGAGTCGCTGAAGAACGGAGTCGAGCTGACCCTGAAGCAGCTGAGCACCGTGTTCGGGAAGGCCGGCCTGAAGGAGATCGATCCCGGCGGCGAGAAATTCGACCCCCATCGGCATCAGGCCATCAGCATGCTGCCGTCCGAGAAGGAGCCAAACACCGTGATCAACGTGCTTCAGAAGGGGTACACCCTCCACGATCGGGTGATCCGGCCCGCGCTGGTGACGGTCGCGAAGCCCAAGGACCCGCAAGCTTGAAGTCGGAGGATTAATCCCCATATCGACATCCGGGTTATTTGCCAGAGAATTCAAAAGGAAGACCATGGGAAAGATCATTGGAATCGACCTCGGCACCACGAACTCCTGCGTCGCGATCATGGAGGGCGGCAAGCCCAAGGTGATCGAGAACTCGGAGGGCGCGCGCACCACGCCTTCGATCGTCGCTTACATGGAAGACGGCGAGGTACTCGTGGGCGCGCCGGCCAAGCGCCAGGCCGTCACCAATCCGAAGAACACCCTCTACGCCATCAAGCGGCTCATCGGACGTAAGTTCGAGGAGAAGGAGGTGCAGAAGGACATCGACCTGATGCCCTACAAGATCGGCAAGGCCGACAACGGCGACGCCTGGGTCGAGATCCGCGGCAAGAAGATCGCGCCGCAGGAAGTCTCGGCGCAGGTGCTGCGCAAGATGAAGAAGACCGCCGAGGACTATCTCGGCGAAGAAGTCTCGGAAGCCGTGATCACAGTGCCCGCTTATTTCAACGACTCCCAGCGCCAGGCGACCAAGGACGCCGGCCGTATCGCGGGCCTCGAAGTCAAGCGCATCATCAACGAACCGACTGCGGCGGCGCTCGCGTTCGGGCTGGACAAGAAGGAAGGCGACCGCAAGATCGCGGTCTATGACCTGGGAGGCGGCACCTTCGACATCTCGATCATCGAGATCGCCGAAGTCGAGGGCGAGCACCAGTTCGAAGTGCTCTCGACCAACGGCGACACCTTCCTGGGCGGCGAGGATTTCGACCAGCGTCTCATCGACTATCTCTGCGACGAATTCAAAAAGGAACAGGGTCTCGATCTCAGGAACGACGTTCTCGCGCTGCAGCGCTTGAAGGAAGCGGCGGAGAAGGCCAAGATCGAGCTGTCCTCGAGCCAGCAGACCGAGATCAACCTGCCGTACATCACCGCGGACAAGAGCGGACCGAAGCACCTCGCGATCAAGGTCACACGGGCGAAGTTCGAGAGCCTGGTCGAGGAACTGATCGACAAGACGGTCGAGCCGTGCCGCATCGCGCTGAAGGACGCGGGGCTCAAGATGTCTGACATCGAGGACGTGATCCTGGTCGGTGGCATGACGCGCATGCCCAAAGTCCAGGAAACGGTGAAGGACTTCTTCGGCAAGGAGCCGCGCAAGGACGTCAACCCCGACGAGGCGGTCGCGGTCGGCGCCGCGGTGCAGGGCGGCGTGCTCAAGGGCGACGTCAAGGACGTGCTGCTCCTCGACGTGACGCCCCTGTCGCTCGGTATCGAGACGCTGGGTGGCGTTTCGACGAAGCTCATTCAGAAGAACACCACCATTCCGACCAAGGCGCAGCAGGTCTTTTCGACCGCCGACGACAACCAATCGGCCGTGACAATCCACGTTCTGCAGGGCGAGCGCGACATGGCCGCGGGCAACAAGAGCCTGGGGCAGTTCAACCTGGAGGGCATTCCGCCGTCTCCGCGCGGGATGCCGCAGATCGAGGTCACGTTCGACATCGACGCGAACGGCATCCTGCACGTGTCAGCCAGGGACAAGGCGACCGGCAAGGAGAACAAGATCACCATCAAGGCGAACTCGGGGCTCAGCGAGGCCGAGATCCAGCGAATGGTCAAGGACGCCGAAGCGAACGCGGCCGAGGACAAGAAGCAGATGGAGGCCGTAACCGCGCGCAACCAGCTGGACTCGCTGGTGCACTCGGTGCGCAAGTCGCTGAAGGACTACGGCGACAAGGTCGGAGCGGACGAAAAGTCCAAGATCGAGGCCGCGCTCAAGGACGCCGAGGAAGCGCTGAAGTCCGACGACAAGGCGCGCATCGACGCCAAGGCGCAGGCACTGGCGCAGGCCGCCCAGAAACTCGGCGAGAAGATGTACGCCGATCAGCAGAAGCAGGACGCACCGGGCGGCGCTGAAACCAAGTCACCGAAGCCGGCGGACGACGGCAACGTGGTCGACGCCGAGTTCACCGAGGTGAAGGACCGGAAAGGCTGATCGCCGCGCAACGGGACGGCAGGTTGGCCGGGTCGAGCCGCACGCGGGCTCGACTCGGCCACGTTCGCGCCTGAAAGCATAGGGACCCATGGCAAAGCGGGACTACTACGAAGTGCTGGGCGTCAACCGCGACGCGGACGAGGAAGCGATCAAGAAGGCGTACCGGCGCCTCGCGATGAAGCACCACCCGGACCGCAACCCAGACAACCCCAAGGCTGAAGAGCAGTTCAAGGAAGCCAAGGAAGCGTACGAAGTTCTCACCGACGTGAGCAAGCGGGCGGCGTACGACCGCTACGGGCACGCGGGCATCGACCCGCGCGCCGGCATGGCGGGAGCGGGCGGCGCCGGGTTCTCGAGCTTCGCCGACGCCTTCGGCGATATCTTCGGCGACATCTTCAATCAGGCGCGCGGCGGCCGCTCTTCGGTGTACCGCGGGGCGGACTTGCGCTACAACCTCGAGGTGCCGCTCGAGCAGGCGGCGCGCGGCACCGAGACACGGATACGGATTCCGACCCACGAGGACTGCGAGACCTGCAAGGGGACGGGCGCGAAGCCCGGCACGCATCCGCGGACTTGCCCGACCTGCGAAGGCCAGGGCCAGGTGCGCATGCAGCAGGGATTCTTCTCGATCCAGCAGACCTGCCCGAAATGCCACGGCACCGGCAAGATCATCACCGAACCCTGTGCGACCTGCCACGGCGCCGCGCGCGTGAAAAAGCAGAAGACGCTCTCGGTCAGGATTCCCGCGGGCGTGGACGACGGCGATCGCATCCGCCTCTCCGGCGAAGGCGAGCCCGGAGTCAACGGCGGGCCCGCCGGGGATCTCTACGTGCAGATCCAGGTCAAGCCGCATCCGGTCTTCCGGCGCGATCACGACGACCTGCATTGCGAGATGCCCGTGAGCTTCGCGACGGCCGCGCTCGGCGGCGACATCGAGATACCGACGCTGGACGGGGTGGCAAAGATCAAGGTTCCCTCCGAGACGCAGTCCGGGCGGGTGTTCCGCCTGCGCGGCAAAGGCATTCGGGGCGTCCGCAGCAGGGAGCACGGCGACCTGATGTGCCACGTCGTGGTCGAAACCCCGGTCAACCTGACCGATCGGCAACGGGAGTTGCTGCGTGAATTCGAGGCGATTACCCAGATCGACCGGGACCGCCACAACCCGCGCTCGAAGTCGTGGATGGAGAAGGTCAGGGAATTCTTTGCCCAGTAGTATTCTTCGTCTGTAGTATCAATAAGTTACCATAACATTCCACCCCGGCTCCCTCGTTGGGGTCGCGGGGGTCCAGGCATGCCGGATGCATATCAGCTGGTCCTGATCTTGCTTATATGCGTTACCGTACCTATCGTCCGCAGAGGCCTGTCTTTGCTCTAGAATCTGCGCCGCTAGGTCTTTTTTCGGAGGCCTGAAGAAAATGATTCGTGTGACTTTTTTCACGGCGCTGACCGCCGTTTCCGGACTGGTCTTCGGCCAGGTTCCCGGCGTTACACCCAAGACGATCGTGCTCGGCCAGTCGGCCGCTTTCACCGGCCCCGCCGCGCAACTGGGCATCCAGATGAACGCCGGAACCAAGGCGTACTTCGATCGCGTGAACGCCCAGGGCGGGGTGTTCGGCAGGAAGATCGAGCTCAGGACACGCGACGACCGCTACGAGGCGACGCTCTGCGTCGAGAACACCAAGAAGTTCATCGAGGAAGACAAGGTCTTTGCGCTGGTCTCCTACGTCGGCACGCCGACCACGGTCGCCGCGCTGCCTATTTTCACCGAGGCCAAGGTACCCCTGATCGGACCCTTCACCGGCGCGGAAGCGATCCGTTCCCCGGTCAACCGTTACATCTTCAACGTCCGTGCGAGCTACTACGACGAAACCGAGAAGATCGTCGAGCAGCTCGTCTCGACCGGCAACCACAAAATCGCGGTGTTCTACCAGGACGACGCGTACGGCCAGGCCGGACTGAAGGGCGTGCAGATCGCGATGGACAAGCGCAACCTCAAGGTCGCGGCGCTGGGGAAAGTCGAGCGCAACACCGTCAAGGTCGAGGACGCCGTCAAGGCGATCAACGCGACGGAGCCCGACGGCGTGGTGATGATCTCGGCGTATACCTCGATCACCGAGTTCGTGCGCCAAATGAAAAAGGCCGGGAGCTCGACGCAGTTCCACAATGTCTCCTTCGTCGGCAGCAAGGCGCTGGCCGACGCGCTCAAGGATGAGGGCCACGGCGTGGCGATTTCGCAAGTCGTGCCCTTCCCCTGGAGCCCCAGTGTTACCATCGTCAAGGAATACCAGGACGTGATGACCAAGGCGGGTACTACGGATTTCAATTTCTCGAGCCTCGAGGGCTATATCGTCGGCAAGGTGATGGTCGAAGGATTGCGCCGCGCCGGCAAGGACCTGACCCGCGAGAAGCTCATCACCGCGCTCGAGGGGATGAACAACGTCGACATTGGCGATTTCATAGTCAGCTTCTCACCCACCAGCCACAGCGGGTCGAAGTTCGTTGATCTGACGATGATCGGTCGGGGAGGCAAGTTTCTCAAATAGCCCAAAGAGCCGCACTTGGAGCGGCCCGTGTCGTCCACAACGAGGAGGAGGGTCGGATGGCGTTCTCGCGCGTACTCATCGCGGCATCTTGGACGTTCGCCTGTCTGCTTTCGGGGGGCGGCGCGTACGCGCAGGGCGTAACCAAGACCAGCATTCTCATCGGGCAATCGTCGCCGTTCTCGGGCAGCAACAAGGAGCTGGGTGACGACATACGCGAGGGCCTGCAGGCCTATTTCAAACAGATCAACGACGCCGGGGGCGTCAACGGGCGCACCATCGAGCTCGTCGCGCTGGACGACGCGAACGACGCCAAGCGCTCGGGGGAAAATGCGCGGATCCTGATCGAGCAGCGCGGCGTGCTGGCGCTGGTCGGCTACGCCAGCGCCACGCTCAGCCTTCCGGCGCTCCCGTATGTCGAAAAGGCCAGGATCGCCTTCATCGGGCCGTTCACCGGGGCGGAACCGATGCGCGCCTTCCGGCGCAACGTGTACAACATCCGCGCGAGCTACGCCGACGAGCTCGAGAAGATCGTGGATTTCTACACCACGACCGGGATGAAGAAGTTCTCCGTCATCCACTACGACGACGCGGTCGGCAAGGAAAACCTCGCCGCGGTCGAGACGGCGCTGGCCCGGCGGGGGCTGAAGCCCGCCTCGATCGGCGCCCTGAAGCGCAACCAGACCGATCTGGGCGTCGCGGTCGCCGACGTGGTCAAGGCCGCGCCCGACGTGGTCATCGCTACGACCCTCTACAAGACCACCGGCGACTTCATCAAGGGTGCCCGGACGGCAGGCTCGAACGCGCAATTCGCGAGCACGTCCTTCGTCGGCGCCAGCGCGCTCGCCACCGAGCTCGGCGACCAGGGCATGGGCGTGGTCGTCGCGCAGGTCGTTCCGCCCTACTCTCGAGCGTCGATCCAGGTCGTGAGGGAGTATCAGGCGGCGATCGCGAAGTCCCTCGGCAAGAAGGACTACTCCTTCACCTCGCTCGAATCGTTCATCGGAGCGAAGGTCCTCGTCGAAGGCATACGTCGCGCGGGCGCCAACCCGACGCGGGAGAGCCTGATGAAGGCGCTCGACGGAATGCAGAACTTCAACGTCGGCGGCTACGTCGTCGACTTCACCCCGACGAACCACAACGGCTCCAAGTTCGTGGAGCTCACGGCGATCAGCAAGTCGGGGCGATTCGCCTACTAGAGGCGGCGCCAAGTCGTGCCGGAGGGCCCGTCCTCCAGGACGACGCCCCGCTCCGCCAGCTCGGCGCGAATCTCGTCCGAGCGCCGGAAGTTCTTTCCGCGGCGCGCCGCGGCCCGCTCGGCGATCAGCCCGGCGATCTCGGCCTCCGAAATGCCGCCGGGCGCGGTTCCCGCGCGGAGAAACGCCTCGCTGTCGCGTCCCAGCAGCCCGAGCACGGCGCCCAGCGCCCGCAGCTGGCGGACGGCGCCATCTGAGGGCGAGCGGTTGATCCCGGCGGCAATCTCGAAGAGCACGGCGACCGCCTCCGGAGTGTTGAAGTCGTCGTCCATCGCCTCGCGGAAGCGCCGCCCGCTGGGCTCGTCCCAGTCCGGCGTCCGCGCGTCCGGCGGAGTTCCCTTGAGAGCCGTGTAGAGGCGCGACAGCGACTGCCTCGCGTCCAGTAGGCTCTCGTCGGAATAGTTGAGCGGGCTGCGGTAGTGCGCGCGCGCGATGAAGAAGCGCAGCACCTCGGGGTCGTACAGCTTGAGCAAGTCCCGGATCGTCGCGACGTTGCCGGTCGATTTCGACATCTTCTGATCCTGCAGCCGCACGAACCCGTTGTGCATCCAGTAGCCGACGAAGGGCTTGCCGTCGTTCACGGCGGCTTCCGACTGGGCGATTTCGTTCTCGTGATGCGGAAACTGCAGATCCTGGCCGCCGCCGTGGATGTCGAAGTGCGGGCCCAGCAGCTTGGTGCTCATCGCCGAGCATTCGATATGCCAGCCCGGGCGTCCGCTGCCCCAGGGAGAAGGCCACGAGGGTTCGCCCGCCTTCGCCCCCTTCCACAGGACGAAATCCAGAGGATCGCGCTTGGTCGGGTCGACCTCGACCCGCTCTCCGGCGCGCAGGTCCTCGAGCGACTTGCCCGAGAGCTTGCCGTAACCCGGGAAGCTCCGGACCGCGAAGTTGACGTCACCGCTCCGGGCCCGGTAGGCCGTACCGCGCTCCTCCAGCTTGGCGATCATGCTCCGCATCTCGTCGATATGGGCCGTAGCTCGCGGCTCGAGGTCCGGCTTCTGCACTCCGAGCGCCGCCGCGTCTTCGTCCATGTAGCGGATGAAGCGCTCGGTCAGAGCGCCCACCGGCTCACCGAGCTCGCCGGCCCGCCGAATGATCTTGTCGTCGATGTCGGTGATGTTGCGGACATAGGTCAGGGGATAGCCGCTCGCGCGCAGCCAGCGCTGAACCAGATCGAACACGACCATGACCCTCGCGTGGCCAAGGTGGCAGTAGTCGTAGACGGTCATGCCGCACACGTACATCCTGACGCGCGCGGGATCCAGCGGGCTGAAGGGGCGCTTGCTGCGGCTGAGGCTGTCGTAGATCTTCAGCACGCGAGGGCCAGGCCGCGGGAAATACGACAAAATCGAGGAAATTCCCGCAAGAGGCTGATTACTGTAGACTTTACGAGGTTCTTGATAGAATGACGCGTGCGTCCCTCGACTCGAAAAAAGTATAGCACATGACCTTCACCGCCCGGCTCGCAGCGCAGCTGCTGGTTCTCGCTCTTGTCGCGATCGCGCCGCTCGCGCACGCCGACGAGCTCCAGGACATCAACGCGCTCGTGAAGCAGGGCCAGCACGCCAAGGCGCTCGAGCGTGTCAACCAATATCTCGCACAAAAACCGGGCGACCCGAACGCGCGCTTCGCCAAGGGCCTGATCCTGGCGGAGCAGAACAAGACCAAGGAGGCGATCGAGGTGTTCAGCTCGCTCTCCAAGGACTACCCGGAACTGCCCGAGCCCTACAACAACCTTGCGGTTCTCTACGCCTCGCAAGGCCAGTACGAGAAGGCGCGTGAGCAGCTCGAAAAATCCATCCGCACGCACCCCAGCTACGCGACGGCGTACGAGAATCTCGGCGACGTCTACACCAAGCTTGCCAGCCAGGCGTACGACAAGGCCCTGCAGTTCGATTCCTCCAACTCCGCGGCGAAGAACAAGCTCTCCCTGATTCGTGATCTGATCTCGAACGGCCGGCCGCCGGTCGCGGCGGGCGCGACGACGTCGGTGGCCGCTGCGGAGCCCGCCCAGCCGCCGGCCAAGACCACGCCGCCCAAGCCCGCGGAAGCCGCTCCGGCCGAAACCAAGCCGGCGGTCGTGGCGAAGGCCGCGCCCAAGGCCCCGGAAGAAAAGCGGCCGCGCGCCAAGGACGGCGGCGAGGACGCGGTGCTGCAGACCGTTCTCGCCTGGGCGGGCGCGTGGTCGCAGAAGAAAGTCGAAGCCTACCTCGCCTTCTACGCGAAGGATTTCAAGACGCCCAAGGGCGAAGGGCGCTCGGAGTGGGAAGCGGCGCGCAGGGAGCGCATCGTCAACGCCAAGCAGATCGAAGTCGAAGTCGAGTCGCCCAAGGTCGTGCTCAAAGACGAGAACAACGCGACGGTGTCGTTCAGGCAGCACTACCGCTCGGACAGCTTCAAGATCAACAGCCGCAAGACGCTGGTCATGATGCGCAACGAGGGGCGCTGGGTCATTCAGGAGGAGCGCTCGGGCACCTGATGTCCAGGAGAATCGCCACCTGCGCGATCGTCGCCGGAGTCGCTCTCGCCACCCCGTCGACGCTCTCGCCCGCGAAGGTCGCCCGGATCGACACCACCGCCGATGCCCTCCTCGCAACGGTGTTCGAGGAGATCGTGGGAGGGCAGGTCGACTCGGCGCTGCAGAACATCGAAGGCCTGATCCGCGTCGAGCCGAATTTCCGTCTCGCGCACCTGATCAAGGGCGACCTCCTGCTCGCCCGCGCGCGACCGATCGATACGATAGGCGCCGCGCCGAACGCGCCGAACGCGAACATCGAAGGCCTGCGAGCGGAGGCGCTCGCGCGCGTGCGGGCCTACCGCGAGCGTCCGCCGGAGGACCGTGTGCCGCGCTACCTGCTGCAGTTGCGCGACGATCAGAAATACGCGCTCGTCGTCGACACGCGTCGCTCGCGGCTCTACCTGTACGAGAACGACGCGGGCACGCCGCGCTTCCTGGCCGACTACTATGTCAGCTCCGGCAAGAACGGCCCGCTCAAGGTCCGCGAAGGCGACGAGAAGACCCCCGTCGGCGTCTATCACATCACGGCGAGCCTGCCTCGCGAGAAGCTCTCCGACTTTTACGGCGCCGGCGCTTTCCCCATCAACTACCCGAACGAGTGGGACCGGATCCAGGGGCGCAACGGGCACGGCATCTGGCTGCACGGAACACCGTCGAACACCTACAGCAGGCCGCCGCGGTCCAGCAACGGCTGCGTGGTTCTCGCCAACGCCGACCTCGTGGAGATCGGCCGCAAGCTGCAGGTCGGGATCACGCCGGTCATCATCAGCGAAGAGGTGCAGTGGCTCACCGTCGAGGACTGGGCGAGCGCGCGCAATGCCCTGGACGACGAGCTCGAGCGTTGGCGCGCCGACTGGGAAAGCCTCGATACCGACCGCTACCTCGCCCACTACTCCGCCGATTTCTCGGCGCCCGGTGTCGACATCGACGGCTGGAGCCGCCACAAGCGCCTGGTGAACGGCGGCAAGACCTGGATCAAGGTGAAAGTCAGCAAGCTCAGCATGTTTGAGGACCCGGGCAAGGCCGGCCTCGTGTCGGTGACCTTCGAGCAGGAATACCGGTCGAACAACCTTTCCAATACCGTGAAAAAACGCCAATACTGGCTGCGGGAGCCGGGTGGGTGGCGCATCGTCTACGAAGGAGCTGCGTGAACATGATCGAACTGCATGGAAATCCGGCAAGGGCGTTTCGCGCGGCGGCGCTCGCCCTGCTCCTCGCGGGAGCGCCGAGCGCGTTCGCCGAGAATCCGCGCGTGGAATTCAAGACCACCATGGGCGCGTTCACGCTGGAGCTCTACCCCGACAAGGCCCCCAAGACGGTCGCGAATTTCCTCCAGTACACCAACAGCGGCTTCTACAAGGGCACCGTCTTCCACCGCGTCATCGACAATTTCATGATCCAGGGCGGGGGCTTCGATCCCGCGATGAAGCAGAAGGAGACGCGGGGGCCGGTCGAGAACGAGGCGGGCTTGGCGATGAAAGGCGGGCTGAGGAACGAGCTCGGAACGGTCGCCATGGCGCGCACGCCGGATCCGAATTCAGCGACGGCGCAGTTCTTTATCAACGTCAAGGACAACGGCTTCCTCGACTACCGCGACCCGTCTCCTCAGGGGATCGGCTACACGGTCTTCGGCCGCGTGGTCGAGGGGATGAACGTCGTGATGCAGATCTCCAGGGTCGAGACCACGGCGGCGGGGATGCAACGCGACGTGCCCAAGCGGCCGATCATCATAGAATCCGTCACCGTCAAACCTGGCAAATAGCCCATGATCAAGCTGCACACGAATCACGGCGTCATCGCGCTCGAGCTCGACTCGGAGCGCGCCCCCGAGACCGCCAAGAACTTCCTGGAGTACGTCGAAGCCGGGTTCTACTCGAACACGGTTTTCCACCGCGTTATCGACGGGTTCATGATCCAGGGCGGCGGGTTCGAACCGGGATTGCGGCAGAAGCCCACCCGCGGCACGATCAAGAACGAGGCGGAAAACGGCCTGAAGAACGACCGCTACACGGTCGCGATGGCGAGGACTTCCGATCCGCACTCCGCGTCGAGCCAGTTCTTCATCAACGTCAAGGACAACGATTTCCTCAACCACTCCGCCCCGAACGCGAACGGATGGGGCTACTGCGTCTTCGCCAAGGTCGTCGAAGGGCAGGAGATCGTCGACAGGATCAAGGGCGTGAGAACGGGAAAGCGCGGCTTCCACTCGGACGTGCCCATCGAGGACGTGATCATCGAGCGCGCCGAGGCAGTGTAGCGCGCGCACGCCCGGGGGTCGAAAGATCCTCAAACCCATGGCGGTCTTCTTCATTTCCGACCTGCATCTGTGCGACGCCAGGCCGGACATCAACCGCGTGTTCTTCGATTTCCTTCGCGGTCCCGCCCGCGACGCCGAGACGCTCTACATCCTGGGCGATCTGTTCGAGTACTGGGCCGGCGACGACGACCTCGCCGATCCGTTCAATCACTCCGTCGCCGCCGCGCTCGCCGAGTACTCGCGCAGCGGGATTCCACTGAAGTTCATGCACGGCAACCGCGACTTCCTGCTCGACGGCCAGTTCGCGGAGGACTGCGGCGGCATCCTGCTCGACGACCCTCACGCACTCGATCTGTTCGGAACCCCGACCGTGCTGATGCACGGCGACACGCTGTGCACCGATGACGTCGACTACCAGAAATTCCGCATCCAGGTGCGCAACCCGGCGTGGCAGAAAGGATTCCTTGCTCTGCCGCTCGAGACGCGAAAGCGTCAGATCGAAGCGGTGCGCCAGACGAGCGAATCGGAGAAGACGCGCAAGGCGCCCGAGATCATGGATGTCAATCAGGGTGCGGTCGAGGCCGCCCTGCGAGCGCACGCCTACCCGCGCCTCATCCACGGACACACCCACCGGCCCGCCCGGCACGTTCACCGTGTCGACGGCAGGACCTGCGAGCGCTGGGTGCTCGCCGATTGGTATCGGAGCGGAAGCTACCTGCGCTGCGACAAGGCCGGCTGCGCCGCCGTGCAGCTGTCCTGACGCGGCGCTAGGCGCCGAGCCCGCGCTCGAGATCCGCGCGGAGATCCCGCGGCGATTCCAGGCCGACCGCGATCCGCAGCAGCCCCTCGGTCACCCCGGCGCGGGCCCGTGCCTCCGCCGAGATCCGCCCGTGGGTGGTGGTGGCGGGGTGGGTAATGGTGGTCTTGGTGTCGCCGGGGTTCGCCGTAATGGATACCAGGCGCGTCGCGTCGACCACCTTCCACGCGGCCTCGCGGCCTCCTTTGACCTCGAACGACACGACGGCGCCGCCCGAGCGCTGCTGCTTCGCGGCGAGCCGGTGTTGAGGGTGCGAAGGCAATCCCGGGTAGAAAACCTTGCTGACGCGGGGATGGGACTCCAGCCAGCGCGCGAGCTCAAGCGCGCTTTGCGACTGCGCTTCCATCCTTATCCTCAGGGTCTCGAGCCCCTTCAGCAGCACCCAGGCGTTGAAGGGCGACAGGCTCGGGCCCGCCGTGCGCAGGAACCCGTAAATCCCGTCCATCACCAGCTCGCGCCTGCCGAGTATCGCGCCACCGAGGACCCGGCCCTGCCCGTCCAGATACTTCGTGGCGGAATGCACGACGAGATCAGCTCCGAGCTCGAGCGGGCGCTGCAGCGCCGGACTGCAAAAGCAGTTGTCGACCACGAGCACGGCGCCGGCACCGCGCGCCAGGTCCGCGAGTGCGCGAATGTCGAAGACCTCGGTGAGAGGATTGGACGGAGTCTCGACGTAGAGCAGCCGCGTGTTCTTGCGGAGCGCCGCCTGCCACGCGGCGGGTGCCGACTCGTCGACGTAGCTGGTCTCCACGCCGAACTTGGCGAGCACGTTGCTGAACAGCTGCACCGTCGCCCCGAAAACGCCCGAAGACGAGACGATGTGGTCGCCGGACTTCAGCAGGGCCATCGCGGTCGCGAGGATGGCGGACATTCCCGAGGCGGTCGCCACGCACGCCTCCGCGCCCTCGAGCGCGGCGAGCCTGTCCTGGAACGCCGTGACTGTGGGATTGGTGAAGCGCGAATAGATATTTCCCGGCTCGCTGCCCTGGAAGCGGGCCGCGGCCTGAGCCGCGTTGTCGAACACGAAGCTCGAGGTGAGGTACAGGGCCTCGGAGTGCTCGTTGAACTGGCTGCGCGCGATTCCCGCGCGGACCGCCAGCGTTTCGATGTCGTAGTTCTGCATGCGTCGTCCTGAATAAAAAACCCGTCAAGCTTTTCGCTAAGACGGGTCTCTGCCACGCTTTAGCCGTATTTGTTTTTACGCCCGGCTTTCGCCGGCGGCGCCCGCAAGCTGGGTATCAAATCGGCGCAACGCGCACCTTACTATCCCGCGCGAGGGATGTCAAACCTGGATCAGGTGGTGAGGTCGAGCTGGTTGGATTCGCTTTCCTCCTCGCTCTCCTGGCGTCCGGCATCGCGCTGCTTCTCGACCGACGCGAGGTATTCGCTGGTCACGTCCCCGGTGATGTAGACGCCGTCGAAGCACGAGGTCTCGAACTGCGTGAGCTTCGGATTCACCGCGCGCACCGCCGCCTTGAGCGACTCGAGGTCCTGGTAGATGACCGCGTCGGCGCCGATCTCCAGCGCGACCTGCTGCTCGTCGCGCCCGGTCGCGATGAGCTCGGTGCGGGTCGGCATGTCGATCCCGTAGACGTTGGGATAGCGCACCGGCGGCGCCGCGGAAGCGAAGAACACCTTGTTGGCCCCGGCCTCGCGCGCCATCTGCACGATCTCGCGGCTCGTCGTTCCGCGAACGATCGAGTCGTCGACGATGAGCACGTTCTTGCCCTTGAACTCGAGCCCGACCACGCTCAGCTTGCGCCGCACCGATTTCTTGCGGATCGTCTGACCCGGCATGATGAAGGTGCGGCCGATGTAGCGGTTGCGGATGAAGCCTTCGCGGTACGAGACGCCCAAGCCGTGCGCGAGCTCTAGCGCGCTCGGCCGGCTGGTGTCCGGGACGGGAATGACCACATCGACATCGAGGTCCGGCACGGTGCGCCTGATCTTGTCGGCCAGCGACCGTCCCATGTGCAGCCTGCTCTCGTAGACGGACACGCCGTCGATGACCGAGTCCGGCCGCGCGAGATAGACGTACTCGAAAATGCACGGCGCGAGTATCGACTTGGCCGCACACTGGCGACTGTTGAACTTGCCGCTCTCGTCGATGAATATCGCCTCGCCCGGAATCACGTCGCGCATCAGCTCGAAGCCGAACGCG
>Ga0137410_10001284_pt1 | contig 17209 bp, 19 predicted proteins | sample CZODoug1_16funga_FD_108878 | JGI IMG/M metagenome (GOLD analysis project Ga0137410, IMG submission 108878) | Vadose zone soil fungal communities from Angelo Coast Range Reserve, California, USA - CZODoug1_16fungal (Illumina Assembly) | ecosystem: Environmental > Terrestrial > Soil > Vadose zone... | reverse complement strand
GCCCTCGATAACGACACGCTTTGTTCTACTGTGATGGCCGCTGAGGATTCTAACAGCCGACTTGGGTCTTTTCAAAAGAGCGGCCAGGAATTCAGAAAGCGCTTCGTTCGCGTGATTTTCGATTGCAGGCGCGGTAAGCCGGATTCTCATGGCACCCTCGACTACGCCGGTGATTTCGTCACGGCTGGCACGGGGTTGAACGCGAACACTAAAGGTGACGGTGCGGGCAGCGAAGTTTTCCGATATCTCGATGTTCGACGAAGAATTTATCATGCGCCTCGTTACTGCGGCATATCGCGTGTTCCGAAAAGCGCCGTACCGACGCGCACCTCGGTCGCACCTTCCGCGATGGCCGCTTCAAAGTCGTGTGACATGCCCATCGAAAGCACCGGCAGGTCGCGGTGCAACTGCGTTTGCAGCGTGTCGCGCAGTTCGCGCAATTTACTGAAATAGGGCCGCACTTGGTCGATGTTCTCGAGATAGGGCGGGATACACATCAATCCGGCGAAGTGCAGATTGCGCATCTCCAGCATGCGCTCTGCCAGTGCGGAAAGATCTGAAATCGCAGCACCGCTCTTCGACTCTTCCGCGGCGATGTGCACTTCGATCAACGCGCGCAGCTTTTCCGCTGGCGTGGATTCTTCACGGGCGCGATCCAGCCGTTCGGCTAACGCGATGCTATCCACGGAATCAATGCTGTGAAACAGGTGGGCGGCGCGGGCGGCTTTGTTGGACTGCAGATGACCGATGAGATGCCAGCGACCGTACAGGCCTGCAATTTCGCCGCGCTTCGCTTCCCACTCTTGCACGCGATTTTCGCCGAAATGAATTACGCCCGCGTTGAATGCATCGCGAATGTCAGCGGCGGAGCGGGTTTTCGAAACGCCGATCAGGGTAATTTCGTCTTCGCGCCGGCCAGCAGCTTCCGCCGCGCGCGCAATGCGTTCTCGAATGCGCAGCACGTTTTCTTGGATGACGTCGATACTCATCATGAATTTTTTATCGTAGCACGGCAACGCAACATGCCAGCATTCGGGCGTCATTGCGGCGGCGAACCGGTGCGGTTAGACTGTCGAACAGACTATTCGCCACTGTATGACACTGCGCGGAAAACTGATCGCAATCGAAGGCATCGACGGCAGCGGGAAGAACACGCAAATGCGTCTGCTCGAGCAAGACCTGACCTCGCGCGGGTTCGCTGTCTATTCCACGGGGTTTCCACAATATGAATCGTGGTTCGGCCGAATGGTCGGGCAATTCTTGAACGGGGATTTAGGGCCACTCGACAAAGTGGATCCGCATTTTTCCGCATTGCTCTATGCCGGAGACCGGTTCGAGGCGAAGTCCAAAATCGTGACGTCGCTGAGCCGAGGAGCGATCGTGCTCGCGGATCGATATGTTGCGTCGAACCTTGCGCATCAGACGGCTCGAGTGCCGGCGGAGAAACGCGCAGATTTTTTGACCTGGATTGAACACCTGGAATACGGGATTTACGATTTGCCGCGGGAAGACATGGTCTTATACCTCCGCGTGCCGCCGCATGAAGCACAAATCCTGGTGAAGAAAAAGCCGTCCCGCTCTTACACCGACTCCACACATGACATTCTGGAAGCGAGCATGAAGCACCTCGAAGAGGCAGCGGGTATGTACGATTCGCTTTCCCGTCAGACTCCGTGGGCAACGATTCAATGCTACGACGCGATGCGTAAGATGATGCGAACTCCGGAAGAGATTTCGGCGGACATCATGACGGCGGTCGAGCCCTTGCTCCCGGACGGGGGGCGGCGCTGAGATGGCTTTCTCTGAATTTCTCAGCAATGAACGAATTGTAGCCGCGCTGCAAGGCACACTGAAGAGCGGCCGAGTGCCGCACGCGCTACTTTTTTCCGGCCCGCAGGGAGTAGGAAAATTTACGCTGGCGCGACTCTTCGCGCAGGCCGCGAATTGTGAGCGGCTCACAGACGATTCGTGCGGCGAGTGTGACACGTGTAAGCGCATTGCCTTACTTGCGGCACCACAACGACTCATTGAACAAGGATTGGCGGAACGCGGCGAGAGTGCCGACGCAGCTACTGTTGAGCGCGTTCCACTAATTCTGCAAAGTCACCCGGACGTTTGGGCGCTCGTTCCCGATCCGGTGCGTCTAAAGAATCCCGTAGCACGGCCAATGCTGCGAATCGGCCAGATTCGCGCGGCACAGCGAGCGGCGTACTTTCAGCCGATGGCGCGGCGGCGCGTCTTTATTTTCGATGGCGCGGAGACGATGCGTTGGGACGTGCAAAATGTCCTGCTAAAAGTTCTGGAAGAGCCTCCTGGATCCGCAACTTTAATACTGACGGCGCCTTCACCTTATTCCCTGCTGCCGACAATTCTTTCGCGCTGCATGCAGTTTCATTTCGCTCCACTGGCCACGGCTGACGTTGAAACCATCTTGAAGGAAAAGACGGATAAATCGCCCGCCCAAATCCGGCAAGCGGCACAACTTTCCGAAGGAAGTCCCGGCCTCGCACTGGAGATGGACGCGGACGGAGCGCTGAAACGGCGGCAGTCGGCTTTACGCATTTTGGAACGTGCCGCGCGCGGTCAGGGATTCGCTCAACTTTTTGCCGAAACTTCCGCACTCGCGAAAGATCGCGAGGATTCGTTCGAAGCGCAGCTGGCGGTTTTCTACGGACTGCTGACGGATTTGCTGGAACTCACCAGTGGAACGAAGCAACCGCTCTTGCGGAACCCCACGCTTGCTAAAGACTTGGAAATTTTAAGTAAAACGGTGGACTCGCGGTGGGTGATGCGCGCGATTCAAGGCCTTGACGAGGTCTCATTTGGCGCGCGCCGAAATTTAAACCGGCAGCTCGGACTCGATGCGCTGGCGATTTCGCTTGCGCCTAATATGTAGTCAATTCATTTTCTTTGCGCTACGTTAGCGATACAGTGCTGAGCATACGCGCCGGACTTTTTTTGGCCTCGACTGTAACCAGATGGATGCGTGGTGCATCTCAGAATTAGACACCCAAGACCACCCCCCATTCGGGTACTGAGGAGCCAAAATGGTGAATCGCAGAATGTTTCGTCCTGGATTCCAGGACGTGAAGGAACAGAATTCTCCTCGCATGAGTTCAAACGGACCTGGACCCGCACCCAGCAAGAAACCTGCTCCTCCGGAAACAACTCACGCTGAAAATTTTTACTGGGTCAAGCAGATGCAGACCCACACGCCGATGACGGTGGTTCTTGAGTCCGGTGAAGAGCTGCGCGGAACCATCGAATGGTATGACCGCGATTGCATCAAGCTGACGCGCCAGGGCAGCCCGAACCTGCTCATCTTCAAGCGCGTAATCAAGTACGTACATAAGGACGGCGAGGAAGCGTCACAGGGCGGAGCGGAGTAGGGCTACTTCTCTGCGACGTGATCGGCGTGATCAATCGAATGACCGCCAGCAGCGCCGAACGTTAGCAGAGCCTTTGCGGCCAAGCCACCTTTCGCGTTGAATATCTCGCATTCTGTGACCACGAAATTTCTGCCTGCTCGGAGCACTTTCCCCTCGGCGCTGATTTTTCCGCCCGGCACCGCCGACAAATAATTTATTTTCAGTTCGATCGTGGCAAGCTCCGCTCCTTGCGGAACTACGGTATACGCTGCGATGGCGGCCGCCGTGTCTGCCAATGCCGCCAGCACGCCGCCATGAACGACGTCGTGAATTTGTTTGTGCAGCTCTTTTACTTGCATGGTGAGCACCGCGCGCCCCGGCGCAAGCGACTCCACGTGAAAACCGAGCAACGTGGATAGGCGGCTATGCTTCAATCGCTTGCGAGTCGCTACGAGAATTGCCTTTGTGATTTTCGGAACGGGGCGGGTCATTTGTTGTCCTTTGGCATTACCATGCCGTGAGGCCCCCGTCGACGGGAATGGCCGCGCCGGTCAACCAGGAAGACTCGTCAGACGCGAGGAAAACAGCCAGATCAGCTATGTCGGCAGGCTTGCCGAAGCGGCCCAGCGGAATTGTGGCGAGGCGATCCTGTTTCACTTTTGCTCCGTCCGGCGTATTGAAAAGTTCACTGACGAGGTCCGTTTCCACAATTGAGGGGCAAATGCAATTGGCGCGAATATTTTCGTGGCCGTGATCGACGGCGATGGCTTTCGTCAGCAGCGTTACGCCGCCCTTGGACGCACAATAGGCCGCCCGTTTTTTCATCGCGACGAGCCCAAGCACCGAACCGACATTGACGATCGTGCCCCCTCCGCCTTTGCGAAATTCCGGGAGCGCGGCGCGGCACATCAAGAACGGGCCTTTTAGATTCGCATCAATCAGACGGTCCCACTCGTCCTCGGCAATTTCTTCGATGGTCGAAACACTCAGCACGCCCATTGTTTACTAGGACATTCAGCTTTCCGTACGTCGCAACGACTTCACTGACGGCTTTCAACGCGTCGGCGGCGCGACTTACATCACAAACTGCGGCAATAGCTTCCCCGCCCGCCGCTTTAATTTCCGAAACAACATCCTGTAACTTCTCCAGCCGCCGGCCCGCGACTGCCACTTTGGCTCCTTCTCTCGCGAAGGCCAAAGCAGTGCTGCGGCCAATTCCGGTGCCACCGCCCGTAATTAATGCAACTTTGCCTGCCAGACGTGTCACGAAACGCCACCCTCCCGCGTCTAAAGAACCAACCCCTTTGCTCGTTTGGGGCGCGCTGAATTGTAGCGCGAGTCGCTCGTTCAACAGAACTTGCGGTATCGTATCGAGACGCTCTCCAGGAGACCGCACCAGGCTCATGCGCATTGGCATCACCTGCTACCCGACTTATGGCGGCTCCGGCGTCGTGGCGACGGAGCTCGGTCAGGAATTGGCCGCACGCGGTCACGATATTCATTTCATCAGTTATGCGCCGCCGATTCGCATGAATCTGGCGGACCCGCACATTCATTTTCACGAAGTGGAAGTGGCGTCGTATCCGCTTTTCGACCATCCGCCGTACACGCTCGCGTTAGCAACGAAAATGCTGGAGGTGTTCGAGTCCGAATCGCTCGATTTGCTCCACGTGCACTATGCGATTCCGCACTCCGTAAGCGCGATGCTGGCGCGTTCGATGGCGGCGCCGCGACGGCTGCCGTTTATTACGACGCTGCATGGAACGGACATTACACTCGTCGGCAGCAACCGCAGCTATTTGCCGATTACGAAATTTTCTATCGAGCAAAGCGACGGCGTCACCTCGATTTCGCGCTATCTCTTGAACCAGACGATTAAAGACTTCGACATCAAACGGCCCATCGAAGTGATTCCCAATTTTGTGAATTGCGATTTGTATACGCGCAAGCCCGATGAAACGCTGCGCGCCAGATGGGCGCCGGGCGGCGAGCCTATCGTGATGCACCTTTCGAACTTCCGGCCTGTGAAACGAATTACCGACACAGTGGAAACATTCGCGTTGGTTCGCGCAAAGATGCCGGCGAAGCTGGTGCTGATTGGTGACGGCCCCGAGCGCGGTGCGGCGGAGTACTTGGTCCGCAAAAAGAAATTGCAGAAGGACGTGCATTTTCTCGGCAAGCAGGACCAGGTCTATCGGTTGCTAAGTGAGGCAGACCTATTCTTGCTGCCGTCGCAACTGGAATCGTTCGGACTTGCCGCGCTGGAAGCGATGGCCTGCGAAGTTCCCGTGATTGCGACGAATGTCGGCGGCGTGCCAGAAGTCGTCGAACACGGCAGAGATGGGTTTCTGGTCGAACCGCAAGACGTGGCCACTGCCGCACGCTACGCGATTGATATTCTTTCTCGCGCTGACCGCGGCCGCGAAATGGGCAAGATAGCCCGCATCAACGCCAAGAAAAAATTCTGCGCCAACGATGTGATTCCTACTTACGAGCGCTACTATCAGCGCGTCCTCTCCGAATCCCGCGCTGCAACCGCGTGAGCTAGGTTGCGGTCAGTATTGCTTCCCACCCTCAACGACTGAATGACCCGGTTTACGTCTTCTTGCGTGAGTCGAATCCCGCGCTGTCGGCTCGGGCTCAGGACAATTTCGACGTGATTTTCGCGGGCATCGTACAGTTCCAGAGTCACTGAGTTAGGATTCTTTGCTGGGTCGTCAAACTGAAAGCCGCGCCATGCGTTGCCATCTACTTCGAACACTCCTGTGTTACCGCCAACCGATGAAGTTGCTTTGAACATCAGCAACATTCCGGCGATAACGGCCTCGCGCTCCTTCATCCATGGCCTTACCCGATCGGCGGTCCGGTGCAAAAGCGCGCTGCGAAAGGCAAGATCGTCGGCCATGGCGTCCTTACCTACCATCGCTTTCAGGACATCTACTCCACCGACATATTTCGCAACCACGGTTCTAAGGTTTTCGGTACTGGGATCGGTGACGCAAAAAGTGATTGCCGAGTGGGAGTCGAAGGCGAAGACGCCCCACGTGCCGATGGACTTGGTCTTGCTCAGGTTCAAGTCGGTCCAAGGACTCTCGACACTGTAACCGTGGTGGTTCAGCCTCAGCGTCGGCGAGGAGCTTACCGCCAAAGTCGAAAGCGGCTGCGGCGTTAAGTCTAGAATTGGGAGCTTGTGCCGTTCCGCCCGCAATTTAAAAAAAGTAAAGGTTTGCAAACCATACGCATTCGCTGCGATTAGCAAAAGCGCGATACCGCCCAGAACTGCCCAAAACGTGCGCGAGCCGCCAAGCAGTTTCTTACTTGTAGGCATAGATAAGCCCTTTCGTACGCATGCGAACAGCGTAGCGAGGGCGAACTGCGGTCCGCAATGGTACTAGTGTGACTTAGTTAATAGGTGCGCTGAGCCATACTGGACATCGTCTTCCGATAGCCGCTTCACGTGTTCGAAGACGCGGCGGTGAATCGTATGGACGATGCTGTCGGTGTAGAGGCGCCAATACTCGCCGGGCCACATTTTGTTCTGGTAGGTAGTTGTGCCTTCGAGGCGTGTGCCGCCGTTTGGCAGTGGCGTTAAGACGAAGTCGGCACGTTCGGGTTGAAAATCGCGATCTTCGAGGTGGCGGACATGAATCTGACCGTAGGGCGAAGTCTCGGTCATGAGGAGCGGCTCATCCGCAACGCCAAAGGCGAAGTGTTTGTTGGTCTCCCACGCGAGAATCGGTTCTTTGAAACTGCCAGTAGAGAAACGGCATTCGCGATCAGCGGTTAGCCCTTCGCCTTGAATGTGGGCTTCGATTGGATACGCAATACCCGCATACCGAAAGAGCATGTCGTTCGGCTTGGCAAGCGGAGGGAACGCGATGATTCGCTTCCAGACGACCTCGGGTGGCGCTGCAATTTCGATACTTGTGTGGACCTGGAAGCGCGGAACTTCGGGAGGAGCGGCGTGCTCCAGTCCCATCAGCAGCGGCAATGCGAGCAAGACGGCGCCGAATGTGGACGTTTGCTCACGCCCCAATCCGGTTTCTGTGTGAATCACGTACGCCAATGAGCCGCCGAGCAAAGCCAGGAGCCACGCAATTGGAGCCGCCATCGCGACGCAGATAACTCCTTCGATCGCGATGGCCAGGATGCCCGCGCCGGCGAGAAACACACTTAGAGAAACGACGGCCAGCACGTCAACGTAAGACCGCGGATGGGCACGGGTGTGCGCCCAAACGGAAACGTAGCCCATCACGAACGGCAGCGCCAGGAAGAGGCTAAGGCCGTAAGAACCAAGGCCGGAGACGGCGGCCCAGGCGCCGAGGACGCCGATGGCCGTCGAAATGGCAACAGCTAGTGCGGCGCTTCCCCATTTGCTGCGCGGCCAGAACGGAGAAGCGTGCGGAGCGGCGTCGCTTGCCGGATTAGCCGGTTCGCCGGCGCTTGGATAGACCGCAAGAACAACGAAGAAAATCAGATTGATGACCGGCGCGAAAAACAGAGTTGCAAGCCACGTCGGCTGGCCCGCGTCGCGCAGACGCTTGACGGTCATCGTTAGACCGATCCAAATGAACGGAATCGCCGTCACAAAAAGAGTGAGAAGGAACTTTTTATCGTTGGCGCTCAGTACCTGCATTCCGCTCAATCGTCCGATGGGCGCCCAATAACTCCAGAGAGACCACCGTTCACCGAAGCTGAGCGCGATGAATCGGTCGAGGTTGTGTTTGATAGCGAGGCCCACGCAACCAACCAGCGCGTAGGTTCCTCGGCGAACTCTCCCTTGCCAGCCCACCAGTTCGAGCGCGGTCATACGGACTCCTTTCTTAGCGGGACGGTTGAATTCGTTGGCCCCTGTTGCCCGGCTGGCATTGTTCGGCGGCGCAACTGCGCTGCGCGGCGACCCAGCGATATCCGGCGCGAAGGATAGGCATCATTCCCGGAATCTTGGAAAGCCAGACGAACGGGCGCCACCACCAGATTTCTTTGGCGACTTCGACGACGGCGTCCGCTCCGCCAAAGTGCTGACCGTCGCAATGCAGGAACCGTATTTCGCGAACAAGTTCGTGCGGCGCCAAGCCAAGCAATTCGCCGACGCGAGGGTCCTGCAACGGTGCGACGCCAAGGTTGCGCTTGTCGAGAATCGGCGCGATAGTGCGGGCGATCCGGGTGCAAAATTTGCAATCGGCATCGAAGAAAAGCCAACCCCGCGCGTGGCGGCTTTTGCGATCGGTGTAAACATCGACCAGGGAGATCATGGTGTTAGCCAGCGGCTTTCTTGGTGCCACTGCCCAGCAAAGTGATGACCTTGCCGCGCAACTTGGCGACGCCTTTTAACGTTCCCGACGGCATGCGCAGCACTTCTTCAAACATTCCCGTCATCACGGTCAGAAACTCGAGCATGCTTTCCAGCCGCGCGCGCGTGTAGGCGTCTCCCTTGGCATCTTTCTTCAATTCGTCGACACACTCGCCGATCACGCGCAGCGTCGGATCAATCTCGCGGCGCTTTCGCTCCTCCGACACGATCCGAAAAATTTCCCATACATCCTTGATGCTCTCGAAATGATCGCGGCGGTCTCCCAGCACATGCACAACGCGCACAATTCCCCACCCCTGCAATTCACGCAGACTGGTGCTCACGTTGGAGCGCGCCACAGCCAGGGTCGTGGAAATTTCATCCGCCGGGACCGGCTTCGGCGAAAGAAACAGAAGCGCGTGTACTTGAGCCACTGTCCGATTGATCCCCCACCGCGTGCCCATCTCGCCCCAATGCAGGATGAATTTTTGCGCTACCGGGGTCAGACTTTGCGATTCTTGCGTCATTGCAGCACCTTCCGTAGTTTCTGTATAAACAGAAATACCAGACATTTCTGTAATCTGTCAAGGGTAAAATTTCGTCCCGAATGAGTCCACCGTTTTCGGCCCGTGATGGCTCAAGTAGGGGGGAAATACTAGCCGGCGGTGACTTCTTGCAAAGCTGGCGTCAATTCGGGCACTTCAATCCGAATAAGTGTCCCTTCGCCGGGGCGGCTTTGCATGTCGAGATGAAAGTCAGTGCCGTACAGCACGCGCAGGCGTTCGCGCACGTTGCTTAGACCAATTCCCTCTACATAGACGTGGGGCATTTTTTCTTCCGAGATGCCGACCCCGTTGTCTTCAATCTCGATTTGCAGTCGGCCGTCGCGCTGCACGGCGCGAAGTTGGATCTTCCCTCCCCCAAGTTTTGGCGCAAGACCGTGCTTGAGGGAGTTTTCGACGATGGGCTGCAGCAACATGCTTGGAATAAACGCTTCGAGCGCCGACTCTTCAATTTGTTTCACGATATCCAGATTGTCTTTGCCGAACCGCGCGACCTCGATGTCCAGATAGTCGTCAATAAATTGCAGCTCTTCGCGAAGCGGCACAAAGGTCTCATGGCGGCGCAATAGCCGCCGCAATATGTTGCTCAACTTAAGCACGACGCCGCGCGCCGAGTCCGGATCCATGCGAACGAGTGAAGATACGGTGTTCAGCGTATTAAAAAGGAAGTGTGGGTTAATCTGGCTGGAAAGTGCGTCCATGCGCGCCTTCAGCAGCAGCTGCTGGTGCCGCTGAAGATTCATCTCAATGCGCGTGTTGTTCCAGATCTTGAGCGGCGCCGCCACGGACATGAGTGTCGCAATCACGGCCAGCGCAAGCCACCAGTTCCAATGCTGATCAATCGCAAAGAGCCACTTCGGTTTGGTGGCAATCCCGAGCCCTACGCGCCCGAGTTCCAATCCAACGCAAGTCAGCAGCGGCAGCATTTCCCAGGAAATTTCCGCGCGCCGCATCATGCGCACGACGGCTTTCGGAATATTCAAAAATGTGAACGGGCCAAAATTCCACAGTTCTTCCTTATTAGGGATGGCCTGCCGGATCAACCCGCCGAGAAGCCCTGCCGCGGAAGCCGCCGGCATGCCAAGCCATTCGTGCGCCGCCAGCGCTGGAATCGTGACAATCGCTCCTCCGATCGGTCCGACGACACGTCCGCCCAACAAGCCCATCAGGAACGCGCCCTCAATCGACAAATCGGCAAAGCGATACGCGGGACTCACGAGCCGCAACGCCACGCCCAGTATGAGGGGAGGCGTCATGAACAGCATCAGCTTCAGTTTTTGATCCGGGTCGCGCTCTTCGGTGAAAAGCACCCGGCGAAACGTGTTCCACCGCGCCAGCAAAGCCGCAAACGAGGCAGCCACGCCCACTTTCAGCAGCAGCGTAAAGAGAAAATCGCGTGTTGAGAAAATCGATTCCATCGGCGTTAACCAAAACGCTTCGCTTACGCTAGCCAATCCGGCCCGCGATGTAAAGGAAGCCGTGAAGAGACAGTACTGGCGAGCCTGTTATACTAGGCAATTCCTATGGCCACAAAATCGCGGACAAAGACGAAGCCCGCCAGGAAGCGCGCGCTCAAGCATGTCGCACACGCCGATCTGCCCTCGCGCTGGGGAAATTTCACGATTCACGGCTTCACCGGAAACGGTCCGCAGGAAGAAGCCGTGGCGCTTGTTCGCGGCAATCTGAAAGGCAAAACCGCGCCACTGGTTCGCGTCCATTCTCAATGCCTCACTGGCGATGTGCTCAATTCCCTGCGCTGCGACTGCCGGGCACAGCTTGAGCTCTCGCTCAAAAAAATTGGCGAAGCACCTTCCGGCGTTTTGCTCTACTTGCCGCAAGAGGGCCGCGGCATCGGTCTGATGAACAAACTGCGCGCCTACCAACTCCAGGACCAGGGTATGGACACCGTCGAAGCCAATGAGGCGCTCGGTTTCGCCTCCGACGCGCGCGAATACGAATTCCCCGCGGAAATTCTGAAGGCCCTCGGCGCAAGAAAGATTCGCCTGCTTTCGAACAATCCCGAGAAAGTCCGCCAGCTCGAAGAATCTGGCGTCACAGTCGTTCAGCGCGTTCCCTGCCAGCCGCGCGTCTCCAAAATTTCGCGCAAGTACCTCGAGACCAAAAAGTCAAAAATGGGACATCTGCTCAAAGGTATTTGAGGCGGTATCGCGCCGTATCGTTATTTAACCGGTGGAATTTACTGCTGACGAGCGCCCTACCCGCAACGCGTCAAATGGCCTTCATCCGCCGCCGACAAACTGCACAATCTCGTAACGATCGCCTGCGGCAATCTGCGTCGTGGCCCATTCAGCTCGCGGTAAAATCTTCAAATTGCGTTCAATCGCCACGCGCCCGTTTTGCAAACCAAGGGCAACAAGCAAATCGGAAACCGTGTCACCCGCTTTGATTGCCCGCTCGTCTCCATTCACGACGATCGTCAACGCCGCACCCTGCGCCAGTTCGCTCATGCTGCCGGCACCTTCGGCGGCCGCGCCTTCAACTGAAGCCGCAGCCGTCCCGTCACAGGCCCCCAAGCTGCGTCCACAATCAACAGGGGATCCGCTACGACAAATTTCGGCATATCAAATTGCAACGTAGTCGAGCCCTCCCCATCCGTCAATCCTCCAACTTCCACCGGCTCCTCGGTTCCTTCCATCCGCGCAACAACGCGCGTCTTGCCTAGCGGATTCCCGATGTCGTCCGTTACCTGCACGCGCAACGAAACATGGCGTCCCTTCAACCAATCCGCCGGGTTTTGAATACGCAGTTTCAATTTGGGCCCAATCTCTGCCACGGGCGACGCCGCCGACGGGACGGCAGTTTTCGCCGCTGATTGCTCCGTCGTTGCCGGCGCCTTCAGGGCGCCCGACTTAAGATCTTCCATCACTGCTCGGTGCTGTTCATCGAGCCGCCGCTTCAACGCCACTTCCTTCGCGCTATCCAGCGGCAATAATTCCCGATACTCGATCTTGCGCTTGTGAATCAGACGCCCTTGATTGTAGACCGTGGTCTCGATCGTCGCGTGCGCCACGCCGCGGTCCTCCGTTTGCACATGATACTGCGCGTCGCCGACCGTCACATTTGTGTTGTGGCCAAAAACCATTGTCGTGTTCCAGGGCGGTACGCTCAAAAACTATTTCTTCTCTGCATTTGACCGACCGCGCCCTGAATCGCTATTATACCGCTTCACCTATGAGTGATTCTGGTCTTCACGCTTACGGTCCACTAGTCATACACCTGCTGGTTGCCGCGTTTCTGGCCGGTACGATCGCCACGTTGTCAAAAGTCGTCGGCTGGCGGCGCCCAAGCAAGGCGAAACTCCAGGCGTACGAATGTGGCATGGAGCCGACCGGCGACGCGCGTGAACCCTTCTCCGTCAAATTTTACCTGGTTGCAATGGTGTTTATTCTGTTCGACGTGGAAGCAATTTTCCTCTATCCATGGGCCTACGTTTTTCGCGCTCTCGGTTGGTACGGCTTCGTGGAAATGATGATATACATTGCGATTCTGCTTGTCGGTTACTTCTATCTCTGGAAAAAGGGCGCGCTGGACTGGCACAAATAAGCTGGAGCGCGTAAACGAAAACGAGTGGCGGACAATACCAATCAAAGCGCTAATGTTGCCGTCGAACATCTGCGTGCGTGGAATGCAAAAGCCGTTGAAGAAGTGATCGAGTTTCACGGCGAGACAACAATTGTGGTCCCGCACGGCATGTTGCGCGCCGCCGCACAGGAATGTCGCGACGACCTGCAATTCGACCTTCTCTCCGACGCTACCTGCGTCGATCGCTTCCCCGTGGAACCACGGTTCGAATTGAACTATCACCTCACTTCGATTCCCAAGAAGGCCAAGATTCGCCTTCGCACCCGCGTTCCCGGAGATCAGCCTTACGTTGACTCTCTCGTTCCCGTTTGGCTTGGCGCTGGATGGCTTGAGCGCGAAATTTTCGATTTGATGGGCGTTCACTTCAATGGCCATCCTGACCTCCGCCGCATTCTGATGCCAGACGATTGGGTCGGCCACCCTTTGCGCCGTGATTACCCCGTGCAGGGCTTCCGCGATATTCCGGCAACGTATTTGCCCGGTTTGAAGAAATGAAGGCAAAGAGTTAGGAACATGACTACCACCGTCGAAACCGCAACTGGCGCAGCCAAAACGATGGTCCTCAATATGGGACCGCAACACCCGTCCACACACGGTGTGCTTCGCGTGCTGCTCGAGCTAGACGGTGAAACGGTCGTTAAAGCCGTACCCGACCTCGGCTATCTCCACACCGGCATCGAGAAATCCTGCGAAGACAAGACCTATTCGCAGGCCATCACGCTCACCGACCGGATGGACTATCTCAACCCGCTCGGCAACAATCTTGTCTACTGCCTCGCCGTCGAAAAACTTCTCGGCCTCGAAATTCCCAAGCGCGCCCAATACATCCGCGTGATGATGGTCGAACTCCAGCGCATCTCTTCGCACCTCGTCTGGCTCGGCACCCACGCCATCGACCTCGGCGCGATGTCCGTCTTCCTTTATTGCTTCCGCGAACGCGAAGAAATTCTAAAAATCTTTGAACGCTTCGCCGGTCAGCGCATGATGACCAGCTACATCCGCATCGGCGGCGTTGCACTCGAACCACCCGCCGGCTGGCGCGAAATGGTCAGCCGCTTCCTCAAGATGATGCCGAGCCGCATCGATGAGTACGAAACGCTGCTCACCGAAAACCGCATCTGGATGGCGCGTACCAAGGGCGTCGGCGTTATCAACGCGAAAGATGCAGTGGCCTACAGTATGACTGGGCCCACCCTCCGCGCCGCCGGCCTCGCTTACGACAATCGCAGGGTTTTTCCCTACTCCAGCTATGAAGAATTCGATTTCAACGTGCCAACGCGCACCGATTCCGATTGCTTCGCCCGATACATGCTTCGCATCGCCGAAATGCGCGAAAGCTTGAAAATCGTCAAGCAGGCAATGGCAAAAATCACGGACCATGGCGAAATCCAGGCCGAAGCCGCCGGCATAATTCCGCCCCAGCGCGAAAAAATGAAGACGGAGATGGAAGCGCTCATCTACCATTTCAAAATTTTCACCGAGGGTTTTTCGCCCGCGCCCGGCGAAGCCTACGTCACCATCGAATCTCCGCGCGGAGAGCTCGGCTGCTTTATCGCCAGCGATGGCTCGCCGAAGCCCCTGCGCTGCCATTTCCGTTCGCCCTCGTACATCAACTTGCAGGCTCTTCCGAAAATCGTCGAAGGCCAGATCATCGCCGACGTCGTCGCTTGCATCGGCACCATCGACATCGTTCTTGGCGAGGTGGATCGCTAACGCCCATGCAAATGTCTGCTCAGCTCGCGGCGAGATTCGACAAGCTGCAAAACGCCTACCCCATTAAGCGCAGCGCTCTCATCCCCATGATGATGTACGCGCAGGATGAGTTCGGTTGCGTGAGCGACGAAATGATCGCGGAAATTGCCGAGCGCCTCGAACTACACACCGTTCAAGTCGAGGAAACGCTTGCCTATTACTCCATGCTTCGTCGCAAGCCGATGGGCAAGCATCACGTCCAGGTTTGCACCAACGTCGCCTGTATGCTTCGCGGCGGTTACGACATTCTCGAACGGGCCAAGAAGCGCCTCGAAATTGGCCACAAAGAAACCACCGAAGACGGCATGTTTTCGCTGGAAGAAGTCGAATGTATCGGCGCGTGCACTGGCGCTCCCGCGATGCAAGTCAATTACGACTTCTACGAGAACCTCACCATCCTGAAGTTCGATCGCATCCTCGAAGAACTCGACAAGGGCGGCAAACCCGCTCCTGAACCCGTCATCAGTGGCGCTCTTCACGACCGCGATCCGCTCGAAACCCCGCTTATCAGCGCTCGTTGGGGCATCAAGGATTCCCGCAAGATTGACGTTTACCTGAAAAATGGCGGCTACAAGGCGCTCGAAAAAGCGCTGCAACAGATGACGCCGGAATCCATCATCGACGAAGTGAAGAAGTCCAGCCTTCGCGGTCGCGGAGGCGCCGGCTTCCCCACCGGCATGAAGTGGTCCTTCGTGCCGAAAGATTCGCCGAAAGCAAAGTACGTTATCTGCAACGCGGACGAATCTGAGCCCGGCACATGCAAAGACCGCCCGCTTATGGAAATGGATCCGCACCAGTTGATTGAAGGCATGGTCATCGCGGGACGCGCCATCGGCGCCAATCGCGGCTTCATCTACATTCGCGGTGAATACCGATACGTTCTCGATCTCGTCGAAGAGGCGATCGGCGAAGCCTACCAGCGCGGTTACCTCGGCAAGAATATTCTTGGCTCTGGCTTCGACTACGACTTGCTGATTCACACCGGTGCCGGCGCATACGAGTGCGGCGAAGAATCCGCCTTGATGGAATCGCTCGAGGGCAAGCGAGGCTATCCGCGCATCAAGCCGCCCTTCCCCGCCGTCGTCGGTCTTTACGGCTGCCCCACCATTATTAATAACGTCGAAACGCTCAGCGCCGTCCCAGCCATCATCAACGAAGGCGGCGAAGCCTATGCCAATCGCGGCACACCGAGAAACGGCGGCACACGCCTTCTTTGCGTCGCAGGGCACGTCAACAAGCCCGGCATCTACGAAATCCCGCTCGGGATGAACATGAAGAAGTTCATTTACGAAATGGCCGGCGGCATTCCAAACGGCAAAAAGCTAAAGGCCGTAATTCCCGGTGGCAGCTCTTGCCCGATCATGACGGCCGACGAAATCGATCTCCCGATGGACTATGACTCCGTTGCGAAAGCCGGCTCGATGCTCGGCTCCGGCGGCATGGTCGTCATGGACGAAGATACCTGTATGGTGGACATGGCGCGCCGCATCATGCATTTTTACGCGCATGAATCCTGCGGTTGGTGCATCCCGTGCCGCGAAGGAACAACGTGGCTCCGTAAGATGCTCGAACGATTCCACGCCGGCCTCGGTCGCAGCGAAGATATCGACCTCGTCGGCGAACTCGCCAAGAACATGCTCGGCCGCACATTCTGCCCGCTCGGCGATGCCGCTGCGCTGCCGACCATCAGCATCGTGCAAAAGTGGCGGAACGAATTTGAAGATCATTTGAACGGGCGTTGCGCGTACAACAAAGCGAGCAATGAATTGTTGCTCGGAGCGCGGTAAGGACCAATGGCTGAACAAAAGCTCGTCAACATAAAAATCAACGATCGCGAACTGCAAGTGCCCGCGGGCCAGCTGATTATTGAAGCCGCAAAGCAGATCGCCACCGAAGTTCCCTCTTTCTGTTATTACCCGGGACTTTCTCTCCAGGCCGCCTGCCGCATGTGCCTCGTCGAAGTTGAAAAAATGCCCAAGCTGCAGACCGCCTGCACGCTTACCGCGACCGAAGGTATGGTCATCAAGACCGATACCGCACAAATCAAGCAAGCGCGCAAAGGCGTCCTCGAATTTTTGCTGACGAATCACCCTCTCGACTGTCCCGTTTGCGACAAAGGCGGCGAATGCGAATTGCAGGACATGGTGTTCCGCTACGGCGCGGATACCAGCCGCTTCGTCGAAGAAAAAATTCACCGGCCGGAAGAAAAATGGTCGGAACTCGTCTATTACGACGCACCGCGCTGCATTCTCTGTTTCCGCTGCGTCCGTGTTTGCGATGAAGGGATGGATGTAAAGGCCCTCGGCGTCGGTATGCGCGGCGCGAACTCCATCATCATCCCCAACCGCGAAGATCATCTCGAGTGCGAAGAATGCGGCATGTGCATCGACATCTGCCCCGTCGGAGCGCTAACCAGCGGCACTTACCGTTACAAGACGCGGCCGTGGGAAATGGAATACGTCTCCACCATCTGCACGCACTGTTCGAATGGCTGCAAAACCACTCTCAGCGTGCGCAACCACGAAATTCTTCGTGCCAATAACCGCGACATGAGCGGCATCAACAACGACTTTCTCTGCGTAAAGGGCCGCTTTGGCTATGATTTCACGAAGCATCCTGAACGCATCAAG
>Ga0137410_10001280_pt1 | contig 17235 bp, 14 predicted proteins | sample CZODoug1_16funga_FD_108878 | JGI IMG/M metagenome (GOLD analysis project Ga0137410, IMG submission 108878) | Vadose zone soil fungal communities from Angelo Coast Range Reserve, California, USA - CZODoug1_16fungal (Illumina Assembly) | ecosystem: Environmental > Terrestrial > Soil > Vadose zone... | reverse complement strand
TTCCCATTTTTGAGCCGCCGCTGCGCTAGAGATGCTAATCGCGGCGGCGGCTCAAAAATGGGAAGTTACCGCGGACACCTGCAAGGCTGCGGACGGCCAGGTCGTCCACGGCAATCCCAAGCGCTATCTCTCTTACGGCGAACTCGTTGAGGCTGCTTCAAAACTGCCAATTCCCAATCTCAACACCGTTCCGCTCAAAAACTCCGATGATTTCACGGTCGTCGGCCACGACACGCGCCGCTTTGAAGGGCGCGATAAGGCTACCGGCGCCGCCAAATTCGGCATCGATTCTCGCGTGCCAGGCATGCTTTTTGCCGTCGCCGCGCGCTGTCCCGTTCTTGGCGGTAAGGTCGCTTCCTTTGACGCCACAAAGACGAGGGCGGTGGCTGGCGTTCACGATGTCGTCCAATTCGAAACCAGTGGTCGCGGCGCTTCCACTACCGGCGGAGTCGCTGTTCTTGCTGACAATTCCTGGGCCGCTATCCAGGGCCGCAAAGCGCTCGCCGTGAAATGGGACGAAGGCCCCGCGGCGAAAGAATCCTCCGCCGAGCTTCACAAGCTGTTTCTAGCCAATGCCGCCAAGCCCGGAGGCGTCGTCCGCAACGACGGCGATGCCGATTCCGCTCTCGCGGCCAGTCCAAAAAAAATCGAAGCAGCCTACGAACTTCCCTTCGCCCCGCACGCTTGCATGGAGCCGATGAACTGCACCGTGCAAATTCGTCCTGACGGCGCCGAAGCCTGGGTGCCCACGCAAGCGCCGCAATGGGCGCAAGGCGTCATTGCCGAAGCCGCCAAGCTGCCTCCCGAAAAAGTGATTGTGCATACCACGCTGATGGGCGGTGGTTTTGGCCGCCGTTACCAGGCCGATTTCGTCATGGAAGCGGCGCAGATAGCCGCAAAGACCGCGGGCAAGCCTGTCATGGTTCTCTGGACCCGTGAAGACGACATGCAACACGGTTTCTACAGGCCGGCGTCCTATCACAAGCTGCAAGGCGCTTTGGACGCCAATGGCAATCTCGCGGTTTGGAAACATTTTCAAACCTCGACCTCCATTGCCGCCAAATGGAGCCCGAAAGGCGCGAATGATTCGGGGCTGGGCGAATTTGGAACCGGCGCTACGATTCCGTATACCACGCCGAATCTCCGCATCGAATACACCCTTGCCGAATCCAGCGTTCCCCGTGCCTGGTGGCGTTCCGTCGAGCACTCCAGCAGCGGCTTCGTCGTGGAAAGTTTTGTTGACGAACTCGCGGCTGCCGCGGGCCAGGATCCACTGGCCTTTCGCTTGAAGCTCATTGGGAGCAACCGCAAGATTCCGCAGTTCGGCGAAGATAAAGCGCCGCCGCTCGATACCGCGCGGCTCAAGGGCGTTTTGCAGCTCGCCGCCGAAAAAGCAGGCTGGGGTACGCCGCTGCCAAAAGGCCAGGGACGCGGTATCGCCACGTTTTATTCTTTCAATTCCTACACCGCTGCGGTAGCGGAAGCCAGCGTCCAGAACGGTTCCCTCAAAGTGCATCGTCTCGTTTACGCTGTGGATTGCGGTCGGCCCATCAATCCGGACGGCGTCCGCGCACAAGTCGAGAGCGCCGCCATCTACGGCCTGTCCGCTGCTTTGCACGACGCCATCACTATCAAGGATGGCCGCGTCGAGCAGTCCAACTTTAACGACTACGAGATGCCGCGTATCAAAGAGACGCCTAAGACGGAAGTCCACGTGGTGATGAGCAAGGAAGAGCCGACCGGAATCGGCGAGCCGGGATTGCCTGTGGTGACGCCGGCAGTGTGCAACGCCATTTTCGCAGCGACCGGAAAGCGCCTGCGGCGCCTTCCGATTCGAACTGAAGACTTGGCCTAACCTGGATCCCTGTCGGGCCCGGACATTTCGTGACGAATTTTGGAGGAGGAGCACACGTGTCAACTTCCGATGTGATGCTGCGCCGCGAGTTTCTGAAAAAGTCCGCCGTCGGAGGCGGCGCCCTCGTCATCGGTTTCTATCTGCCGCGGAGGTCTGAAGCGCTGGCAGCCGTTCCACCCTCCGAACCGGTCGCGGCCAACGCCTGGGTGCGCATCACTCCCGATGACACGGTCACGATCCTGATCGACAAGTCCGAGATGGGCCAGGGCGTCATCACCGCGCTCGCGATGCTGCTCGCCGAAGAACTCGAATTTGATTGGAAAAAGGTTAAGACGGAGTTTGCGCCCGCCGCGCCGGTCTACTTCAATCCCGTCTTCGGCCTGCAGGGAACCGGCGGCAGCACCAGCGTCCGCGCGTCCTGGGAACCGCTGACGAAAGCGGGAGCCGCCGCGCGAGAAATGCTGGTCGCCGTCGCGGCCCAGCAGTGGTACGTCGAACCGTCCGCGTGTCACGTCGAGAACGGCGCCGTGGTGCACAGCGCCACGAACAAACGTTTGGGCTACGGCGCGTTAGTGGAACGAGCCGCGAAACTTCCCGTGCCCGCCAGTCCCAAGCTGAAGGATCCCAAGGATTACAAATACATCGGCAAACCGATGAAGCGGCTGGACACTCCTGAAAAAGTGAATGGCAAGGCGGGCTTCGGCATCGATGTGCGTTTGCCGAATATCCAGCACGCGGTCGTGGCGCGCTGCCCGGTCTTTGGCGGCAAGGTGAAAAGCTTTGACGATTCGAAAGCGAAATCCGTTCGCGGCGTAAAACAGGTCCTGCAAATCTCTTCCGGCGTCGCCGTGGTGGCGGACAACACTTGGTCCGCCATGGAAGGCCGCCGCGCTTTGCAAATCACCTGGGACGAAGGGCCGAACGCCGCAAACTCCAGTGACGCCATTCGAAAGCTCTATCTCGAACAAGCAGAAAAACCCGGCGCCATCGCGCGCAAGGACGGAGACGCAGATGCCGCCCTCGCGAGCGCGGCCAAGAAAGTCGAAGCCGCGTACGAAGTTCCTTTTCTTGCGCATGCCACCATGGAACCGATGAATTGCGCCGCCGACGTTCGAGCAGATGGCTGCGACATCTACGCGCCAACGCAGTTCCAGACTTTCACTCAAAACACGGGCGCGAAACTCGCCGGGCTGAAGCCCGAGCGAGTTCGCGTGCACACAACTTTTCTCGGCGGCGGCTTCGGACGTCGCGCGGAGCAGGATTTTATTTCCGATGCCGTGGAAATCTCGAAAGGAACCGGCGCACCCGTTCAAGTCACCTGGTCGCGCGAAGATGACATGCAGCAGGATTTTTACCGTCCCGCTGCTTATTCGAAGCTTGTCGCCGGACTCGACGCCGACGGTTGGCCCGTCGCGTGGAAGAGCCGCATCGTCGGTCCTTCCATCATGTCGCGATTTTTTCCCGGCTCGGTGAAAAACGGGATCGATGAAACCTCCGTGGAAGGCCAAGCCACCAGCAAATATGCCATCCCGAATTTTCAGGTCGAGTACGCCCTGACCGAAGCGGGCGTGCCTGTGGGCTTCTGGCGCTCGGTCGGAAATTCGCACAACGGCTACATCACGGAATGTTTTGTCGAGGAACTTGCCAAGGCGGGAAGCAAGGATCCGTTCGAATTTCGGCGGAAACTTTTGGCTAACGCGCCACGGCATCGCGGCGTTCTCGAACTCGCCGCGGAGAAAGCTGGCTGGGGAAAGCCTCTGCCTGCAGGCCGAACGCGCGGCATCGCCGTGGTGGAATCATTCGGGAGTTTTGTTGCCGAAGTTGCCGAAGTCAGCCTCAATCGCAAATCAGGCGAAGTGCGCGTGCATCGCGTGGTCTGCGCTGTCGACTGCGGCCGCTACGTGAATCCAGACACGATCGCGGCGCAGATGGAAGGCGCGATTGTCTACGGCCTGACCGCCGCACTGAAAGGGCAAATCACCATCGCCAAGGGCCGCGTGCAGCAGAGCAATTTCCACGATTATGAAATGCTTCGGATGAACGAAATGCCGCAAGTCGAAGTCCATATCGTGCCGAGCAATGAACCGCCGGGCGGCGTCGGCGAGCCCGGCACTCCGCCAATCGCCCCCGCCGTCTGCAACGCCATTTTCGCGGCGACGGGCAAGCCGATCCGGCGGCTTCCCATTCGCGCGGAAGATCTGGCGTAGCGTTCCGGCGTCGGGTTATTGCAGAATAGCGCGTGCCTCTGTCACTGACTTTTCTCGCCGCGATTCCGCTGGCGATCTGGATTTATCTTTTTCTTGCGCGTGGCAACTTCTGGCAACTGCGCGAGGACGCTCTCGAACCGAAAACTTTGGGAAATTGGCCGCGTGTTGTCGCCGTTGTTCCGGCGCGCAATGAAGGCGCGACTATCTCCGACGCGCTTTTATCCTTGTTAAGGCAAGATTATCCGGGCGGGTTCTCGATCATCATCGTGGATGACGACAGCGAAGACGGGACCGTGGCTGTCGCACAAAAAGTTGCCAATGAATCCGGCGCCTCACGACGCGTTAAAATTCACTCTGCGGCTCCGCTTGCGCCTGGTTGGACCGGAAAACTCTGGGCCCTGAACGAGGGCATTCAACTTGCCGCGAATCAATCACCGGAGTTCCTTTGGTTCACAGACGCCGATATCGAGCACGCGCCGGACACGTTGCGCCGCTTGGTCTCTCGCGCGGAAACAGACGTGCTCGACCTAGCCTCGCTGATGGTGCTTCTTCAGGCGAAGACGATTCCCGAGCGCTTGTTAATTCCGCCATTTCTCTATTTTTTCCTGATGCTTTATCCGCCGCAGTGGATCGCGGACCCGAACGCAAGCACAGCCGGAGCCGCGGGCGGATGTATTTTATTGCGGCGCAATGTGCTGGCGCCCATTGGCGGGCTTGCCTCGATTCGCGGCGAGGTGATTGACGATTGCGCGCTGGCTCGCGCCGTGAAGAAGAATGACGGGAAAATCTGGATGGGGCTCACGCGCGCCAGCGTCAGTTTGCGGGGCTACGTAGCCTTCGCGGAAATCCGCGACATGATCGCTCGAACTGCGTTTACCCAACTCCACTACTCATTTGTATTTCTCGCCTTCGGCATCGCCGGTTTGTTCGCAACTTTTCTTTTGCCCTGGATTCTCTTTTTCGCCTATCCCGGCGAAGGCTGGGTTCTTGTGGACACTGCAATTGCTCTAATGACCGCGACCTTTCTCGTGACGGTGCGGTTTTACAATTTATCAGCAGCCTGGGCTTCGACGCTGCCGGTCGCGGCGGTTTTCTACGGCTATGCGACATGCGTTTCCGCGGTGCGTTACTGGCTCGGCCGCGGTGGCCAATGGAAAGGCCGCTCTCAAGCCCCGCGCCGCGACTAATTCGCAGAATGCCGCATCCAAATTTGTAGTCTTGCGCATCGAAATTTGTTATCCTGCGCAAAGGTGAAGTACAGGGCTGTATCTCGAATTTAAGAGAACGGCACCGGAGGCCACCATGAGCGTTGTCCCTAATTCCGGGAACGGAAAAATCACCGTGCCCGATCTCCTGCAGCGCAAGAGTCAGACTGCAGGCTCCCATTTCAACTCACAGAAAATCACTTGCTTGACGGCGTACGACTACCCGACTGCGCGTTTGCTCGACGAAGCCGGCGTGGACGTGATACTTGTCGGCGATTCGCTCGGCATGGTGGTGCTGGGACATGAGAACACACTGTCCGTCACCATCGAGGAAATGTTGCATCATACGCGTGCTGTCCGGCGTGGAACGCGCCGCGCGCTGGTCGTTGCGGACATGCCTTACGGCAGCTATCACACGGACCTGGCGGATTCGCTGCACAATGCCATGCGTTTTGTAAAGGAAGCGGGCGCGGAGGCGGTAAAGGTAGAGGGCGGAGAGCGCCGCTTGGAATTGATTTCGCGGCTGACGGAAGCGGAAATCCCGGTGATGGGTCATGTTGGATTGACGCCGCAATCGGTGAACGCGCTGGGTGGGTACCGCGTTCAGGGAAAAACAGCGGACGCCGCGGAACAGTTGATTCGCGATGCGCGCGCGGTGGAAGCGGCGGGGGCCTTTGCAGTCGTGTTGGAAGCGGTGCCGCGCGAGCTAGCGGCGCAGATTACGCGCGAATTGCGCATTCCAACGATTGGGATCGGCGCCGGTCCGGACTGCGATGGGCAGATTCTCGTCGTGCACGACCTTCTGGGGCTTACGTTTGGGCAGACACCGAAATTTGCGCGGCAGTATGTCAATGTTGGAGAGATCATTTCCAAAGCCGTGCGCGAATATTGCACTGACGTGCGCGAGGGCGGATTTCCTTCGGATGGAGAGTCCTATCATGCGGCGCGGATGGCGATGGAACAGAAAGAAGCGCCGGTTAATAGTGACGGCGATTGGTAGAAAGCGCGTTACGAAATAAAAGTCAAAAACGGATTCCGCGATCCGCAAAATGTACGCGGAGCGCAAAAACCGCACTTCGCCTCGAATGACAACCGAAACTTAGTCGTGCAAGCGGAGAGAAAATGACGCCACAAGAGATGCGTGTGCTGTTCGATTACAATGCCTGGGCGAATCACCGCGCGCTGGAGGCGGCGTGCCGGCTCACGACGGAGCAGTTTGTCCAACCGATGGGATCGAGTTTCGGCTCCGTGCGCGATACACTTGGACATATTTTCGGCGCCGAATGGCTTTGGCTGGAACGCTTCCAGGGCCGGTCGCCGGCTTCGCTGCCGGATACGGCGCAATTCAAAGACCTGGCGGGCTTGCGGGAACGCTGGGATGAGCACGAACCGCGCCTGCTCGGTTTTGTCCGCGGGCTGACGCAGGCTGACCTAGACCGCGTGATGGAATACAAGACCTTGAAGTTTGGAGTTTACAGCAATCCTCTCTGGCAATCGATGCAGCACGTGGTGAATCACGGAACGTATCACCGCGGACAGGTGACCACACTGTTGCGTCAGCTTGGCGCGCAACCGATCTTGACGGACCTGATGCACTTTTACCGTGAGCGCGCTACGGCAGCCGGCGCGTAGTTTCCGGCGTTTTCTCACTTCGTGGAAATCATCCGAACCATTGCGTGGATGAAGGAACAAGCGCGGCAAGCGCGCGCGGAGAGCCGCGTCATCGGGCTGGTGCCGACGATGGGCGCGCTGCACGCCGGGCATTTGTCGCTGATCAAGCGAGCGAGACGTGAGTGCTCGCCGGTGATTGCTTCGATTTTCGTGAATCCAAAGCAGTTTGGTCCCAACGAGGATTTTTCCAAATATCCGCGCACCTTTGAGAGCGACAGCGAAAAACTGCAGCGCGCAGGCGTGGATGCGCTTTTTTCGCCAGAACCTTCGGAAATTTATCCGAGTGGATTCTCGACATACGTCAACGTCGATGGCTTGAGCGACCGGCTCGAAGGCCGCTCGCGGCCCGGGCACTTCCGCGGCGTCACGACTGTGGTGATGAAGCTGCTGCAAATTGTGCAGCCGAACTTTGCTTACTTCGGGCGGAAAGATGCGCAGCAATCGCGGCTGATCATGCAAATGACGTGCGACTTGAACCTGGATACGGAAATCGTGGTCTGCCCGCCAGTGCGCGAGCCGGACGGGCTGGCGCTTTCCTCTCGAAATGTTTATTTGAATGCGGACGAGCGCAAGGCTGCCACCGTGCTCTATCGCGCGCTGGAGGCGGCGAAAAGCGAGCTGGCGGCCGGAGTGCGCGATGCCCTACAGTTGCAAGCCGTGCTCCACCGCACGCTCGGAGCGGAGCGTCATGCGAGGGTGGACTATGCCGAGATCGTGGATGCCGAATCGTTCGAGCCCATCATGCGCGTGAACAAATCGTGCTACGTTTTGCTTGCGGTTTTCATCGGCAAGACGCGGCTCATCGATAATTTGTATGTTGAACCGGGATCGTCGGGTTCCGAAGAACTGGTGTTTCACTTCTAGTAGCTTTTCCGGGCGCTCATTCCGCCCTTTGAATTCTTTCTGCTAGACTTTTCTTACAGCCCCAATCCAAGACGGAGGTGACGGAGATGAGATCCCAAATTAGATTTGTTTCCATTTTTCTGGCCATAGCGTTGCTATTGCCTGCGCTGGCGCAGGCGGGCGGCACGATTCCAGAGGGAACGAAAATCACGGTGGTGACAGACCAATCCGTAAGCTCAAAAACAGCCAAGGCCGGCGAGGCCATTACAGGGTCGGTCGCGCACGATGTGATCGTTGACGGCAAAGTGGTGATTCCCAAGGGATCGCCGGTCAAGCTGACGGTGAGCAGCGTGCAGGCTTCGGGACGCTTGTCCACGCCGGCAAAATTGTATCTGCGGCTGCGCACGGTGACTGTGGGCGGCAAAACCTACACGATTGCAACAAGTTCCGCCGGAAGAACACTGGGCGGTAAGGGCAAGCGCGATGCCGGGTTCATCGGCGGCGGCGCTGCGGGCGGCGCGATTATTGGAGCGCTGGCAGGCGGCGGCAAGGGCGCAGCGATCGGTGCAGCGGCCGGAGCAGGAGCCGGAACAGCGGGTGCGGCGGCCACGGGGAAGAAAGATATCGAGTTTCCGGCCGAGACAAAACTAGCGTTCACGACGCGGGCGGCCGTAGCAGTCAACTGACACAAAGCGGCTGACGCAATCCTCGAATTCGGCCAAGCTGCGGCGCACGGTCTTTCCTGGCCGCGACTTGGCCGTCTTCTTCAAGTAGATCTCTAGAATAGTAGCCACCTACCCCCCACCCCCTACCAATTTGCATGAATATCAAAATAGAGGGCCTATGAAATTTGCATTTCATAAATGGCAGATTTCAAAGGACTTGCGACATACACACAAAATCAAAGAACACGCGCCGACACTGAAACAAAAGAGTTTATAAATTTTCATTTTTCCTCAAAATGTAAGGAGTGCGCAAAGCATTGACCACACTAAGTTTAAGAGTTGCTGAACGAAAGAGGGCGATTCAAGATCCGAGTTACCGCAAAGGTAGAGAACAAACCAATACCTGCCAATTATTATTGCACAAGCTAAAAAATGATCAAGGGCAATTTTGAGCCGGAGAAGGCTGCTGAAGTAACTTGTTCCCCCTCTGAGGTTTACTTCAACAATGAATCGAGAGAATTCTCGACTTGCTCGTGGAGGTCCGGGGGCGCGCCATAGAGAATACGGGAAGTCCTGCCAGAGCGGTCGAAGAGGAAGAGGGTGGGGACGGCAGTGATGTCGCCGAAGGATTGCGAGGTCGCAGCGTCGGTGATGGCCCAGCGCAAGTCCGGGCTGAGAGAGCCGACCGTCGTGCGGATCTGGTCTTCCGGCGATTCGACGGCCAGGGCGAGGACAGCGATGTTATCTCCGTGCTTGCGCTTTAACTCGCCGAGCCACTCGAGAGTGGAACGGCAGGGCGGGCACCAAGTGGCCCAGAATTCGACAAGGACAACGCGGCCGGAAAGCTGATCGACGGTTAGGGGATGACCGGAAAGATCGGTCAACTTAACCTGGGGAAGAGTGGCAATCTCCTGAGATGCGACGCTTGCGGCGGGATGCTCGCGAGCTACGACGTCCTTCTTGCCAGCCAGGATAAGGTCAATCATGCGAATCAAATCGGATTTGAATTTTGCCTGGCTGGCTTCGCTGCGCCAGGGAGCGTAACGGCCGGTGCCTTCGACTTCTCCGAAATAGCCGAATTCCCGCGGGGCGGCAACCAGAACGTCGTCCACGAAAACGGCGGGATAGCCCTTGACGCCAAACCTGTCAGCAAGTTTGGAAGCGCCAAAGTTCTCGGTGACGAAGGTAACCTGACCCGGATATTTGGACGCTACGTCCTGGACCAGCAAACTTGCCGGGTCGGAGATATTTCAAGTGTACGGCCAGCGGACTAAAGTAACGTCAACGGTCTTGCCTGAGGCTTGCCGGAGCGGAAACGCAGGCTTCCGTGCCCCGAAGTAAGCAGGGAGCACCTGGTCGAGAATAACGCGAGAGCTTCTCCATTCATCAGCACTCGGAGCGGATCCATCGGCGTGCACAGTTTGCGATTCGGCACGCTCCAGGAAAAGCCGCGCCAGGGAGTCGTCCTGTTTGGAGGACATGAGTTTTTTGCGTGCGGCGGCGAGATCGGCGTTCAACGACGATTGACGGGCTGAATCTAGTGGAGTCGCATCCAGCATGGCGAAATGGCGAGTCGCTTCGAGGTATTGATAGAGAGCCCCGGCGTAGAATTTTTGGGCGTCGAGCTCCTCCGCGAGCTTCAAAGTGGAATTTAGAGCGATAAATCGCTCATGAAGCTCAATGGAGCGCGGTGGTTGGAAAGCGGCGTTTGTTTTTTGCTGAAGCTTTTGCAATTCCGGGAGGAAAGAGCGCAGGGGAAAAGGCGCGGAGCTTCCAGCAAGAGAGAGGGAGGAGGCACAGCGGGCGAAGGCCGCTTCACCCTGCGCCTGGCCGATGTAGAAGAGGCCGTCGCTCGGCTTCGTGGAAGTGGCAAAGCCGCGGCCGCCTTCGAGAAGAGGAACGGACCTTCCCTGAGCGGTCTCCGACAGAGCTTGCAGCGCCAGGGGCGCCGACCGCCAGCCTTTTTTGCGGGTTTCCTCGTTGAGCGTATTGAGATTCCGGCTGGCCTTTTCCCATTCCGCTTCGAAGGCGGGGAAGCCCGATTTCACGGCCTCGGTTTTGTCCGCCACGACACGAGCACCCTGAAGCAAATCCTCCGCCTGGAGGAGCTTTTCGAGACTGAAATACAACTTGCCGCTGTTGAGCGCTTCGGCGGCGGCATTTAGCGCGCCGCCCACTGCGGAATTTATGCCCGGGAAGTCTGGAATTGAGATCGGCTTTTCCCGCAGGGACTGCCGCAGGCGCTCGATTTCCGATTTAATTTGCGATTTTGCTTCCTGCCCACAAGCAAGGGAGGTCCACGCTCCGAACATTGCCAGAGCGAGGAGAAACTTGAATAGCCTGGAAGGAATGTGCATAAGCAAGAACTTGATGGATCAGACGTGAAGCGCGGGGAGTGGTGAGCAACGAATTCAAGTGAGCGCATTGCATCGCGATAGAAGCGTCGCAAAACCTCATGCGAGGGCTAACTCTTCGAGATGACTCTGAGGACTTCGGATGCGTGGCCTTTGGCTTTGACGAGGGGCCAGTGTTCCTCGATTTTGCCGGTTTTGCCGATGAGGAAGGAGCTGCGGACAATACCCATGAAGGTGCGGCCCATGAATTGTTTTTTCTGCCAGACGCCGAATTTTTGAATGGTTTTGTGAGTGGGGTCGCTGAGCAAAGAGAAATTGAGTTTGTGCTTTTCCTTGAACCCAGCGAGCGCTTTGACGGGATCGGCGCTCATGCCGAGGATGGCGACGTTGAGCTTGTCGAATTGCCTTTTTGCGTCACGAAACTCGGACGCTTCGATTGTTCAACCGGGTGTGCTGGCTTTGGGGAAGAAAAAGAGGAGGACGCGCTGGCCGGCGAAGTCTTTGAGCGCGAGTTCCTTGGCTTCGTCGGATAGTAGACGGAAGGCTGGGGCTTTGGCGCCTACTTTGAGCATTAAACAGTCCTTCGCGATTGATCTTCGAAGCTTACCAAGGATAGAAAGCGACGCCCTTCCTGACCAGGTTGGATGAACTCCAGGCCGTCTCTACAACTAAGACGCAGTATACGTCGAGATGTTTCAGCCAGGCGTGGAATCTTGCCGACAATGTCGCCGAGATGCTCGGGGCTTGCAGCAACTCTCGAGAAAAGGCGGGGGTATGAAGATCCCACGGGAAAACCGCAAGAACAATTCCTCAACGGCTAAACCGCGAGGAAAAAAGCATGGTTGATGTCGGACCTAAAGGTCCGACCCTCACTGCTACCCGGACTCTGGAGACCCGCCCCGGCCTGAGCCACAGCGTCAGGAGAGGAGTTTGCGCAGGATGTCGTTTATGGCTTGGGGGTTGGCTTGGCCGCGAGTGGCTTTCATGACTTGGCCGACAAAAAATTTGAAGACGCCTTCGTTGCCGGATTTGAACTTGGCGACGTTGTCGGGATTTTTGGCGATGACTTCCTTGGCGGCTTGCTCGATGGAGGCTTCGCTCACTTGGGCGCCGAGGCCTTCGGCCGCGACGATCTCGGCGGCCGTGCGGCCGGATTCGAACATGGTTACGAAGACTTTCTTGCCGATGGCGGCGGTGATTTTGGCAGATTCAACGAATTTCACCAGTTCGGCGAGAGCGGCAGGCGAGACAGGGCTCGCGCTGATTTCCTTGCCGGAATCTTTCAAGCCGCGAAGAAGTTCGGTTTGCATCCAGTTGGCGGCGGCTTTGCCGGGGGCGCCGGCTTTGACGACAGCTTCGAAATAGTCAGCGAGGGCTTGCGTGTTGGTGAGGACTTCGGCGTCGTAGGGCGTAATGCCGTAGGCGGCGACGAAACGGGCGCGCTTGGCTTCGGGGAGTTCGGGAAGGGTGCGGCGGACTTCGTCACGCCAGGCGGTACTGATGTGGACGGGGAGAAGATCTGGCTCCGGGAAATAGCGGTAGTCATGGGCTTTTTCTTTGGAGCGCATGGAGACGGTGTGGCCTTCGGCTTGATTCCAGAGGCGCGTTTCTTGCGAAAGGCGGCCACCGGATTCGAGGACGCCGATGTGGCGCCCGATTTCGTACTCGAGAGCCTTTTGGAGAAAGCGGAAGGAGTTTAGATTTTTTACTTCGACTTTAGTGCCGAATTCCTTCGAACCACGCGGACGGACGCTGACGTTGGCATCGCAGCGGAGCGAGCCTTCTTCCATGTTGCAATCGCTGACACCCGTGTAGAGCATGATCTGGCGGAGCGCGGTGAGGTAGGCGTAGGCCTCCTCGGGAGTGCGCATGTCCGGCTCGGAGACGATTTCGCTGAGCGGGGTGCCGCAGCGATTGTAGTCGATGTAGGCCTTAGTGGCGGATTGCGAGAAGCCTTCGTGGAGGTTTTTTGCAGCGTCTTCTTCGAGATGGAGGCGCGTGATGCCGATGCGTTTTTTTGCGCCGTTGACTTCGATCTCGAGCCAGCCACCGGTGGCTAGCGGCAATTCGTATTGAGAGATTTGATAGCCCTTGGGGAGGTCCGGGTAAAAATAGTTTTTGCGAGCGAAGCGGGAATGGTCGTGGACGGTGCAGTTCAGGGCGAGCGAGGCGCGCATGGCCATTTCAACGGCCCGCTTGTTGAGGACGGGCAGAGTGCCGGGGAGGCCGAGGCAGACGGGGCAAACGTTCGTGTTTGGGGGATCGCCGAAGCGCGTCGAGCAGCCGCAGAAGATTTTTGTGCGCGTGAGGAGCTGGACGTGGACCTCGAGGCCGATGACGGGCTCGTATTTGGCGAGCACTTCCGGCGCGAGCGACGGTTCCTCTGGAGTGAATTTCGGCATAAGGGAACAAAGATTATAGCATCAGCTCGCGGCTCGGACAGATTCCCGGAGCGTAGGAAAGAAACGTCCTGCCAAAGTGAAACTGCCAAAGAGGAGGACGGCATAGAAGACGTCGCCGGCGAGCGTGTTCCAGAAAAAGGGTATGCCCGCGATGTAACAGGCCACGAGGCCGGAGGCGGTGTGCGGAAAGCCGCTGAGAAATTGCCAGACGGCGAAATTCGTGATGAGGAAAAATTGAGTGGCGCCGAGGAGCGTGGCGAGACTGATGCGGGCGACGCTGCGGCGATCACGCAGCCAGAGGCCGATGGCAACGTTGATCAGGAAGCTGGCGTAGACGATGGGGATTAGTTTGTGGAAGCCGATAAAGATGTCGCCGAGGAATAGGGCGGCGAGGGGGAAGAAGAAGGTGAGGCGGCGGTCCTTGAGCAGCGCGCCGGAGAAAAGGGCCATGGCGCCGACGGGCGTGAAGTTCCACGGGTGCGGAGCGATACGCAAGGCGGCGGCTAGTACAATTAAGACTAGTGCGAGCAACGTGCGGTAGAGCAGATTTTCTTTTTGAGAGAGTTCTGTGTTCATTTAGGTGCTGCCTCCATTTCGGGTAATAGATCGCAAAAGACAAAGCCATCGCGGTTGACGATTTCTCCCGTTCGAATGGGAATGGGAGATTGAAAGATCGGGCCGTCGAAAACAAAAGTGTGGAATTCGCCATTTTCGCCGCAAGGGTCGGCGATGGGCGGAAGATCGCGGAAGAAGGACTCGTCGAGTTCGCGGCCGGCGAAATTGGGATCGAGAACTTTGGTGTCGATGCAAGCGGCAACGGCGCGGAAGCGTTGCTCATGGAAGTGGCGGATTAATTCGCGCGTGCCGCGTTTCCAAATGGGGAAGATGGCAGTCATGCCGATGCGGTCGAGATTTTTCTCGCGGTAGGCGCGGAGGTCTTCGAGGAAGATGTCACCGAAGGCGACGTTTCGAACGCCTTGGTTGTAAAAGAGGCGAAGAGCTTCTTCCATGCGGGCTTCGTAGACGGGATTGACGCATTGGGGCGGGATGAAAACTTCGTGCAGCGGCAGGCGGAGCGAGTCTGCCTGCCGCTGGAGAAGTTCACGGCGGACGCCGTGCATGGCGATGCGGTCATAGCCTTCGGTGACGGTGGTGAGGAGGGCAACGACGCGGACGTCGGGCTGCTGGAGCAGTGTGTGCAGGGCCATGGCGCTGTCTTTGCCGCCGCTCCAGCAGAAGAGGATGGATTCGAGTGCGTTCAAGAAAATCTCCTAAAGCGTCAAGCGTTGCCGAGATGGGGGCAGCATCCCGACGGGGTCGGGACAGGTGCTGCGCCCCTACAAAGAAGTTTGGCCCGTGGTGAAAGCATCAGTTCCTGCCGGCGAAGCGGTAGTTCATACCGACGCGGACATCGCGGCCGAGCGAGGGATAGCCAAGCGCATCCTGATAGGACTTGTCGAGGAGATTCGTGGCCCGGGCATAGATCGAGACGCCGCGCCCGAGGCTATAGCTGGTGGCTAGATCGAAACGAGAGTAGCCCGGATTTCTGGTGAGATTGAGACCGACAAAGAGAAAGTCACTATCAGTGCGGACGCCGGTGAAATAGCCGGCAAGGTTCACGTTGAGACGCTTGAACGCCGCGTTCATCGTGAGAGATCCGGAATTGGGAGGGCGACGGATGAGACGATTGCCCGGAATCAGAGCGGGATCAAACGCGTTTGGAGAAACGAGGACGCGGCTATCGTCATGAGAATAGTTGGCGGCGATAGAGAGCCAGCGAATGGGGCGGGCAACCGCAGATAGGTTGACTCCCCGTGCTCTGGCAAGGTCCGTGTTGAAAAAAGTGCCGAAGAAGCCGCAACCGCTTCCGGGCGGCGGGGCAGTAGATTCGAAGCTGACGATGTCATAAAAGCGATTTGAAAAGTAATCGGCGGAAAAGATCACGCGATCCGAGGCCAGCTTCTGTTCCAGACCGACACTCCATGTCTTGCTGCGCTCCGGCCGCAGCGACGGGTTGCCAGGAAAGCAGGCGTTGCTTCCAAACGTTTGATCGAATCGCGGCTCTTTGATTCCCTGTCCGTAAAAGGCGCGAAGACGAGTGTCCCCAAAAAATCCCTTGCCAAGCCTCAAAGCCAACGAGGCCCCGGCACGGGGCACAACGCGTGTGCCGAAATTGGCGTTGGCCTCCGCCCGCAGGCCAAAATTGAGTGATACACGCGGATGAAGCAGATAGCGAAAATCGAGGAATCCACCCTGGTTATTGCGACGCGAATGGCTAAGGCGGAGCGCGCTAACGTAGCCGTTCTCGACCTCGTACTGATAACCCGCCGTCGCGCCAAATGTCGGAAGCACGTAACTCGACTGCGTGTACAGGCTGCTGCGATTATATTTGTTATTAACATCCGGATAGGGAAAATCACAAGTAATTGCCGGAACCGCGGCGGGAGAGAGCGGGGTGCAAAATGGATCTCCAACGTCGAAGAAGTCCGCCAGCCGATTGGAGCTGAACTCACGATTGTAGGATTCGGCACCGCTGATTTCGTGGCGCCAGCGTGGGCCGGTGGTAAAGTTCCAGCGGGCACTAGAGCTGAAGAAGTGCAGTGCGTTGCGCTGGTCCAGATTGGGTGGCAGGAGCAGCGTCTGGCCGGGGATGCCCGCATCGCTGTCGTTATTGCGCAGCGTGAGGCGAACCTGGTTGGTATCGTTGAAGCCATAGCCAAAATTGCCGGAGAGCGTGCGGTTCAGAAAACGGTTATTCGGTCCCTGGCCCTCGGTCTGGAAGTAAGATGTCGCGGCGGAATAGTCGAATGCACCCAGCAGGCCGCTGATCTGGCCGCCGCCGCGCCCCGTGGAAAAACTGCCGCCTTCGCCGAAGAGACTGAACTCCGGAGTGCGTGTTGTGCCGCGGTGCGTGAAAACCTGGATGACGCCGGCCAGCGCGTCGGTTCCGTAGAGCGCGCTTTCGGCGCCGCGCACGACTTCCACCTTATCAATATTGTCCAGGGTAAAATTGGAGAAATCGACGGCGTTCCCCGGTTCATTCACGGTCGCACCGTCGACGAGCACCTTTGTGTAGCTTGAGTTTCCGCCATTGAGAAACACGGAGGCAGAACCACCCTCGGGTCCGGTGCGGCCTATGGCAATGCCGGGGACGAATAGGAGCAAGTCCGGCAGCGTCACAGACTGACGGGCTGCGATTTCATCGCGCGTAATCACGGTGACGGACGCGGTGGTCTCCTGCGCGAGGGTTGGCTCGGCTTGAGCGGTAACAACGACATTGTCCGAAAGGCGCTCGAGTTGAAGCTTCAGGTCGAGGGTTCGTTGCTGATTGGCCGTGAAGTCCAGCACGAAATCGCGCGACACAAACGGCGAGCGCACAAACTGAACATGATAGCGGCCAGCGGGAAACGTTAAGGCATACACTCCGTCCGCAGATGAAGTCGCCGTCCAGACGCGAGCATCAGAGACACCCTCCAACTGTGTAATTACACGCACTCCGCCAACACCCGCACCGCTGGCGTCGAGCAAGGTGCCAACAAGATGAGCATCCGGGACATCAGCTTGAGCGAGGGAAGAACTGCAGAATGCAAACGCGGGCAGCAAAGATAGAAACAGTTTTTGAAGAAAAGTCGTATTCATTTCATCCTCCGCTCCCTCTCGCGCGGGAGTTGAAGGTTGACCGGTGCGACGAAAATGAATCGCACGGCTGCGAACTTCGCCGGTCTCCTGGCTTGGCGGTAGCTCCGGGCCTTTTTGATGAGGACCGTTGCGGGGCCTTCCCGCGGCGCCGCTCAGCGAAGGAGCGACTGGCCGCAGTGGCCTGCGCATACACTGAATCCGCCTTACAGTCGCGCGGCGGCGACGGCTTCCATCCTGGTGATCCCGAACAGGCCGTAATCACCAATCCGTCTTCCCGAGCACGAAGTTCGCGGTGAATGTGGTCCGCGGCGCGGGGCCGCAGGGTTGGGGTTAACCAGAAAAAGGGCGAACTAAAGTTCGCCCCTACACTACGTTCCAGATAAAACGGTGACAC
>Ga0137410_10001276_pt1 | contig 17261 bp, 14 predicted proteins | sample CZODoug1_16funga_FD_108878 | JGI IMG/M metagenome (GOLD analysis project Ga0137410, IMG submission 108878) | Vadose zone soil fungal communities from Angelo Coast Range Reserve, California, USA - CZODoug1_16fungal (Illumina Assembly) | ecosystem: Environmental > Terrestrial > Soil > Vadose zone... | reverse complement strand
GCTTTCGATCATCAACGACATCCTCGACTTCTCGAAGATCGAGGTCGGCAAGCTGGAGACCGAAAAACTCGACTTCGACCTGTACCAGGCGGTCGATGACGTGGTGCAGCTGCTCGCCCCGCGTGCACACGCCAAACAACTCGAGGTCGCCTGCCGCATCGACGACCGGTTGCCGAGCGCGGTCTGCGGCGATCCATACCGCCTGCGCCAGGTGCTGACCAACCTGATCGCCAACGCGGTGAAATTCACCGACCGTGGCGAGGTCCTGGTCGACGTGCAACGGCTGGACGAGGCGACCATGCGCTTTGCCGTGCACGACACCGGCATCGGCATCCCCGAGCAAGCGCGCGAGCGGCTGTTCCAGCCCTTCGAGCAAGCCGACGGCTCGACGACCCGCCGCTTCGGCGGCAGCGGCCTCGGGCTGGCGATCAGCCGCAGCCTGGTCGAGCTGATGGGTGGCTCGATCGGCGTCGACAGCACACCCGGCGAAGGCTCGACCTTCTGGTTCACGCTGCCGCTCGCGGTCGCGACCAGCCTGCCGCCGGTGCCCACGCCCGCCGGCCTGATGGGGCGGCGCGTGCTGGTGGTCGACGACAACGTGACCAATCGCGAGATCCTGGAACACCACGTGGCGCTCGGCGGCATGCGCACCGCGAGCGCGGTCGATGGACTGGACGGGCTGGAGCAGCTGCGCGCCGCAGCGCACGGCGAAGACCGGTTCGAGGTCGCGGTCATCGACATGAAGATGCCACGGATGGACGGCATCGAACTCGCCGCGGCGATGCGATCCGATCCGCAGCTCAAGGACGTGCGCATCGTGCTGGTTACGTCGCTGCACTCGCCGGACGAACTGCGACGCGCGCGCGAGGCCGGCATCCAGGCTTATCTCTCCAAGCCGGTGCGGCGCCAGGAACTGTTCCGCGCACTGGCGCAGGTGCTCGGCGAAACCACTGCAGAGGCGCCCTCACCTGCGCCGCAGACATTGCCGCGTTTCCACGCCAGCATCCTGCTGGCCGAGGACAACGGCGTCAACCAGGTGGTTGCGCGCCACATGCTCAACGCGCTGGGTTGCGAGTTCCTGATCGTGTCCAACGGCCGCGACGCACTCGAGGCGGCGCGCAGTGACGCGTACGACCTGATCCTGATGGACTGCCAGATGCCGATCATGGACGGCCTGGACGCCACCCGCGCGATCCGCGAATGGGAAGCCGATTGCGAGCGCGACACCGGCATCAAGCGCCACCTGCCCGTGGTGGCGCTCACCGCCAACGCGCTGAAGGGTGACGCCGAGGTCTGCCTTGCGGCCGGCATGGACGACCATCTTGCCAAGCCCTACACGCGCCAGCAGCTCGCTACGATGCTGGCGCAATGGCTGCCCGCGCGCTGCATCGACGAAGTGGGTGCCGATGCTCTCGCCACGATGGTTGGTGTGCCGCATCGCACGGGCGCTCAGGCCGAAGGACCGGTACTCGATCCCGCCGCACTCGCCAACATCCGGGCTGTCGATGACGACGGGTCGGTGCTGGCCGAGGTGATCCAGCTTTACCTCGACGAAGCGCCCGGACAATTGCGCTCGCTGCGCATTGCCCTCGAAGGGGGCCGGCTCGGTGACCTGGGCCGCAGCGCGCACGCGCTCAAGTCGGCGAGCCTGAACGTCGGCGCCCGGGTGTTATGCAACCTGTGCAGTCGCGTTGAGCGCCAGGTCAAGGCGGGAGACGGCGCCGGCACGGCCGAGCTGGTGGCCGCCATCGAGGCGTCGATGGCACGGGTGTGCAGCGCATTGCGCACCGAAGCCGGCAACGCCCAGCCGACCGATGCGGCCGCGCCCACCGATCCGCCACGCGGCGCGGCGCGAACCCTGGATGGGGAACTCGCGTGATGCAACCGGGCGCGCGCATCCTGATCGTCGATGACGATGCCGGTGGTCGGCGCCTGACCCGCGCGACTCTCGCGAAGGCGGGCTTCGCCGTAACCGAAGCCGGCGACGGCAAGGCGGCCCTCGACACGATGCAGGCGGGCTTGCCTGACCTGGTACTGATGGATGTCGGCATGCCGGTGATGGACGGTTTTGCCGCCTGCGCGGCGCTGCGCGGTCTGCCGGGTGGCGACCGCGTGCCGGTGATCATGATGACCGGCCTCGAGGACACCGAGTCGATCGAGCGCGCGTTCGAAGTCGGCGCGACGGATTTCATCACCAAGCCGATCAACTGGGCGGTGCTGCCGCACCGTGTTCGCTACATGCTGCGCGCAAGTTCGGCCATCAACGACTTGCAGCAGAACGAGCGGCGGCTCTCCAATGCGCAGCGCATCGGTGAGATGGGCGACTGGGAGTGGAGCCTGCGCGACGATCTGGTCACGCCTTCGGCGCAGGCCTGCCGGATCTTCGGCCACGAACATGCATTGGCGTCGGCGCCGCCCGAATCGTTTTTCGGCACCGTGCACGGTGAAGATCGCGACCGCTGGCGCCAGGCGCTCGAACGCGCGGCCGCGATTGCCGAAGGTTTTTCGATCGACCATCGCATCGTGCGCCCGGGCGGCGACGTGCGCCACGTGCACCAGCAAGTGGAAGTCATCGAGCGCGCCGCCGACGGCGCCGCGTCGCGCCTGGCCGGCGCGGTGCACGACATCACGAGCCGCAAGGACGCCGAGGAGCAGATCCGCCGGCTCGCCTACTACGATCCGTTGACCGGCCTGCCCAACCGGCTGCTGTTCACCGAACAACTGTCGCGCGCGCTCGCCCACGCGCGGCGGCACCGGCGCCGGATCGCCACCATGTTCGTCGATCTCGACAACTTCAAGCGGGTCAACGACACGCTTGGCCACCGCGCCGGCGATCAGCTGCTGCGCGAGGCCAGCGCCAGGCTGTCGGCGGTGCTGCGCGCGCACGATTCGGTCGCACGTGACGCGGCCGCAGCCGACGACAACAGCATCGCGCGGCTGGGTGGCGACGAGTTCATCGTGCTGCTGAACGACGTGCCGCAGGCGCAGGACGCTGCCGGTGCAGCGCGCCGCCTGGTCGACACACTGGCGGAGCCGTTCACGATCGAAGGCAACGAAATATTCTGCAGCGGCAGCGTCGGCGTCTCGATCTATCCCGAGGACGGCAGCGACGTCGATACCCTGCTGATGAACGCCGACGCCGCCATGTACCGTGCGAAAGCGCGTGGCCGCAGCGGCTACCAGCTTTACGACAAGTCGATGAATGAATGCGCGCTCGACGATCTGCGCATGGAGACCCGCCTGCGGCGCGCGATCGAGCGCGACGAATTCATCCTGCACTACCAGCCGCGCATCGACGTGCTGAGCGGCCGGATCGCCGGCGCCGAGGCGCTGATCCGCTGGCAGCACCCCGAGCGCGGGTTGCTGGCACCCGCCGAATTCATCCCGCTGGTCGAGCAGGCCGGACTGGTGATCCCGATCGGCGAGTGGGCGATCGAGACCGCCTGCCGCCAGAGTGCGAAGTGGCACAAGGCCGGCCTGCAGACCGTGCCGGTCGCCGTCAACCTCGCGTCGACGCACCTGCGCGAGAAGGGATTGCCGGCGCTGGTGGCGCGTGCGCTGAAACGGCACGGCGTGCCGGCGCGCGCGCTCGAGATCGAGGTGACCGAGTCGATCCTGCTGGCCGACCCGGAACTTGCGGTGCGGGTGGCACAGGAGCTCGCCGAGATGGGCGTGAGCATGTCGATCGACGATTTCGGCACCGGCTACTCGTCGATGGGCTATTTGAAGCGCCTGCCGCTGGCCGCGCTGAAGATCGACCGCTCTTTCGTGCGCGATCTCGAAACCGACCCGGATGACGAGGCCATCGTGCGCGCGATCATCGCGCTTGCGCGCAGCCTGAAGCTCAAGGTGGTCGCCGAAGGGGTGGAGACCCAGGCGCAGCTCGCGTTCCTGCAGTCGGTGCACTGTGACGAGTACCAGGGCTTCCTGAACAGTCGACCGGTCGACCCGGCGGAGTTCGCCAAGCTGCTCGGCCAGCGCCAGGTCCGCTCAGTCGCGCTGTCGGCCTGAGCGCCGGCCGGGCCGGGCCGCGCCCGTCTGAGGGCGGCTTATTTGCGGCGCTCGCGCCGCGCCTTGGCAGCCGCCTCCCAGTTTTCGCCGTCGAACCGGCGCACCGCGATCGACGACAGATCGACCCCGTCGATGCAGCGGACGTTGAACGCCCATCGGGTCGGGTCGAGCCGCGGGCGGGTGAATGGGTGGATGCCGCAGTGACGGCAGAAATAGTGCTTCGCCGTATTCGTGTTGAACTGATAAAGATCGAGATCGGCTTCGCCGGTCAGGATCCGCAGATCGGCCTCGGCTGCTGGGTGCCACAGCGCACCGCGGCGGCGACACAGCGAGCAATTGCAATCGACGACATAGTCGAGGCTCGCTTGTACCTCGAATGTGACGCGGCGACAGTGGCACGAGCCAAGATGGGTCTGGAGCATGGCGAGTCCGGTTTGCTGACGGAGCGGCCCGAGGTCCGCCCGCTTATCGAGTCGACTTCAGCATCTCGGCCATCTTCTGATGAATCAGATTGATGGCCTTCAGCGGCCGCAGCATGACCTTGAACTCGACGATTTGCCCTTGGTCGTTCCATTTGATCAGGTCGACGCCGTTGACGAGAATGCCTTCGATCTCGACTTCAAACTCGAGCATGGCATCAGTGGCGCCCACGATCTCGCGCACATAACGAAAGCTGGCGTTGAAGAAGACGTGAAAGGCTGCGGCGAGGTACAACTCTGCGAGCTTCCTGCCGCGTTGCGCCGTGTGGACAACGGGAGAGTAGAAGACCGCATCCTCGGCCAGCAATTCGTTCAGGCCGGACGTGTCACGGGTCTGAACCAGCCGATGCCAGGTCGCGAGTGTTTCGTTTTCGATGGCTGTGCTCCTCACGCGTACGTTCCGCCCCGGACGTGAATGAGAAAGCGATCAGCGAGGGGTTGGGCTTGGCGCTCAAGGCCGCATGACTATCGTGCCTAGAGCCTTGCAAGCGCGAACGTGGCAAGGCTCTTGAGCGTGTCGAGCTGGCGTTGCGGATCAGCCAGCTCTCCCACGAGCGCGACGTTGAGGATGTTGTTGCCCTTCAGCACCACCCATATCGCCCCTTCGGCGGAGGCACCCGAGGCCGCACGGTCGCCGAGACCAGCTATTGGAGAGAGCTTGATGGTGCCCGGTACGTCGCGCGCTTCCTGGATCATCTTGCTCATGACCTGGGTTGCGGCCGCCCCCGAGCCGAATTCGATGACATTGATGGAAAGAAATGTCTTGCCGACCTGTTGTTCGCACGTCCACAACCTGGCGCCGAGATTTGTATCGGTCGCTGGTTCGAGCGCCTTGCGCGCGGACGGCGGGTTGCCCAACGTCGACGTGATCTCGTCCGGCGTGAGCAACCGGCATGGCTCGACCGCTGCGAGCGCAGGAAGCGCGAACATCACGGTCACGATGGCAGCGACTAGTTTCATCGTCATTCCTCGATAACAACTACCCAAAGGCTAGCCCCCGGCCGCAAGACCCTCAAGTTCGGCCGGGACATAAGGTGCAACTGCGCCGGTGGTACAGGCAATGTACGACGCATGTTCGCCGACGGGAGCAACGTATCCGAGCGCGGTCTCGGCCGCTGCGCGCCCAAGCAGACGCCAAATCACCCATGTTGCGAGATATGGAGATGACAGGCAACCGCCGGCACTCGCGACATTGCCGCTGGCGAAAAACGTCTGGTCAAGCACCCGGACGCCAGCGGCCTCAACGGCCGGGCGCGTCATCTGATCAGTGCAGACCGGCAGTGTCTGGAGCAGCCCGAGTCTGGCAAGAAACAGGGCACCCGAGCACTGCGATCCAATCAGCTGGCGCTGCGGATCCAGCTTCAGGCGCGACATCGTGGCCCGGTCTTCGACGATCTGCCGCGTAAACCGGCCACTGCCGAACAACACCGCATCGGCATGATTTGCAAACTCGAGCGGCCGTTGCGCAGCGACGCGGACTCCGTTGCCCGATTCGACCGTTTCCGAGGGACAGGTAATTTCTGCGCGCACACCGTGCGCGTGCAGGCGATTGAGGATGTGAAACGTCACGAACGAATCGATCTCGTTGAACCCTTCGAACGTCACGACAGCAATTTGCACTGAGACCTCCGTTGCGGCACGACGTTCTGGTTCGCCGGAACCAGGATGACGTGACTGTTCCGCCACGACTTTAGCTGCCACGAATTGCATCCGGTGCGGCGAACCTTGCAAATCTTGTCAGAGTTCTGTGTGTTCCACATGCCTCGCGCTGCAAGGCATGCCGCGCGGCGCGGACGCTGATTTATTCTGTCGAAGCGGCGAAGCGGGCAATGACCCGCGCCGAACGGAGAGGAACGTCTGGTGTGGACCGGTGCAGTCAGCCATGTTCGCGACAGCCGACTACCCGCACCGTCGCCATCAGGGAGACCGATGTGATTGAGAGAGTGAAGGGTTTGGGCCTTGCCGCGCTCGCTGCGTGCCTGCTGGCGGCGTGCGGGGGCAACGGCAGTTCAGGTGCGAGTGTCGACTCCAGCGGCGCGCGCGGTTCGCTGATCCAGAATCCGCCGCTGCGAACAGCGTCGCTCACGGCGGCCGATCTGTCAGCGCAACTGCAGTCGACCACCAGCGGACAGCAACTGATCCTTGTCGCCGGCGCGCCCACGTGCGGCATCGACGTCCACTACATCCAGTACGGAACGGTGGGCGGCGCAGGCGAGCAAACCACTGCGTCGGGCGTACTGATGGTGCCCACCGGCACCACCGCCCCATGCACCGGCCCGCGACCGGTCCTGTTGTACGCGCACGGCACCACCACCGATCGCGCTTACAACCTGGCCGCGATCGCCGACCCGAACAACCCAGGCAGCGGCGAAAGCGGGCTGGTGGCGGCCATGTTCGCCGCCCAGGGCTACATCGTCGTCGCGCCGAACTACGCGGGTTATGACAGTTCGCCGCTGCCGTACCACCCGTATCTGAACGCCGATCAGCAATCGAACGAAATGATCGACGCGCTCACCGCGGCCCGCAAGGCGATCGGCCATGTCTTCGCCGCGGCAACGACGGACAACGGCAAGCTTTTCGTGAGCGGTTATTCGCAAGGCGGGCACGTCGCGATGGCGACGGTGCGCGCGCTGCAAGTCGCCGGCGCGAGCGTGACTGCATCAGCGCCGCTTTCAGGGCCGTATGCAATGGAAGCGTTTGGCGACGCGATCCTGTTCGGCTCGGTCAATCTCGGATCGACCGTGTTCATGCCGCTGATCACGACCAGCTATCAGAAGTCCTACGGCAATCTGTACAACGCCACCACCGACATCTACGCGGTCGCTTACGCAAACGGCATCGACACACTGCTGCCGAGCACGACGCCGCTCAACACGTTGTTCGCGCAGAACCTGCTCCCGCAGACGGCGCTTTTCAGCAGCACGACCCCCGTCACCGGCAACGCAACACTGGACGCTGCCCTCGCGGTCCCGAGCAACCCGCTGTTTGCGCTCGGCTTCGGCAGCAGCAACCTGATCCTCAACAGCGTCCGCGTCGCTTACGCGCTGGACGCGGTAGCGAGTCCCGATGGTGCCGTCCCCAGTCCGCAGCCTGGCGTCCCGCTCGCCGCCACGCCGGCGTATCCGCTGCGACAGGACCTGAAGCGCAACGACCTGCGCAACGGCGCATGGGCTCCGACTGCGCCGATGCTGCTTTGTGGCGGCAATGCCGATCCGACCGTGTTCTTCAGCGTCAATGCACAGACGATGCAGGCGTTCTGGGCGGCGCTGCCGGTAGGGCTGATAACCGTGCTTGATGTCGACTCTGCGCCGAGTGGCGCTTCCGATCCGTTTGCAGCGGCCAAGGTCGGGTTTGCGCAGGCCAAGGCGCAGACGTTTGCGGCCGGCGGCCAGAACGCGGTTGTCCAGGCGTATCACGGCTCACTCGTGCCGCCGTTCTGCGCTGCCGCCGCGCGCGGCTTCTTCAGCCAGTTCTGACCCGGAGCGCGCGACCATGAAAACGAGCATCGCATCCCTGCTTGTCGCGTTCGTGTGGCTGGCCTCGACCGTGCCGGCTGCCGCGCAGGACAACACCGTTCGCGCCGGGCTCTACGTGATCCGCTATCACGCGAGCGCGGACGACATCTCCGGCCCGTTCGCTCCGGCGGGTCTGAGTCTCGATGTGAAGAATGTCAACACGCTGTACTTCGCGTATGTGCGCCGTCTGTCGGAACACCTGGATCTCGAATTGGCCGGGGGTTATCCACCGAAGACCGAGACCGTTGGCAAAGGCCCGCCCACAGTCGGGTCGGTGCCATTTGACGGCGTCGTCGTCGCGACCGCGAAGTGGTTTTCGCCGACGCTGCTGCTCAACTACAAGTTCCTCGAGGAATCGTCGACCTTCCGCCCCTACCTTGGCGCCGGAATCAACTACACCCATTTCTACGATCGCACCTCGACCGCGGAAGGCAATGCTGTGAGCGGCGGCCCCACCTCGATCGACCTGTCCGACTCCTGGGGGCCGGCTGGAACGGTCGGCGTCACCTATCGCCTGCCGCAAAACTGGAGCCTGGACGCCTCCTACTCGATGGCGCGGGTGAGGAGCAAGCTCGAGGCGAACACGTCGGGCGCAATCCGCCGTACCACCATCGACTTCAAGCCCTCGGCGTGGGTGCTCTCGGTGGGCTACTCGTTCTGAGCAACCCGTCGCAAGCTCAATGATCTGCTCGGGGGCGCGGAGGCGCACGATTGATGTGCGGTCGGCAGGATATGACGACCATCATATTTTCTGGTACTGTGCCGGCATGCAGGCACAACCGAACCGCAAGCAACTGACCCACGAGCGCATCGTCGAGGTGGCGGCGCGGGCAATCCGCCGCGCGGGTTTCCAGGGGGTTGGTGTTGCCGACATCATGAAAGAGGCCGGGCTCACCCACGGGGGCTTTTATGCCCACTTCGCCTCGCGCGACGCGTTGCTGTGCGAGGCACTGGAGAAAGCCGGATCGGACAGCGCCGCGCGCGTCGCCAAGGCCGCTGCCGAGCGCCAGGCGCGCGGCGCAAGTGCGTTTCGTGCGTTGGTCGAAAACTACCTGTCCGATAGCCACCTCGGCGCCACCGAGTCCGGTTGTCCCGTAGCCGCGCTGGTGTCCGAAATGCCACGCCAATCCCGCGCGGTCGGCAACGCCGCGATACAACGTGTGCGTGCCCTGATCAAGACGGTCCAGCGCAGTCTGGCGCCCGCAGCAGCAGCGGGCGAGGCCGCCGCTATCGCCAGCCAGCTGGTCGGTGCACTGCAACTGGCGCGCGCCCTCGGCAACAACCCCGAAGGCAAGGCGTTGCTGGCGGCCACGCGTCGCCAGCTCATCAGCCAGTACGACCGCACCTCCTCTCACTGAACCATGACCGCATCCGCCGCTGGACGGCGCACCTGTTTTATCGACGACAAATATGATGATCGTCATATTTCCTGCTTTACCGCTGCGCTGCAGCTTCCTGGAAGGAACTGACTCATGAAACTCGACAACGCCACCGTCCTCATCACCGGCGCCAACCGCGGCATCGGTCTCGCTTTCGCACGCGCGGTTCTCGCGCGTGGGGCGCGCAAGGTCTACGCCGGCGCGCGCGACCCGGCCAGCGTCAAGCTGGCCGGCGTCGAAGCCATCCGGCTCGACGTGACCCGCCCCGACGACATCGCCGCGGCGGCGCGCCGCTGCGATGACGTGACACTGCTGATCAACAACGCGGGCGTTGCCGCGCCCGGCGGATTCATGGCCGACGGGAGCATCGAAGCCGCGCGCAGTCAACTCGAGACCAATTTCTTCGGCCCGCTCCAGTTGAGCCGGGCTTTTGCGCCGGTGCTCGCCGCCAACGGTGGCGGCGCGATCCTCAACGTGCTGTCGATCGCAAGCTGGATCAGTTCGCCGCTGCTGGCCGTCTACGGTTCCACCAAGTCGGCGGCCTGGTCGTTGACCAACAGCCTGCGCCATGAACTGCGGGGACAGCACACGCAGGTGCTCGGCATGCACATGGGCTTCGTCGACACCGACCTGACACGCGGCATCGATGCGCCGAAGACGGCGCCCGACGTGGTCGTGAACCGGGCGCTGGATGCGCTGGAGGCAGGCGCCGAGGAGGTGCTCGCTGACGAGATCACCCAGAAGGTCAAGCAAGGGCTGTCGGCCAATCCCGGGGTCTACCTGCAAGTCATCGCACGATGAGCACCGTCGCGGCCAGTCCGAACGCAAGCGCCGCAAGCGCGCGCGTGCAACAGATGCTGCACGCGCCGCTGCTGCCGACGCTGTTCCGGCTCGCCACGCCGAACGTCATCGGCCTGTTCGCCACGACCGTGGTGATCGGCTACGACGGCTTCATCCTCGGGCGGCTCGGCGCCAACGCGCTCGCCGGGGTCGCGCTGGTGTTCCCCCTGTCGATGCTGATGTTGCAGATGTCGGCGGGCGGTATCGGTGGTGCGACCACCGCCGCCGTAGCGCGCGCCCTGGGCGCTGAACGACGCGAGCACGCCGGCCGCCTGGCACAGCATGCCTTGCTGATCGCGTGCGTGATGGCTGCATTGTTCACGTTCGGCCTGCTGGGGTTCGGGCGCGGTGTCTATGCGGCCATGGGTGGCCACGGCGCGGCGCTCGTCGACGCGCTGGGTTACTCCAACGTCCTGTTCGGCGGCGCCGTCGTGATCTGGACCACCAACGTGCTGGCCGCGATCGTGCGCGGAGCCGGCAACATGCTGCTGCCGTCGCTGTTGTTGATGGCCACGGCGGTGGTCCACGTCATGCTTTGTCCGCTGCTGGTGTTCGGCTGGGGCGAGTTCAACGGATTCGGCGTTGCGGGAGCAGCGGCGAGCACGCTCACGACCAATGGCCTGAGCGCGCTTGCCATGCTTGTTTACCTGCTGCGTCGCGACGGTGCCGTCGACTTGCGTCGGTCGCCGTGGCGCCTTCGCGCGGACCTGTTGCGCGACATCCTGCGCGTCGGCCTGCCCGCCTCGCTGAGCCCGGTGATCAGCAACGCATCGATCGCCGCGGCCACGACACTGGTCGGCAGCTACGGCATCGCGGCGCTGGCGGGTTACGGCATTGCGGCGCGGCTGGAATACATCCTGGTGCCGATCGCCTTCGGTTTCGGCACGGCGCTGACTGCGCTCGTCGCAACCAACATGGGGGCCGGCCAATCGAGTCGCGCGCTGCGTGTGGCGTGGGTCGGCGGCAGCGTGGTAGCGGCGATCACCGGCACCATCGGGGTGATAGCCGCCATCGCGCCCGCGCTGTGGGTGAACCTGTTCACGGCCGATGCTGCGGTCCGCGACTTCGGCGCCGCGTACCTGAATATCGTCGGCGGTTGTTACGTATTCTTCGGTCTGGGGCTGGCGCTGTTTTTCGCCTCGCAAGGCGCCGGGCGCATGTTCTGGCCGCTCGTGGGAAGCGCTGGCCGGCTGCTCGTCATCGCGGTCGGTGGGTGGGTCTGCGTGCATGCGCTTCAGACCCCCGCCAGCGGGTTTTTCGCCGTCGTCGCTTTCAGCCTCGCTGTTTACGCGATCACGATCGCAACAGCGATCCGGCTGGGCAACTGGACCAGGTGAGGTCGCCGACCCACCGGACGCGCAAGAGCGCAACTCAGCGGCGCGGCTTGACGAACGTGAGTGTCATGCGGTCGGACTCGCCGGTAGCGACAAAACGTTCGCGATCGACCGCGCCGCCGCGTAACGTCGGCGGCAAGGACCACACGCCGTTCGGATGGTCGTTGGTGTCGCGCGGATTCGCGTTCGCCTCGCTGCGCGACGCCAGTTCGAAACCGGCATTGCGCGCGTGTTCGATCACGTATGCCTCCGGCACGTAGCCGCTTGCGATGACACGCTCGAGCGGCGTGCCCGGCACCGCGCGATGCTCCTCGACGCCGAGTACGCCACCGGGTTTCAGCACGCCGTAGAACGCTCGCAGCGCCGCGTCGAATGAACCGTCGGCGATCCAGTTGTGGATGTTGCGGAAAGTGAGCACGGCATCGGCGCTGCCCGGCGCACCGACGTCGCTCAGGCCATCACTGCGCAGCGTGCCGACGGCGATGTGGCCGTAATGATCGGGATCGCGCGCGAATTTCGCGGTGAAGCGCGCCCGTGCCTCGGAAAGCTTTTCTTCGGTCTCCGCCGATGTCTTGCCGGCGTCGACATACAGCGCAGCGACGTAGTAGCCCTGTTCGCGCAGGTAGGGCGCAAGGATCTCGGTATACCAACCGCCACCCGGCGCGATCTCGACGATGGTCTGGTCCGCTCGCACGCCGAAGGCGCGCAACGTCTCGTACGGATGACGGGCGCCGTCGCGCGCGCGATTGCCCTCGCTGCGCAGCGGGCTTGCGATCGCCGCCTTAAGCAGCGCGTCGTTGTTGTCACCGACGGGTGGCGGCCCGGCACACGCGGCGATCAGCCCAAGTCCGAGCAAGAACCAGGAACGAACGAATCGCAGGCGACGCCACATGTCGGAAACCGGTCGAAGTCTGTCGGCGATACGCACCGGGCGCATCGGTTGAACCGATAGGCAAGCGGGATTGGCTGATCGGCACGCGAACGACGAACCGCATTGTCCGCTCATCAGTGCCGATCACGCGCGTGCTGAGACCCCACCGCCTGCGGCGCGGGCGGCGAGCTGGCCGGCGGAAAGAGGTGCTGGGCGCGGTGACGGCCGGCGTGTCGCCCGCAGCACTACAGCGCAGGTTCTACCGGCTTCACTTCAGGTCGCCGCAGGCGACGTAGGTCTTTACGTCCTCTGCACTCTTGTGGACGTTGATCGCGCCACCAGCGCTCATGACCTTTGCAATCGGCATGTCGAGCACGGTCGTCGATTTGCCATTGGTGACGTTTTGCAGCGGGATCCTGGGCGTCGGATCGAGCTTGGCGCAGCTTCCGGCGTGTATGTGCACGGGTTGTGCTGCTGCGGCGGGCGCTCCGCTGATTTGCAGCACGACTTGCGTCTTGTCGCCGCGCGGGGTGAACGTCGCCGTACCGGTTTCGCCGGAATTGTTCTGTTCACCCAGCTTCACGGTGACCGGGGTGTCCTGTGCCACCACGGCACTTGTACCCAACAGCATGGTGGCGGCAGCAACAAAGGGAGGAAGTTGTTTCATTGCGAGCTCCAATGTGGTTTCGGGAGACTGCCTGCGCAGCAATCGCCGCTCCCACCTGCGCTCACAAGCCGAGCCGCCAGCCTGGAGCCACAAGAACGCGGGCCGCGGTTTCTCCGACTGTCAGATCGTGTTTGTACGGTTTCGTCAGCTCACGCTTTGGGCTTCGACTTACTGTGTGCGCTCTTGGGGCGATCCCACAGCTGCTGCGGCCAATGTCATGGCGCTGCGGGGGCTTTGTGGCCAGCTTGTGATCGGACCGACGGCGGTTTTCGACCATTCGAGCGCTCTCATGCGAGCGCCCGTCTCACCCCGCCGGATAGATACTCAAGCACCAAAGTGGCGTTTTCTCGACTCGGGAAGTGACTGAGGATGCTCCCAGGACCTCACTGACGGCGGAAAGCAATGTACCGACTCGAATGATGAGCCGTTCCCGCTGCGACGCGTTTAGCATCTCGTGATGCACTCATCGCGGCGCTGCCGCGACGTCGGTGCGCTTTACTGGAGCCGCTCGTGGATCAACGCACAGCAACCGGCAGCCCGCTGTATCTCCTCGAACGCAGCGACGTCGGCCTGGTCCAGCTCGACCGCGACCTCAAGGTCGTGGCGATGAACAGCTTCGCCCGGCGCGTGCTGCCGGTCGAGGACAAACAACCCTTCGAGAAGATGGTCTTGTCGTTCCATCCGGAGCGCTCGCAGACCAAGGTCAAATTCCTGCTCGACCAGGCCGAGTGCCCGGTCAGCAACCCGCCGCTGATGACGATGATCATCAACATTCCCGAGCGCGTTTTGCTGATCAAGGTGAGCAAGATGTCGGACGCCCGCGGCGACACGTTCGGCTACACGCTGGTGTTCTACGACATCACCGACGCCGTGACCCGCGAGGAATCCGCCGGACCGGCACGTGCCGATACAAAACGACAGTTATTGAAGATCCCGACCGTGGCGGCCAACCGCATCGTGCTGGTGGACGCCTCGGCGGTGCGCTACCTACGGGCCGAAGGGCATTACACGTGGGTGCATACGGCGCAGGGATCGAGTTTCTGCAATCTCACGATCGGGGATCTGGAGGCGCGGCTGGACCGCGATTCGTTCTTGCGGATTCACCGTAGTTACGTGGCGAATCTGGATTTCGCCGAGCAGATCCTGCGCGATGACGGCAAGGTGACGCTCAAGCTCTCCGGCGGCGATGATCGAGGGCTGCCGGTGGCGCGAACCAGCGTAGCGAAGTTGCTGGAGCGGCTCGGGATCGCCGAGAGCGGCGTCGAACGCTGAGGCGCGAACGCGGGAGCTTCCGTATTTGCGCCTGCCCGCGGCCGGGCTCGCGGCGCAGGATCAGGTCAACGTGGGTGGCGAGGGAGTAAAGACCCCTGCGGGTCAATGGCGAGGGAGTACGGACCCTTGCGGGCCCGTGTCACAGGCGTGCGTTATCGTAAAACGCCGGCAAAAGCCGTCACGAAAAATCCGCGTCGAATATTCCGAAATTTCGGCTGCCGGGCGGAACTATCGAGCGGAACATTTCACTGGAGGGAGCGAGCAGGAATTCGCAAATGCAACCGTTCGGGTCGATTCAGGCCGGTTATCGCGCGTCAATGGCGGCCCGCGCGGTCTTGGGCGCGTCTGCCGGCGCTGGTGTCAGCGCGGGCGCTGCCGCGGTGGCTTGCTCTTCACGGGGCGCATAGTCCCAGAAGTAAAGCCCCCAGATCGTCTGTGTGCGCGTGACAAACTGGCGAAGCGCCGCAGGCCCCTCGGCCGCCTTGGCACAAGCGCGCTGATCGATCGTGCTGCGCGGGTTGTCGCACTTGTACTCGGCGATTGCAGCCGTCGGCCAGGACGCAACTGCCGAAAGGATTGCGCCGACGGCGGCGGCTTGAGTGATGCATTGATGCATGGTCGTTCCTCTGAGGTCCCCACTGCGGGTGGCAGGACTTTGCACGCCGACCGTCCTCGCAGTCCTTGAGCGGCCTGAATCGATTCCTTAAACGTTCTGAATTCGCGCCGCCCAGCGGAGAGTCGGAGAGAACGCCGCTCTCCTGGGGGCATGTATCGAGTGAGAAAAATCGCGTGACAGCGCCTTATCGTTGCGGCCCTCTGGAAGTCCGGCCCGCCGAGCGTCAACTGTTGATCGACGGCGCGCCGGCCGCGCTCGGCGCACGCGCCTTCGACTTGCTGGTGGCATTGATCGAACGCCGCGAGCGTCTGGTCCCGAAGAAAGAGTTGCTGGACGTGGTGTGGCCAGGACTCGTCATCGAAGAGAACAACCTGCAGGTGCAGGTCGCAACGCTGCGCAAGCTGCTTGGGCGGCAGGCGATCACGACGGTTCCAGGCCTCGGTTACCGCTTCACGCTGGCCGAGGCGCAAGAGCAACCTGCTGCCTCGGCATCCGCTGCGCCCGGCAGCGCGCCGTCGAAACCACTGACGGCATTCGTGGGCCGCGAGGCCGAGCTCGAAGCCCTCGCACGCCTGCTCGGTTCGTCACGTCTTCTTTCGCTCGCGGGCATCGGTGGCGCGGGCAAGACGCGCCTTGCAATCGAGCTTGGCCTGCGGGTGGCCGATCGTTACGCCGACGGGGTGCGTTTTGTCGATCTGGCGCCCGTCAACAGCCCGGACCGCGTGACGACCGAGGTGGCCCGCGCCGCCGGCGTCGTGGAGGAACCGAACCGCGCCATCGAAGACACGCTGCTTGGACACGTCGCGGGTCGGCGGATGCTGCTGATTCTCGACAATTGCGAGCACGTCCTCGATGCATGCGCGACGCTGGTGGTACGCCTGTTGAAGGAATCGGCCCATCTGCAACTGGTGGTCACGAGCCGCGAGGCACTGGGCGTGGACGGCGAGCAGATCATTGCGGTCCGGCCGCTGTCGCTGCCGGCCCCCGGCAGCACCATCGAAGTTGCGCTGACGGCGGAAGCAGTGCAGCTCTTCGTCGGCCGCGCGCGGCTGGTGATGCCCGAGTTTGCGGTGAGTGAGCAGAACGTCGAAGGTGTGGTCGAGATCTGCCGTCGCCTGGACGGCATCCCGCTGGCGATCGAACTTGCGGCAGCACGCCTGCGCGTGCTCTCGGTCGGCGAAATTCGCGACCGGCTGAGCGACCGGTTTCGCCTGTTGACCGCCGGCAGGCGCACGACTTCCCGCCACCAGACACTGCGGGCCACTCTGCAGTGGAGCTACGAGCAGCTCGCGCCCGAGGAGCAGTCGCTGCTAAGACGCGTGTCGGTGTTTGCGGGCGGCTGGACGCTGGACGCGGCGACCGCCGTCGCCGGACAGGGAGCCAGCGAGATCGACCTTGTGCATCGCCTTGGACGGCTGGTCGACAAGTCGCTGATCGTGGTGGAGCACCACGCCGATGAGCCGACCCGCTATTGGATGCTCGAGACCGTGCGCGAATATGCGCACGAGCTGTTGCAGGAAAGCGGCGAAGCCGACGCGTTGCACGATGCACACCTTGCATACTTCCTCGACTTTGCCAGCGAGGCAGGCACTCAGATCGCGACGCAGTTTGCCGCCACCCTGACGCGCATCGACCGGGACCTCGCGAACCTGATGGCGGCGCACGCATGGTGCGACCAGCGGCACGTCCCGGCCGAACGCGGGCTCGAGCTCGTGGCCAAACTGCGCAGGTACTGGATCGAGCGCAGTCAGTTCATGCTCGGCCAGCAGGTGTTCGAGGAGGCCTTGCGCCGACCCGGTGTCGAGCGGCCAACCGTGCAGCGTGCGGAGGCCCTGTTCTCTTTCGGGCAACACCTGCACCTTGCCGGGCGAAATGCCGAAGCGCTGGCGCCGTTGAGTGAAGGCCTGGCGTTGGCGCGGGTGCAGCACAACACCGGTCTCTGCATCGTGTGTCTTGCCAAACTGTCGGGCACGCACTTGATGCTGGGACGGCTCGAGGAAGCGCGAGCGCGCGCCGAAAACGCAGTCGAACTGGCACGCGCGAGCCAGGCGCGCAGAGAACTTTCGCTGGCGCTCGATGCGCTGGGCAAGCTGTGCCGGGTCGAGGGGCGCTTCGACGAAGCGGCGGCCGCTTACGAAGAGGCGCGGTCTTCGGCGCCCCTGGATCTCGGCAATCACCACAGCTGGACCCGCAATCTGGTGTACGTAGCGATCGGGCAAGGACGGCTTGAATCCGCGCGCACGCTGCTGATCGAGTGCATCGGGATGGGACGCCGCT
>Ga0137410_10001275_pt1 | contig 17261 bp, 15 predicted proteins | sample CZODoug1_16funga_FD_108878 | JGI IMG/M metagenome (GOLD analysis project Ga0137410, IMG submission 108878) | Vadose zone soil fungal communities from Angelo Coast Range Reserve, California, USA - CZODoug1_16fungal (Illumina Assembly) | ecosystem: Environmental > Terrestrial > Soil > Vadose zone... | reverse complement strand
GGCGACGCCCGAGGGGATCGGGACCGCGCTGATGGATGAGGGCGCCCGCGTCCTGGGCGGGAAGGGCGAGTTCGCGATCATCACGGCGACGCTGACCGCGAGCAATCTCAACAAGTGGCGCGCGGTGATCGAGAAGCGCCTCGCGGATAAGTATCCGGACATCAAGCTGGCCGTGACGCGGCCCTGCGACGACCAGCCGGAGAAGGCGAGGGCGGAGGCCAAAACGATCATGAGCGCCCATCCCAACGTCAAACTGATCCTCGCGATCTGTTCGCCTTCGGTGCCGGAGGCCGCCGAGGCCGTCAAGCAGTCGGGCCGCTCCGACGTCAAGGTCGTCGGCCTCGGGCTGCCCAACGACAACAAGCGCTATCTCAAGGAGGGATACACCGACACGGTGATCCTGTGGAAGACCGAGGACCTCGGGTATCTGGCCGTCCAGGCGGCCCACGCCGTCGTCAAGGGGAAGCTGAAGGCGGGCGACAGGAAGTTCGAGGTCCGGGGAATGGGATCCTTCGAGATCCAGGGAAGTGATATCATCCTGGGCGACCCCTTCAAGTTCACGAAAGACAACGTCGATCAATTCAACTTCTAAAGGACCGCGGACATGCTTGAGAATCTCTGGAAGGACGAGGACGCGAAGAAGTTCGAGGGCTACAGCGAGCTCGTCTATCGCGCGAACATCCTCGGACAGGACCCCTCCGTCACCAACTGGAAGGGTGGCAACATCTCCGGAAAGTATACGGAGACCGACTTCGCCGGCCAGCCGATCCGCGTCCTGCGGGTCAAGGGCTCCGGCTCCGACCTGAAGACCGCCCTCAAGGACGACTTCGTGGGCGTCGGGCACGAGCCGGTGCTCAAGCTCTACGACCGCAAGGAGATGTCGGACGAGGACATGGTCGCGTACCTCGCCCACTGCCTGACGGACATCCCCTCGAAGCGGCCGTCGATCGAGACGCTGATGCACTCGTTCCTGCCCTTCGAACACGTCGACCATACGCACGCCGACTATGCGCTCTGGTTCGCGGCGCTGGACGGCGGGCGGAAGCCCGCCGAAGACCTGTTCCAGGAGGAGCTGGTCTGGGTCGACTATCACCGCCCCGGATTCCACCTGGCGAAGACCGTCTCCGAGGCGGTGAAGAAGAATCCGAAGGCGAAGTGCGTCGTGCTGGCGAAGCACGGGCTGCTGACCTGGGGCAAGACGTCCAAGGAAAGCTACCACAGCACCCTGGCGGTGCTTCAGAAGTTCGATGCCGCCGTGCAGAAGAGGCTGACGACGACCAAGGTCTTCGGCGGCCCGCGGTCGGAGACGCTTTCGCCGGAGAAGCGGCGGGAGCTGCTGTCGGCGGTCCTGCCGGCCGTGCGCGGCGCCGTCAGCGCCCTTCGCAACACCGTGCTGCATTATGACGACTCCGCTCCGGTCCTGGAATTCGTCAACGGCTCGACGAGCAAGGACCTCTCGGCGGTCGGCGCGGCCTGCCCCGACCACCTGGTGAGCACCAAGGTGGTGCCGTACTTCTCGTCGTGGGATCCGAAGACCGGGACCGCGGACGACCTGAAGAAGGAGCTGCTGCCGGCGATCGAGAAGTACCGCGGCGACTACGAGTCGTACTTCAAGAAGTACAACCGCAACGACAGGATGAAGATGGACGATCCGTATCCGCGGATCCTCCTCGTGCCCGGCGTGGGCATGCTGACGACCGGCAAGTCGAAGGAGGTCGCCATCGCGGCCTCGTGGCTGTACCACCGCGCCATCACCGTCATGAAGGGCGCGTCGAGCCAGGGCAAGTTCCTGTCGCTCAACGAGGAGGAGTCCTTCAACATCGAGTACTGGCCGCTGGAGCGCTACAAGCTGACCACGCTTCCGCCGGACAAGGAGATGACCGGCAGGGTCGTCCTCATCACGGGCGCCGCCAGCGGCATCGGCAAGACCTGCGCGATGCGCTTCGCCTCCGAGGGGGCGCACGTGGTCGTCGCCGACATGAACGCGCCGGGTGCCGAGGCCGTGGCGAAGGAGATCGGGAAGGGTGCCATCGCGGCGCCGATGAACGTCACGGACGAGAGCCAGGTCGCCGAGGGATTCCGCAAGGCGGTCCTCGAGTTCGGCGGCATCGATACGGTCGTCGTGAATGCCGGCATGGCCCGCGCGTTCCCGGTGGAGGATCACCCGCTCGACCAATGGAACATGCTCCAGGGCGTGCTGACCACCGGGTACTTCCTGACCTCGCGCGAGGCGTTCCGCATCTTCAAGAAGCAGGGGAGGGGCGGCACCCTCGTGTTCATCGTGTCGAAGAACGGTCTCGTGGCCGGCAAGAACAACCTGGCGTACAGCGCGGCCAAGGCGGCCGAACTCCATATGGCGCGCTGCCTGGCGGAAGAAGGCGGCGCCTCGGGCATCCGGGTCAACTCGGTGAACCCCGACGCGGTGCTCGACACGGGCATCTGGAACAAGGAATGGCGCGCCGAGCGCGCCCGCGACTACGGGATCAAGCCCGAGGAACTCGAGGACTTCTACAAGAAGCGGACCACGATGAAGGTCGGCGTCGTCAGCGCGGACATCGCCGAGGCCGTCTACTTCTTCGCGTCGAGCCGCTCGGCGAAGTCGACGGGCAACATCCTCAACGTCGACGGCGGCGTGCTCGCGGCCTACACCCGGTAAGGCGCCCCGATGAGCCTGCTCGGCATCGACGTGGGCACCACGGGGTGCAAGGCCGTCGTGTTCGACGAGGGCGGGAGGATCCTCTCGTCCGCCTACCGGGAGTACCCCCTCCATTTCCCCCAGACGGGATGGATCGAGCTCGACTCCAACCGCGTCGTGAAGTCCGTGCGGGACGTGGTCCGCGAGTCGGCGGGGAAGGCGAAGAAGGACCCGGTCCGCGCGCTGGCCGTGGCTTCCCAGGGCGAGGCGGTGACGCCGATCGGGGCGGACGGAAAATTCCTCCACAACGGCATCGTCACGTTCGACGCCCGCACGGCGCCGCTCGTCGACTGGTGGGAGCAGAAGCTGCCGCGGCAGCGCATCTTCGAAATCAGCGGCATGCCTCTCCACGGCATGTACACCGCGTCCAAGATCCTCTGGTGGCAGCAGAACCGCCCCGACGTGTTCTCGAAGGCGAAGCGGTTCCTCTGTTACCAGGACCTCATGATCCAGCAGCTCGGGCTGACGCCGACGATCGACCTCTCCCTCGCGGCGCGGACGATGCTGCTCGACATCGACAAGGGCGTATGGTCGAACGAGCTCTGCGGCTTCGCGGGGATCGATCCCGCGACGCTGGCCAAGCCGGTTCCCGCGGGATCCGTCATCGGCGAGGTGCCCGCGAAGGTCGCGAAGAGCTTCGGGCTGCCGGCGGGCGTCGTCGCGGTGGCCGGCGGCCACGACCAGCCCTGCGGCGCCCTCGGGGCGGGCGTCGTCGAGGACGGTGTCGGCACCTATGCGACGGGGACCGTCGAGTGCATCACGCCGGCGTTCGGGAAGCGGGTGGTCGATCCCCGCCTGCTCGCGAACAACATCGCCTGTTATCCGCACGTCGTGTCCGGGCTCTTCGTGGCGCTGACCTTCAATTTCACCGGCGGCTCGCTGCTCAAGTGGTACCGCGACACGTTCGCGGGGGGCGAGAAGGAGAAGGCGAAAAAAGCGAAGCGGGACGTCTACGACCTGATCCTCTCGGAGATCCCGAAGGATCCGACCTCGCTCTACATCCTTCCGCATTTCACGGCGACGGGCACGCCGCATTTCGACACGAACTCGAAGGGCGTGATCGCGGGGCTGAGGCTCTCGACGACGCGGGGCGAGATCGTCCGCGCGGTGCTGGAGGGCGTGACGTACGAGATGGCGCTGAACGCGAGCGTGCTGGGGGAATGCGGCGCGGAGATCGCGTCGTTCCGCGCGATCGGCGGCGGGGCGAAGTCTGCGACGTGGATGCAGCTGAAGGCGGACCTGCTGGGCAAGCCGGTGCAGGCCATGCGCGTCTCGGAAGCCGTGTGCCTGGGGGCGGCGATCCTGGCCGGGGCCGGGACCGGCGTCTACAAGTCCGCCCGCGACGCCTCGCTCAAGCTGTCGAAGGTCGAGCGGACCTACAAGCCGGACGCGAAGCGGGCGGAGATCTACCGCGACCGGTTCTCCCGCTACCGCGAGCTGTATCCCGCGCTGCGCGACTGGCTGCACACGATCTAGCGCTTCCGGCGGGAATCGGCTATGATCGAAAGCTAGCTCGAATTAGCAGAGGAGGCCGCGATGTCCCGCAAGACGCTGGAAGCCCACTACGCCGTCCTCCAGGAGGAATGGGGCGGGCGGGGGGTCGACCTCGACGGCGTCGCCCGCCAGGCCATGGGCCTCCGGATCGAAACGCCGAGCTGGGCCTACGCCAACTGCGGCACGCGCTTCGGCGTCGTCAAGGACCCCGCCGCGCCCCGCGACGCCTACGAGAAGGTCGCCGACGCCGCCCAGGTCCACAAGGTCACCGGCATCACGCCCGCCGTCGCCGTCCACGTCCTCTGGGACAGCGTCCCGGACTGGAAGGACCTGCAGAGGCATGCGGTGGACCAGGGCATCCGCATCGGCGCGATCAACCCGAACCTGTTCAGCGAGCCGCAATACAAGTTCGGGTCGATCTGCTCGGCGGACCCCGGGATCCGCCGCGCCGCCGTGGACAATATGAAGGCCTGCATCGACATCGGCCGGAGCGTCGGATCGACCGTGCTTTCCCTCTGGTTCGCGGACGGGACCAACTATCCGGGGCAGGGCGACTTCCGCAGACGCAAGGCCTGGATGGAGCAGGCCCTGGCCGACGTCTACGCGCACCTGCCCGAGTCGATGCGGATGCTGGTCGAATACAAGCTCTTCGAGCCGGCGTTCTACCACACCGACATCGCCGACTGGGGCATCGCCTATATCCTTGCGAAGAAGCTGGGCGAGCGCGCGCAGGTGCTGATCGACCTGGGCCATCACGCCCATGGCACGAACATTCCCTGGATCGTGTCCACGTTGGTCACCGAGGACAAGCTGGGCGGCTTCCATTTCAACGACCGCAAGTACGCCGACGACGACCTGACCACGGGCTGCATGAACCCTTACGAGCTTTTCCTCATCTTCCACGAGCTCGTGACCGGGATGAGCGACCCGGCGCTCAAGACCGACTTCGCGTTCATGATCGACGAGATGCCGGTGATCAAGCCGCGGATCGAGTCGATGATCCAGTCGGCGGTCAACCTGCAGGAGGCCTACGTCAAGGCGCTGCTCGTCGACCGCGCCGCGCTCGAGGAGGCGCAGGGCGAGAACCGCATCCTCGACGCCGAAGAAGCGCTGCGCGCGGCGTGGACGGCAGATGTGAAGCCGATCCTGGGTGTCGCCCGGATGAAGCAGGGCCTGGACCCCGACCCGCTTGGGGCTCATCGGAAGAGCGGGTACTACGGGAAGATCCTCTCGGAGCGCTCGACGGCGACCGTGGCGCCGTCGAAGCGCAAGAAACCCGCCCGGGTTTAAGGGGCCTGGCGAGCCTGCGGAGAGGACCTGCTATACTTCGAAGATGCAGCCTTTCAATCACTTCGGGCTCGCCCTGTTCGCCTCGGTGGCGAGCCTCGCCCTGGCGGGCGAAATCGGGCTCCGGCTGGGTCGCCGGCACCGGGGCCACAGCGATGCCGAAGGACGCTCCCAGATCTCCATGGTGGAGGGAGCCCTGCTGGGCCTTCTGGCGCTGCTCCTCGGCTTCACCTTCAGCATGGCGGCCGGCCGGTACGACGTCCGGCAGGAGCTGGTCACCCGCGAGGCGAACGCGATCGGAACGGTCGCCCTGCGGAGCGATTTCCTTCCCGAGGCCTCCCGCAAGGCGTTCCGGAACACCCTGCTCGCCTACGCCGAAATCCGGATGGAATTCGTCCGCGCCGGCGTGAACGAGGAGGAACTGGCCAAAGCACTGGAAACCGCCAACCGGCTGGAAGCGGAACTGTGGACGGCCGCGATGGAGACGACGCGGCCGGGATCCTGGGGACCCCCGATCCTGCTGGTGGCGGCGCTGAACGATCTGTTCGATCTGCGGGAGAGCCGCATGTCGGCGCTCCACAACCGGGTTCCCCTCAGCATCTGGATCGTGCTGTACGTCGTGGCCGGCCTGGCCATGGGAGCGCTCGGGCTCGGGTCGGGCCTCACGGGCCGCCGGATCACGCTCTCGATCCACCTCATGCCGATCCTGCTCGCCGTGATCCTGACGCTGCTCGTCGACCTGGACCATCCCCGCAAGGGGCTGATCCGGGTGTCGCAGGACAGCATGGTCCGCGTGATCGAAGGGCTGAAGCGGAGCTAAGAGACGTCGGCGCAACGCCGGCGTGAGGATGGGCGATCCTGTCGACACGCCACGCGGAATGCCGCCTGCGGCCTATTTCGCGTCGGCCGTCAGCAGATGCGGATTCTGGAGATGCATCACCCAGGCCGCGTACGCTTCCCTGCACCGGGCCTTGTGCTCGGCCATGTCGTGGCGCAGTTTGGCGAGCAGCTCGCCGGAGCGGCCCTTGAGCTTCTCGCGTTCCTCGGCCCATTCCGCCTTGATGGCGTTCCAGGTGTCGAGCATGCGCTCGAGTTTCTCGCGGGCGATGCGCAGCTTTTCGGCGGCGTGCGGATGGGCCAGGAGGGCCTCCTCGTGGCGCTTCGCCTGCATGCGCATCTTGGCCTTCAGGATCACCGGCTCCGGCGTGCGGAGCAGGTTCTTCGCCAGGCCGACCACGGTGAAGCCGTTCAGGACCCACTTCGTCGGATCGTACTCCCACAGATTGACGCCGTTGCGGTAGTCGGCCGCGAACGTGTGGTGGAAGTTGTGGAAGCCCTCGCCCATCGTGATGAACGCGGTGAACCAGCTGTCGCGCGAGGAGTCGTCGTCGGAGTACGGCTGGCGGCCCCAGATGTGCGCGACCGAGTTGATGCTGAACGTCGCGTGATAGAAGAAGACGATGCGGAGGAATCCGGCGATGATCAGGCCGCCCCAGGGGTCGCCGAGCAGCCAGCCGATGCCCCAGGGGAGGAACAGGCCGAAGGCGAAGGCGACGAAACCATAGTAATTGTGCTGGAAGCGGATCCAGGGATCGCGCTCCAGGTCGCCGACCTTCACGATACCCTGCGAGGACGGGTCCTTGGTCAGGATCCAGCCCATGTGGGCCCACCAGAACCCGCGCTTGATGTTGTAGGGGTCCTGGTCCTCGTCGATGTACGCATGATGCCGCCGGTGGTCGGAGGCCCACTTGAGGGCCGAGGCCTCGAAGGACGCCGCCCCGAAGATCAGGTAAAAGATCTTCAGGATCGGATGCGCTTCATAGGTCGCATGCGCGAAGAGGCGGTGATAGCCGCCGCTGATCCCGAACGTGGTCAGGAAGAGGAACACCACGGCCAGGATGACGGTCGACAGCTGAAACCCATGGAGCGTGGCGTAATAGTACGTTCCGATGGCCGCGACGAAGTGCGCCGGGATGATGAAGCTGGCGATGGGCCAGCAGATGTTCTTCCAGAGAGAGACCTTAGGCATTCAAATCCCCCCGAAGGGCAGCCCCCACCGAACTTGCCCACAGTATAGCATTGTCGGCAGGCTCCGTCCCGGCCAATCTGCAGGGGGAATCGACGGAGGGAGCGCCGGGTTCCAGAAGGAACGAACGGAGGCCCCGTCATCGGACCCGGAACGGCCGCGACACGGCCGCGGGGCGGTCCGACGGGAGCGGCGTGGCCCCGCTGGGCGTTTCGAACGGCCTGATGAAGTTGTTCCCGGCCAGGTCCTCGAGCCGCGCGTCCACCACCAGCCGGTATTCCCCGGGAGCGAAGCGGCGGGAGGGGAAGAACAGCGCCTGCCGGCCCTCCGCGCGCCAGCGACCCTGCACGCCCTCGACGCTCAGGAAGTCTTCGAGGCCCGCGTGGTCGAGCCATTCGTCGACGTCGACCTCCAGCCGCTCGGGAGTCGCCCGCAGCGTCCATCGGCCCACGTCGGGTGGCTCGTGGTCCGGCCCGCACACCTGCAAAGGGCGGGCGAACGACGATGTCGAAGGGCGCCCATTCCGACCCTTCATCCCCGGCAACAGACGAAGGGTATAGGTTTTTCCCTGCTCGATCACCGGTCCCAACTGGTCGCCCAGCGCGAGACCCGATTTCACCCGGCCGGGATGGACGTACAGCATCAGGCGCCGGTTGTCCCGGCTCCAGAGCTCGATCTCCCGGAAGGCGTCCTCGATGGGCCTGCCCGACGAGTCCAGCAGCTGGAGATGCTCGAACGCATCGTCGCCGGCCATCGGGCGGGAGAAGTCGACGTAGAGGCGGAGCAGGTTCGACGGAACGGTCTCCGTCTCCGGATGGACGCCCAGCACCTGCGGCGCCTGCGCCGTCCAGAAGACGTATCCGACCGCGACGAAGGCGAGCAGCCCGACGGCCGCCGCCGGCTTCACGGAAGCGGGAGCGTGACGAGCGAGAGGGTGCCGCCATCGTCCTTGATCGCGACCGCGCTGGCCGCGTCGAGGAGCGTGGTCCGCTTCACGCCCTTCCAGGCGTCGACCACCTCGATCGGCACGCCGGCGCCGCGGTTGACCGCCTGCTCGTTCAGCTTCGCCTTCTCGACGAGCACCGGGGCGGCCACCTTATAGGCGCCTTCCTTGTTGTTCGTCACGAGCAGCGTCGGCTGGTTCTTCTGCGTGTAGACCAGCATGCTCACGGGCGCGTTGCGGCTGCCGAGCTCGACGATCGTCTGCGTCTGGATCTTCTTCTTGTCCGCGACGTCTCCGACGCCGATCCTCACGACGGGCGTGCAGGCCGTGGAGCCCATGACGTAGTCCTGGCCGCCGGCGCTGAAGCCCGCCATCGCGACGAGGGGCGTCTTGGTCTCCCAGCGCTTGTGCGACGTGTGGTAGATCTCCGTCTCCGACGTCGCGATGCCGCCTTCCTTCAGGGGGAGGGCGATGCGGTGCAGCGTGGAACCGAACGTCTTATCCCGGTTCATGCTGCTGACGACGACGTCCTTCGAGATGACGACCAGGTCGAAGGGCCGGGCGCCCGTGGGGAGCGCGACGGCGGTCGGCTTGGCCAGGTCGACCTTCTCGAGCTTGTCCCCGTTCACGCGGAAGAGGGTGGAGCCCGCGGCGCCCTTCTTCGAGGCCGAGATGTAGATCGCGTGGGAGACCGGGTGCACCGCGATGTCGTGCACGCTGACGGGGTCCGCGCCCGCGTCGAGCGCCTTCTTCAGCTGCTCGCCGAGGCTGGCGATGCTCACCGGCTTCGCCCTGGCTTCCTTCTCGTCCATCGCGAAGGCCAGCACCCGGTCGCCCTTGGCGTCGGCGGCATACAGGGTGCCCTTGGCGTCGAACTTCAAGGCGACGAGCAGCGAGACGTTTTCCTGCGGCGGGGTGAGGCCCAGCGCGACCAGGCCCAGCGCCGCGACGACGGCGAGCGAAATGTTTCCGATCATCGAGTCCTCCTCCCGTTCTCTTCCTGGATCCCCCTTGGATACATCCGGGAGGCGCGGACAGACCGGAGACGCCTAATAATCGGTCACCGAACCGTCGGGCTGTTTCGGCGTGGGCCACTTGTATTTCTTCCGCGGGTCGGCGTTGACCTTGGCGATCGCGTCCTCGTCGATCTCGACGCCGAGGCCCGGGCCCTGGGGAAGGGACGCGTAACCCTTCTCGTCCACGGCCCAGTTCTTCCGGGCCACGCCCGGCGGCATGATATGGCCGTCCAGGTAGGCTTCGTGGATGAGGAAGTTCGGGATGGCGGCCGCCGCGTGCAGGCTGGCCGTCAGGCCCAGCTCCGACATCGTGCAGTGCGGGGCGAGCGGCGTATTGTAGGCTTCGGCGATCGTCGCGATCTTCTTCATCTGGCTGATTCCACCCGTATGGCCGCAGTCGGGCTGGAGGATGTCGATGCAGCGCTCCTGCAGGTAGGGGATCGTGCCCCAGATCGTGCGGTCGCGCTCGCCGGTCGCGAGGGGGATCCGGATCGCCTCCTTCAGTCGCTTGAACACCTCGATATTGCCGGGGACGGCCGGCTCCTCGATCCAGAGGACGTCAAAGGCCTGGATCGCCGCCGCGAACTGGATCAGCATCGGCGGCGGGACGGCGCAGTGCGCGTCGAACATCACCGTGCCGTCGGGCCCGACTTTTTTGCGGGCGTCCTCGACCATCTTCACCAGACCCTGGATCTCGCTGGGATTGCCCGACCACGGATGCGGCCCTCCGGTGCCGCACTTGTGCGCCTTCGGCGTGGGGTAGACGCGGATCTTGTCCCGCGTCGGCCCGCCGAGCAGGCGGTAGACCGGGACGCCCCAGAGCTTCCCGGTGATGTCCCAGAGGGCCATGTCGATGGCGGAGATCGTGTGGGTCATGAACGAGCCGCCGCGCATGTCGCGATGCGAGCGGTAAAGCTTCTGCCACAGGTGCTCGATGCGCGTCGGGTTCTCGCCGTCGAGCAGCTCGAAGAGGGACTGGGCGAGCGCGCAGGCGACGACGGGGTCGAGCCCGGTGATCTCGCCCCAGCCGGAGATCTTCGCACTGGTCTCGAGCTTGACGTAGGCCTTCGCGCCGGCGACCGTCGCCTTGAGCGACGTGATCTTGATCGAGGCCCCACGGTCCTCCACCTGTGCCGCAGGGTTCTGGTCCTGTCCGACGGCTTCGTCCAGAAAGGCGAGTCCGACGGCGGCGCCCATCGATCCCAGCATGCGGCGGCGGTCCATCATCGATTGATCCTCCTGTGGCGCAGGTTCGGCAACCTCTGGGGATAGCGGAAGAGGGGCTCAGCGCTTCCGGATCAGGCGGAGGGCCAGTCGCGCGGGTTCCGTCTCTGCGTTCGAGGGATAGGTGCGGACCAGGTCGTCCAGGATCTCGACGGCCTTCTCCACCCGGCCGTCGCGGAGATGCTCCCGGGCGACGGTGATCCGCCCGCGGATGAAACGCGCGGTCAGTTCCTCGTCGGTCATCTCGACGGGGCGGGGCGGGGCCGGATCCGGGCGCCGGAGCGCCGCGGGCGCGAATTCCTGCTGAGCGCCGCCGTACGTCATGATGATCTTTTCCGCGTCAGGAGACAGGAAGGACTGGCCGTCCCTCCGGGCCTTCTCGGCGGCCGATTGCATGCGGCCGAGGAAGGAGTCCAGGTCCTTCACGCGGTTCCGGAGCGCGGAAAGTTCGGCGTCCGTGAGCCGCTCCTCGGCCTGGCGGCAGAGATCGTTCATGGCCTGCGCCTGCGGGGTGAAGGTTTTCAGCGCGATGCGGGCGCTGCAGATCGCCTCGAGATGGCGGCCCTCCCGTTCCAGCGACGATGCCAGCTCGCCCCAGAGCACCGCATTGTCCGCGGGGAACTTCTGCAGGCTTTCCGTCCAGACGATGACGGCCTCCTCGCTTTGGCGCAGCCCGTTCAGCGCCAAGCCGAGGCTCCGGTAGGCCTCCGGCGACTCCGACCACGGCTGAAGGCGCAGGGACCGCACGAGATAGGCGGCCGCCGCGGCAGGACGGCCTCCGCGAAGGTTGAGCTGTCCGATCGTGGAGTACAGCGCGGCATTGCCCGGATCCCAGAGGAGGGCGATCTCGAAGAGCAGCATGGCCCGCTCGGGCGGCGGGCCCGTCTTGCCGGCCGTCTCCATCGCCTTCTCGGCCTGGGCGATCAGCTCGACGGACACCGTCCGGTTCGGAGTCCGGTCCCGCAACGGGCCGAAGCGTTCCAGCCGGAATTCCGAGATGGGGACGGCCAGCGCCCCGTCCTTCAGCATGGCCGTCACCACGCCCAGCACCTCCCCCCGGTCGTTGCACAACGGGCCGCCGGAGTTTCCGCTGAAGACGGAAAGGTCCAGTTCGAGGTATTGCCCGCCGTGGTACTCCCGGGAGTTCGAGCGCAATTCCCCCCAGCTCGTCACCTTCGACTTGCCTCGGTCGACGTCGGACGGAAACCCGGTCGCCCAGACCCGGTCGTGGACCCGGGCCGGCTGGCCGGCGATCACCACCGGCCTGATCGTCCCTCCGCACTCGGCGGGATCGACGCGAAGCAGCGCCAGGTCGTAGTCGGTGTGAAATCCGAGAAGGGCGACCTTCCGGAAGGTCACCTCCTTGTAGGTGCCGTCCGTCATCGTGACCGCGGACACCCGGTAGGGCAGCGGAGAACAGGCGACGTGGGCGTTCGTCAGAATCAGGCCGTCCCGGTCCACGAACATGCCCGATCCATAGCACTCGTCGTTGCGGATCTTCACGACGGAGGGGCGGAGGATATCCTCGACCGCCTCCTGGGCGGCGAGGCTCCGGAGGCCGCAAGCCAGGAACGCGAGGAGGGGAAAGCCGGGGGACAGCCGCATGAACGTCGTCGAAGCCTCCTAAGGGTTATACCCTCCGGACGGGGCATTGTCGAACCTGCCGGGCTCCGATATCATGGCGCCGAATCAGGGGGCACGCGCATGGAGGCGAGGGCGGTCATCACGAACGGCGCCGGCGGATTCAGCGTCGAAACGATCGACGTCGGCGAGCCGCAGGCCGGGGAGGTCCGCGTCGAGATCAGGGCGTGCGGCGTCTGTCACACCGATCACAAGTTCCTCACGCGCGGTGCGGTTCAGATCCTGGGACACGAGGGCGCCGGCGTCGTCAACCAGGTGGGCCCCGGGGTCAGCGGGCTCGCCCCCGGCGACCGCGTCCTCCTCAACTGGGCCATCCCCTGCGGCGAGTGTTTCCAATGCCGCCGCGGAGCCCAGAATCTCTGCGAGAAACGCCCGGAGGTTCCGATCGAGCGTTTCCGCTGGAGGGGCCGGCCGGTCGACGTGGCCTTCACGCTCGGGACGATGTCGACCGTCACTGTCGTTCCGCGGGCGGCTGTGGTGAGGATGGACGTCGACATCCCGTTCGCCTCGGCCTGCATCCTGGGTTGCGGCGTCCAGACCGGCGTGGGAACCGTGTTCAATGTCGCGAAGGTGCAGACGGGCGAGTCGGTGGCGGTGATCGGGACGGGCGGCGTGGGGCTCTCGGTGATCCAGGGGGCCAGGATCGCGCGGGCGGGGATGATCGTCGGCATCGACGTGAACCCGTCCCGCCTGGAGATGGCGCGGCGTTTCGGGGCGACGCATACGGTCATCGCCGGCCGCGACGACGCGGGCCTGCGGCGGGCGGCGGCCCAGGTACGGGCGATGGCGGGGGGGCGGGGCGTGGACGCGGCGTTCGAGTGCACCTCGGTGCCGGCGCTCTGCGCGTCGCCGCTCTCGTTCGTGCGCAACGGCGGCCGGGCGATTCAGCTGAGCGGCACCGAGCAGCCCGTCACCGTCGACATGGAGCTCTTCGAGTGGGACAAGATCTACCTGAACCCGCTCTACGGCGCGTGCCGGCCGGAGGAGGACTTCCCGCGACTGTTCCGCCTCTATCAGGAAGGCAGCCTCAAGCTCGACGAGATGATCACGAAGACGTATCCGATCGACGCGATCGCGCAGGCATTCGACGACATGCTTGCGGGGAGGAATGCCAAGGGCGTTCTGGTGATGCCATGACGGACGTGATCGTCCTTCAGCATGCGGCACCCGAGGGGCCGGGCGCGATCGGCGACGCGCTCAAGCGACTTGGCGTGGGGATGAAGACGGTCCGCCTGGACGAAGGCGCTCCGGTGCCGGCATCGATGGCGGGGGCCGCGGGCCTGGTCGTGATGGGCGGCCCGATGAGCGTCTATGAGGCGGACACGGTTCCGCATCTCCTCCCGGAGCTGAGGCTGATCGAGGAGGCGCTCGATGCGGAGCTGCCGATCCTCGGCGTCTGTCTCGGGAGCCAGCTGCTGGCCGGCGCCTTGGGCGCGCGTGTGTACTCGTCGGGCCGGAAGGAGATCGGCTGGCACGAGGTGCGCCTGGGCGAGGCGGCCCGGAGCGACGGCCTGTGGCGCGGCGTGGACGAGCGCTTCACCGGTTTCCACTGGCACGGGGATGTCTTCGATCTTCCCAAAGGCGCGACGCCGCTGGCGGCGTCGGCGATGACCCCGCTGCAGGCCTTCCGGGCCGGCACGAACGCCTACGGTCTGCTGTTTCATCTCGAAGTGACGGAGCCGCAGGTCCGGGACATGGTCCGGACCTTTGAGGGGGAGCTCGCGACGGCGAAGATCCCCGGCGCCCCGATCGTCGAGGGGCTCGCCACCCACCTGAAGCCGCTGCAGCGCATCGGCGTCCACGTCTTCGACCGCTGGGCCGCGCTGCTGCAATAAGGGACTCGGAGTCGCCTATCGCAGGGTCAGTAGCGGAGCGTGAAGCTGACCCGGAAGTTGCGGGGCTCGGCCGGGTGGAGGTGGATGTCGTCGGCCGCCGCCCCGCCGGGCGACGTCTGCGACGTAGACGAGGGTGATGGTCCCCAGGCAGACCTGATCCTCCTTCCATTCCGTCGTGACCAGGTCTTTGCGGATCATCGCCCGGATGTACTCGGAGTGATTGGCGTAGCCGTGCGCCTTGGCCGACTTCTCGAAGGCGTCGTAAAGCGGCTTCTCGATCGAAAAGCTGGCGCGCACGAGCTTGGCCATGGCGTCGTCTCCTGTGAAGTCCGGACGCCAAGACTAGGGGAGGCGGACGGGAGCGTCAAGGAAGCCCGGACCGGCCGGGCGGAGACGTCCGCCCGGCCGGTCCGATGGAGGATGCGGATTACTTGGAACCGGATCCTTCCGGCGGATTGAACCGGGGATCCTGGAGATACTTCTCCGGGGTCTTGACGAAGCACTCTCGGCAGTTGGGGTCGCAGAACCGGTACGTCTTCCCCTCGTGCTCCAGCGGCCACTTCATCTGGGCGTCCTCGTGCCACTCGTGGCAGATCGGACAGTAGCCGCGACCGTCGCGGACGTTGGCCGCGGGCGGCTGCGCCGTGGCGCAGCCCGCCAGGAACACGAGGAGGAGCATCCACTTCTTCATCGGAGTCTTCCTAAAAATCAACCGCGGTGCCGAACAGGAATTCGAAGCGCTCATGGTGCTGCTCCCCGTAGAGCCCCTGATAGATCGGGATGGCGACCGCCGTCGCAAACGTGACATGGTCGTTGACGCGGATCCTGACGCCGGGACCCAGCGTCAGGATGGATCCGCCGGTGTCATGATTCCGGACGTCGTCGCTGCGGTCCATCGCGGTGAACTGCTCCGCGAGTTCGATCGACACATAAACCCGCGGGAACTTGCCCAGGCCGGCGATCTGGTATTCGGCCTTGGCGGCGACGGTGAGCTGCTGGCCGGGACGGAACTCGTGGCGCCCCTCGATGGTGTACCGGTAGAGGATGCTCCCCCCCAGGGTGTAGCTTTCGAACTGGTGCAAGGCGGCCACCCCGATGATCGGATCCCACGACCCCGTGCCGGGCTGGTGGTCGGGCTCCAGCGGATTGCCGCCATTGTCCAGCTGGGACGTGCTTCCGGTCGGAATCTTGACTCCCGCCAGGACGGCGAGTTCGACCGGATCGGTTGAAAAGGAGAACTTCCCCAGGAACGTCGCATCGCCCATGCCGACGATGGAATTCGCGCCGTTGACCGCGGGGGGATTCACCCCGTCGTCTTCGACAAAGCGGAATCCGTGGATGACCTCGAAAGGCAGCGACAGGCTGATCGTGAGATGGTCGGTGATGCCGTAGGACCCGCTGATGGAGAATTCGGCCAGCCAGTCCACGCTGTGGATGTCGTGTCCCTCCGCGGCGCCGGCCAGGAGCCGGTCGTCGGAGAAGGTCTCGGAGCGCTGGTAGCGGAAACCCGTCTCGACGGACGCATCCTCTTCATGAAGCGTCCGCGGGGAGATGGTCTTTCCGCCCACGGCACCCTTGCCGTGGTCGGCCATCGCCACGGCGGCGGGCAGGCACAGGAGGAGAACGGTCGTGGAAAGCAGTCGGAGCATGGAGTCGCTCTCTCTAAAAAGGGACCGATCGATCGAACCAGGCGACGGGACTAGGCCTGCGCGATCGGGACCTTCTCGAGAGCAACGGCGAAGGGCGGATTCAACGGAAGATGCTCGGGAGTGATGTCGGCGTCGAAGGCCAGCGTCGGGAGGTTGATCTCCGCGACCGAGCAGACGACGGGCTGCGTGAAGGCCTGGGCCATCGCAGCTTCGACGCCCCGGCAGCGGGCCTCCTCAATCGAGCTCGCCGGCCGGGGGACGGCGGTTTGATCCGGTCCCGGCGACTCCTTCGCGCAGCAGCAGGTCTTCCGCTGCTGGGCCTCCTCGGGGCAGCCGCAACGGCGGGCGCAGCAGGCGTCGGCGCCGGCGATCATCTGCTGGACGCGAGGGAACAGCAGGTCCACCCCTGCATGCAGCAGCCACGTGGCCTGCAGCAGGTAGAAGGCCGCCAGAAGCAGCGTCGTCCGTCGCGCAACCATGTCGATCACGGAGGATATCGACCCCGACCCGCGCATTCCAGCATTACCTGGACAACATCTCGTTGATTTTTTCAGCGGTCCAGGCCGTCTCGGAAACCGTGAGCCCCCCGTCGCGTCCGGCCGCCTTATAGGCGTCCTTGACCGCGGCCGCGTCGACCCCGGTCCCATGGAGCACGAGCTGCCCCGCCGGGGCGAGCTGCGCCGCGCCGATCCAGCCGCCCAGGCGGTTCAGGCCGGGATGCGGACGCGCGTCGATCGCGCCGTCGACGGACGACATATCGACGATCGTCAGCGCCACGCGCGTCGAACCGCCCGCGGCCCGCGCCAGGAGGACGGGCAGGCCCGCCTCGCCGACGCCCACGAGCCGGACCCTTGTCGCGTTCCCCGCCACCGCGGGCGTGCCCAGGATGTCCAGGATGTCCTGCGCCTCGCGCGCGAGCTCCGTGCGGTAGAACGTCGCCGGGAACCCTTTGCGCTGGGCGGCGTCGCCCCCCGCCAGATCCTCCGCGGGGTGCAGCGTTCCGATGTCAACCCGGACGACGACGTCTCCTCTCGCCGAGGCGGCGTCCAGATAGGGCCTCGCGGCCTCGGGCGTCGCGCTGACGACGACCGTGACCCTGCGGTTGCCCGGACCTCCGAGCGGCGCGGCCGGCGGCCGGACCGTCAGCAGCGTCCGCCACGCGGGTTCCATCAGGTCGCGATACCTCTTCAGGGATGCCGCGTCCTTCGGCCGCAGGGACTCCAGCTGCGCGGTGACCCGGTCGCGCAGCGCCTTCTTCAGGCCCTCGGCGTCGACGGCATTCGACGGAAGCTTGTGCTCGTCGGTCCAGACCACGAGGTCTTCCTTCTTCACCGGCGGCACGGGCGGCTCCTCGATCCGCGGCGCGTCGTGGCCGTTCTGCAGCCAGCGCTGCATCCAGGCATAGACGGTCTCGCGCGAGTTCTGGTTGTAATTGTGCGGCGCGGTGAACT
>Ga0137410_10001274_pt1 | contig 17274 bp, 17 predicted proteins | sample CZODoug1_16funga_FD_108878 | JGI IMG/M metagenome (GOLD analysis project Ga0137410, IMG submission 108878) | Vadose zone soil fungal communities from Angelo Coast Range Reserve, California, USA - CZODoug1_16fungal (Illumina Assembly) | ecosystem: Environmental > Terrestrial > Soil > Vadose zone... | reverse complement strand
TTTGCGACTACTTTGAGAAGCACTACGTAAAGGCTGCCGAGTATGTCGATGGTCGCAAAGTATCGGGCGTGCGATCACTTGGAACAGCCAAAGGGCAATTAACTGTTCTGCGCGAGCACTTCGGCACTTGGCGCTTACGTTCGATCACTCACGGCGATGTGCGCCAGTTCCGCGCGACGAGACTTGCACAAAAGAGTCGGACAAAAACTCAACGAACGATCGCCAGTGTCAATCGTGAACTCTCGATGCTCCGCCGGATGCTGAATGTTGCCCAACGCGAAGGCTGGATTCTCCGAAGCCCATTTGCTGCTGGCGATTCATTGATTAGCCTGGCCGACGAGAACAAGCGCGAACGCATTCTCACGCGGCAAGAAGAAGTTAAGCTACTTGCAGCATGTGACACGCCGCAACGGTCGCACCTGAAAGCGATTCTGATCTGCGCCCTCGATACCGGAATGCGCCAGGGCGAAATCTTCTCGTTGCGTTGGCGAGACGTGGATTTCGAAAATGGACTCGTGAAAATTCAGGCGTTCCACACAAAGACAATGAAGGAACGGCAGGTTGCAATCACCACGCGACTCTCGTTAGAGCTGGAACGGTTGAAGGCCAACGCGCCTGACAATCCGAACGGCTTGGTGTTTGGTATCAACGACAATGTCAAACGAAGCTTCACGGCAGCACGAGGTCAGGCTGGATTGAAGGACGTGCGCTTTCATGATCTGCGCCACACCGCGGCAACTCGTCTGGTGGGTGCACATATCCCATTGTCTGAGGTTGGCCGAGTGCTAGGCCACACCCAAGCGAATACGACATACCGCTACGTCAATGCGAACGTGGAAACAGCTAAACGAGCAGCGGCGGCGTTAGACGCATTCAATGCGGAAGCTACGGAAGCGGCGCCTGCCGCAGAGTTGGTGCACTGAATGGGAAGCAGTGCTAAACTGCGACTCGGATTCCCGGAGCAAGACCATGCAACCTAACAAAGCTTACGATGAAGTGATCGAGTTCATTGCGTCCTCCAGCCCGCAAAACGTGATTGCCTTCCGCCCCTCTGAGGAAGCGAAAGCTAGAGTGGCCGACCTGATTGTTCGAGAGAAAACAGAAGGCTTGCCAGAGGACGAAAAGTCCGAACTGGATCACTACCTACAAATTGAGCACCTGATGCGCCTCGCGAAGGCGCGGGCCCACCACTATCTGGCAAATGCCTAGATGGATTAGTGACCATCTGCGTCAGACAATTGCTGACCGCGCAAACCTTTTGTGCGAATACTGCCTCATCGCAGAGGCAGACACTTTCTACGGCTGCGAAATCGATCACATCATCGGCCTAAAGCACGGCGGTTCTTCGGAGCCGGAGAATCTCGCTTACGCTTGTGCGCTTTGCAACCGCGCCAAGGGAAGCGACGTTGGATCAATTTCAGCGTCTGGAGAGTTCACGCGCTTTTTCAATCCACGCACCGACCGTTGGGCCGAACACTATCGTTTGGAGCAGGCGACAATTAATCCGCTGACTGAGATCGGCGAAGTCACGGCGCGAATTCTTGGCTTCAACGACAGCGCACGCCTTCACGAACGTGAGGAAATGATTCGATTTGGCAAGTACCCGAGCGAAGCCGCGCTGGTGTTCATGGTCCGATAACACTGAGTACCGATGCTGTTACTCGTCGATGAGATCCGTAGTAATCGCCCTAGATCGATGATGCATTCTGCAACTCCAACTACTAATACTGAAGTGACCTTGGGTGAACTCTATCGTTCATATTTGAAAGGAAACCCAAGCGATACAGCTAATGTCCCTGAAATCGCGAAAATGGTTCCCGAGCTAGATTACCTGTCAGCGTTTTTCTACGAAGACCTTTTCAGGAGATCAGCAGCTACCGATTTCGAATCATGGTCCGCATGGCTAAAGAGTTTGCCCCCTGACGTACAAGAACTGATTGAACCATACATGCCTGAAATCTATTGTCGTGGCAAAGCCGTATTCATTGGGATGGAGCTTAGATCATCGGGTGTCTGGCGCTTTGGAAAATGGAATGCATGCTTAATGGCCCAATTGGATCAACAGGAGCGTATGATAATTGAGCCGTTCTCAAAACAGATCTACCAACGAACCAAAAGTATCATGCGGGAGAATTTTGCCAAGAGATGGAGGCTAAGGATGGGTACGAAACAAAGGGCAATCATCTTAGCGGGTCTGGGAATAATTCTTTTCATGTTACTTGTTCCACCTTGGAGATCCAGTGGAGGGTACCCAAGGGGATATCATCTTATCGTTGCGCCCCCACCCTTTGTTATGAGCGTCGATCTGCCGCGATTAGCTGTACAAGCTTTGTTCATAGTCTTGCTAACGGCTGGTCTCGTTTTCGTGCTTCAAGATCGGCAGAAGTAGCTTTATGGCAATAGTACTTCTCAGCCTCTCAAGTGGAGGTCTCTCATGAGTGATGAAAAACACGAACCGGATCTAGAAAAACTTGAAAAAATAAGGAAGGAAATACAAGAACACCGAGCCGATCCTTTAAAGCCGTTCTTTGAGATTCTTCGGAAAGCACGAGAGCGTCAAGCAGCCGATAAGGCCCAACGCAATCCCCCGCAACGACGAGGTGTCGTACTCGGCAAGTTGGGGTATGCGCTCTTATTGGTTGCGTTAGTTGGCGTGCCAGTCGGAGGTTACAAGTATTTCAAGTACCAAAGGGCCTCAGCTCTCCGCGAGGCACTTAAGAAGCAAAATATCTCTCAAATGGTTGCCAGGTACGATGCTAGAACGGCATGGCGGGAGAAGCTGGAGTCATTGGACGAAGCTAGTATTACTGATGTGCAGGAATTACTCTTGATCAAGGATCATCATCCGTTGTCCCTGTCGGTATACATCCGAAAATTCTCAGGATCAAGTGACAACTCCGCACATTTCGTCGAGTTCGGCTCACCGGACCCTGAAATCGATTTCATCTTGGAATGCAGTACTGAACAAATAGCGAAACTCAGACAATCCTTCAGTACGGATGACGGCACTGAGTATGCGGTGATTGCCACAGTTGCTTCGGTCGAAAGACCTGGAGCCTCCGAGAATAGCTCTGACGAGGCTCCGTTCATAGCAAGAGGACGTTGCCTCGATTTCTTAGTCGTCAACTATTAGAGATCTAAGCAACCGAGGAGAGCTGGATGCAATCACTGAAAACACTGATAGATGATGCAAGAAACGAGTACGCGCGTCATGAGATGGAAGAACCTTTCCTACTAGACGGCACATCGGAGATGCATGCACGAAACGCCTTGAACTACATTCTAAATGAGCGATGGCATGAGGCTCTGAACGAAGCGAGAATTGCAGCCAAACAGAGATCGCGGTGGCAGCCCTTTCTAGAGATCGTCACCCGAATTCATGAAACCGCCGCATCCTCACACCAGATGTAGTCATCAGCACCCCTTAAAAGCCACAAGTCAAGAGTCGGACGGTCATCCGATAATCGAGAATTATGTCCTGGTCAATCATGCGACGCGCCTTCTGGGAAACGATGTCACGTCGCATGCGCCGGAAACATAATTGCGATTATCGTACGCCCGGCATCTGTTTGATTTTTCCGGCCCCTTCGGTTCCCGCTCTCTCATGGATCTTCACTCTGCGTGTAACGGGCGTAGCCCGCGCTGCGGCGGCGGTCAAGGGTCTTCGCCGGGCTTCGATAAACTACGCGCCCGATAGCGGTCGCTGCGCCCTTGACGGCCATCCTCGCTTCGGCTTGCGGGTCGGCAAGGCTACAGCCTCCGTCAGATGGTTCGCATCTCCGGATCACGAGGCGAAGGATTCACCTTCGGGGTTCGCTCTGAAGTTGACCGCGATAAAGTTTGCGGAAAGGCGATAAAGAATCAAACTAGGGAGGGCAGACAAGATAGAACGCGATTTCAAACTTTATCGATCCTATAAAGCTAGTCTTTTCAGCAACTTTAGAATAGAGCAAATCATACGAAGAAACTTGGGCAACTGGGAAAGCCACTCAACTTCCCGACCTTCTGAAGTTTGTGGCTTTATTTTTGCACTCCGCTAGGCATTTCGATCAGGCGGAGGAGTTATGGCAATAAGACCACGAGGAAGGAAACGATCGCTATCGAAGAAGGTTTCATCCTTCAACATGTGGATGGATCAGGTCTACCAAGTACGGGCGATCATGGAAGCGATGGGTGCCGTAAAGGACGCCCCGGTGATTCGTGAACTGCTGGACGAGGCGCTGAGCGCGCGCCGGCGAAAGGCGCTTGGTATTACCGACTCAGAAGAGCCGCCCGGTCAAGACACGGCTGAGACGCTCCACACGCTCCAAACTCTCCTGCTAAGGCTAATTAAGCGGGAAGACCTGGTGTTTCGCCGCCAAAGTCTGGGCCTTAAGCTTCAGAAGGAAACTTTGATAGAGGCCCGTGCCGGCAGGGAGGTCAGCTTCGAATACTTGGTGGAGATTCCCTGGATGGAGAAAGGCAAGACCAAAGAGACAATGTCCAACTTCTTTGACATGAAAACCCGCTACGTCAAGGAGCATGTTGATAGCGTCGTCGAGAAGATTAAGCGCGAACTTGATGCGGAAGAACGCAAGTAATCCGCCCCGGTTTTGTGCGGGGGTGTTGGATTTTACATGCACTTTAGGTGTTGTGTTTTACAACAGGGGTGATCTCGGTAGCTCTCCGACAGCATCAAGCCGCTGTAGGTAGTCTTCCTTTCCATGCCGTCGGGTTCCATTGCGTACGGTCGTTTCCCGTTCCTTCCACGCGCACTCGACGCGGCATAGGGCTTGAGATGCACCAGGATCATGCAAGCAACCAAACGACACCCCAACCTACTCTCGGAGAAACAAGCGGCAAAACGATTAGGCGTGGCTCGGATTACGTTGCCTCGGGCACGTGGAGACGGACGAATTCGTTTCTTTCGCATCGGCACGCGCGTTCTGTACTGCGTTGAGCAGCTCACAGAATTCTTGGATTCATGCGAACGCAACGGTAAGCGAACTCAAGCGAACCAAAGACAAGGCGAGAGCACGTCAACTCGAAAAGAGAATCGGGTGAGTTAAGGCAGAGGGCGACCTAATAGTGGAAGTTCGGCCCGGAAGAAGTCTGATTCGCCGAAGAATGAAGAAACGCCTCTGCCGTTCGCTGCATGCCGCTAGCGGGTACTTATGCGAGAATGGAAAATGTTTACTTCTGCAGAAGTCTATACACTGCGGGAAAGTATGATGCGAGCAAGATCGTAAGCAGCAGAATTAAGACCCATTTCAGAATGTCAAAAAAGAATTTACCGATCTCCGCTTTCATACTCTCGCTGATGCTTGAAAAGAGACCCGGATTCAACCCGGTAGCCCTTCGCAGTTCATATTTGTAATTCTTAGCCAAGGAAGCTGCGACGGAAACCGGATCGTCTCTGCGGCCAATCCATTCATTAGCTATTAACTTCTCAATTTCCGCGAAGTTGGTCTCTGGGATCGCGGTCCTCAAATTCCGCCGGCATGTCAGACATAACAAGCCAAGCAGAGCTGAGATTCTGATGTCCGGCTGATGTACATCAAAATCCCAGATGCAGCCTCGTGTAGGAAAATGAGAGCCGATTATCGCACCGAAGGACAGACGTAAGGAAAGTCGCTGAACGTTCGTAAGGATGAATTCGAGCGCCGAGCTAGGCTTAAAAAAGGCTTTCCAATCAGAGAGACTGACGACGCCAACTCGTTCGCCACAATAGGATAGATATTTGCCCGCGATCGGGGTTTCGGTGATGACAATAGCCGGAGCTTTCTCATAATCGTACTTGTAGTAACGGCTACTGGCGAACCACGTGTGTCGTACTCCGCCACAACCTCGGAGACATTTTGTTCCCATTTCTTGTGCTGGAGGGTTTCGTGAAACGAAGGCGCGGCGCGCAAATCCCGAAGCGATCTATTTCGTCGCCCAAGCCAACCGAACCTCGGATATTTGTCCTCAAACTTTTCCAGCAACCTATTGAATCGACCAGGTAATGATCCTTGGCTAATTTGGCCGTAGACCCAAAAATGATGCACCTCAAATTGGATGGTTGTTTGGACGCGATTTTGAGCTAGGAGAAGGTATGCCGCAGCATCCGTGGCAAGGGTCGGACAATTGATGAAGAATATCCGTATTCGCTTTGATACGTCTTTGCCGTTCATCCGCGTCTTCTTCCGACCAAGAGCCTTACCGTAGCCTATTTCTTGCATTCTCTCACAGGAACAGCCGATCGCCGGTCACAGCTCAGAAGGGGAAGGGTGCATAATTCGTGAAATCCGAGGCCGCCTTCCCGTCCGGTTTTGTGTGCGAATGTGTGTGCAGATGAGAAAACTGGTGCTCCCGGCGCGATTCCAACGCGCGACCTTCCGCTTAGGAGGCGGACGCTCTATGCAACTGAGCTACGGGAGCACAGAAAGATAAGCATACAGCAAACAGTAAACAGCAAACAGTAGTCAGGCAGACGATTGCCAGTATTGGCTTAGACCCTTCGTGGCTGTCTACCGTTTGCTGTCTGCTGTTTGCTTCAGGATTGATACTTAATCAACGACCGCACATCGTAGCCTGCGAGTTTTTGTCGGCCCGGCAAAAATTCCAACTCCACCACAAACACGAGGCCTGCAACCGTTCCGCCTAATCCCTCAACCAGATTGCAAACGGCCTTCGCCGTTCCGCCAGTTGCCAGTAGATCATCCGCGATGATCACTCGATGACCGTTGCCGACAGCGTCTCGATGGATTTCGAGTGTGTCCTGGCCATACTCGAGGTCATAGGAGATCGAGGCACACTCCGCCGGCAGCTTTTTCGGTTTACGCACCGGCACGAAACCCGCGCCCAGGTGATAGGCAAGCGCCGGCGCGAAGATGAAGCCGCGCGCCTCAACGCCAATCACCGTGTCTACCTTTTCTCCTTCATACTCCGCCGCCAGCGCATCGACGGTCTTGCGCAAACCGTCGGGATGTTTGAGCAGCGTGGTGATGTCGTAAAAGTTTATGCCGGGTTTGGGAAAATCCGGCACTTCGCGAATCAAGTTTTTTAGGTCGTCCATAGTTTGGTTAGTGGTCGTGGTCAGTGACAGTGGTCAGTGGTCAGTCGTGCGTGGTCCGTCTACTCACTTGGCCACTCACTAACTACGTGACCGCTGACGACTGACCACTGACCACTGATCACTGACTCCCGAGTTTAGCGCTCAATTCTAAAACTTGAATACAGTCCGGTCGGCTCGCCGGTGATTTCCTCAACCTGCTCGACTCGCGACCATTGCGGCCCGGTGACAAGATCTTTCTTAAACTCCTCGACGTCAGTTGGCGATCCTTCCGCAACCACTTCCACCGTTCCGTCGGGACAGTTAAGCACATAACCCAGGACCTGATGTCGAGCCGCGGCGCGTTGCGCGAAGAAGCGATAACCCACTCCTTGCACGTCGCCCCTGATCAAAAACTTCCGCGCCAATCTTGCCATCATGAGTCGGACAGACTACCGGCAATCGTCCTCACTTGCACTTGAAAACTCTTCCCTTACCGCCCCGCTTCAACATAAACGTGTCGAGCACCTCATCAGTGTCCGCCAGCTTAACCGCGAGTTTCATGGTGTCGCCTTTGACCCAGCCCGAATAGATTGCCGGATGGCTGTTCGACGTCTCGTCCATTCTTACGGGCCCGCCGTGCTCCTGATTATGGGTACCGCGCCAGGTGAAACGCCCTTTGCTGTCGATAGTGAGCGGTCCGTCTATCGTGCCATTCGCACAATCGTAATCAATCGTGGCCGAGCTTGGCCCAACCTCGATTCTGATGTGCGGTGCGCCCCAGGTCCCCGTCGCTAAGCGTTGCATTTTGCGTGGTCTCGATCCAGCCGGAGAAACAAGCAACAAGATCAAACTGATAACGACTAGAATTCTATTTCGCTGCCGCCAAAACATAACATCCCTCCTGATATCCAACCGAACCTCGATTTCATTCCCGGGCTGAGCACGCCGAGCCACAACCACGTTCTCTTGAGCTAGAATGTTGGGAGGGGTTCATTGTAACGAACAGTTCCTCGTAATGCCCAGCCGACCCTTCTTGCCCCAGCAAGTTGCTTGGCCGACGACCGTTTAGAGGCGGGCCTTGCCCGCCGTCTCAAGCTTGGATCTAATCGGCTCATGACCATGGTGGAAGCGGGCAAGGCCCACCTCTAAACGATCGAAGTAAGAGAACGAGCGGAGACAACCCCAGTTGCGCTTACTTCGCCCAGGCAGTCTCATGAAAAGCCTACCGTCTGCGGCGGACTGCCTGGTTGACTTGTGTCGATTCTGTGAAATCTGGGTAATCTGCTGATAACCCTTTGCCTTCCAGTATCCGTTTCGGTGATAATCTTTTTCCGTACCTGCCCCTGTTATCTCACCGGAACTTCGACCGCTGCCTTCTCATTTGTGAGGTAACCATGACTCCAGCTACAGCAACGGCTAAAACCGTTTCCACCATACTCGTAATTGAAGACTACTCAGACACGCGCGAATTGCTCTCAGTCTTGCTGCGCCGCCGCGGCTACAATGTGATCGAAGCGGAAGACGGCGTAGAAGGTTTACTCAAGGCAGGTTGGGTATATCCGGATCTGATCCTGATGGATTTGTCGCTGCCGGAGATGGATGGCGTGGAAGTCGTGCGGCGCATTCACGCGCAAGCCAAGCTTTCCCAAATACCAATCTTCGCGGTGAGCGCTTACCTGACCGAGGCCGTGGAAGCCGACGTTCGCGCCGCCGGCTGCGTCGAAACGTTTGCAAAACCCTTCAATGCCGACGCCTTGTTGGAGAGGATTGACGAGATGCTCAAGGCTACAAGCAATCCATAGATTAGGTCCTCCAGTAGGTTCATCCAGGATCGTTTTTCAAACAGCACCCAAACCGGTTTCGGTTAGAAAGCGGAATCGTCCGCTGCGGCGTCAGACAAGTTCCAACTCCGGGGCAGTAGCCCGCGCGTAAGCAAAGGGCGCCCTCCGTTACGGTCGGCTACTGCCCGTGAATCTGCAGCGCCTCCAGGTCTTCAACCTCACAATCAACCGAAAAATAGTAAGTTTCTATAGAAGAAATCCGGTAATCGGACTATCTTTAAGTAAATAGCTGTGTCTCGAGAAAGCAGGGGCCAGTGGCCAGTCGCCACTGGTTAGTCGGCAGCGAGCAATTAGTTTAGGGAACTATTAGCGTGTCTTCACCAAAAGAGAACGCGAAATCGTCTGTGAATCAACAGATCAAGGCCGGGCTGAGCGCGGTAAGGGATTTTCTTGCCGGCCGCTCCGGCGAAGTGAAGGTTGCGGCCACGAAGGACGAGGCCACGCGCGCCCTCGTTGCCGCGGAATTGCTGTCAAGTATGTCCGGGCGCGGCGCTGGAGAAGCGGCTCGGGCGAATGCTGAAGCGTCTGGCAGCGATACTCAGGAAATACGTCAAGACGAAGCCAAGGGCCCCAAAGAAGAAGCGCCCGACGCAACCACTAAACACGATTCACCAAACGCAACAGAACAGGAACGGGAACGCGCCCGGAAACTTTTCGTGGACCACGGTTACTTTGACGACGCGGTGCAGGATCTTCGCGCGGCAAAGTCTGCGGCTAACCGCGCTGCCGCCGCTCGCGCTCTGGGCCTGGTGGGCGGCCAGCGTGCATCGGAGCATTTGATGGCCGCAATGTTTGACGATGATGCGCAAGTCCGCAACGCCGTCGAGGAAGCTCTTGATCGGATTGGCAATCTGACCGAGGCCAACGTGCAGGTCGATGCGGTATTAGTTGAGTTGGAGTTAGGGAAGGGCAAGCTTGCGCAACCGGGTGGGCAAGCTGTAGGCGTTTCCAGGGAAGAGGTTGAAGCTCAATCTGCTAAGGCTGTGGTGGATAACGAGGGCGGGCGAGACGACCGCAGTCCCAGGGAAGAGGTTGACGCTGCCGCCCTGAAGGCGACTAGTGCTGAGAAGAAGGCGCCAATTCAAAGTGGTATTGCCCAGCCCGCCGCTTCAGATGTGAGCGTAATCGATTCCGTCGCCACCAGTGAAGAGCAACTGCTTCTGAAAGAAAATAGAATCAGGGAAACGATGAATCAACTGCAGCGCCAGGTCGCCGAAGCTTCAGCCGCACGTACCAACGCGGAACAGGAGGCTCAACAGAGAACCGAGCGAGAAACTACGTTACGAGCGGAGGCGGCCGCGCGGCGTAGTAAAGAGGAACAACTTCGAAGACGAGCTGAGGAGGAAGCAAAGCGCCGCGCGACCCAGGAACGCGAAGCTGTAATGGCTGAGCAGGCGGCCCGAACAAAAGCGGAGTCAGAAGCACGACGTTTCGCTGAAGAGGAGACAAGCCTCCGGCTCAAGTCTGATGAGTTGCGGCTAGCGGCTGAAAAACTCGCCCGCCAAAGAGGAGAAATCGAAACGGCGCGCCATACGTCTGCGGAAGCAGCGCGCCTGGCTGAAGCGACGCGCGCCCGCGATGAGGCGAAGTCGCGCTACGATGTTGAGCTAACCCGATTGCGTGGCGAAGAAGAAACCTTGCGCGCCAAGACGAACGAGATTGCGGCGCGCCAGGCCGAGGTGGAGGCCGCACGCGAGCAGGCTGACGCCGACGCGCAACGGCTCGTGGAGGCACAGGTGCGAATGAGCGCGGCTGAGGAAGCTCGCGCTCAGGCGGAGGTAGCGCGCGCGCAACTCGAAACAGAAATCAATCAGCGGGTAGAGACAGCAGAGCGGCAACTTGAAGAGACTCGTCGCCGCGGACACGAAGAGCAACAGCGTCTGCAAGAGGAAACTCGCAAGCGTGCAGAAGCGGAGCAACAGCGACTGGCAGACCTGGAGGACATGAAAATCAAGGCGGAGGCCGAGTCGAAACAACTCGCCGAGAAAGAGCAACAAATTCTCAGCGAGGTTAACAGTGTGCGAATCGCCGACGCAGAGACGCGCAAAAGGATCGAGGAGGCTGAAGTTCGCCGGCGTGCGGCAGAAGATGCGTATCGGCTGGTGGCCGAGAAAGTCCAGCGAGTGGAGGCGGAAGCACACGCTCGCGCGAAAGAAGAGGAACAGATGGTCCGGAAGCTCGAGGCAGAGCGTCGTACTGTTGCTGTCGAAGCGCAGTCAAGGACCGACCAGGAGAAGCGCATTCGATCGGAGATCGAAATGTTTCGCCGACTTGAAGAGCAGGAACGCCCTCGGCTCGAAGCCGCCATTCTGCAAAGAGCGGAAGCTGAAGCTCGTTTGGAGCAACTGCGAGAACGCTTCAGGTCGGAGGAAGAGGCTCGCGTCAGCGCCGAAGAAGAGCTGACTGTGGTTGAGCAGTATAACGGCAGTTTAGTTGAACAGCCTGTAGCGACGGATTGGCAGACGAGTACAAGCGAGAGTGGGACGATGTCGCCTGAAACGACGTCGCCGGACTTGCATGAAGCCTCCCGTGTGGATGGTATCCCCGGCGCCACTGAGGTTTCCAGTGTGCCTGGTCCAGCGGCTGGCGAGGTCTCCGTTGGGGACATCGACAGCGGCCCAGTTTCGGGTGTGACTCCGGCCATTGCCGCCTACCTCAACAGCGTCGATCCCTACAAACGAGCCGCCGCCGTGGCGGAGTTGGCGCGATCACGTCCGCAAGATGCTTTTACTTTGATCGCCAACTGCTTTGACGATCGCTCGCCGCATGTTCGCAACGCCGCGGCGCGAGCGCTTTACGCACTCGAACCGCAGCGCGTCGTCGACCTGTTTAATTCTGCGCTGGAAGATGCATCACCCGAACGGCGCCGGAATATCGGCAGCGCTATCGCGGCGTCGGGCCTGGCGGCGGAAGTTATTGACGTGCTTGGCGGAGAGAGTCGCGAGGAGACTTACAACGCGCTGTGCCTTCTGCTTACCATGGCGAAGACCGGCGAGGTCCAACCGCTCGTTCAGGCCATCGAGGGACACGAAAGCGTTCAGGTTCGCATGGCGGCGATTAAGCTGCTGACGCTGACCGGGCAGTCAGAAATTGCCAATGCCGCAGCAAAGCGGCGGTTGGAAGGACACTAACCCCAGTCCAACGTCCAACGTCGAAAGTCCAACGTCCAGGCAGAAGCCCGCCCGTGAGGAAGGGCTGCGACATTGGACGTTGGACATTGGACGTTGGACTTTGGACCAAGACAAAAGCCCTTCCTAATGGTCGGGCTTCTGCAATTGAAGTTCAACGATAGCAATCCCACCCGGTGCGATGTTCACCGTAATGCCGTCCGCCGTTCCTGTTTGTTTTTTGATTTCCAGGCTCTGATCTGAGATCCACTCCTCTGCGCGGGATATGTTCGCACCGCGCAAACTAATCCCGACAGTTACATACGCGCGCCGATCAACCTGGGCCAGGCCTTGTTGCGGTTTGAAGACTCCGTTGTTGTTGAAGAGCGTGACGACCCAGCCCTTGTCGGTGCGGTTGACGAGATACTCGACATCGCCCGTGACCTTGATCGGAGTAGCGTCGGTGAAGACGTGCGCGAGCATGTGCGCTGCGAAGGGTGTGATTCGTTCGTCTTCGCCGAGGAGATCAGGAACAGTAGAAAAAATCACGATGCCCTTGCCGACTTTGTTGACTGTTACCAGCGGATCACCGTTGGTCGTAGTGATCACCGGTTGTGCTCCTTTTAGCTCCACCTTTTCGTAACGAAATACTTGCCCGTGCAAGTCTTGCGGAACTTCCTCCAGCGCCAGGCAACGCGCGTTGTGCGCTTCGCCTGTGACGCCCGTCAGACGTACCCCGAGCAGCTCAGCGGGAAGACCCTTGATCTGTGCGGAGTTGATCACGACCGTGCCACCGGATTTCACATAATCGTTGAGTCGTTGAACCCATTGCACAGACCAGTCGATCTGCCCACCGACCACGATGGCCCGGTAAGGGTCAAGCGGGTAAGGAGGTGAAGGGGGAAGGGGCAAAGCGGAAGGCGCGACGCGCGGATGAAGATCGAGCTTGAGTGAATCACCGCGAGATGCCTGGTGACCATCACTAACTGCGCCAACCGATTCAAGTTGACTTGCCGATAAAGCTAGGTTTGGGTTGTCGCCTTCGTATTCCCAGTCGTTAGCTTTAGCCGCATTACTCTTGCTCGCGCCTCCGGCGCTCGTTGCAGGCAGGATGCCTGCGCTCCCAGCGCTGCGACGACGTTCGACCTTGGTAGTTTGATTTTGGATGTTGCTTGAGACCCGGTCGCTATTGCTCACGGTTCTGACAGGACTTTGGACTTTGGACGTTGGACTTTTGACATCCGAGGCGACCAGCACATCGAAGATGTCGCCGAAAATTCCGTTAACAAACGCCTGCCGATCGCCTGTTGCCGGTTCACCCTCCACAACCAGCCCGGGATAATAAGCGACGCCAAACAGTTCACGCAGCGCGCGATCGCTGCGGTTGATCTGTGAAACTCCGAAGGGCCACTGGGGATAGTCAGTCATCTCCCAGCCGTGCGCCGGATCGAGCAGAAAAGCAACCGGTGTATAAGGCGTGCCGCGGTCCGGATGTTTTTCTGCGAAGCGCATGAACTCATCCGTGATGCGGCCCAGCGGATTTAGTTGAAACTCATGATCGCCCGGTCCGGGTTTGAAAAATTGATCGAAGCCCTGTTCGAGATAGATCGCCGACGCCCCGGACATGTAGTAGAAATAATAGCTTTTGCGATACCACGAGAGCGACGGGCCCATCGTGGCGCCGTAGCGCGAGTGAAAAAAATTGTCCGGGCCGGCAAAGTTTTGCTGTCTAGTGAACGTCGTGGCCGTGTCGCCGAAGTTAGGCGCGTGATAGTAGAGAAAAGCGCCGCCGTATTGCCGCGCCGCGCCGCGCGTGAAGGCGATGCGCATGGCGAACATCGGCTGCACCGCCGCGCTTTCCACACCGAGGAGGCGAACGCCCCACTGCGTGAGCGCGTGAGCGAATGAAGTGCTCGAAGTGGACTGCGCCGGAATCAGCTTGTCCCACATCGCGCCGGTGTCTGTGTGGAAGATCGCGGCCCACTTGCGCGCGATGGCGTTGGTGTAGAAAACGCGATGCGCCTCGAGCAACTCGCGACGCGTCATCGAAGCGGAGACTTTCAACTCCGCCGGTGCCTGCTCCCAAACGTAGCCAACGCTTTCGCCGGATATCCAACCAAGAAACTGATCCTTGAATTCGCCGGTCAAAAGTTTCCAGGCAGCTTGGCCATCTTCAGCGGATAGATCCGCGGAGCCGTAGTTGATGAGAATCGCGAAGGGCGTTTTTGTTGCGCGCAGGTGGCGCAGAAAGGGACTGCCCTCCTTCAGATACTCGAGCAGGTTGTTGATGTAGATTACCGGCGCGATGAATTTGGAACTGAAGAGCGGAACGTCGCGCACGCCTTTGTATTTCGCTACAAACTCCTCGATGGGCTCGGCGTTGAATGGATAAAGCGGACGCTCCGCAGCCGGCTTGTCGTAAAGTTTCCAAAACTCCGGCGTGATGTTCCATGGCATGAGGAAATCGCGCCCGGAGATCTTCGGACGTTGCCAGGACGGCGGAATCAACGCGGGCTCATCTGCTGATCTTATTTGCAGCAGCGACGAGAATGGCGCGTGTGTCGTGGATAGTTCGCGGAGATAACGCATGGCCGCGAAGTCTGGCTTGCGGCGGCCCTCGGGAACGTACTCAAGGTCATTAGTCAGCAGGACGCAGTCAACGTTCCGGCGCGCCTCGGCCGGCTTTTCAATCTCAATTGAAATTCGCGCGGGGCCTTTCTCTAGTTGTGCACTGGCGCCATCCCAGGCGTAGGCCCAACCCCAGTACATGCTCACCTCATCGTGAACGTCGATGATGTCTTTGGTTCCAAACTCGTGATGAGCGAGTTCTCGCCCGCCCTGAGTAATTCGAACCATAAACGTCTCGGTCTTGTTGGCCCAGTCAGCATACCGCACCCAAACTTTGTAATTACCCGCGCGCGGTATTTCGACCTCCTGATAAATTTGTCCCGCAGTCTCGTCGGCGCTGGCGGCGGCGGAGTTCCATTCGCTTTCGCCTCCCTGGGACCATTCGGCCGACACGCCCGGACCGTTCATGCCCCAGCCGGGAGCTTTTGCTTTTGGCAGGTTCATCCACGATGGATTTTGGATCGGTTCGCCAGTTGGCTTAGTGCCGAAGCCGCGCATGTTCTCGGCCTCGTACCAAAGATATTCAGAGTTGTTGTGGTTGGTCGGTTGAGCTAGTGCAGTATGACTGAGTAAAAGCGCAATCAAGATCAGCTTATTGAATTGTTTCATCCGAATACTTGATCGAAAGGAATTCAAGAGGGATTTAGCTGCACGAATCAGAATAAGGTCTCAGGTTGGAAAGGTGGGCTTGCCCCGCTGGTTGACTAAAAAACACGTTGAGCCCTTGGTGGCTCTGCCACTTGATGTGCGGAATGGCTACGCCTTTCCGCAGCGAGACTCGTTCTTGTTTTGAGGCTGCGCCTCCGTTCGAGGCTTAGCCTCTCACTGAAAATTAAATTGAAGTTCGGCGGAAAGGCGGAACCATTCCGCACATCAGGCGGCACAGCCGCGACAACTCAACCCAAAGCTTCCAGACATTCCGCGAGCGTGCGCTGGCGACAAGTGAACATCGGCGTGTCGCGCAAAGTATAGGAGCTGGCTTTGGTCTCGCGGAGTTCCTGCACCAGGTCCAGGAAATCCGCCGGGTTGTCAGTCTCAAACGCGACGACAAATTCCTGATCGTCCAAACCAAATGAATACGTCGTGTGCAGTTTTACGGAGCGATACTTGGTGCCGATGCGGATGTGTTCGTCCATCATCTCCTGACGCTGATCGGCGGTGCGCGAATACCACTCGCGCGTCTTCACAAACGGATAGACAAAAAGATAGTCCGACTTGCCAGGCACGATGTGCAGTCGATCTTCGACATGGTCGGGATTGTCTTTGTCGATGTACATCGAGCGCTTCGTCATCGACAGGAACGACTGGGCCGGCTCGAGATACTTTGCCATCTGCGTGTGATTAATTCGGGAGGTCATCTCCTGAATCGGATCCAGCTCCGAACCGATGCGCCAGATCATGAAGTCAACATTAGTGCGCAGTCCGATCGTCGAGTAGCTGTGGATCAATAACTGCTTGCGAAACTCATCGATTGCGTTGATAAACTCTTCCTTGCACCGGCGCTTGTCATCTTCCGCAATCGTGCGCCATTCGGGACGCGCATGATAGAAAGTGAAATTGACAAACTGCCGCGGCAGCTTCGCTTTTTGCTCCTCAACCACATCGGAATTCGGGGCGAGCCGGAGCGAGCCTCTCGCCGCGATGCCAGGTTCTTTATCGGTACTCATTTGAATGACCTCTAAAACTGTGAAGAGAATTCGCTCGATAGCACCAGCGATGATTGTTGACGCGCGCAAGTATTCTGCCTAGTCTCAGAGGTGATTGCAACCGAGCACGGCTGGGGAAGCGGCGGAGCTAGCTCCGTTAATGTCGCGTTTTGCAGCACGTTTGCGGGCGAGACGCCCGCGGTCCCAGGGGAAGCGGTCCTAGTAAAAGGGGGAATGATTTCGGATGAGTGATAGCGAAACTAATCCGACCACCAACAGATCGCGACGGGCGTTTGTCGTGCTGCTGCCCTTCGCGGCAATCGGCGGGATGTGTGCGACGGTGGCTACGGCAGCGTTTCGCTTCTTGCGGCCTGTGGTGTCGGCGAGCAGTGATAAATGGATCGACGTCGCACCGCTTGCCGAACTAAGCGGCAACAAACCAGTGGCGCGAAAAATTGTCGCGGAACAAGTGGCGGGTTGGGCCAAGTCTTTGGCGGAGCATTCGGTTTACATACTACCTGACAAAAACAATCAGGTGCTTTCGGCCGTCTGTCCGCATGAAGGCTGCGACGTTTCCTGGCGTGACGACAAAAACATTTTTTCCTGTCCCTGCCATGACAGCGATTTCGCCGCCGACGGCCAGCGCCTAAGCGGCCCAGCACGGCGCGGACTCGATCCGCTGCCGTCTCGAGTCGCAGACGGCAAGCTGCAAGTGCAGTATCAAAATTTCATCAACAACACACGGGAGCGACAAACGCGCGGATGACGCCAAGGCAAAAGCAGGGCGGAAGCCCGACCGTTAGGAAGGGCTTGGCCGCGACCGGGAACACTCCCTCATGGTCGGGCTTCCGCCAGCCTTCTTCCACAGGCGTGAATGCAGACGACGCCGCGAGTTGGCGTTGTTGGCTTTGGACAACAACCGGCATCGTCCTGATGCTCTTAGTGCTTCAGTTGACGACTGGCCTGCTGCTCGCCTTTTATTACGTTCCTTCCTCCGATCACGCGCACACAACGGTCAACTTCATCGAGAAGGTTTT
>Ga0137410_10001272_pt1 | contig 17280 bp, 12 predicted proteins | sample CZODoug1_16funga_FD_108878 | JGI IMG/M metagenome (GOLD analysis project Ga0137410, IMG submission 108878) | Vadose zone soil fungal communities from Angelo Coast Range Reserve, California, USA - CZODoug1_16fungal (Illumina Assembly) | ecosystem: Environmental > Terrestrial > Soil > Vadose zone... | reverse complement strand
TCGCCAGATAAAACGCCGCGATGAGCCCGTTGTGCCCGCCGCCAACTACGATCACTTTTTGTCCCAGCGGCATCGTCAGCTCGCCCTCTTCCAGTCTTTCAAGATCACCTGGCTCGCAATCCGTCCCGGTGCCGCCATGATCCCGCCACCCGGATGAGTCGCCGACCCACACATATAAAGGTTGTCCACCGGAGTCTTGTAGTACGCCCAGCCCGGCACCGGCCGCAAAAAGAAAAGCTGCTCCAGCGAAAGTTCGCCTTGAAAAATATTTCCCTGCGTCAATCCGAACTCGCGCTCCAAATCCAACGGCGTCAGCACCTGCCGTCCCACAATTATTTTTTTCAGGTTCGGCATGTATTCGCTCAACGTATCAATCACGTTGTCGCCGAACGCCTCGCGCTGGTCGTCCCAAGTCCCTTCCGCCAGCTTGTACGGCGCATATTGCACGAAACACGACATTACGTGCTTCCCCGGGGGCGCAACCGACGGATCGGTCAAACTCGGAATCACCGTGTCGACGTATGGCCGCTGCGAATAATGCCCGTACTTGGCGTCGTCGTATCCGCGCTCCATATACTCCACGCCGGGCGAAATCGAAATCGCCCCGCGCAAGTGCGGTCCTTCGCCCGGCATGCACTTCAATTCTGGTAGCCCATCCAACGCCAGATTCACTTTCCCCGATGATCCGCGAAACTTGTATCGCTTCACATCTTGCAAAAATTCGCCCGGCAACTCGCTCGGTTCCAGAAATTTCTCAAACGTCAAGTGCGGGTCCACGCTCGAGGAAACCACATTCGCCGTCAGTTCTTCACCGTTGGTGAGCGCCACGCCTTTCACCCGCCCGTTCTTTACCAAAATCTTCGCCACGCCCGCCTTCGTCCGAATCTCCACACCCGCTTCCCGCGCCGCCGAAGCAATCGCATTCGAAATCGCGCCCGTCCCGCCGCGGCTGAATCCCCACGACCGGAACGCGCCGTCAATCTCTCCCATGTAGTGGTGCAACAAAACATATGCCGTTCCCGGCGATCGAATCCCCAAAAACGTTCCGATAATTCCCGACGCCGACATCGTCGCCTTCAGCACATCCGTCTCAAACCACTGATCCAGAAAATCCGCCGCGCTCATCGTCATCAGCTGCACCAGCGTGTACCGCTCATCGCTCGATAAATCGCGGAAGCGCTGCAGCAAAAAGTGCAGTTGCTTTAAATCTTTCGGCTTCAGGGTCGTCGGGTCCGGCGGGATCATGCTCAAAATCGGCTTCACGAACCTGCACATCGGCGTCATCATCTTGGAAAATTCTTCGTACGCCTCCGCATCGATCCGCGAATGTCGCCGGATTTCCCGCACCGTCCGGCCGTGATCGTTCATCCGCCATAAATAATCGCCGCTCGGCATCGGCGTAAACGTGCCATCAAGCGGCAAAATCTCCAGCCCATGCCGCGGCAAATCCAATTCGCGAATAATCTCCGGCCGCAGCAGCGAAACAACGTATGAGCACTCCGAGAAAAGAAATCCCGGAATAATCTCTTCCGTAACCGCGGCGCCGCCCAACACGTGCCGCCGCTCCAGCACACAAACTTTTTTTCCTGCTTTTGCCAGATAAGCAGCGTTCGTCAGGCCGTTATGCCCGCCGCCAATAACAATCGCGTCGTAGTGCTGCCCCATCCGATTGACTCCGTTGGAAAAGAAACCGACCTGTAGAAGGACCGCTCATTCTACTGGCTCTCTTCCTCGCCGCACAAGTGCAGCAAGTCACTCCCTTGGCTCCGTTTGAATTTTGTTGATCGCGACACAGCGGGACAAAATTCAAACGGACCCGACGCAATGACCGACGCCGTTGCATGGACCTCCCCGTGTCGCCACTCATTCGAATGATTCATGTATAGTACTGTTACTTGAGATGCCATCTTCTTGGTGTTATACTCCCCCATGAGATCGCCGCTTCATTCTCCTAACCCTTGCAGTTTCTGCAGTTACGAAATCCGCAAGAATAACCCCCTGCATTTTCAACACTTACGCCACCCCCTCATATCTGCTCATTCTAAAGACACTTCAACTCCCGCAGATTCAACACTTACAGGACCACTCTTTCTAACCCCTGTGCAATCAACACTTACAAAAAATAGGGGGAGGGGAGAGGGTCAGTTATGGTTAACCAAAATTCACTCCGCTTGTTCTCTGTCGCGCCGCGCCACTATAATTCCGCCACGCATTCTCAATAGGAGACTCCCTTGCCCGTCGGAACCCCATTTCACGAACGCACTCTCGCCCTCTGCGAAAGTCTCAACTATCGCGAGTGGTCCGGCTATTACACCGTCAGCGTCTACGAAATGCACCACGAGCACGAGTACAACGCCATCCGCAATTCCGCCGCGCTCATCGACATTTCTCCGCTCTACAAATATCGCGTCACTGGACCCGACGCCACGCGCCTCGTCAATCGCATCATCACGCGCGACATCAACAAAGTCGCCGTCGATCAGGTTATCTATTGCTGCTGGTGCGATTCCGAAGGCAAAGTCATCGACGATGGCACCATCACGCGCCTCGGCGAAAACGAATACCGCTGGACCGCCGCCGATCCCAGCCTCCGCTGGTTTCAGCAAAACGCTCTCGGTCTCGACGTCCAGCTCGAAGACATTTCGGAACAGCTCGCCGCGCTCGCGCTTCAAGGCCCTACGTCCGGCAAACTTCTGCACGCCGCAGCGGAAGTCAGCATCGCCAACCTCAAATATTTTCGCGTCGCGCACGGAAAAATTGCTGGCGTCCCCGTGGATATCTCCCGCACTGGTTACACCGGCGATCTCGGGTACGAAATCTGGGTTCCATGGAACGACGCTGTCAAAGTTTGGGACAAGCTCATGACCATGGGCAAAATCTTCGACATTCATCCCGCCGGAATGATTGCGCTCGATATCGCGCGCATTGAAGCAGGCTTGATTCTGATCGAAGTGGACTACATGTCCAGCAAGAGAGCACTCATCGATTCGCAGCGCTACTCGCCATCGGAAATCGGCCTCGGCAAATTAGTCGATTTGAAAAAAGAAAGCTTCGTCGGACGCGAAGCGCTAGCCGCGGAAGCAAAAGATGGCCCCGAACGGCTACTTGTTGGCCTCGAAATCGATTGGAACGAAGTCGAAGCCGTCTACGAAAAAATCGGCATGGCGCCGCAAGTCCCCAGCATGGCCTCCCGCGTCGCTGTGCCTGTCTATCGCGGCGGCCGTCAAGTCGGCAAAGCCACTTCCACCACGTGGTCGCCTACGCTCAAAAAAATGATCGCCCTCGCCTGCGTTGGCCGCGATCACTCGTCCCTCGGCGCCACTCTCCACATCGAAATGACCGTCGAAGCCCAACGCAAAACCGTCGCCGCCAAAATCGTTCCCTTGCCCTTCTTTAATCCACCGCGCAAAACCGCGGTTCCGGTGATCTGACATGAAAACGATCCTCTCGCTATTTCTTTCATTATCGGTAGCTGGTCTCGCCGCCGCGCAAACAGACTCGTCAAAACCCGCGCCGGAAATGGAAAGACTAATAAAGATGTGGGCGGGACACTGGACTACGGTCGAACAGTTCGAGCCTTCCACCGAAATGCCAAAGGGCAAGCAGGACAAAGGCGCGGAAACGATGCGCCCCGGCCCCGGCGGCCTATCGCTCATCGGAGATTACGAATCGCACGGTGCCTTTTTCGGCCACATGGTCGTCACATGGATTCCCAAGGAAAAAGTCTACAAATCCTATTGGCACGATCTCAGCCAGCCCGGCGTTTCCATTTCAACCGGCAGGTGGGAAGGCGACAAACTGGTCTTCACCAGCGTGGACGAATCCGCCGGAAACAAACTGGAAGTCCGCGACACCTATTCCGACATCACTCCAACGTCCTTCACCGACACACTCGAGTCAGGTCCGCTCGGCGGCCCAATGAAAAAAATCCTAACCGTCAAATACACCAAACAGAACACCACGGCCCTTCAGAAAGATCGGTCAATTGGCTACGGCGAACTTTTCACCATTAATAACGAGTTGGTCGAGCGCAGAACGGTCGAGAAGCTTGCCGCGCAGTATGACGGCGCGAATCTTTTGCGTGTTGTGAATGTCGTCGAGAGGATTGGAATCGAGTAAAACTAAATCGGCGTTTTTCCCAACGGCAACGGTTCCTTGCGAATCGAGATGGCCAAGGAATTCCGCAGGATTGCGCGTCGCCGCTTGCAGAGCTTCCATGGGCGTCAAGCCAGCCTTAACGAGCAGCGCAAGCTCTTCGTGCAAGCTGAAGCCGGGAACCACATAAGGAGCAGCGCTGTCGGTGCCAGCGAGAATCTTCACGCCGCCTTTTTGCATAAGGCCAACAAGCGCGAGAGATTTCTCGAACATCGCGGAACGCAGAGAAAATTCTTCGGCGGAAGTATTTGCCATTTGCTGCTCGAAATTCTCGCGCCAGCCTTCGAGAAATTTCACGGGTACATATTTTGCGTTCGGATCGGCAGTGAGATTCAGGTTGGAGGTAGGAAAAGCATCGTTGCGAAGCAAAATCAGAGTCGGTGTCTGCCACGTCTGTTGCTCACGGAATTTTTCAATCAATGCCGTAGCTTTTTGCTCGGAGTAACTTGAGAGCACTTCGCGCTGCCAGGCAAGTTGCCGCGCTTTGGATTGAGCCGTCGTCGCCTTTTTAGTGAGGATGCGAAACTGCCTTCGTATCAAATCGGCTTCGCTTGCGGAGCAGGCGCGCAGTTCGCAAGTTAAATGTTCGATGGAACGCTGTCCGGCATCGGAAGCTTCCCACGCCGTGATGCGGTCGGGAACGTGACCTGAAAAGGTGCGATGCTCCGCGCGGCACGTTTCGGCGATGGCAAAATACGCTTCGCGGGAAAGTTGTGATTGCACTTTAATGAAGTCGACGCCTTTCCCGACGAGCGAGTGAATGTCGTCAACGGCTTGTTCGCGATTTGTGACGACAAGAGATGGCTGAAACGAAGGAGGATCGCCGTCGAGATAGGGCCCAGCAAAGACGATGCGAGGCCCGACTCGCATCCCTTCTTCGATTTCCTTGCGAAGCGAAATCAGGTAGTCGAGGTAGCCGCCCATGTCGCGCACGGAAGTGACTCCGTTCGCAAGGAGAAGCGGAAGAAAAAAATCGCGGCTCCCGGTCGGTTCACCAGCGCCGGTGAGATGAACGTGCATGTCGCTCAATCCGGGAATCAGGAATTTGCCACGGCCGTCGATCTCTTTTGCACCGTACGGAATGGGAATGGAATTGGAAGGACCGAGCGCGATGATTTTTTCTTTGTCGATGAGCACCGTTTGATCAGGCGCAGCCGGAGCGCCGGTCATATCAACCACGGTGACGTGAGCGATCGCCAGAACGGAGCTTCGCGGCTTCTTGCAGGCCGCGAGCAAGCAAAACGCTGCAATGACGAACGAAAGAAGCGCAGCGCATCGTTTGCGTTTCAAGCGGGCCTCATGGATTCAAGCGATTGTATTTTTTCAGGACGGCGCGAAGTTTTTCGTGATCGAGGGCGATGACTTTGTGATTTTCGATTCCGGTCATCGTTTCGGCGGCGACCATGGCGTTGACGATGGCTTCTTCGACCGATTGAACGGTGGCGGCAAAAATGGGATCCAGTTTGCCATTCGGAAACATCTTGAGATCCGCGATTTCCTTTTCTTTGCTGGCGCCGGGATTCGCGGTGGAGAACGCAATGAAAATATCTCCCGATCCGTCACCGGAAATACTTCCGTTGCGGCCCAGGCCAAGCGAAACGCGCCGCGCGAGCCGCTTCAACTGGTGAGAGAGGAGCGGCGCATCGGTTGCAATAACGACGATGATGGAGCCGCGTTCCGCATCCTGAAACGACGCTGACGCGTAGGCGGGATCTTCCGAGATTTCTTCGCCGACAGGAACTCCCGCGATGCGAAGTTGTGGACGACGACCGTAATTGCATTGAACGAGCGCGGCAACGGTGAATGACCCTTCACCCAATTTCACGACGCGGGAGGAAGTTCCGATGCCGCCCTTAAATTCGTTGCAAATCATTCCAGTGCCGCCGCCGACGGAACCTTCTTCGACGACGCCGGAATGTGCCGTGTCGATTGCGTGAAACGCATGCTCGGGCTTGACGTGGAAGCCGTTGATGTCGTTGAGCCAGCCGTCCCAGGTTTCCGCGACGACCGGCAGCGACCACCAATAGCCGGTGGGATCGGGCTGGCCGTGGTTGACGCGCCACTGAATCACGGCGTCGCGGACAACGCCGACGCTGTGCGTGTTCGTGATCATAACGGGGCCTTCGAGAAATCCGGATTCTTCGACCCAGGTGGTGCCGGTCATTTCGCCGTTGCCGTTTTGCGAAAACCATCCGGCAAAAACGGGATCGGTCATGGAATTTTTTCCGCGCGGAAGAATGGCGGTGACGCCTGTGCGAACGGGGCCTTTTCCTACTTGGAGCTTTCCTTCGCCGGAAATCAACGTGGTGTGGCCCACGAGAACGCCGGCGACGTCGGTGATGGCGTTGTTGGGTCCGGGAGTGCCGCCGAACGGAACTCCGAGATCACGTGCGCGCGGTTTTTGTTTTTCCTGAGCAGCAGCAAAAAAGGGAAAAAGAAGAATTGCGACCGAACAAAACAAAATGGCGGAATGACGACGAATCATTCGTGCTCCTCGGGAAGACAGGCTCGATGAACGGAAAAGCGAAACGAGTTTAACCTAGCTTGGATGGGAAGACCTGTTCTAAAGAGAACTCGAGAGCAGCGGCAATTAGTATGGATTCTTCGGCGGTGATGATGAATGGCGGGGCAAGAAGGATGTGATCGCCGCGCAAGCCGTCGACGCAGCCTTGCGTGGGATAGACGAGGACGTTTTTCTGGAGCATAGCTTGGCGGATTTTTTCGGCGATACTTTGTTCTTTGGGAAAGGGTTCGCGCGTTGATTTATTTCTTACAAATTCGATCCCAATCAAAAGTCCAAGTCCACGAATTTCGCCGACGGTGGGATGAACGGCCAGCGGTGCGAGCGCGTCGCGGAGATTTCTCGAAGAGGCATTTACGCAGGCGAAGAGCTGTTGTTTTTCGAGAACGTCGAGAACAGCGTTGCCGGCGGCGGTGGAGACGGGATGGGCTTGGTACGTGAAACCGTGTTGGAATGCGCCGGAACCTTTTGCAAATGCTTCGGCGACTCGCGAGGAGATCAGAACTGCGCCGAGCGGCGCGTAACCGCTGGCAATGCCTTTGCCCACTAGGATGAGGTCGGGCTCAACGTTCCAATAATTCACGGCAAAGGGTTTTCCCGTGCGGCCCATGCCGGTCATGATTTCGTCGGCGATGAGAAGTATTCCGTGATTGCGGCAGATTTCGGCGATGCGTTGGACGTAGCCGTCGGGCGGAGCTGCTGCGCCGAGTGTGGCGCCGACTACCGGTTCGAAGATGAAGGCGGAGACGGACGCGGCGTCATTTGTGGCGAGAAAGGATTCGAGATCGTCGGCGCAGCCGACGTTGCAAGCTGGAAAAGTTTTGTCGAAGGGACAGTGGTGGCAGAAGCAGGGCGCGATGTGGCCCCATTCCGGCAGAAGAGGTTGATACGGAGCGCGGCGAGCGACATTTCCGCTGACGGACATGGCGCCGAGCGTGCTGCCGTGATAGCTCTGGCGGCGCGAGACGACGCGGAATTTTTGCGGCACCCCGGATTCGAGATGGAATTGGCGCGCAAGTTTGATGGCGGTTTCGGTGGCTTCGGAACCGCCAGAGGTGAAGTAGACGCGGCCGCCTGCGAAATTTGGCGGCGCAAGGGCGAGAAGGCGGGTAGCTAGTTTTTCCGCGGAGGCGGAGTGGAATTGCGTTGTGTGAGCGAAGGCGATTTGGGAGGCTTGCGCGGCCATGGCGTCGGCTACGGATTGGACACCATGACCGATGCTGACAACAGCGGCTTGGCCCGCGGCATCGAGATATTTTTGGCCGTCCGAAGAAAAAATCCAAGAGCCTTCGCCGCGGACGGCGATGGGAAAAGATTTTTTGAAGTTGCGAGGGAAGAGAGCGGAGGAGTCTGCGGTCACAGTAAGGAAATTGTAACAGAGCCGAAATTGTGGCGAAGAGGCTTCGTCAGGAGCATTGGTCGGTTTGCAGGATTACGTCTGGGCACGGCACGAGCGGACGCACACTGAAGTGTACGCTACGGGATGGCGTCGACAATTGTGGTAGGCTGGCGCGGAAAATCTTGGAGGCAGTGGATGATTCGATTGAGGCAGGCAGCAATCTTATTTGTGACAGCGATGCTGGCGGCGATTTCAGGTGCGAGGGCACAACAAGGCGGCAAGCCCGTGAAGCTGGAAGTGGATTTGCGTGAGGCGGCGCGGCGGGTTTATCGCGCAAAGATGGAGTTTGCCGTGAAGCCGGGACCGTTCACGCTGGTTTATCCGAAGTGGATTCCCGGAGAACATGCGCCGAATGGGCCGATTGTGGATGTGACGGGTGTGAAGTTTTTTGCCGGCGGTAAAGAAGTGACCTGGCGGCGGGATACGGCGGATATGTACGCGTTCGCGTGCGAAGTGCCGGCGGGAGCGGAAACGCTGGAAGCGACGCTGGACTATTTACTGCCGCAAGAATCGGGGATGGCGGGAGTGGCGTCGTCTACAGCGCAGATTGCGGAATTGCCGTGGAATCTGGTGGTGCTCTATCCGAAGGATACGAAATCCGACGACGTGAACTTTTCGGCGAAGTTACGGATTCCGGCAGGATGGAAATTCGCGACGGCGCTGCCGGTGACGAAAGAATCGAGCGACGGAATTGAATTTGAAACGGTGTCGCTGACGACGCTGGTGGATTCACCGGTGCTGGCCGGTGCGTACATGAAGACGTACGATCTTTCGCCCGGGCAGAAGCCGGCGCATCGATTGAATGTGGCAGCGGAAAGCGCAGCGATGGTGGAAACGAATGCGGAGCAAATCGCGGTGTTGCGGCAACTGGTGGCGGAAACGGGCGCACTGTTTGGGGCGCGGCACTACCGGCACTACGATTTTTTGCTGGCGCTGACGGATCATTTGGCGCCGAACGGCCTGGAGCATCACGAATCGAGCGACAACCGCGTGCCGGAGCGGACGCTGCACGATGCGGATTTGATGGAAACGCAGATGGATTTGCTGCCGCATGAATTCTTTCATTCGTGGAATGGGAAGTACCGGCGGCCTGCTGGGCTGGCGACGCCGAATTATCAGGAGTCGATGCGGGATGAGTTGCTGTGGATTTACGAAGGGCTGACGCAATACTACGGCGTGGTGCTGGCGGCGCGGAGCGGTGCGTGGAAAACGCAAGGGCTGCACGAATACATGGCGATGACGTTTGCGCGAGTCGATGCAAGGCCCGGGCGAACGTGGAGAGACCTGGAAGATACGGCGATCTCGTCGCAGCTGTTGTATACGGCGCGGGAGGCGGGAAGTTCGTGGCGGCGTCCGGTGGATTATTACGAAGAGAGCGAATTGATCTGGCTGGATGCGGATACGTTGATTCGGGAGAAGACCGGCAGCAAGAAATCGCTGGATGATTTCTGCAGGGCGTTTCACGGCGGTGAGAGTGGCGAACCGAAATTGATTCCTTACACTTTGGACGACGTGGTGGCCACGCTGAATGGAATTACGCCATACGACTGGAAGAAGTTTTTTGAGGAGCGGATTCATTCGCATGGGCCGGGAGCGCCATTGTTAGGATTGGGACGAAGCGGGTGGAAGGTTGTTTTCAGTTCGACGATGAATGAGCACGCGAAATCGGAAGAAGAATCCGGGCACATGATCGACGCGGAGTTTTCGTTGGGATTTTCGGCGCATTATCCCGGCGGAGACAATGCAGACGAAATTGCGGACGTGGTTGCGGGATCGCCGGCGGCAAAAGCGGGGTTGGCAGCAGGAATGAAACTGGTGGCGGCGAATGGACGGAAATGGACGCCGGACATTTTGCGGGAAGCGATTCGTGCGGCGAAGGACGGAAAAGAGCCGATCGAGTTGCTGGTGGAGAACGATGAGTTTTATCAGACGGTGAAGATTGATTGGCATGGAGGAGAACGGTATCCGCATTTGGAGAAGGTCGCGGGAGCGGGGGATGTGCTGGGGGAGATTGCGAAGATGAGGGCGGGGGCGGTGAAATAAGTTGAGAGTCTTAGGTTTTAAGTTTTAAGTAAAAACAAAAAGAATATTGTTATTTTGACATTCGCGCGGAGCGTTGGCCGACGTTTTCTCTAACGCAGAGGCGCAGAGAGCACGGAGAGTTCGGTGGCGATTGATAAAGCGAGGTAGTGGCCGAGATCGAAGAGAGATTTCTCTCGGCACAAGCCGACCGATTCATCGGAATGAATCGGAAAAACAAAAACGTCGGCTTGTTCCGTTCGAAATGACGGTGTGCTTATGTTGCCGGACCAAATTGGAATGCGTTTTCCGTTCGGCGAGGATTGGAAGCACAAGGCGCGGCGGAGAATGGCGCGGTAGGCCGAGCAGCATCGAGAATAGCGGGCACTTGATGGCCATAGTTGAACTACAACGTTCAGAGACACGCAGACAGCGATGCGCTTGAGAACGAAGTGCGGAGAGGCGGTAAATCAAGATGAAGACGCGGATGGGTGAAGCCTGGATGCCGGCGGATGAGTATGGGCGCGGACTGCCGAAGTTTACGTTGAATTTGCTGGTGCGGGATGTGGCGGAGGCGATTCCCTTCTATAGAGATGTTTTGCAGGCGACGGTGCGTTATGCGGATGCGGATTTTGCGGCGATGGAGATTGGCGGAACGGAGTTTATGTTGCATGCGGATCACGCGTATGACCAGCATCCGTTGCATGAGCGTGTGCACGGGATCGTGGTGCGGGGGATTGGAGCGGAGATTCGAGTGATGGGGATTGATCCGGATGCGGCGGAAGAGAGGGCGAAGAGATTTGAGGCGGAGATTGTACAGGAGGCGCGGGATTTTCCGCATGGGTGGCGGGATGTGATGCTGGCGGATGTGGATGGGTATGTTTGGGCGGTGGGCGTGGCGATTGGGGGAAAATAAGAGAAAGACAGCGAATAAATTTTGGTTTGCCGGTTTGACTGTACGTTGAGGTCCTTCGCGCATCTTCGTGGATGCGCTCAGGATGACAGACTCTTGGTGGGTGGAGACACTTGAATTGAGAAGCACAGGTTCAGAGAGCGGGACCTAAAAGTCGGAGATGGGGCAGCTTGAATTTTTGACCTATCCTGTCGCCACCAAAAAACATCAAACTAACCTACTACTTAAAAGTTCCTTCGATTGCAAAGAGTGGTCCGGTTGTGGTGAGCGAACGTAGTTAGATTAAGGTCGTAGGAGCGCAGGCCCTTACAGGGTAAACAAGAGTGCCTACGCTACCCAGGCGGACGGAATCGTGGCAGTATTTTCGGGCGAGGAATCAATGAAAACAATGCGGAAGATTTTGATAGTTGGGACGATGTGGTGCGCGTTGGCGGGCGGAGTTTGCGCGCAAGAGGCGGCGAAGCATTCAATTACGTTTGAGGATTTGATCAAGCTGCAGCGCGTGGCGGAGCCGGCGATTTCGCCGGACGGAAAATGGGTGGCGTATACGGTGGCGGTGCCGGACATGGAAGCGAACCGGAACGCGAGCAACATCTGGCTTGTGGCGACGAGCGGGGGAGAGGCGATTCAATTGACGCAGAGCGGAAAGGATTCTTCGCCGGTGTGGTCACCGGATGGAAAGACGATTGCATTTATTTCCTCGCGGAGCGGGGATGGGCAAGTGTATCTGCTTTCGATGGAAGGCGGCGAGCCGCATCCGTTGACGAAACTTTCGACGGGAGCGGATTTGGCGATCTGGTCGCCGGACGGGAAGACGATTGCGTTTACGTCGGGCGTATATCCGGAGTGTAAGGATGATGAGTGCAACAAAAAGAAGGATGAAGAGGCCGGGAAGAATAAGGTGAAGGCACATGTGGCGAAGGCGCTGCTATACCGGCATTGGACGCATTGGAATGAGGGGAAGCGTTCGCACTTGTTTGTTGTGCCAGCGGATGGAAGCGGCTCGGCGAAAGATTTGACGGCGGGGGCGGAGTACGATGTGCCGCCGGATCAGCGAGGTGAAGCGAGCGACATTAATTTCTCGCCGGACTCGAAGGAGATTTGCTTTACGGCGGTGACGGACAAGGTTGAGGCGACGAGCACGAATGGAGACTTGTTCGTCGTGCCGGTGAGCGGCGGTGAAGCGAAACGGATTACGACGCAGCCGGGATTTGACGGAAATCCAGTGTATTCGCCGGATGGGAAATACATTGCGTATCACGCGCAGTTAACGGCGGGGTATGAGGCGGATCGCTGGCGCGTGATGTTGTATGACCGCGCTGCGGGGAAAAGTGAAAATTTAACGGAGACTTCGTTCGACCGGAGCGCAGCGAATCTGGCGTGGTCGGCGGATAGTGCGAAGATTTATTTCAACGCGGAGAACGAAACACTGGACCCGATTTATGAGATGGCGCCGAAAGTTGGCGCGGTGCCGAAGAAATTGATTGACGGATACAACGGCGCGGTGTCAATGAGCGCGGACGGCAAAAGATTTGCGTTTACGCGGACGAGCTTGACGATGCCGGCGGAAGTGTTTACAGCGGCGAGCGACGGGACGGGAGTGAAGCAGGTGACGCATCAGAATGATGCGGCGCTCGGGAAGATTGACATGAATGCGCCGGAGAAGTTCTGGTTTGAAGGCGCGGAAGCGACGCGCGTGCATGCGATGTTGGTGAAGCCACCACATTTTGATGCGACGAAGAAATATCCGCTGCTGGTGCTGCTACATGGCGGGCCGCAAACGATGTGGGGTGATTCGTGGGGCTACCGGTGGAACGCGCAGGTGTTTTCAGGCGCGGGATACGTGACGCTTCTGATCAACCGGCGCGGGTCGACGGGATTCGGGCAGAAATTTACGGATGAGATTACGAACGATTGGGGCGGGAAGCCGTATGTCGACGTGATGAAAGGCGTGGATGCGGCGCTGGCGAAGTATCCGTTCATTGATGGGAAGCGGATGGCGGCGGCCGGCGGGTCGTATGGCGGGTACATGGCAAACTGGATCGCGACACATACCGACCGGTTCAAGGCGATCGTGAGTCACGCGGGAATTTGGGATAAAAATTCGATGTATGCGACGGAAGAATTGTGGTTTGAAGAACACGACATGCAGGGGACGCCGTGGAGTGCGCCGGAAAATTACAAGAAATGGGCGCCCATGACCTATGCGGCGGCGCTGGGGAAATTCAAGACGCCGACGCTGGTGGTGGGGGGCGAGCGAGATTATCGAGTGCCGTACACACAGTCGGCGGAGTTTTTTAGCGCGTTGCAGCGGCAGGGAGTGCCGTCGAAGCTGGTGATTTTTCCAGATGAGGGGCATTGGGTGTTGAAGCCGTTGAATAGCCAGTTTTGGTACAAGACATTTTTGGAGTGGGTGGATAAGTATACGAAGTAGTTGTGACCGCGATCGAAGAAGGGCCGCTTCGGAAAATGGCCCTACCAAAATAACAGCGGCGCTCTCGCCGCAGGTGGCGTTGCGGTTTACGTTGAGGTCCTTCGCGCATCTTCTTGGATGCGCTCAGGATGACAAGCTTTATAGCTTGCGCTCCGATGATTGACCGCAGTTGAGCTTGCATCGTAAAAGCGCCGTTTAGCCGCCGCAATTCGAAGGCGCCCGCCTCAGCCCCTCGACTGGGCTCGGGATAAAAGGCGGCCGCTACAACGTCAGAGAGTTTGGAGGGAGCGGCGGAGGAAGTGGAAGAGTTTGAAGAGTAAGTAGAAGCAGAGGATTAAGAGAAGAGCGACGAGCACGATCGCGAGGATCGGATGCGCGGTCGTGAACCAGGTGAGCCAGACGGCAAGAAGGTCTTCGCCGATGCTGAGCGCCCAATTGGAAAAAGGTTCGGGAATGGTGTTGACGGCGGCGCGCGTGCTGGCCTTGGTGCCGTGCGCGGTGAGGGCGATTCCGCCGGCGAGGAGGGTAGCGACCCAGCGCCACTCGGTGCCGAGACCCGCAGAGATTCCGAAGGCCAGGACAGCGGCGGCGGGCGGGCGAATGAAAGTGTGGAGAAAATCCCAGACGGTGTCGAGGTACGGAACTTTGTCGGCTAGAAATTCTAGGATGTAGAGAGCGACGGCGAAGCCGAGAACGATTGGATGCGAGAGGACGTGGAGTTTCTCGGGGAGATGAACGACATGGAAGCGTTCGAGAAGGCCGAGGGTGGCGACGGTGGCGTAGAGATTGAGGCCGGAAGAGAAACCGGCGCCGAGAGCGAGGGAGATGGCTTGGAGGGGATTCATGGTGGGCTGATATTCAGTTTAACCGCGGCGGAGTCGGCGCACAAAGGGATTGCGGAATGAAAAGGGAAAAGCGGATTCCGAACCCAGCGGAAAGCGCTGGGTTCGGAATGACACTAGTAGCGCGGTACGCGCATGAAAAGAGAGATTTCTCTCTATACAAGGCGACCGATTCATCAGAATGAATCGGAGAAACAAAAGCGTCGGCTTGTTCCGTTCGAAATGACGGAGGTTAACTTCGGGCAGCGATCGAGAGTTGAGCGCGTCACGCCAGACGGATGGATAGGGCGGTGACGGAGGCTGGTGGAAAGACGTGATGGATGGCGGCGTCGCGGATGGTGACGGCGGCGGGTTGGGGGATGACGACGTCGCGATGGTCGAAGGTGTTGTGCGCGTGAATGTCGGAATGAGTGAGAACTGTGGCAGAGCCGGAAGCGGGGGAGGCTCCGCGGATGACAATTTCGGCTTCACGGGATTGCGAGACGTGAGGATTGACGACGGTGAGGTGAAGGTCCTTCCCTTTTAGCGAGGCGGAACCGTTGAGTCCCCAGAACGTGGCGGGTTTTTCATCACGGCTGTAGTCGGCTTGGGGCGCGGAGAAAATCGTGCGGAGCGAATTGCCGCCTTGGTGTGGCGTGTAAAGTTCAAAAGCGCGGCCGACGGTGGTCACGACGAAGCGGTCCTCGTGGGCGAGATAGAGACTGTTGAGGCAGTTGATGAGCTGCGCGCAATTGGCCATGGCGACTTTTTCGGGATGACGATTGAAGATGTCGAGCGTCATGCCGCTGAAGACGGCGTCGCGGAGCGTGGGCATTTGTTCGAGAATGTCGCCGGGAGTGGCTTCGCTGCCGGGCTTATACCAGGGACCCCATTCGTCGACGACGAGCTTGATGTGATGATCGGGATCGAATTCGCCCATCACTTGCCAATGGCCTTCGACCATGGATTCGATGTTGTAGCCTTCGCGGAGTAACTCGTACCAATCGACGGGATCGAACTGTACGGCATCGCCTTTTCCTTTGTCCCAATCGTTGGTTTTGCCGCGGCTGAGATTCCAGGCGTAGTGATGGAGGGCGAGGCCGTAGATGTTGCGAAGCTCGCCGCGACCTTTGCGGACGATTTCCTCGAGGAAGCCGCGCGTCCAGGAGCGAACGTCGTCATTGGGACCTGAGGCGACGAGAGAAAGTGGGCGGCCATATCCGGGGAGCCACGCGGAGTAGCGGCGAAACTCGACGGCGTACTCCTCGGCGGTGAAATTGCCGCCGCAGCCCCAGGACTCGTTGCCGACGCCCCAGTATTGGACGTTGTAAGGTTGGGGCGAGCCGGATTGGGCGCGGAGTTCGGCGAACGTGGTGCTGCCTTCGGGCGAATTGCAGTATTCAACCCAACGAGCAAATTCCTGTGCGGGCAGGCTGCGGACGTTTGCGGCGAGGTAGGGTTCGGCGCCGATAAGTTTGCAGAAACGGACAAATTCGTTGGTGCCAAATTCGTTGGGTTCGAAGCGATGATTGGCGGGAGATTTTTCGGAATCGGCACCGAGCCAGAAATTGGTGCGGCGAGGACGTTTGTCAGCCGGGCCGACGCCGTCGCGCCAGTCGTAGGAATCGGCGAAACAGCCGCCAGGATAGCGAACGACGGGTGCTTTAATTTTCTTCATGTGGTCGACGAGTTCGCGGCGAAGGCCATCGTAGTTGGGAACTTTGGATTTGGGGCCGACCCAGATGCCGTCGTAGATGACGCCACCGAGATGTTCGGTGAAGTGGCCGTAGATGTTGGGTGAGAGGGTGCCGAGAGATTCGGCCGGGAGAATTTCGATGCGCGAGTCGGAAGCGGATGCGGCGGCGGTGAGGCCGGCGTAGCGAGAGAAGGCGAATGCGGCGGAGCCGGCGAGAGAGGAGTGAATGAAGTTGCGGCGTGTGGTCATGGGAGCCTCCGAAGAGTTGAGAGCTTACTACGAGTTATTGCCGGAATGTCGCCGCGGAAGCCGGATTCCGAAAAAAAAAAGCAGATTCCGAACCCAGCAAAAGGCGCTGGGTTCGGAATGACACCGTGTTGTGTTCTCCCGACAACGAATCGATATTTTAGAGGGAATTCGCGGCGTGCTTCGGAGGGAATAGTACATCAAGAAGAACGAGAATGGCGCCGATGGTGATGGCGGAATCGGCGACGTTGAAGGCGGGATAGCGGTAGGTGCCGAACCAGAGTTCGAAGAAATCGGTGACAGCGCCGTGGACGATGCGGTCGGTGAGATTGCCGGCGGCACCGCCGATGAGGAGAGAGAGGCCGGCGAGAGTGCGCCAGGTGACTTGTTTGTTGGTGACTAGGAGCCAGGCCAGTACGGCGATGAAGACGAGCGAAAGGAGGACGAGGCCGATGCGGAGCCAGGGGGATTGGGAATTAGCAAGCATGCTGAAGGCGATGCCGGGGTTTTTGGAGTGAACGAGGTAGATGAAGTTGTGGACGAGTTCGTGGTGCCAGCCTTCGGTGGTGCGGGATTCGATGAGGGCTTTGGTGATGCGGTCGGCGACGACGATGAAGAGGGTGATTGAGAGCCAACGGAGGCGGGTGGGGAAGGTCATGTGAGTTGACTGTTACCGATAATAGAGGAGGCCGGTTGCGCCAAGATCGAAGAGAGATTTCTCACTCCACAAGCCGACCGATTCCTCAGAAGGAATCGGAAAAGCAAAGGCATCGGCTTGTTCCGTTCGAAATGACGGGTTATGGGCGCACCGCGGAGACCACGAACATTTCTGACGTCGAAGAAGGGCCGCTTCGGAAAGCGGCCCCTACAACTGCCTAAGATAGCGTAAGTGATCATGCCGGGACGGCGCCGGAGGCTTCGGCACCCGATTCGATTTCGGTGAGGGCGGCGGAGCAGCGCTCGCAGATGGTTGGGTAGCGGGAATTTTCGCCGACGTGGGTGGAGTAGTTCCAGCAGCGGTCGCATTTTTTGCCGTCGGTACGTTCGATATGAATTTTTTCCGACGCTGCTGAACT